>Ga0326597_10005376_pt1 | contig 17807 bp, 8 predicted proteins | sample RVTome_12_FD_203789 | JGI IMG/M metagenome (GOLD analysis project Ga0326597, IMG submission 203789) | Soil microbial communities from uranium-contaminated site in the Upper Colorado River Basin, Wyoming, United States - RVT100D185 | ecosystem: Environmental > Terrestrial > Soil > Contaminated >... | reverse complement strand
CTGATGCAGGAGATCCTCGATCGCTACGGCACCGGCATCAGCATCAGCAAGGTGACCATGCAGAACGCCCAGCCGCCGGAACAGGTGCAAGCAGCGTTCGACGATGCCGTCAAGGCCGGGCAGGATCGCGAACGCCAGAAGAACGAGGGCCAGGCCTATGCCAACGACGTGGTGCCGAGGGCGAAGGGTATGGCGGCGCGGCTGGCGGAGGAAGCGCAGGGCTACCGGGCGCGCGTGGTCGAGCGGGCGGAGGGTGACGCGTCGCGCTTCCGCCAGGTCGTGACCGAGTACAACAAGGCGCCGCAGGTGACGCGCGACCGGCTCTACATCGAGGCGATGCAGCAGATCATGACCAACACGACCAAGGTGCTCATCGACCAGAAAGGCGGCAACAACCTGCTTTACCTGCCGCTCGACAAGATCATGCAGGCGACGGGCACCGGGGCGGCCGCGCCGGCCAAGCCGGCCGACAGCGCCGCCGCGCCCGAATCCACCACCGCGCGCTCGCGCGAGGCGTTCCGCTCGCGTGACAGGGAGTCGCGCCAGTGAGAGCGAGCCTGGGTCTCATTCTGGTCGGGTTCCTGGCGGCGCTGATCATTGTCTCGCTGTCGATGTACGTGGTGGACCAGCGGCAGAACGCGATCGTGTTCCGGCTGGGGGAAGTGGTGAACATCAAGACGAAGCCCGGCCTCTATTTCAAGGTGCCGCTGGTCGACAATGTGCGTTACTTCGACGTGCGCATCCTCACGATCGACACCGCGGAGCCGGAGCGTTTCCTGACGTCGGAAAAGAAGAACGTGCTGGTGGATCTCTTCGTCAAGTGGCGCATCACGGACGTCCGGCAGTACTACGTCAGCGTGGGGGGCAACGAGGCGCTCGCCCAGACCCGCCTGCTGCAGACGATCAACGACGGCATGCGCGCGGAGTTCGGCAACCGGACGGTCCACGAAGTGGTGTCGGGCGAGCGTGACAAGATCATGAACCTGATGCGCGACAAGGCCAACGACGACGCCAAGACGATCGGCGTCGAGGTGCTCGACGTGCGTCTGAAGCGCGTGGATCTGCCGCAGGAAGTGAGCGTGGACGTCTACCGCCGCATGGAAGCCGAGCGCAAGCGCGTCGCCAACGAATTGCGTTCCACCGGCGCCGCCGAGTCCGAGAAGATCCGCGCCGACGCCGACCGGCAGCGCGAGGTGATCATCGCGGAGGCGTACCGCGACGCGGAGCGGATCAAGGGCGAGGGCGACGGTCGGGCGACCGCGATCTACTCCCGCGCGTACGAGCAGAACGCGGAATTCTATGCGTTCTACCGCAGCCTCGAAGCCTACAAGTCGAGCTTCCGGAACCGCAACGACGTGCTCGTGCTCGATCCCAGCTCGGAATTCTTCAAGTACCTCAAGTCAAGCGGCAGGCCCGCCAAGTAGCGCGGCGCGGGGCAGGCCGCAGGCGCCCCGGCCGCTTTCCGACAGTCCATGGGAAACCTCCTGCTCACGGCGATCGCCCTGATGCTGATCATCGAGGGCGTGCTGCCGTTCCTGCTGCCGGCCTTGTGGCGGGATACGTTCCGGCGGCTGACCGAGATGAGCGACGGCCAGATTCGCTTCATCGGCCTGACCTCGATGCTCGCCGGGCTGCTGCTGCTGTTTTTCGCGCGCCACTGAACCGCAGGATTGAGGAACGAGGATCGAGGATGGGTCGCCGGCTGAATCCGCTCCGATCTCCTCTATAATCCTTCCTCAATTCTCAATCCTCAATTCCCGATCCTGATGCGCACCTGGGTCCTGCCCGAGTTCATCGAGGACATACTGCCGCTGGAGGCCGCGCGCGTCGAGCGCCTGCGGCGGGATATCCTCGACCTCTTCCGGGTGCACGGCTACGAGCTGGTGATGCCGCCGCTGCTGGAATACACGGATTCCCTGCTCACCGGAACGGGGCACGACCTCGACCTGCAGACGTTCAAGCTCGTGGACCGGCTCTCCGGCCGCATGCTGGGCGTGCGCGCGGACATCACGCCCCAGGTCGCGCGCATCGACGCGCACCTGCTGAACCGCAAGGGCGTGACCCGGCTCTGCTATTCCGGGAGCGTGCTGCACACGCTGCCCTCCGGCATGAACCGCACGCGCGAGCCGTTGCAGATCGGCGCGGAGCTCTACGGCCACGCCGGCATTGAGAGCGACGTCGAGATCCAGCGTTTGATGATGAAGGCGCTGGCCGTGGCGCGGGTGCCCAGGCCGTTCCTGGATATCGGGCACGTCGGCGTGTTCCGCAGCCTGATCGTGCGCGCGCAGGCAGCGGACCGCCTGGAATCGGACCTGTTTCGCGCGATGCAGTCGAAGGACCTGCCGGCGCTGCGCGTGCTGACGCGCGGCCTCGACCGCGTCCTGCGCGACGCGCTGCTCGCGCTGCCGGGGCTTTACGGCGGCCCGGAGGTGCTGGAACGGGCGCGCCGGCAGCTGCCGGATTTTCCCGAGATCCGGTCGGCGCTGTCGGCGCTGCGGGCGCTGTCGGAGAAGCTGAAGGACGTCGCGCGCATACGCTGCTTCGACCTCGCGGAGCTCCGGGGCTTCCGCTATCACAGCGGCATGGTGTTCGCCGCCTACGCCGAGGGGGTGGCGAACGCGCTGGCGCTGGGCGGCCGTTACGACGAGGTCGGAAAGGCGTTCGGCCGGTCGCGGGCGGCGACCGGGTTCACCATGGACCTGAGGGAGCTCGCTTCGGCAAGCCCGGACGGCGCAAGGCGTTCCGCGGTGCTGGCGCCGCACGCGCCGGACGACGCCCGGCTGCAGCAGTGCATCGAGGGGCTCCGCGCGCGCGGCGAGATCGTGATCGTGGACCTGCCGGGGCACGCCGGCTCGCGTGGAGAGCTCGGCTGCGACCGCAAGCTCGTGCGCCGCTCGGGCAAGTGGCAGGTAACGAAGTTCAAGTGAAACCGCGGCTGAACGCAGGCAAACGCGTGCGGATGGCAACGCCTGATCGGCGCGCGCCGGCATCCATCGGCGGCAATTAAGGGACCTCTCCGGAATGTCGAAGAATGTCGTCGTGATCGGCGCGCAGTGGGGCGACGAAGGCAAGGGCAAGATCGTGGACTGGCTGACCGATCATGCCCAGGGCGTCGTGCGCTTTCAGGGGGGGCACAACGCGGGCCACACGCTGGTGATCGGGGGGCAGAAGACCGTGCTCCACCTGATCCCGTCGGGCATTCTGCGGGAAGGGGTCGCGTGCTACATCGGCAACGGGGTCGTCCTGTCGCCCGAGGCGCTGGTGGAGGAAATCGAGACCCTCGAAGCGGGCGGCGTGGACGTGCGCCCGAGGCTCAAGATCAGCGAAGCCTGTCCTTTGATCCTGCCGCACCACGTGGCGCTCGATCACGCGCGCGAGGCGGCGAAGGGGGCGGGGAAGATCGGCACGACCGGACGCGGCATCGGCCCGGCCTACGAGGACAAGGTGGCGCGTCGCGCGATCCGGCTGCAGGACCTCTTTCACCCGAAACGATTCTCGGCGAAGCTGGGCGAAGTTCTCGATTTCCACAATTTCGTGCTGAAGCATTACCTGCGCGCCGACACGGTGGACTTTCAGAAGACCCTGGACGAGACGTTGCAGCTTGCCGAGCGCATCCGCCCGATGATCGCCGACGTGCCTCGCCTACTGTACGAAGCACAGAAGGCGGGCCACAACCTGCTGTTCGAGGGCGCGCAGGGCTCGCTGCTGGACATCGACCACGGGACCTACCCGTTCGTGACGTCGAGCAACTGCGTCGCGGGCGCGGCCGCGGCGGGCGCCGGCATCGGCCCGCAGCACCTGCACTACATACTGGGGATCAGCAAGGCATACACCACGCGCGTCGGATCCGGGCCGTTTCCGACCGAACTCGACGATGACGTGGGCGCGCGCCTCGCGAGCCGCGGCAACGAGTTCGGTGCGACGACGGGGCGGCCCCGGCGCTGCGGATGGTTCGATGCCGCCGCGCTGAAGCGCTCGATCCAGATCAACGGCGTGTCGGGGCTCGGCATCACCAAGCTCGACGTGCTCGACGGCCTCGGCACGCTGCGCATGGGCGTCGGCTACCGGCTGAACGGCACGCAAAGCGACCTCCTGCCGGTGGGCGCGGAGGAGCTGCAGGAGTGCGAGCCGGTCTACGAGGAGCTGCCGGGCTGGAAGGAGAGCACGGTCGGCCTGACGGATCTCGCGAAGCTGCCCCGGGCGGCGCTGGACTACCTGAAGCGCATCGAGCAGGTTTGCGGCGTGCCGGTTGACCTCGTTTCCACGGGCCCGGAGCGCGCGCATACGATCGTGCGCCGCCACCCCTTCAAATGACAGTGCTGAGTTCCGAGTGCTGAGTGCTGAGTCAGGTGCGCTGAACCGAGAAGGGCATGGGCAGGCCCGCGATTCGCGGCGGCGAGAGCGAGGATACTTAGGGCGGGAAGCGCCGAGCGGGGTTGCTCCGCACTCAGCACTCCGAACTCAGCACTTGGATTATGGTGCCCAGGAAGGGATTCGAACCCCCACACCATTGCTGGCGCCAGGACCTGAACCTGGTGCGTCTACCAATTCCGCCACCTGGGCGTGAGCGCGGGATTCTAGCCGAACAGACCTGTTTTATCAAATGAATCAACGAAAAAACCGAACTACCCGCGGCGCTTCCCGTCGCGCCGGGCGCGACCCGAATTACGAGCGGGAGTCGGCGCGCTATGCCCGCCCCGTCGCCAGTCGCGAGCACATCCTGCAGACGCTTTCGCGGGAGGGCGTGCCGGTGACCGAGGGCGATCTCATCCGGCTGCTCGACGTCGCCGCCCAGGACCACGATGCGGTGTCCAAACGGCTCGCCGCAATGGAGCGCGATGGCGAGGTCATACGCAATCGCCGCGGCGCCATCTGCGTCGTCGCGAAGCTCGACTTGCTGCGCGGGCGCGTGCAGGGCCACCCCGACGGATTCGGATTTCTCGTGCGGGACGACGATGGCGGTCCGGACCTGTTCCTGGGGCCCAGGGAAATGCGCGGGCTGATGCACGGCGACCGCGCGGTGGCGCGGATCTCGGGAACGGACCGCCGGGGCCGCCCGGAAGGGAAGATCGTCGAAGTGCTGGAGCGCGGGCATCAGCGGCTGGTCGGACGGCTCCGGCACGAGCACGGCATCACCTTCGTCACCGCGGAGGACAAGCGCATCGCGCACGAATTCCTGGTGCCGCCGGAAGCGGTGGGCGGCGCGAAACCCGGCCAGGTGGTGAGCGTCGAGGTGGTGGCGCAGCCCTCCAAGCACGCGCAGCCGGTGGCGCGCGTGGCGGAGGTGCTCGGCAATTACGCCGATCCCGGCATGGAAATCGAGATCGCGCTGAGGAAACACGACCTGCCGCACGCCTTTTCCCGCGCGGTGGAGCAGCTCTGCGAGCGCATACCGGACCGCGTCACCACCGAAGACCGCGAGGGCCGGGCGGACCTGACGCCGCTGCCTCTCGTGACGATAGACGGGGAGAGCGCGAAGGACTTCGACGATGCCGTGTACTGCGAGGCCGCCCGCTCCCGGGGGGGCGGCGGCGGGTGGCGTCTCGTCGTGGCCATCGCCGACGTCAGCCACTACGTGAAGCACGGCGACGCGCTCGACCGGGAGGCGCGCGAGCGCGGCAACTCGGTTTATTTTCCCCGCCGCGTCATCCCGATGCTGCCGGAGAAGCTCTCGAACGGACTGTGCTCGCTCAATCCCGACGTGCCGCGCCTGGCCGTGGTGTGCGACATGCAGGTCGGCGCGGACGGCGATATCGCGTCCTACAAGTTCTATCCGGCGGTATTCCGCTCGCACGCGCGCCTGACCTACACCGAGGTCGCGGCCATGCTGGAAGACGGCGAGGGCGCCGCCGCGCGGCGGCACGCGGCGCTGCTGCCGTCCATCCGGGAGCTGCACCGGCTCTACAAGCTGCTCGCCCGGGCGCGCGGGCGCCGGGGCGCAATCGACTTCGAGACCATCGAAACCGAGATGATCTTCGACGACAAGGGAAAGATCACCCGCATCGTGCCGGTCAAGCGCAACGACGCGCACCGCGTCATCGAGGAGTGCATGCTGGCGGCGAACGTGTGTGCTTCCGACTTCCTGCGCGCCAACGGCCATCCCATGCTCTACCGCATACACGAAGGGCCCACGCCGGAAAAGCTCGCCGCGCTGCGCGAGTTCCTGAAGGGCTTCGGGCTGCAGCTCGGCGGCGGCAACAGCCCCCACGCCAGCGACTACGCGAAGCTGCTCGAGCGCGCGCGCGACCGGCCGGACGCGCAGCTGATCCAGACGGTGATGCTGCGGTCGCTGCAGCAGGCGGTCTACAGCCCGGACAACGTCGGGCACTTCGGCCTGGCGTACGAGTCCTATACCCACTTCACCTCGCCGATCCGCCGCTACCCGGACCTGCTGGTGCACCGCGCGATCAAGGCGGTCCTGCGGAGCCAGCGCTACGACCCGGGCGAGTGGCATCAGCTCGGCGCCCATTGCTCGATGACGGAGCGCCGCGCGGACGACGCGACGCGGGACGTCGTGTCGTGGCTCAAGTGCTATTACATGAAGGACCGCGTCGGCGAGAGCTTCGACGGCAGCATCAGCGGGGTGACCGCGTTCGGCATCTTCGTGGCCCTGGACACCGTCTACGTCGAGGGGCTGGTCCACGTGTCGGAGCTGGGCGCCGACTATTACCACTTCGACGGGGCGAAGCACCACCTCATGGGCGAGCGCACGCGCAAGCGCTTCCGCCTGGGCGACCGGCTGCGCGTGAAGGTCGTGCGCGTGGACCTCGACACGAGCCGGATCGACTTCACGCTCGCGTGAATCAAGCCGTCAGCCGTCAGCCGTCAGCCGCCAGACGTCAGCGGTGGCTGATGGCCGGGCCGAGCGGTTCTCGCCATTGCGGAAGCAAAGAAACCGGATTTTTGCCTGTTCTAATCTTGTTAATCTTGTAAATACTGTCCATTTCTTGTTTTGAGACAAGTTCTAAACTGATTTTGGCTGACGGCTGACGGCTGACGGCTGACAGCTGACAACTGACGACTCATGAGCGAGACGCGCCTCATATACGGCTTCCACGCCGTGACGAGCCGCCTGCGGCAGGGCGCGGGCGGCGTGCTGGAAATCTACCTCGACCAGGCGCGCGGCGACCGCCGGGCGAAGGACCTTGCGCAACTGGCCGCGCAGAAGAACGCGCGGCTGATCATGGTGGAAGGGGCGCGGCTCGACGGCATGACGCAGCATGCCCGGCACCAGGGCGTCGCGGCGCGCGTCGAGCCGGCGCGGATCGCGCGCGATCTCGACGAGGTGCTGAACGGGCTCCAGGAGCCCGCGCTGCTGCTCGTCCTCGACGGCGTTACCGATCCCCACAACCTCGGCGCCTGCCTGCGGGTGGCGGACGCGATGGGCGCGCACGCGGTGGTGGCACCCAAGGACCGCGCAACCGGCATCACGCCGGTGGTCGAGAAGGTGGCGAGCGGCGCCGCGGAAACCGTGCCGTTCATCGCGGTCACGAACCTAGCGCGCACCCTGCGGGAGCTCAAGGAGCGCGAAATCTGGGTTATCGGCGCAGACCAGGGCGCCGAGCGGGAACTCTATTCCATCAAGCTCGACGGCCCGCTGGCGTGGGTGCTCGGCGCGGAAGGCGAGGGCATGCGGCGCCTGACCCGGGAGAACTGCGACGAGCTCTCCCGCATTCCGATGTTGGGCGCCGTGGAGAGCCTCAACGTTTCGGTTTCCGCCGGGATCTGCCTCGCGGAGACCCGCCGGCAGCGGACCCCTGTCAGCCGATGAACGCCTCGGCAGCTGGGCGCACCGCTTTCGTCGTGCTAATGACTTGATTGCTTGGCAATTACGGCGGTGAGGCGCTATCCGCAAAGACGCCGGCGCATCCCAACGCTGCGGTGCGTCAGATCCGTGCCACGGGGGTCAGCCGTAGCGGCGAGACAGATATATATATAATGCCCTGAATCGTGCAGCCGGAGTCTCGGCTGCACTGCTGAGCGGATCGCCTTTGGGGGGAGGGACCTATGGGCTGGAAGCGAGGGGCGCGCGATCTTCGGCGTAAGCTGGTTTCCATCGCGGTCGCTTCCTGTTTTGCATCCGGTTCGACGCTCGCCAATCCGACCGGCCCGAACGTGGTCAACGGCACGGTCGCGATTCAGGGCTTGGGCACGAATCTCGTGCAAGTCACCAATTCGCCCAGCTCCATCATCAATTGGCACAGCTTCTCGATCGGGGCGAACGAGATCACCCGCTTCATCCAGCAGTCCCAGTCTTCGGCGGTGCTGAACCGCGTGGTCGGCGCGGGCGGGGCGATCGACCCCTCGGTGATCCTGGGCGCTCTGCAGTCTAACGGCCGGGTATTCCTGATCAATCCGAGCGGAATTCTCTTCGGCGCCAGCGCGCAGATCGATGTCGCCGGCCTCGTGGCGACGAGCCTCAACCTCTCGAACGCGGACTTCCTTGCGGGGCGGCTGAATTTCGCGGGGGCGCCCGTAGCAGGCAGCATCATTAATGAAGGCAGCATCACGACCGGCGCGGGCGGCGAAGTCTATCTCGTCGGCTCGGCGGTCGAGAACAGCGGCATCATCACCAGCCCGCAGGGCGAAGTCGTGCTCGCGGCCGGCAACAGCGTGGAGCTGGTCAATCCCGGCACGCCGAACCTGCGCGTCGAAGTGAACGCGCCCGACAACGAGGCGAGGAACCTCGGGCAGATCGTCGCGGACGCCGGGCGGGTCGGCATCGTCGCCGGCCTCATCAACCACTCCGGCACGATACGCGCGGACAGCGCAGTGGCGACCGAAGACGGCAGGATCATCCTCAAGGCGACCAAACTCGCGAACCTCGAAGCGGGAAGCGTGACTTCCGCGAGCGGCGCGAAGGCAGGCACGGTAAACGTGCAGGCCGATGTCCTGGTTCATGCCGGCGACATCCGGGCCGATGGCCCGCAGGGCGGCAGCATTGCCGTTCAGGCGCGCAACGTCTTGAGCGTCGGGAGCATCAGCGCTGACGGCTCGCAAGGTGCCGGCGGCGAAGTCAATGTTCAGGCCTCGGGCCGGATCGTGCAGACTTCGGCGGCGCATCTATCCGCGGACGGCACCACGAGCGGCGGCAAGGTCACCCTCCAGGCCGCCGACCGCGCATACAGCTCGGGCACGTTGACGGCTTCCGGTCAGGGAGAAGGCTCGGCCGGCGGTGAAGTCAGGGTGCTCGGCAACGAGATCGTGCTGCTTGGCGCGAATCTCGACGCATCCGGCGACGCGGGCGGCGGCACGGTGCTGGTCGGCGGCGATTTCCAGGGCAAGAATCCGGAAATCCAGAACGCTAACACCAACCAGATCAATTACTCCACCACGATCAACGCTGATGCGCGGACCACGGGCGACGGCGGCAAGGTGATCGTGTGGTCGGATGAAAGGACAGAGTTTTACGGCTCGATCAGCGTGCGCGGCGGCTCGCGGTCGGGCGACGGCGGATTCATCGAAGTCTCCGGCAAGGAGAATCTCGTCTTCGGCGGCACGGCCGATGCCGGCGCGCCGAACGGCAGCCCCGGCACGCTGCTGCTCGATCCGAAATACGTTTTCGTCGACAGCGCGGGGAGCGGATCGGGGACGTTTCTTCTTGCCGATCCCAACCCTGGGGCCGGCGACCAGTTTCCTGCCGGAATCACCGCGCTGCCCAACGGCAACATCGTTGCGACCGATTGGCGGGACGACTTCGTGGCTACCGACGGCGGAGCCGTATATCTCTTCAATGGTACGACAGGCGCGTTGATCAGCACGATTACGGGGGGCATCGCCGGCGACAACGTCGGGCGCAGAATAGATACGTGCGGGGAAGGATGCTTCATTGATGCGATCACGATCCTGGACAACGGCAATTTCCTCGTTCGGAGCCGAGCTTGGGATAACACTTCGGCCTCGGCGATGGACGCGGGCGCGGTGACTTTCGGGAGCGCCACGGCCGGCTTCATAGGCGGGGGAGGGATGATCTCCGATTCCAACAGCTTGATCGGAACCTCGCCCAACGACAACGTGGGCGACAGCGTTGACTTGTTGCCTAGCGGCAATTACCTGGTGCGTACGCCGAACTGGTTCCATCCTTCGGGTACGGACGCGGAAGCCGGCGCAGTGACGTTCGGCAGCGGAACGAGCGGCGTAGTCGGTGTAATTTCTGCATCGAACAGCCTGATCGGAAGCAGCGTTGGCGATGACAGGGTGGGTAACGGCGTCGTCGTCGTGCTTTCCAACGGCAACTATGTAGTGATCAGCCGTGACTGGGTTAACCCGACCAGTGGCGGCGGCGGGCCGGGTGCCGGCGCGGTCACCTGGGGCAGCGGGACGCTGGGCGTAACCGGTCAGGTCTCGGTAGCGAACAGCCTGGTGAGCGAGACCGAGGTCGGAGGAGGTTTCAATAGCCAGACGCAGGTCGTTCCGCTTCCCAACGGCAATTACGTGGTGACCAATCCGGGCTGGAACAACCCGGTGGGGCCGGTGGTGGATGCCGGCGCAGTCACTTGGGTGAACGGGACGAATGGCAACATCGCGGGCACCGCCAGCGCCGGTGGCGTAGTTTCCGCTGCGAACAGCCTGGTGGGTACTACGGCGAATGATACCGTCGGCAATTTCGGCATCGCGGTGCTCACCAACGGCAACTACGTGGTTAGTAGTCCCAACTGGGACAACCCGTCGGGCTCGATCGTGGATGCCGGTGCGGCGACTTGGGTGAATGGAAGCAACGGGCAGACGCAAAACGGCCTCAACGTAATCTCGTCTGCCAATAGCATTATCGGCGGCTCGACCGGTGACAGAGCGGGGGAAACGGTCACCGCACTAACGAACGGCAACTACGTCGTGCAAACACTCCGCTGGGATAACCCCGCCGGTTCGGTCGCCAATGTTGGCGCCGTTACATGGGTCAACGGCAGCAATGGGCTGACGCAGAACGGCCTCAACATCATTTCGTCTGCCAACAGTCTCATTGGCGCGACGGCATTTGACCAAATCGGTGGCGCCGTGACGCCACTTGCCAATGGCAACTACGTAGTCATTAGCTCGTTCTGGGACAACGCCGGGGTGGCAAACGCCGGTGCGGTGACCTTCGGCAGCGGCACGAGCGGCGTGACCGGCGTCGTGAGCGCAGCGAACAGCCTCGTGGGCGGCACGGCAAACGATCAGGTCGGTAGCCACGGCTTGACCGTGCTCACCAATGGCAACTATGTGGTGAGAAGTGGTCTCTGGGACAACTCCGGCGCTGCGAACGCCGGTGCAGTCACCTGGGTAAACGGGTCCAACGGCAATATCGCGGGCACGAGCAGCCCCGGTGGCGTGGTATCGGGTTCGAATAGCCTTGTGGGCACGACGGCGAACGATTCCGTCGGCAGCCTCGACAATCTCACCAGTGTCGTTAGCGGTAGCAACGTTATCGCCCTTGCCAACGGCAATTACGTGGTGAGAAGTTCCAACTGGGACAACGCCGGCGCAGTAGACGCCGGCGCGGTGACCTTCGGTAGCGGCACGACGGGAATTACCGGGCCGGTATCGGCTGCAAACAGTCTCGTGGGCACGACGGCGAATGATTTTGTCGGCAGACTGGGCGTGGTCGTGCTTGCGAACGGCAACTACGTTGTGCCGAGCGACATCTGGGACGGCGCCGGGGCGGTGAACGCGGGAGCCGCCACCTGGGTGAATGGCGCGAACGGCAATATCTCGGGCACTGCCAGCCCTGGCGGCGCGATCTCGGCGGCTAACAGCTTGGTGGGTACCACGGCGAACGACGGTGTTGGCGGATTCATCACGGCACTTACCAACGGGAATTACGTGGTGGGAAGCTCCGCCTGGGACAACGCCGGCGTGGTGGACGCCGGCGCGGTGACCTTCGGCAACGGCACAAGCGGGGTCCGGGGGGCGGTTAGCGCGGCAAACAGCCTTGTTGGCAGCACGGCGGGCGACTTTATTGGCATAAACGGCGTCGTCGCGCTCGACAATGGCAATTACGTGGTGCAGAGCACCGGCTGGGACAATGGTGCCGCGGTCGATGCGGGAGCGGTGACCTTTGGCAGCGGCGTGACCGGCGTAACTGGTGCGGTCTCCGCTTCAAACAGCCTGGTCGGGACAACGATGAGCGATTTTGTCGGCAGTGATTTCACGTCCCTTGCCAACGGCAATTACGTCGTAAGCAGCCAGTTATGGGACAACGCGGGCGTGGTGGACGCTGGCGCGGTGACGTTCGGCAACGGCACGACCGGTATTGCCGGCGCGGTAACCGCCGCGAACAGTCTCGTCGGCACGACGGCGAGCGATCAGGTGGGCAGCAGCGGGGTCATCGCGCTCGATTCCGGAAACTATGTCGTGAGAAGCCCGGAGTGGAACAACGGCGCAATTACCCAGGCCGGCGCGGTCACGTTCGGTGACGGAACGACCGGAATCATGGGAGCCGTTTCGCCGGCGAACAGCCTCACTGGCGCGGTTGCGGGCGATCGAGTCGGCAGCGGAGGGGTGACGAGCCTCACCGGCGGCAACTACCTGGTGCGCAGTCCGGCTGCGGACAACGGTGCCGTCGTTGATGCTGGATTGTTGCATCTGGTTTCCCCGGCGATTCCATTCGCCAATCCATTCACGTTTGCGAACAGTCCGTCCGGCACCGCGACGATCACGCCCTCCCAGATCACGGCGATCACCAACACCGGCACCGCGGTGACGCTGCAGGCTAATACCGACATCACGCTTGCGGCTGCCTCGGACATCGTTACCAGCAATCCGGCGGGCGACGGCGGCGCGATCACGATGCAGGCGGGGCGCAGCGTCCTCATCAATTCCAATATCACCACCGACAACGGTAACCTGACGATCACCGCGAACGACCCGTTGGCGGACGCCGCCAATCGCGACGCCGGCGCAGGCGGGATCACGATGGCGCCGGGGACAACGCTCAATGCCGGTACCGGGACGGTGGCGCTCACCGTGGGCTTGGGCGTGTCGGGCGCGGCGAGCGGGAATCTGACGGTCGAGAACATCGCCGCGACGAACGTCAATCTTCAGCAGAACGGCCGCACCAGCGGCAGCAGCATCGTGCGCGCGTCCGGCAACTCGCTCATAACGGCGACGAATTTGCTCATGGAAGTGGATCTTGATGACCTCGTCTCCAGCGGCTCGATCGGCACGACGGCGGCGCCGATGCGGGCGACGGTGACGAATCTCGAGGCGCACACGCACGAAGCGTCGCCCGGCATCTTTATTGACTCGCCGGCGCAGGGGCTGACGGTTGGCGGCGTGCCGTTTTTCAGTGGCTTGGTGAAGGGGGTACAGAACGTCACGAGCGGGGACATCTCGATCACGACGAACGGCAATCTGACGAGTCAAACGGGCACTGCAGGCTGCGGCGCGACCGGCGGTACGGGCGGGCCGATTTGTAGCAGCAGCGGGAATATTACGCTTTCAAGTACTGGCAGCCTTGGTATCAACGCCGTGCTTAGCGCGGAAGGTAACCTCAACATGACCGCCGTTGGGTCCATCACGCAGGGCGCGCCGTTCACGGTCACAGGCACCAGCACCATCAACGCGGGTACAGGTGCGATCACGCTCACTAATACGGGTAACAACTTCCAGGGGGCGGTGTCGTTTACCGGTGGTGCAACCCAGATCACGGACGCCAATGCCTTAACGCTCGGCACGCTTGCCACCGGGGGGCTGGCGGCGACTGCAACGGGCGCACTGAACCTGGGGCAGGGCAGTGTCGGCGGCGATCTCACGGCGGCGAGTAACGGCGGTGCGGTGACGCAGGCGGGAGCGCTGACGGTAACGGGTACCTCCAACATCACTGCGGGCGCTGCGCTGATCACACTGACGCAGGTGGCGAACGACTTCCAGGGGCTGGTGACGCTCAGCAACACCGGATCGACGAACGCCGTTTCGGTCATGGATGCGAACACGATCTCGTTCGCTTCGATGACCTTGGGCGGAAATTTCACCGTCACAGCGCCCATCATCGTATTGAGCGACGTCACGAACGCCGGCTTGCAGCAGTACAACGGCAATGTGGTATTCAACAGCGCGTACAACACCAATAACAACGCGTTCACGGTCACCGGCACCACAACGGTCGGGAGTGACAGCACGATTTCCGCAGGCACGGGCGCCGTGACGCTGACCGGCGCGGTGAATAGTCAGTCCGGAGAAAACAACTCACTGACCGTCAACAGCAGCGGCGCGACGATATTCGGAAGCACGATCGGGGCGACGCAGCCGCTTTCCAGCATTACCACCGACGCGGGCGGCACGACGAGCCTGGGCGGGAATGCGACGACGACTGGCGCGCAGACGTTCAACGATGCGACGAGCGGCGGCACGCTTGCGCTCACGAGCACCGGCGGCGGAGCGATCACCGCGACGAATGCCGCGAATGATTTCACGGGCACGCTGAGCCTGAGCGGTGGGACGGTCCAGATCGCGGACGCGAACGCGCTCACGCTTGGAGCGCTCACTACCGGCGCAATCACATCGACCTCCGCGGGCGCCCTGAATTTGGGGCAGGGCACCGTAAATGGCAGTCTTGCGGCGGCGAGCAACGGGGGCACGGTGACGCAGACGGCGCCGCTGACGGTGACGGGCACTTCCAGCATTACCGCGGGCGCGGCGCCGATCACGCTGACCAACGCGGCTAACGACTTCCAGGGGCTGGTGACGCTCTCGAACAGCGGAGCGACGAACGCGGTTACCATTGCCGACGCCAACACGATTTCCTTTGCCCCGCTCACGCTCGGGGGCGCGTTCACGGTGACCGCGCCGGTGATCGTGCTGGGCGACGTGACCAACACCGGCGCACAGCAATACAACGGCGACGTCACGTTCAACAGCGCCTATACGACGAACGGCGGCAACTTCGCGGTGACCGGCACGACCACGGCGGGGAGCGACAGCACCATCAGCGCCGGTGGCGGCAACGTGACGTTGAATGGCGCCGTCAATAGCGAGGCGGGCGAGAACAATTCGCTGACTATCAATACCAGCGGCGCAACGACGTTTGGCGGAACGGTCGGCGCGACCCAGCCGCTTTCGGGCATCGCGACGGATGCGGGCGGCACGACGAACCTGGGCGGAAACGTGACCACGAAAGGCGCGCAGGTATTCAACGATGCCGTGACGGCCGGTGCGCTGATGCTCGCCAGTACCGGGGGCGGGGACATCACGGCGATGAATCCCGCGAACGACTTCACCGGCACGCTGGGCCTTGCGGGAGGGACGGTCCAGGTCCGGGATGCCAATGCCTTGACGCTCGGTCCGGCGGTCACTTCCGGGGCCTTGACCGTGACAGCGGGCGGAGCGCTCACACTGGACAATGGTCCCGGCATCGTCATCAATAACGCCAACGCCACGGTGACGGCGACCGGGAATGTCAATGTCGGCAGGATCACGGCGGGCAGCGGAACTGTAACGCTGACGAGCTCCGGCGGATCGCTAGTGGACACCGCATCAGGCCTCGATATCGTCGCGGGCAACGCGGTCCTGACCGCGAACATCGGAAACATCGGAACAGCCGGGGATCCCCTCGAGACGTCGGTGCTGAACCTTTCTCTCAGTTCGAGCGGCGGCTCGGGTCAGATCGGCATCATCAATGCCGGCTCCTTGATGCTGAATAGCCTGGTCTTCAACGGCACATCCGCGTCGATCGCGACAACCGGCTCGCTCGGGCTGGGCGCCCCCATCAGCAACGTCACGGGCATGCTGGCGCTGGGCGCCAATTCCGGCATGACGATAGACCAGGGCTTGTCCGTCAATGGGGACCTGCTGCTGCAGGCGGGCACCACGCTCGACATCGCCGGCGCGTCCGTCTTCTCGAACAACGCGTTGTTGGTGGCGCCGACCGTCAGCATTGGAAACGCGAGCTTGACCGGGCCGTCCTCGGCCTTCGCCGGCAATATCATGTCGGTTTCGGCCGATACGCTGAACGTCACGGGCGGCGCCGACTCGGGCGGCAACGCTTCGCTGCGCGGCGGCTCGGTGGTGGATATCACGTCCAATACCGCGGTTAACCTGACGGCAAACGGCGGTACGGCGATCATCGAGGCCGGTTCGCCCCTTACCATTCAGCTCTCGTTCCCCCTGCTTGCCAGCGGCGGATTTTTCGTGAACGGCGTCGAGGGCGCGGTCGTGGATCCCGCGCCGCCCACGACGCCCACCGCCGGGTTCTTCGCGAACGGCGAGCCGGCGGTGCTCGGCCAGAGCCTGCAGGTGACTTACGGGCTCGCGCCGCCGGCCCCGCTGCCGACGGAACTCACCGCTACAACGACGACAGTGGATCAGACGATCAACCAGATCATCGCCACGGTCAACGGCCTGACCACGAGCACGACCTCGCCGACGGAGGAGGAGGAGACGAAGGAAACTGTCGCATCGACCGAATCGGGCGGCACGGAAGGCGGCAAGGACAAGAAGGAACTGCCGGTCTGCAAATAGCGTGACGGAGTGACGCTCTGCGCCGGGGATGGCGCCAGCGCGTCGCTCCGGAACCGCCAGCTGCCCCGGGCGGGAGGCTCGGAGCAGGGAGGCCAGGCGGCGCAACGTCGCCTGTTGCCGTATGAAAAATCGACAGAGCTGCCGATGGGCGGACGTTTCGACGCGCGCGCCAGACCGGAGTTCGGGCACGACGGGTCGGAACGCGGGTCGACCCCGGGGCCGTTGATCGCCTTGGATACCGGCTGAACCAGGCCTCCACCTCGGGGCGGGCGAGCGGGAACGTGAATTTAGGCACGCTTGGACGGGATTGACCCAGATCAAGCCGGTACTAAATGGCTCCCTGCGACGGCGCGCCCTCCCTATAATGACCGGGAGCCGCGAGATGGCGCGGTTCTTGCGGGTTTTGACAATCAATACCATCACTATGGGGTGAGTTATGGCTAGCAATGCTCTCTCGCGGCGCGGCTTGAAGCCGACGCTGGTTTCCATCGCGGTCGCTTCCTGTTTCGCCACCGGCGTGGTCCTCGCCAATCCGACCGGCCCGACCGTCGTCAACGGATCGGCCGCGATCCAGGGCCTCGGCACGAATCTCCTGCAGGTCACCAATGCGCCGAGCGCCATCATCAACTGGCAGAGCTTCTCGATCGGCGCGAGCGAGATCACCCGCTTCATCCAGCAGTCCCAGCTGCAGTATTGAACCGAGTCACCGGCGCGGGCGGAGCGATCGCGCCCTCGCAGATTCTCGGGGCGCTCCAGTCCAACGGCCGGGTGTTCCTGATCAATCCGAGCGGCGTGCTGTTCGGCGCGGGCGCGCGGGTGGACGTCGCAGGCCTCGTCGCGACGAGCCTCAACCTTTCCGATAAGGATTTCCTCGCGGGGCGGCTGAATTTCACCGCGATGCCCGGAGCGGGCGGCATCGTCAACGAAGGTAGCATCACGACGGGCAGCGGCGGCAACGTCTATCTTGTCGGGCCGGCGGTGACGAACAGCGGCATCATCACGAGTCCGCAGGGCGAAGTCGTGCTCGCGGCCGGCAACAGCGTGGAGCTGGTCAGCCCCGGCACGCCCAACCTGCGCGTGGAAGTCAACGCGCCGGACAACGAAGCGAGGAACCTCGGTCAGATCGTCGCGGACGCAGGGCGGGTCGGCATCGTCGCCGGCCTCATCGATCACTCGGGCGTCACGCGCGCCGAATCCGTGGTGAGCGAAGGCGGCCGCATCTTGCTGAAGGCAACGAAGAGCGCGACGCTCGCGGAGACGAGCGTTCTGAGCACGCAAGGCCGGGGCGGCGGGAAGGTCGAGGTATTTGGGGGCGACACATTGCAGGTCGCGGGCCGGCTCGATGCGTCCGCCCCGAACGGCGGTGACGGCGG
>Ga0326597_10005375_pt1 | contig 17808 bp, 16 predicted proteins | sample RVTome_12_FD_203789 | JGI IMG/M metagenome (GOLD analysis project Ga0326597, IMG submission 203789) | Soil microbial communities from uranium-contaminated site in the Upper Colorado River Basin, Wyoming, United States - RVT100D185 | ecosystem: Environmental > Terrestrial > Soil > Contaminated >... | reverse complement strand
GGCCCGACGGGTTCCTCTACGCGTCGGTCGGCGACGGCGACAGCGGCATCTTCAACCCGCCCGGCTACTTCGCGCAACGCCGGGACGAGCTCCTGGGGAACATCCTGCGGATCGACCCGCGGGCCGGAAATCCATACGCGATTCCCGACGACAACCCGTTCGTCGGGCTCGACGGCGTTCGGCCAGAGATCTGGGCTTTTGGTCTGCGTAACCCATGGCGGTTCTGGATCGATCGCGAGACCGGCTCGATGTTCATCGGAGACGCGGGTAACGAGCGCCGCGAGGAGATCGATCTCGCGCCTCGGGGCAAGTCGGGTATGAACTTCGGCTGGCCCTGCTTCGAGGGATCGCTGCGGTTCGATCTAGCCGCCACGTGCAACGGAGCGGTGCCTCCCGTTCTCGAGTACCCGCGCGAGGGTGGCGCCTGCGCGGTAATCGGTGGCGTCGTCGCGCGTGACCGGCGGATCCCGGCACTCGCGGGCCGGTATCTCTACGGGGACTTCTGCTCCGGGAAGATCAGCGCGATCGTCGTCGACGATGGGCGCGTCACCACGTCCGGTGACCTCGGCCTCGTCGTGCCCGAGCTGACGAGCTTCGGCGTCGACGGAGCTCGGCAGGTCTACGTGATGTCGCTCAGAGGCGATGTCTACCGCCTCGACCCGAAGCCCGCGACCTGAGCTCCGCGGCCCACGCTGCGCCGCGCAGCCCGAGCCAGATCGGCGTCAAGAGAACGTAGAAGACAAGGTCGGAGACGAGCAGCAGGAACCACCACAGAGCGAACCGCGGCCAAGGCACCCAGCCCTTCTCCCGAAGATCGCCACGGCCTCCCGGGGGTGGGCGGAACGGATGGCGAAGAGGCGGCTCCCCGGGCGAACCGTGGGGACTCGGCGGGCGCGGCTCCTCGGTCACGACTTCGTCGCCCGCTTGCGGCGCTCGACGAGGCGGATGATCCTCATCGACGTCTCCTCCACCGAGAGCTCGGACACGTCGATCACGGGGCAGCGAAGCCTGCGGTGGAGCGCCGCGGCATCCTCGAGCTCCGAATAGATCGCGTCCAGCTCCGCATATCGCTTCCGAGGCGCGCCCATGCTCCTCACGCGTGCCGTGCGGATGTCGCCGAGCCGCTCGGCGTCGATGGTGAGGCCGACAATCTTGGCCGGATCGATCTCGAAGAGCTCCTCGGGAGGCTCGATCCCGCGGACAACCGGAACGTTCGCCGCCTTGTGGCCGAGGTAGCCGAGATAGATCGAGAGCGGCGTCTTCGAGGTCCGCGAGACCCCCACAAGCACGATGTCGGCTTCGTCCAGCCCGCGGCCGACGCCGTCGTCGTACTTCACCGCGAACTCGATCGCCTCGATGCGCTTGAAGTACGTGGCGTCGAGCGGCGCCCGTGCGCCTGGCTTCATCTTGGCTGCGACGCCGGCGACCCGCGAGATCGAGTCGATCGGGTGCCCGAGAAGGTCGCAGTAGTGAACGCGAGCGCGCCGGCAGAGCTGGCGCATCGCATCTCGGAGGCCGGGCTCGACGAGCGTGTAGACCATGACGGCTGGACGACCGCGCGCCTGTTGCACGGCGATGTGCAAGTCATCGGCGTTCTCGACGCGCGGGTGCCGGATCTCCTCGAATGGCTGGTCGGGGAACTGTGCCTCGAGCGCCAGCACGAGCCGCTGTGCTGTCTCTCCGGTCGAGTCCGAGACGATGTGCAGCTCGACGGGCTCGCGTTCGTCGTCCGGACTCATCCGCAGCAGGCTAGCGGCGCACCTACTCACAGGCGGTGTCAGACACCACCGCGATGCACGTCTGCGCTTGAGGGCGTAACCGGACGCGGCCAGAGATGGAGACACCGCCTCGACTTCGGCCCATCCGCCATCACGACTGTGGATGGAATGAAACAGTTTCGACGCACTTGTCCTTGACACCAATCAGTGTCTGACACCGAAGTCGCATCGGCGAGTAACGTCTCGCGGATGCCGGACGTCGTGACCATGGACAAGATCGTCTCGCTGGCACGCCGCCGCGGGTTCGTCTTCCCGTCGTCGGAGATCTACGGCGGGCTCGGCTCGTCGTACGACTACGGACACTATGGCGTGCTGCTGAAGGAGAACGTCAAGGCGCGCTGGCTGGAGGCGATGGTGCGCGAGCGAGACGACATCGTCGCCCTCGACTCCTCGATCATCCTCCACCCCGCGGTCTGGGAGGCGTCCGGGCACGTGACCGGGTTCGCGGATCCGCTGATCGACTGCCGCTTCTGCAAGCGGCGGTACCGTGCAGACGACCTCGGCGAGATGGAGTGTGGCGCCAAGCCGAGCAAGCATCCCGGCGAGACCGACAAGTGTGACCTCACCGAGCCGCGACAGTTCAACCTCATGTTTCAGACGCGGATCGGGCCGGTCGAGGAGACGGGCCAGGATGCGTTCCTTCGCCCGGAGACCGCGCAGGGGATCTTCATCAACTTCAAGAACGTCGCCCAGATCGCGCGGCGCAAGCCGCCGTTCGGCATCGCGCAGATCGGCAAGGCCTTCCGCAACGAGATCACGCCAGGGAACTTCATTTTCCGAACACTTGAGTTCGAGCAGATGGAGATGGAGTACTTCGTCCAGCCCGGGGAGGCTGAGAAGTGGTTTGACTACTGGGTCGAGCAGAGGGTCGACTGGTACCTGCGTCTCGGGATCCGCGAGAGCCATCTGCGCGTGCGAGCACACGACACCGAGGAGCTCTCGCACTACTCATCCGCCACGTCGGACATCGAGTACCTGTACCCGATCGGCTGGTCGGAGCTCGAAGGCATCGCGCACCGCGGCGACTTCGACCTCGCCGCACACACGGAGGCGTCTGGCACGAAACTCGAGTGGGTCGACGGCGAGGAGCGGTACACGCCACACGTCGTCGAGCCCGCGGCCGGTGTGAACCGCTCGATGCTCGCGTTCATGGTCGACGCCTACGACGAGGAGGTCGTCGCCGAGCGCGAGCGAACGGTGCTCCGACTCCATCCCGCACTCGCGCCGGTCAAGGTCGCCGTACTCCCACTCGTCCCGCGGAGCGAGGACATGTCGTCGAAGGCGCGGACGCTCTACGAGGAGCTTCGTCGTGCAGTCGTGGCCGAGTACGACGACTCGGGCCAGATCGGGCGCCGCTATCGCCGGCAGGACGAGATCGGCACGCCGTACGCGCTCACGATCGACGAGCAGACGCTCGAGGACGACACCGTCACCATCCGCGACCGCGACTCGCTCGCGCAGGAGCGGATCGCGATCGCGGGCGCGCGTGCGTTCGTGCAGGACAAGCTCGCGCAGGACTGGAAGACGCCGAAAGCTGACTAGAGATCGCGCGCACGCCGAAGCGCGTACTCGACGGCACCGAGTTGGGACTGGTCGAGAAGATCGTGCGCCTCATGTACAGCGAGCTCGAAGAGTCGCCGTGCGGACCGGCAGCCTTCGTCGAAACCACCACCGTCGAGCCCGAGGGCCGATGATTGGGCCTCACGCCACTCGCTGCCCAGTTCGTCCGCGACGAGACTCCAGAGCCGGTTCTCGCTGCCATACAGAATCCGGCGGCGAATCGCCATTGCCCTGGGCAGTCGCAGCGCAAGTGTCGAGCGCTGAGCGGCTGCTGTCAGATCGTCTCCGGCTCGGAGGCTCGCCACGAGTTTCAGAAACTCTTCAGCAAGCCCGGTGACCGTCTCGGCCACCCACTCGTCGCACTCGACCTCGACCTGAACCCAGCCCCACTTGAGCGCTTCCTCCTTGATCCCAGCCGCCAGTGCCTTGGGATCGCGCAGCACAACGGCGTGTCGCCACCCGTGCACGTGGGTTCCAAGCCAATGCGGATCGTAGAGCCGACGAGCCTGCTCCTCCGCCGTCGCCCAGCCGACAGACACCAGGGTTCCGTCGTGTACTTCAAGCCGGTAGTGCGGTCCTTCCCCGATCACTGCAAGATCGAGGTCCGAATCCTCTGTTGCGTCTCCTGTTGTCCAACTGCCGACCACAGCGACCGCCTCGGCACCCTGCTCGAGAAGTGCATCGGCGAGATGCTCGGCAAGACTCAAGACTGGCTCCAGCGCTCGAGCGCCTTCGGGCCCGGCTCGGCGAAGCCGAACTTCCGGTACAGGTCGTGCGCGTCCTCCGTGTGCAGGAACCACTTCGTGCTCGCGTACGGCCCCTCGTCGACGCTGAAGCGAACGAGCTCGACACCCAGCCCGCGACCGCGATGCTCCCCGAGCACGTAGACGTCCGCGAGGTACGACTGCGCGTAACCATCGGAGAGCGTGCGCGTGAAGCCGACCTGCACACCGTCGTGATAAAGGCCGACGACGCGTGCGGCGCCGTCGATGAGCGCGTCCTGCACGTCCCGCGCCCGCCCACGCGCCCAGTACGACTCCTCGCTCAGGTACCGATGAACGGCCTCATGGTCGATTCGCGCGGGGTCGTCGTCGAGCTCGTACCCGTCGCCGAGATCGCGCTTCACGCCGTCAAGGTTCGAAGGCGGAACCCGCCGTGGAACTCGTACGACGCGACGACGACGGCGAGAGCATCTCGCACAGCGCGGTCTCCGAGCCCGAGGCCGTGGGTCTCCGCGAGAGGACTCCACAGAAGCGCATGGATTCCGCGGAAACCTTCGGGGGAAAGCATCACCGTCTCGGACGGGGCGCAGCCGGAGCAGACGGCGCCCCCGGCGCGCGGGAGATAGCCGACGAGCTCATCGGTGCTGCTGCACTCGACGCAGCCCTCGAGGTGCGGGACGTAGCCCGACAGCCAGAGAAGCTTAAGCTGGAACGCGAGGGCAAGCGGATCGAGGGCGGCGCGCCCGCTCGAGCCGCCCGGGATGGCGTCCACGGCCGACAGGAATCGCGTGAGCGCCTCGAACGCGCGCTCGTTTCGCTCCTCCTCGACGAAGAGGCGCAACATCGCCTCGGCGCCTACGAGGCCTACGGAGAGACGGTACGAGTCCTCGCGGGTCGGCCGATGCGCGTCGACGAGCGACACGCCGGTGATCGTGCGGAGCTCTCCCGAGCCGTGGTGGAGAAGGAGCTCGGTATGCGAGAAAGGCTCGAGCCGCGCGCCGAACCGCGACTTCGTCTTGCGGATTCCCTTGGCGACGGCACCGATGCGGCCTCGCTCGAGCGAGTAGAGATGGAGGACGCGGTCGGCCTCGCCGAACCGGAACGAGCGGAGCACCACGGCCTCCGTCTTGTACGTCCGCCCCATGGATCCAGTGTAGGGAGGCCGGAAGCCGACCTACTGCCTGATCCCGGCCGTGATGAAGAGGGTGAACGAGTAGAGGAAATGCCCTTGGGCAATGGCGTCGTCGATCATCTGCTCCCACGCCTGCACCTGATCTGCTTGGAGCAGCCCGCGCTCGTGGGCTGCCGCGGCCCAGCTTCGGAGGCCCATCGCGTTGTCCAGGGCAGTCGGATCGCGGAGCACCACCGTTGCGGCTTCCATCACGATCTCTGTGAGCCCTGCGCGGATGAAGAGACCGCCCATCTGATGCGCCAAAGTCCCGTTGCGAAGTGCATGATCGGCACGGAAGCGGAGGACGCTTCGGGCGAGCTTCTGATCCGCGACGTCGACAACCTGCGTGTCGTAGTCGGGGTCTACAACAACGATCGCTCCACCCGTGTTGGTCACCCGCACCAGCTCGCGGAGCGCAGCCTCTGGGTCGGCGAGATGCTGAAACGTGCGATCGGCCCAACATCCGTCGAACTCCACGTCGCCGAACGGCAACGCTTCGGCATTCGCGACATGTGCTTCGGCTAGCCCTCGGCGCTTCGCTTCTTCGACCATCGTCCTCGACACGTCGACCCCGACCACCTCGACTCCGAAGCGCGATGCCAGTGCGAGCGCGTCTTCGCCCGTGCCTGTTCCGACTTCGAGATACCTGCCGCCCGTTCGTGGTCGGAGGAGCTCAGCGACACGGCTCTTGTACGCCGCATACGTCGGTTCCTGACGAACCTTGTCCAACACGTCGATCCATTCCGACGGATCTGCCTGCTCGTCGACCGCGGTGAAGGCATGTTCGGGACGCCGTTCCTCCACTCGGCGAGGCTAGCGCAGAACGTTGGCGGCCAGCGGCTGGCAGCGCGGGCAGAACCAGGTCCCGCGGCCGCCGGCGCGCGTCTTCGAGATTGTCGTGCGGCAGCGTGGGCACGGCTCACCATCCCGGCCGTACACGCGGAACTCGTCCTGCATCGACCCTTCCGTGCCGTCCGGCGTCGCGTAGTCGCGCAGCGTCGACCCTTGGCGCTCGATTCCCGCGCGGAGCGCAGCGCGGATCGCTCGATGCACACGCGCTACCTCCTCTGCACCTAGGCCGTTCGCGGGACGGAGTGGGTTGACGCGCGCGCGCCAGAGAGCCTCGTCGACGTAGATGTTCCCGAGCCCTGCGACGACGCGCTGGTCGAGGAGGACCGCTTTGAGCGGCGCCCGTCGCGCGGCCAGCCGGGACGCAAGCCAGGCGACGGTGAAGCGAGGGCCGAGGGGCTCGGCGCCGTTCTTGGCCGAGAGGTAGGGCTCGATGTCGGCGGTCTCGAGGACGAGCCAGGTTCCGAACCGGCGCACATCCCTGTACGCGAGCCTGGAGCCGTCATCGAGCTCGAGCACGGCTCGCTCATGTGTCGCAGGCGTGAAGCCGAAGCTGCCCGTCATCCGCAGGTGGACGAGGAGCGCAAGCCCGCTCTCCAGGCGGAGGACGAGGTACTTGCCGCGCCGCTCGACCACCAGGACGGTGTCGCCTTCGAGCTCGTCCGCCACCTCGAAGAGGTCGTACGGCCGCGTCAGGCGCGGGTCGAGGATCTCTACGCGTGTGAGCGTGCGCCCCTCCAGCCGCGGCGCGAGCTGCGCGCGGATCGTCTCGACCTCGGGAAGCTCAGGCACCTAGGGCACGACGTCGAGCAGAATGCCGTGCGCGCGCGGGGGCTCGACCCCGAACTCGTACGCAGCGAGTACCCTCTCGGCCGCCGCCGCCGCTGACTTCTCGTCACGCGCGTGAACGTCCGCGAGGACATGCTTCTTCGCCACTTTCTGACCGCGCTTTGCGTGACACACGACCCCGACAGCGTGGTCGACCGCGCCGTCCTTCGTCCGGCGACCCGCTCCGAGCTCGAGCGCGGCAAGACCCACGTCCAGGGCTCCGAGACGAGTCACGACACCCCGGTGCGGTGCGGTCACCTCTCGCACAACGGGTGCCGCCGGAAGGGCCGCCACGTCGGGATCGCCTCCTTGTGCCCGGATCCAGCGCTCGTAGGAGGCCAACGCCGAGCCGTCCGCGATCGCCCGCTGCGACCGCCGTCGCCCTTCGTCGACGGAGATGTCGAGATCCGACAGGGCGAGAAGCCGCGCGCACGCGTCGAGGACGAGCTCCGTGAAGTCTTCGGGGCCGTGGCCCCTGAGGGTCGCAAGGACCTCCCGCACCTCCAGCGCGTTGCCGACGGCGTGGCCGAGTGGCTGATCCATGTCGGTGAGCAGGCAGACGACCTCACGTCCTGCCCGCTTGCCGAGGTCCACCATCTGCTCCGCGAGAATGCGCGCGTCTTCGAGCGTCTTCATGAAGGCACCGTCCCCCACCTTCACGTCCAGGACGATCGCGTCGGCGCCTCCGGCGAGCTTCTTCGACATGATCGAAGACGCGATGAGCGGGACGATGTCAACGGTCGCGGTGACGTCCCTCAGCGCGTACAGCTTCTTGTCCGCGGGGACGAGGTCTCCCGTCTGTCCGATGATCGCCAGGCCGATGTCCCGTACCTGCGCGACGAATTCGTCCTTCGAGAGCTCGACGCGGAAGCCGGGGATCGACTCGAGCTTGTCGAGCGTGCCGCCGGTGTGCCCGAGCCCGCGTCCGGACATCTTCCCGAATGGAACCCCGCATGCCGCGACGATCGGGCCGACGGCGAGCGAGGTTTTGTCCCCGACACCACCCGTCGAGTGCTTGTCGACGACTCGCCGCCCGAGCGCCGCGCCGAGGTCGACCGTCTCTCCGGAGCGGACCATCGCGTCGGTCAGTGCGTGCGTCTCGCGTCCGTTGAGCCCCTTGAAGTAGACGGCCATGCACCAGGCAGCCATCTGGTAGTCGGGCACGTCGCCGCGCGTGTAGCCGAGGACGAGCTCGGAGATCTCCTCGTCGGAGAGCTCCTCGCCGTTCCGCTTCCGCTCGATCAGCTCGGCAGCGCGGCTCACCTGTCTCCTTCGGCCATCTTGTCGTCGGTGAGCGCCATCGCCACGATCATGCACGATGAAGGTCTGGCAGATCATTGGACTGATCGAGACGGATGGCTGGCAGCTCATGCGTACGCGAGGGAGTCATCGCCAGTACGAACATCCTCGAAAACCAGGGCGTGTAACGGTTCCTGGCAAACGATCCAACGACTTGCATCCGAAGACGACGGCAAGCATCCTTCGGCAGGCAGGATTGAAACGATGAGCACGTTTGTAGAACAGGCCGAGAAGTACGTCATCCTCATCGAAGGCGGTCCTCCGTCGAACTATTCGGCGTGGTCTCCCGACCTACCGGGATGTGCCGCGACCGGGGCGACGATCGAGGAGTGTGAGGCCGAGATGAAGGGAGCGATCGCGTTCCATCTCGAAGGTCTTGCCGAGGACGGTGATCCGATCCCCGATGGCACTGGCCCGGGGGTCTACGTCGCGCGCAATCCTCTCGCAGTCGCCTGAGCTACGCCGCCTTGTCCGCGACGAAGACGACAGGCCGCCGCCGCGCAATCAGTGGCTCGGTCAACTCCGGAACTCTCTCCGCACCTTCGGCCAGCCGCTCGGACGAGCGCAGATACGAGCGAATCTGCTCCGAGTCTCGGAGCGTGACCGTACCGGTCGCGTCCCGCGTCTCGATCCGCGCGAAGTGCCGCCCGAGGATCTCGGCTCCGTTCTCAGCCGTGAAAGAAAAGTCGAAGTCGCGGAGTCTGGCGAGCCGGCGCATCTCAAGCAGGTGATCGGACGCGTTCGTCGCCGCGACGAGCCGGCCACCCGGCCTGACCACGCGCGCGAGCTCGCGGACTGCACGATCGAGATCGGAGGCGTGATAGAGCATCCACGCTGCTATCGCAACGTCGAACAACCCATCGGCGAACGCGAGTTGCTGCACGTCGCCGACGTGAGCATCCACGCCTCGACCTCGCGCGAGCTCGACCATTCGCTCGGACTGATCGATGGCGATGACCTGGACGTCCAGCTCGCGTCTGATTCGCTGTGCGAGCTCCCCTTGTCCGCAGCCGACCTCGAGGACCGACCTCGGACGCACCTCTGCAACCGCGTCGAAGACAATGTCGCGTGCATCCCGCCCGGTGACCTCGGTGTAGATCGCCTTCCGCGCCGCGAGCCCAGCTTCGCTCGCGTACTGGTCTCGGACGTACGCCGGATCGTTGATCTTCACAGCTCGATGAGGCGGCCGGGGAGGCGCTTTCCCACGGACTTCCCACCGAGCCACGCGTTCACCGTTGCGCCCACGTCCGCGAACTCGCCCTCATCGTGGATCCGGCCCGCCGCGTTGCGGCCAGCCGCGTAGGCGAGGAGCAGCGCGTGCTCGCGCGAGTGGTCGGTCGAGGACGTCGTCGGGTCGCAGCCGTGGTCGGAAGAGAGGATCAGGAGGTCGCCCGGATGGAGCGTTTCGAGGATGTCGGACAGGCGCCGGTCGAAGTCCTGGAGGCAGCGGTGGAAGTTCACCGGGTCGTTGCGGTGACCCCAAAGCATGTCCGTCTCCACGAGGTTGACGAACACGAGCCCGCTCTCGATCGTCTCGAGGAGCTCGATCGTCCGGTTGATCCCGTCGACGTTCGATTTCGTCGGGAACGACTCGTCGACGTCGCAGCCGGCGAAGATGTCCGAGATCTTGCCCACGCCGTAGACGGTGGTCCCCGCATCGCGAAGCAGCGAGAGGTAGTTCGGCCGCTTGGGCTCGAGTGAGAAGTCGTGCCGGTTCGGCGTCCGCTCGTACTCTCCGGGCTCTCCGGCGAACGGACGGGCGATCACGCGCCCGACCGCATGGCGACCCGCGAGGATTTCCCGCGCCACTCGACAGCCGTCATAGAGCTCCTCGAGCGGAATCGTGTCCTCGTGCGCGGCGATCTGGAAGACGGAGTCGGCCGATGTGTAGACGATCCACTTGCCCGTCGCCTGATGCTCCTCGCCGAGCTCCTGGATGATCTCCGTCCCCGACGCGGGCACGTTCCCGACGACCCCCCGGCCCGTCTGGTTCATGAACGGATCGATGACGTCGTCCGGGAAGCCGTGTGGATATGTCGGGAACGCGGTCGCAGTGAGGACGCCCATCAGCTCCCAGTGGCCGGTCGTCGTGTCCTTCCCCTTCGAGCGCTCGAGCAGCCGTCCGGCGACAGCCGGCGCACCGGGTTGGGGCGGGCAACCCTCGAGCGGACTGACGTTCCCGAGACCGAGCGCCTCGAGATTGGGCAGGTCGAGACCTCCGACGGCGCGGGCGACGTTGCCGAGCGTGTTGGAGCCTTGGTCCCCGTACTCCTCGGCGTCGGGCAACTCGCCTGCACCGACGGCGTCGAGCACGATCACGCACGCCCGCGGCACGCCGGTATTCTACGGCGGCTTTGGAAGACGTCCTCGGTCTACTCCTGCTCGCGGTCTACATCACGACGATCCTTGGCATCTCCGCGTTCGTAACCTGGGCGGTCATCAAGATCTTCCCGACCGAGCGGAGCTCGAAGAAGCCGGACAAGCCGGACGCGCCGTCGTCGGGCAACGGTACCGAAGCGGCAGGCCGACTCTTCCGCCGCGCGAAGCGCGGAACGGCGTAGTCAGAGCCGGGCAAAAGCAGACGGATCTCGCGGCGCTCCCGATCACGATCGCGACGAGCCCTACGCCGTCCGAGAATGCGCTGAGCGCCTAGGGATGTCGGGGACCGATCCGGTCGCTCAGGCGCTGGAGGAAGAAGCCGCCGGCGAGCAGGAGCCCGCCGACGAGGATGAACGAGAACGCCCGTGCGACCGAGCTCAGCTCGGCGAGGTCGTAGAGGAAGATCTTGGCCAGGCTGAGGCCGAAGAGCGCGAGGCCTCCGTACCGGATCGCCGCCGAGCCCCGGAGCAGCCCGACGATAAGGAGCGCGAGCCCGACGAGCGCCCAGAGCCCGCTGACCGCGGTATGGCCGCGTTCGAAGTCGGTCTCGACCGACGCCGTGGAGACGCGCTCCGCGATCTCGAGGATCCCCAGCGAGACCGCATACAGGGCCACGCCGCCGGCGATGGCCTCGAGGACGACGCGATCCCGCTCCACCGGAGCCGAGGTGGCGACTGCGACGAGCGCGAGGATGCAGCCGGCGAGCACCCAGATCCCCGCTGCCGGGCTCGCAGAGGCGTTGAAGAAGTGGGACGGGGGTGTAAAGCTTGCGATGGTCGCAAGGGTGGTCGCGCCCACGGCAACGCCGCCCGCGAACCACAGGCGGGACTCGCCGAGCGGTCGCGCGAGAAGGGCGATTGCGCCACCTGTGAGCGCCACGGCGAGCGCCGTCTCCTGCCAGCCTCCGAGTAGGACGCGCTCGGTCGAGAGCAGCGCCAGAATCCCGACGACCCAGAGCACGGTAACGAGGTCGCGCCAGCGTGCCTCGCCCCAGCGAAGGGCCGCGAGCCCGAAGGTAGCGAGTGCGCAAGCAGCCGTGGCGATCGCGAGGCGCTGCGCTAGCTCGGACTCCTCGAGCCACGGCTGCACCTCGTCGAACAGGACGACGACGCTCGTCGCGACCGCAAGCGAGCCACCCGCGAGCCAGAGGCGTGACTCACGGAGGGGCTGAGCGAGTGCGCCAACGGCGAAGGCTGTCGCGGCGACCGTTGCGGCGAGCCAAACGCCGTCCCCGAGCAGAACGCGCTCCGTCGAGAGCAGCGCCAGAATCCCGACGACCCAGAGCGCGGTAACGAGATCACGCCATCGCGCCTCGCCCCAGCGGAGCGCCGCGAGCCCGAAGGTAGCGAGCGCACAGGCTGCCGTGGCGATCGCGAGGCGTTGCGCCAGCTCGGACTCCTCGAGCCACGGCTGCACCTCGTACAGGAGGACAACGGCAGAGGTCACGACCGCAAGCGAGCCACCCGCGAGCCAGAGGCGTGACTCACGGAGGGGTTGGGCGACCACGCCAACGGCGAAGGCTGTTGCGGAGAGCGCTGCGGCGCTCCAGACGTGATCCGAGATGAGCAGGATCTCCGCCCAGACCAAAGACACGAGCCCGAGCGCCCACAGCGTCGTCGCGAAGTCCCGCAACACCTTCACGCGGAAGACCCCGGCGGCGAGTGCGCCATAGACCAACGTCAAAGCGAGGAATCCGATCCCCTCGCGCGCATCGGAGACCGCGACGAGCCCGACACCGAGCAAGCCGGCCCAGAACGCGATCCCCACGGAGATACCGCAAACGACATCGAACGCTCGCCGATCCGGCTGCGTCACACGAAGCGCATAGGAGCCGCCGAGCAAGCCAGCTGACGCCGCGAGCACCGACCAGCCGCCGATCGAGGCCACTGCGAGTCCGCCGTCCTCGAAAGAGGAGACGTCGAAGCCGGCTGCTTCGGCGAGCACCACCCCGAGCCAGAGGAGCGACGCAATCGCAAGCGCGTCGGATCGAAGCCGACCGGCGACGCCGAGGAACGTCGCGCCAACGAGTGCGGCGAAGATGCTCGCAGCAACGTGGCCCCACTGGAACGAGGCGGAGACGAGCGCAAAGGACGCCGACAGTGTCGCCAGGGCGCCGCCCGCGAAGACAAACGCCTCCCGAAGGCCGTGCCGATGCGCGATGAGCTGCCAGCGGATGCTGCCCACGAACGCGAGCAGGCCCGCCTCGGTACGGAGTCGGTATTCGCGCGGGATGAGCACGCCGACACTGATCAGCGCGGCCGCAGACGCAGCGAGCGGAAGTACCGAGGAGAGATGGTCTGCGAGCTCGTCGAAGACCAGATCCGGTCGGCCCTCGAAGCCGAGCGCGTGGACGGACGCGAGCACCGCGTAACCGATCCCGATCGACTGGAGCCGGGCGTCTCCTAGCCGCCTGGCGAGAGCCGCGAGTAGCACGGCCTGCCCCGCCCATGCGATCGTGAGCGCCGAGTCGGAGAGCATGTCAGCCGTCCCGACGGCCGCAAGGGCAAGCGCGGATGCGCCGACGACGAGGCCAAGATCGGGCAGTCGTCTCCACTGGAGCGCGACGAACACGAGCGCCCAGACGACGGCGGCGGCGAGGAGGGCGACTCCCCTGTCGGTCCTTTCGTCTAACAGCTGGGCCGCGAGTACCAATGCGGCGCCGAACGAGGCGAGGGCATAGCTGAGCGCCATCGCGTCGAGATCGGCCCGCTTCACGGCGATCTGGCGGCCCACCGCGATGCCGAGGAGGCTAAGTACGAAGGCACCGACGACAGCGACCGTCCCCCGGTTGACCGGCGGGATCGCATCCGCTGCGAGCCACTCGACCTGTGCGCCGACGAGCACTGACGTCGTGATGAGGAGCTCGTGCCAGCCGCGCGAAATGCTCACCCACCCGGCAGCGACGAGGACGATCACCGCGAAGGCCGCTGACTCCCAGGTCATCTCGGTGTCGATCGCCTGAAGTGCCGGTGCTAGCGCCGCGCCGAGAAGCCCGATAGCGGCGATGACCTGTGACCGCCAGCGAATCGCAACGACGGTTCCGGCGGCCGCGATGACACCCGCGAGCGGGAGAGCCAGGCTGTCCGGCAGAACGTCGTAGCGAGCCGCGGCCGCAGCCACCGTGGCATAGGCGCCGGCGATCCCGGCGCCGACTGCCGCAAGCGCCGACCAGTACTGCCCGTAACGCGCACGCAAGAGAAGGCCTGCTCCGAAGACGAGCGCAGAGGCCGTCGCACCGAGCGCGACGCGCATCTCCTCGTTGATCCAGCCGCGGTTCGCAGCGAGAACGAAGAACAGCCCGATCCCGAGAGCCATGACAGCGCCGCCCGCAATCGCGAAGCCTCGCGCACCGACGAGATCCCAGTCTCGGGCGAGGTCGCCGAACGAGCGACCGGGGGGCTTCGGCGGCTTGGGAGCAGGACGCCACTCGGCCGGCTTCGGCATGGCCGGCGCCGTCGGTGCCGCAGCTGTCGGCACGGGCGCTGCAGGCGCGGGTGTCGGCTTCGGGGGCGGCGGTGGCTGGGCCGCCGGTGGTTTCTGGGTCGGCTCGGTCGACGCGACCGGTCGGAGTGGTTGTGCAGGCGGAGCTTCAGGTTGAGGGGTTGGCCTCGCGGGCATGGGCTGGAGCTCGAGCTCGGTAACGCGTATGACCAGCGTTCTCAGGAGCGCTTCAATCTCGCCGAGACGCTGCTCGAGTGACCGCTCGGGATCCATCACCACGATCGTATTGCGTCCGCTCAAGAAATCTTCAAGCGACTCGGTCTTACGTCCGTTCGACCCTGCGGCAGGCCGACCCTTCAGCTGCCTTTGACGACGATCGTGCTCGCCATCTTGTCGTACAGCGTCTGGTTGCGCCTGTTCCAAAGCGGCCACAGGTAGGCGAGAAGCAAAGGCAGTCCGAGCAATAACCATCCGAAAGTCCAGAAAACCCAGAGGGACGACGCTCGTCCTAGGGCGCGGGGGTAGGAGACGCGGTCAGCGTCCTCGCTCCGTACGACCCGTATCCCCAGTGCCGCCTTTCCCAGCGTCTGTCCCGACCACCCGATCATGAGCCATTGGTAGAGAGGCGGGCCTAAGAGAAGCACCGCCACGGTGATCTCGTCTGTCCCCGAGTCTTCGGTCGTGAACGCCAAGGCAAAGGGCGCCACCGAGAGAGCAAAGCCGAGGACCATCAGGTCCACGAACCAGGCTGCGGCACGTCTTCCCCAGCTAGCGAGATGGGCTCCGGTTACAGGATCGGCACCTGCCGGCACAGCGCCTTGGACGCCAGCCAGAGAATCGCTCCCAACCCGAGTTGGGACGCTCTCCTGCTCCTGAACCTCCACCTGCTCCTGAGCCTCCACGATCTCGTGAACGCTCTCCTGTCCCGAAACGCTCTCGTGGAGCTGGCGTCGCAGCCGTGTGTACTCCTCTGCCGAGATTGCGCCTGCGAGGTAGTCCCGCTCGAGCCGCACCTTGGCGTCCGCGTGCTGTTCGGGATCCATTCGGCCTCAGGTCACGGCAGCGGAAAGTGCGTCGTCGAGCGGCGTGTACTCGAGCCCGTGCGCTTCGGCGACGGCTTCGTACGTGATCCGGCCGCCCATCACGTTGACGCCGCGCGCGAGCTCCGGGCTCGCCGTGACCGCGCCGACCGAGCCGAGATCGGCGAGCTGCTCGACGTAGGCCAGCGTGACGTTCGTCAGCGCGCGCGTCGAGGTGATCGGTACGGCGCCGGGCATGTTCGCCACGCAGTAGTGGATGACACCGTCCACCGTATAGACGGGATCGTCGTGCGTCGTCGCCTTCGACGTTTCCGCGCACCCGCCCTGGTCGATCGCGACATCCACGAAGACCGAGCTCTCCTTCATCGTCCCGAGGAGCTCCCGCGTGATCAGCTTCGGAGCGAGCGCACCGGGAATGAGCACGGCGCCGATCGTGAGGTCGGCGTCCTTGATCGCCTCCTCCAGCTGCAGGCTCGAGGACATAAGGAGCTGCACGCGGCCGCTCAGGATCTGCTCCAGGAAGCGCATGCGCTCGACCGAGCGCTCGAGGATCGTCACCTGCGCGCCCATCCCGATCGCGATCACCGCGGCGTTGTAGCCGACCATCCCGCCGCCGATCACGAGCACCCGCGCCGGCGCGACGCCAGCGACGCCGCCGAGGAGGATCCCGCGGCCGCCCTTCGGTTTCTCGAGGTGGTCGGCGCCTGCCTGCGGTGCAAGCCGACCCGCAATTTCGCTCATCGGCGCCAGCAGCGGAAGCGCACCGCCGTCGGTCTCGACCGTCTCGTACGCGATTGCCGTGATGCCCGAGTCGACGAGCGCGCGGGTCAGCGGCTCGTCGGCGGCAATGTGCAGGTAGGTGAAGAGCGTCAGCCCCTCGCGGAGCCGCGGATACTCTGACGCGATCGGCTCCTTGACCTTGAGCAGCAGGTCGGAGCTGCCCCATACGTCGTCGGCGGAGACGATCGACGCACCTGCACGCTCGTACGCCTCGTCGGCGAAAGCACTGCCCGCTCCGGCGCCAGCTTCGATGAGCACGTCGTGCTCCCGCTGGACGAGCTCGCGCGCCCCGGCCGGAGTCAACGCGACCCGATATTCCTGCGACTTGATCTCCTTGGCTACGCCGATGCGCATCGCGCGCGGGACGATAGCGACCACCGCCCCGAATGCGCCAGACTGCAGTCAGCGAAAGGAGGACGAATGCTCTGCACCTCTGGAATCTGGGTGGTCAAGGCAGGTCGTGAGGACGACTTCGCCCGTCGGTGGCAGGAAAGCGCAGACAGCGTCTCACTCGACTTCCCGGACGTGACGTTCCGGCTGCTGCGCGATCGGGAGAATCCGCGGCGGTTCGTCAGTTTTGGAGAGGGCTGGCGAACCCCCGATCAGATCGAGACGGCGCGAAGCTCACCGCGCTTCCAGGACTCGATGGCCTCGATATGGCGCTTACTCGACTCGGGTGAGATCTCGACGCTCGATCTCGTCGCCCAGGTCAGCTGATCGTGGAGCAGCGCATCAGCCTGATCACCCTCGGCGTCGCCGATCTCGGGCGCGCGCGGGCGTTCTACGAGGCGCTCGGCTGGACGAGCGGCGCCGGGCCCGACGACGACGTGGTCTTCTTCCAGGCCGGCGGATTGATTGTGGCGCTCTGGCACCGGACGCAGCTCGCGAAAGACAGCGTCGTCGCAGACAGCGGCGGTTGGGGAGGCATCACGCTTGCACACAACGTGCGCTCGCCGGCCATGTGGACGCCGTCCTCGCCGAGGTTGAGGCGGCGTGCGCCACGATCGCACGCACGGGCGCCGAGACGTTCTGGGGCGGCTACCCCGGCGTCTTCGTCGACGCGGACGGCCATGCATGGGAGGTCGCCCACAATCCCCACTGGACGCTCACCGAGGACGGCTCCGTCAGTCTCGCGTCCTGAGCGAGCCAACGCGTCGGCGGTCTGGCTTAAGCCAGACCTAGGGTTGCACCACGGGCTGCGTCGACGAGCACCAGTGTCACCTCGACCATCGCCTCGAGATCCGCTACTGCGATGTGCTCATCGGGCGTGTGGATCTCCATCATCCCGTTCGCGAGATTCACGCACGAGAGGCCGCGCGCGTTGAAGACGTTCGCGTCAGCGCCGCCGCCGCTCAGCGCGTAGGACGGTTCGAATCCGGCTCGTTCGAGCGCAGTGGCCGCGAGCCGCACAGGCGCGTCGCTTTCCTTGAAGCAGTAGCTGGGGAAGCTCGGGCGCACCTCGCTTTCGACCTCACACTCGGCGAGGCTCGCGGCGAACGCGGCCGTTTCGAGCATCTCCCGCACGAGGCCGATCGCCTTGCTCTCGTCGTGCGAACGCACCTCCGCAGTGAAGGAGCACGATTCGGGGACAACGTTTCTCGCGGTGCCGCCCGTGATGACGCCGACGTTCGCGCTCGTCTCGTCGTCGATGCGTCCGAGTCGGAAGTCCGCGATGGCCCGCGATGCGGCCGCGATCGCCGAGCGCCCGTCCTCGGGATTCATGCCCGCGTGCGCCGCGCGCCCGTGGAAGCGAAAGTCGAGCAGGCGGCCGTGCGGCGACCCGAGGACGATCTCACCGATCGCTGCGCCCTGGTCGTAGACGTAGCCGGTCTTCGCGACGAGCCGCGTGTGGTCGAACGCGTCGGCGCCGCGAAGCGAGACCTCCTCCTGCGGCGTGAAGAGGAGCTCGATCCCCGCGTGCGGCCTTCCCTCCTCGACGATGCGGCGCGTGGCCTCGAGCA
>Ga0326597_10005374_pt1 | contig 17809 bp, 16 predicted proteins | sample RVTome_12_FD_203789 | JGI IMG/M metagenome (GOLD analysis project Ga0326597, IMG submission 203789) | Soil microbial communities from uranium-contaminated site in the Upper Colorado River Basin, Wyoming, United States - RVT100D185 | ecosystem: Environmental > Terrestrial > Soil > Contaminated >... | reverse complement strand
GCCGGAGGAGATGCCGGCGACCCTGCGCTCGGCCGCGAGCGATCCGGTCCCCGCAAGTCGAAAAAAACGACGCCCGACGCGTTGGCGACCGCGACATCGGCGGCGGCGGGCATGGCGGGAAGGCCGGCCGCGCCTAGAACGAGAAGCGCGGAATACAGAACACGGCGCAACGCGAAATTCATGGGGTCCGGTCCGCTTTCGCAAACAGCGCCCGCAAGCCTTGCGCCGTGGCCGGACAGATTCCGGCTTCGGTGATGAAGCCGGTGACGAGGCGCGCGGGCGTGACATCGAAGGCCGGATTGGCGGCCGTACTGCCGGGTGCGGCGATATCGACGGTGGCGACGGTGCCGTCGGCGAGGCGGCCGGTCATCTTGGTTACCTCGTCGGCGTGGCGTTCCTCGATGGGGATCGCGTCGCCCGAGGCGAGCGTCCAATCGATGGTAGAGGACGGCAGCGCCACATGGAAGGGCACGTCATTGTCGTAAGCGGCCAGCGCCTTGAGATAGGTGCCGATCTTGTTGGCGACGTCGGCGTTCGCCGTCACGCGGTCGGTGCCGACGATGCAAAGGTCCACCTGCCCCGTGCGCATGTAATGCCCGCCGGCATTGTCGGCCAGGATCGTATGGGGCACGCCGTGGGCGCCGAGTTCGTAGGCGGTGAGCGAGGCGCCTTGGTTGCGCGGCCGCGTCTCGTCGACCCAGACATGGATGGGAAGCCCCGCATCGTGCGCCATGTAGATGGGCGCGAGCGCGGTGCCCCAATCGACGGTGGCGAGCCAGCCCGCATTGCAATGGGTGAGCACGTTGAGCGGCGCGCCGTTCCTCTTCACGGCCGCCTTCAGGAGGATCAACCCGTTCAAACCGATGCGCCGGTTGGTCTCGACGTCCTCGTCGCAGATGACGGCCGCCTCCGCCCAAGCCGCCTCGGCGCGCTCGGAACGCGGCCGGTCGCGCAAGCGATCGCGCATGCGGTTCAGAGCCCAGCGCAGGTTGACCGCGGTCGGCCGCGTGGCGAGCAGCGCGTCATGCGCCCTGTCGAGCGCCCCGTCCGAGGCGTCCTCGCGCATGGCGAGCGCGATGCCATAGGCGGCGGTGGCGCCGATCAGCGGCGCGCCGCGCACGACCATGCGGCTTATCGCATCCGCCGCGTCCTGCATCGTGGACAGTTTCCGCGTGGCGAACTCGTGTGGCAGGCGCGTCTGGTCGATGACGACGACCGCGTCACCCTTGGGCCAGATGGCGCGGTAGTGCCGGCCGGAGATTTTCATGAAGTTCCCCCCTCCGGCCCTTCGGGCCACCTCCCCCGTAAGCGGGGGAGGAAACCTGGATATCTCGCTTTCTTTTTCCTCCCCCGTTTACGGGGGAGGTGCCGAGCGTAGCGAGGCGGAGGGAGCGTAGATCCGAACACGCATCAATGTCCTTCGAAGCTCACCAGCGTGGTGACTTCCTTGCCGAGCGCGCGGATCTTGTCGGCGCCGCCGAGCTCGGGCAGATCGATCACGAAGCAGCAGCCGATCACCTTGGCGCCCGTGCGTTCGACGAGCTTGATGGCGGCGAACGCCGTGCCGCCGGTGGCGATGAGATCGTCCACCACGATGACGTGCTCGCCATGCTTGGCCGCATCCTGATGGATTTCGATGCGGTCCTTGCCGTATTCGAGATCGTAATCCTCGCCGAGCGTCTTCCAGGGCAGCTTGCCCTTCTTGCGCACGGGGATGAAGCCGACCGAGAGCTGATGGGCTACCGCGCCACCGAGAATGAAACCGCGCGCCTCGATGCCCGCCACCTTGTCGATCCGCACGCCGGCATAGGGCTGGACCATCTGATCCACCGCCGCGCGCAACGCGCGCGCGTTGCCCAAGAGCGTGGTGATATCGCGGAAGACGATCCCCTTCTTGGGATAGTCCGGGATCGAACGGACGGTGGTGGAGAAATCCATGGCGGCCTTTCCAAAGATCAACCCCCTCTCCCCTTGTGGGAGAGGAAGAAAAATCATCGGGTTAGCGGAGCGAAGCGACGCTCAACCCGTTGATTTTTCAGGTGAGGGGGTCATCGGCATAGCGCTTGACCATCCCCCTCACCAGCAAAATCTAGCACTTAGTTCCGCAAAGGCTCCACTAAGTGCAAGATTTTGCGTCCTCTCCCACAAGGGGAGAGGGAGGCGTTTGTTGCGCGCCATCATTTCTTCAACACCCGACCCGCCACCGCGTCGAGCTTCGCCATCATAGCCCGATCGCGCTTTTCCGGCGCGGTGATGATGGCGGTGTCGAGACAGGTCTCGATGCCGAGCGGCGAAGGCTTGCGCTCGGGTCCGAGCTTGGGCGCCGCGCGCGCGATCAGGCGGCGCGCGTTCTCCGCGTTCTCCGCCAGCACACGGATCACCTGTTCGACCGTGACGGCGTCATGATCCGCATGCCAGCAATCGTAATCGGTCACCATGGCGACGATGGCATAAGGCAGCTCCGCCTCGCGGGCGAGCTTGGCCTCGGGCATCGCCGTCATGCCGATCACGTCGCAGCCCCAGGAGCGGTAGAGGTTCGATTCGGCGAGCGTGGAGAATTGCGGGCCTTCCATGCACAGATAGGTGCCGCGCGCCGCATGCGCGATGCCTTCGTCCCGGGCGGCTTCGACCAGCGCCTTGTGGAGCTTGGGGCAAAAGGGATGGGCCATCGAGACATGGGCGACGAAGCCCGGCCCGAAGAAGCTCTTTTCCCGCGCGAAGGTGCGATCGACGAACTGGTCCGCCATGACGAAGGTGCCGGGCGGAAGGTCTTCCCTGAGCGAGCCGCAGGCCGAGACCGAAACGATATCGGTGGCGCCGGCGCGCTTCAGCGCATCGATATTGGCGCGGTAGTCGATCGAGCTCGGCGATTGCACATGACCCCGCCCGTGGCGCGGCAGGAAGATCATGTCGACGCCCGCGAGCCGGCCGAACAGGAACGCATCCGACGGCTCGCCCCAGGGCGAGCTCACGCGTTCCCAACGCGGGTTTTCGAGGCCCGCGATGTCGTAAACGCCGCTGCCGCCGATGATGCCGAGAACGGTGTTCGCCATCGCCTCATTTCCGCAAGACGGGCGGTTTTATCACGCGAACGGGCGAGGACAAGCAACATCCCCTTCCCGGACCTCCCCCACGCGCGGGCGAGACGGAGGGGCGTCAGTGCGCGTCCCGCCACACCCGCCGATAGGCGAGATAGAGCAGCGCCGCCAGCGCCGCGAGATAGATGAGCACGGAGAGGCCGAGCTTCTTGCGTTCCTCCAGCTTGGGCTCGGCTGCCCAGGCGAGGAAAGTCACGACGTCGTGCGCCATCTGCTCGACGCTGGCCGGCGCACCGTCGGCGTAAGTCACCATGTCGGGCAGAAGCGGCGGCGCCATCGCGATCCGATGTCCCGCGAAATAGGGATTGTAGTTCATGCCCGCAGCCATGGTCATATCGGCGGGTGCTTCGGCGAAGCCGGTCAGCAGCGAATAGACGTAATTCGGCCCGTCGTGGCGCGCCTTGACCATCACCGAGAGATCGGGCGGCAGCGCGCCATTATTGACCGCGCGCGCCGCCTTGTCGTTGGCGTAAGGCGAAGGCAAGCGATCGGCCGCGATGCCGGGCCGCGTCAGGCGCACGCCGTCGGCGTCGAAAATCTCGCCCTGATCGTTGGGCTCCGCCGGAACCTGATAGCCCGCCGCGATGGCCTTGACCTCTTCCCCGGTGAAGCCCGGTCCGCCGGCATCGTCGAACGCGGAGAACGCCACGTATTTGAGCGAGTGGCAGGCCGCGCAGACCTCCTTGTAGACCTGGAAGCCGCGCTGGAGCGCCGCCCGGTCATAAGTGCCGAAGGGCCCGTCGAACGACCACGGCATCTGCTTGGGATGCTCGGCCTCGTCGGCCGCGAGAGCGGGCGCCGCGAAGGCGAGCGCGGCGGCGCAGCTCAGTGCGAGAATCTTGCGCATCGGAGCGTTCCCCCTCATGCCGCGGCCGCGTGACCCTTGGGCAGCACCGGTTTGGCGATGCTGTCGGGAAGGGGCAGCGGTTTTTCGAGGAAGCCCACGACGGGCAGCACGATCCAGAAATGCACGAAGTAATAGGCGGTGGCGAGGCGCGCAATCCACACCAGTTGAATCTCCACGCCGCCCGCATGCCATATCGCGTCGGCGGGCTGCGAGCCCAAATAGCCGAGCAGGATGCAATCGGCGACGAGAATCCAGAAGAATTGCTTGAAGATCGGACGGAAGCGCGCCGAGCGCACCTTCGACGTGTCGAGCCAGGGCACGACGAACAGCGTGAAGATGGCGCCGAACAACGCAAGCACGCCCATCAACTTGTCGGGGATCGAGCGCAGGATCGCGTAGAACGGCAGGAAGTACCATTCGGGCACGATGTGCGGCGGCGTCACCAGCGGATCGGCCGGGATATAGTTGTCCGGATGACCCATATAGTTCGGCGCGTAGAAGATGAAGATCGCCAGAACTATGACGAAGAGCACGAGATAGAACGCATCCTTCGCCGTGTAATAGGGATGGAAGGGAAGCGTGTCCTGCGGGCTTTTCACGTCGATGCCGAGCGGATTGTTGTTGCCCGGCACGTGCAGCGCCCAGATATGCAGCACGACGACGCCCGCGATCGCGAACGGCAACAGATAGTGCAGACTGAAGAAGCGCTGCAGCGTCGCGTTGTCGACCGCGAAGCCGCCCCACAGCCAGGTCACGATCGCCTCGCCGACGCCTGGAATGGCGCTGAACAAATTGGTGATCACGGTGGCGGCCCAGAACGACATCTGGCCCCAGGGCAGCGTATAGCCGAGGAACGCGGTCGCCATCATCAGCAGATAGATCACCATGCCGAGGATCCACAGCACTTCGCGCGGCGCCTTGTACGACCCGTAATAGAGACCGCGGAACATATGGATGTAGACCGCGAGAAAGAACATCGCCGCGCCGTTCGAATGCATATAGCGCAGCAGCCAGCCATAATTGACGTCGCGCATGATGTCTTCGACGGAATCGAAGGCCATGTCGGCGTGGGGCACGTAGTGCATCGCGAGCACGACGCCCGAGACGATCTGCACCACCAGCATGAACGTCAGGATGCCGCCGAACGTGTACCAGACGTTGAGGTTCCGGGGCGTCGGGAACGTCGTCATCGTTTCGTGCGCGAGCCGCAGGATCGGCAGACGCACGTCGAGCCAGCGCGTAAGGCCCGTCTGGGGAACGTAGGTCGAATGGCCGGCCATGTTTCGCTCCTCAGCCGATCTTGATGCGCGCGTCGGACAGGAAGGCGTAAGGCGGCACGTAGAGATTCTCCGGCGCCGGACCTTTGCGGATGCGCCCCGACGTGTCGTAGTGCGAGCCATGGCAGGGGCAGAGCCAGCCGCCATAGTCGCCGCGCTGGCCGAGCGGAATGCAGCCCAGATGCGTACACACACCGATCAGAACCAGCCATTCGGGCCGCGTCACCCGATCGGCGTCGGTCGCGAGCGCGTCGGCGGGAAGATTGGCGTTGCGCGCGAGTTCGTCGGGCAATTCGGCGAGGGGAACGGCGCCCGCCTCGGCGATCTCCTTCTCGCTCCGCCGACGGATGAAGACGGGCTTACCCCGCCACATCACGGTGATCGATTGTCCCTGCTCGATCGGCGTCAGATCCACCTCGATCGAGGCCAGCGCCAGCACGGCGGCGGACGGATTCATCTGATCGATAAACGGCCAGGTGGCGAGCGCCGTGCCGACGGCGGCGACGGTCCCCGTCGCCACGTAGAGAAAGTCGCGCCGCGTCGGTTCGGCCGATTGCGAATGAGCCACGGTCTGCACCTTCTGAAGCGACCCGGGCGGGAAGGACGGTCTCGAACCTGGTCCACCCCCGGACCCGGGCGGGCCATGCCCCGAAATTCGGCCGTAAGATAGAGAGTCGACCCCATAGGGTCTTGCGTCACGATGCCGCAGAAATCAAGGGGGAGCGCCAGAATCGGAAGCCCGAATGCGCTATTGGGAATGCAGCCGCGCATAACGGGCGACAGTGCTAGAACGTAGCGCATGACATCGACCGCCAAGACCGCCGTACCGAACGAAGGGGACCGCCAGGCGCGCGCGCGCGTCTGGTTCGAATCGCTGCGCGACCAAATCTGTGCCGCCTTCGAAGCGATCGAGGATTCGTATGACGGCCCCAACCGCGCCGAGCCGCCCGGCCGCTTCGCGCGCAAGAGCTGGACGCGAGCGGACGCAGCCGGAAGCGGCGGCGCCGGAGACGGCGGGGGTGGCACGATGGCCATGATGAAGGGCCGCGTGTTCGAGAAGGTCGGCGTCAACGTCTCGACCGTCCATGGCCGATTCGACCCGAATTTCGCCAAGGAAATCCCAGGCGCGGACACGGACCCGCGCTTCTGGGCGAGCGGCATATCGCTGGTGGCCCATATGCGCAGTCCGCGCGTGCCGGCCGCCCATTTCAACACGCGCCATATCGTGACGGCGAAGGCCTGGTTCGGCGGCGGCGGCGATCTCAATCCGACCATCGCCGCACAGCGCGATCCCGGCCATCCGTTCGCGCGGAACTTCCATGACGCCTTCCGGCTTGCCTGCGACGCGCACGCCGCCGATTACTATGCTCGCTTCTCGAAATGGTGCGACGAGTACTTTTTCAACAGGCACCGGGGCGAGGCGCGCGGCGTGGGCGGCATATTCTACGATTATCTGGACAGCGGGAACTGGGAGAAGGACTTCGCCTTCACGAGGGATGTGGGGCTCGCATTCCTCGACATCTATCCCCACATCATAAGAGCCGCGATGAACGAATCGTGGACTCCGGCCGAGCGCGACGAACAGCTCGTCCACCGCGGTCGCTATGCCGAGTTCAATCTCGTCTATGATCGCGGTACAAAGTTCGGACTGGCGACCGGGGGCAATGTCGAGGCAATTCTGATGTCGTTGCCGCCCGAAGCGCGCTGGCCCTGAACGTCCCGCATGCTTCGACAAGGCGCACATGAGGAATTGGTGTGAATCCCCGGTCCGCGCCGGGCGAAGGACGTAACCGGCGATGAGGTAAGCTCTTGGATTACTTTCTCGATCCGGCCCTGGTCGCGCTCGTCCAAGTCGTCCTGATCGACATCGTCCTCGCGGGCGACAACGCCGTCGTCATCGGCATGGCGGCCGCCAACGTGGCGCCCGCCGATCGCGGGCGGGTCATTTTCTGGGGCTTGGTCGCCGCGGTCGTGCTGCGCATCGGTTTCGCGGTCATGGCGGCGGAACTTCTCTCCTTGCTCGGCTTGATGCTGGCGGGCGGCGTTCTTCTGCTCTGGGTGGCGTGGCGGCTCTATCGCGACCTGCGCGAGGCCCGCGAAGAAGACGTCGGCGCCACCACCATCGCCGATCCCGCCAATGTGAGCACCGCATCGGTGGAAAGCGCCGATACGGCCGTCAAATCCATATCGATGAGGCAGGCGATCATTCAGGTGACAATCGCGGACGTGTCCATGTCGCTCGACAACGTGCTTGCCGTCGCGGGCGCGGCGATGGATCACGTTTGGGTTCTCGCCATCGGCCTGGTGCTTTCGATCGCGCTGATGGGAATCGCGGCCGCCTATATCGCGCGGCTGCTCCAGCGCTATCCCTGGGTCAGCTATGCGGGCCTCGTTATCGTGCTCTATGTGGCGTTCGCCATGATCTGGCGCGGAACCAGCGAACTCGTTTACGCCTTGTAAGGCGCGCTATCGCGCGATGCGCAGCAGGACCGCCGTCGCGTCGTCATTCGATTTGAAGCGCGGAAAGCGCACGCCTTCGCGATCACCCGCCTCCACCGCCCGCACTTGGCCGTAAATCGCCCGCAAGCCGCGCGTCCGCGCGGCCGTCACGAGGCCGTCGGCCGTGTAGAGCGCGTAATCCGAGGACGCCGCGAGGAACCCGTCGCTCGCGAGCAGCACGAACGTGCCGGCCGGCGCGGCAACGCGCGCGGTCGCGGTATGATCGGCACATGCGGGATCGGGACCGAAGAGCCAGCCGCCCTTTTCCGTGTTGACGCGATTGCGGGCCGCGCGCAGCGCGGGCAGAAATTCGTCGCGATTGCGCGCCGCCGCCGGCGGCACGCCGACGGAGGCGGCGAACTTGGCCACGCGCCTGGCTTCGCGCGCGCGCTTCTCGAACGCTTCGCCGACGATCTGGGTTTCCTCGTCCGGACGTCTCACGAGCGCCGCGCAATCGCCGAACCAGACCGCATCGAGCGCGCCGTCGCAGGGCGCGACCGCCATCAGCGACGCGAACGGCGTTTCCCAGGTTTCGGACGGCGGGCGCGTTCTCTCTCTCGCGAAGACCGCGGCCGCGTCGGCCGCCGCCGCGTGCAGCGCATCTTTCAGGCTCATTCCCGAGCCATGCGCGACCAGGCGTTCGGCACCCAAGCGCGCAACCCAGGCCGGATCGCTGCCGCCCGGCAGAAGCGGCGGCCCCAAACCGGTCGCGCCGTCCAACACGACGGCGATATGTTCGCCTTGGCCGAAGGCATCCTCGTTCGGCTTGTCGGGATTGCCCGGTTCGCTCAACGCGTCGAGGATTTCGAAACGCATCAATACGCTACGGCCTGAACGACCGCCTTGAGCCGTTCGATCAGGGAGAAGCGATCATCGGTGAAATCGGAATCGATCCACCAATCCTCGACTTCGGCGAGGATTTTTCCGATCAGCGGACCTTCCTTCACGCCCGCCACCATCACGTCCTTTCCGTCGAGCGGAAATTCGGGCCGCTCCCAAGCATCGGCGAGCGCGAGCAACGCGCGCCACTGCATGGCGGAAGATTCCCTCGGGTCTTCGGCCCAGCGCAGGAAGACGAGGTCCTTGAACGGGCCGGCGCCCAGCCGATAAAGCAGCTTGCGCACTTCGCGGATCGAGAGATAGGAAACGATCTTCGCGGTCGCCGTCGCGACCGCGCGGATGCGAGCGCGCTCCGCATTCGAAAGCTTGAGGCGGTCGGCGCAGGCGCGCGCGACGGCTTCGTCCGCGGGCAACAGCGCGGCCAGGCGCAACACCGCATCGGGCGCGAAGAAATTGGCCTTGTCGATCGCGACCAGCTTCTGAAGGCGCGCGAGCGACAGGTTCCAGGGCAGAATTTCGGCCAGGATTCCGGTCGCCGCCATGGCGCGCAGCGCGACGCCCGGATTGGGCGCGGCCAACAGCTTCAGGATTTCCGTCCGCACGCGCTCGCCGGAGAGCTGGGCGAGACCGCCCTTCTCCGCCGTCGCGGCGGCAAGCGCCGCGCGCTCGATTTCGCCCCTGCCGTACCAGGCGTGAAACCGGAAGAGACGCAGGATGCGCAGATAATCCTCGCGGATGCGCGTGACGGGATCGCCCACGAAGCGCACGCGGCCGGCCTTCAAATCCGCGATGCCGTTCGCGGGATCGAAAATCTCCCCGTCCGGCGCGGCGAAGATCGCGTTCATCGTGAAGTCGCGGCGCCGGGCGTCTTCTTCCCAATCCGTCGTGTAGGCGACGGTCGCGCGGCGTCCGTCGGTCGTGACGTCGCGGCGCAATGTCGTCACTTCGACGGGCTTGCCCATCGCGACCGCCGTGATCGTGCCATGCGCGATGCCCGTGGGCACGGCCTCGAGCCCGGCCCCGGTCAGCCTGCGCGCGACTTCGTCGGGCGGCAGCGGCGTCGCGATATCGATATCGGCGACGGGCGCGCCAAGGAGCGCGTTTCGGACCGCGCCGCCGACGAAACGCGCATCGGTGCCGTCGGAGGTCAGGGCCGCCAGCACCGCACGCGTCGCGGGCGCGGTCATCCAGGCTTCGCGCGCGGGGTCGAGCCGTTCGGTCAAGGCGTTTTCTCCGGTTCGACGTGGCCCGGCACGACTTCGCCGTTCTCGACATGGGGCGGGACATACGTCCCCGTCGTGCTTTCGCCGGTCGTCATTGCGGCGCTGAAGAAGCTGGCGATCACGAGCAGCATTCCGATCGCGCCCAGCAGCGCCCACGGCACGTTATCGTTCGCCAGCGTCCTGCCCGTGCGCCGCAGATAGAGGACATAGAGGCCATAGGCCAGAAACGGCAAGAGGAACAGCAGACCGCGCAGGACCAAGATCCGGATCATCGCGCCAGCAGCTTCTCGGAAAGATCGACCAGCATGGCCGCCGTCGCCCCCCAGATGTAATGCCTCTTGTAGGGTATCGCATAAAAGTGCCGCGCGCGGCCTTCGCGTTCCAGCGAATGACGCTGGCGATTCGCGGGATCGACCAGGAAAGAAAGGGGCACCTCGAAAATCTCCTCGACCTCGGCCATGTCGGGCGTTAGCGCAAAACCCGCCCGCACGAATCCCACCACGGGCAGGATGGCATAGCCCGAGGCGGCGGTTTCATGAACATCCAGAAAGCCCGCGACGTCCACGAAATCGGAGCCGATGCCCGTCTCTTCCTCGGTCTCGCGCAGCGCGGTGGCGACGAGGTTTCGATCGTCGGGGCGATGGCGCCCGCCGGGAAAGCTGATCTGACCGGCGTGGCTCGGCAGGTTGCGGGTGCGCAACGTGAACAGGACCGCCGGTTCGGGCCGCGCGACGATCGGCACGAGCACGGCCGCGGGCCGCAACGCGCGCGCGGGGTCCCTGCGCAAATCGGGATTGAGATCGTAGTCGCTGCGCTTCGGCGCCAGCGGGAACTCCGGCGGCTGGCGCGCGAGTTTCGCGCGCACGTGATCCTGATAACGCTCCGTCAGCCAGTCCATGATGCGGGTCCGAGCGGGAAAAAGATTCCCGCGCTCCATACGCCGAGCTTGCCCGCATGTCCGCCCTCGCCCGGCACCGCGATATCGGCCAGGCGATAGAAGACGGAGCGCGCGATTTTCGCCTCGAGCCCGCGGCGCACCATCACATAGGGCGCGGGTGCGCCGGTTTCGCCATGCGTCTCGACGCGGATGGGATGGTCCGCATCCGCCGTCACGACGTCGCCGACATTCGTCGTGAAGACGAGCCGCGCGCCGCGCGACGTCCCTTCCACGTCGAGCAGCACGGCAAGAAACGGCGCGTCCTCCACGACGATGCGCATCTTCTCGACGGGCGTGACGAGGTGGAACCCGTCGGCGTCCTTGCGCAGCACGGTCGAGAAGAGCCGCACGAGCTCCTTCCGGCCGATCGGCGAGCCCGCGTAGAACCAGGTGCCGTCGCGCGCGATGCGGATGTCGATCTCGCCGCAATGGGCCGGATTCCAGCGTTCGACCGGCGGCAGGCCGCGGCCCTTCGCCGCTTCCCGCTGGAGGCTCGCCAGTCCGATCGGAATGCCGCTGTCTTCCGTCATCCTCGGGGTCATGGGCCCGTCAAAAAAGCGCCAACAAGCCGTGCTTCACATCCATGTGTTGCGGGCTAAGGACCGTCGGCGGTTTCGCTGTTGCATGCGCGCCACGGGGGTGCAACATGACCGCGAAACCCCGCGGATCCTTGAGCGCCCGAGGATAGGCGCGCCGCGAGAGGTCGGCAACCAGCGCCGAGGGCTTAAGAGGCGGATTGCATGCGATGACGATGACGGAAACTCAGACCGCCAACGACGATTTCGACAGCAGCGCCGCCGACCGTGCCGAGGCGATCGCGGGCGAATTCGCGCGCGCACGCGAAGCGATCGGCGACGTGATCTTCGGCCAGAACGAGGTCGTCGACGAAGTGCTCATCACGCTCCTGGCCGGCGGCAACGGCTTGCTGATCGGCGTGCCGGGCCTCGCCAAGACGCGGCTCGTCGAGACGCTCGCCATCGTGCTGGGGCTCGATTGGAAGCGCGTGCAGTTCACGCCCGATCTGATGCCGGCCGACATCGTGGGCTCCGAGGTGCTGGAGGAAAGCGAGTCCGGACGGCGCAGCTTCCGCTTCATCAAGGGCCCGGTGTTCTGCCAGCTTCTGATGGCCGACGAGATCAACCGCGCGAGCCCGCGCACGCAATCCGCGCTCTTGCAGGCGATGCAGGAGAAGCACGTCACCGTCGCCGGAGCGCGGCACGACCTGCCCAAACCCTTCCATGTGCTGGCGACCCAAAATCCGCTCGAGCAGGAAGGTACCTATCCGCTTCCCGAAGCTCAGCTCGACCGCTTCCTGATGCAGATCGACGTGGGCTATCCCGATCTGGAGTCGGAGCGGCGCATGGTGCTGGCGACGACGGTGGGCGAGGAAGACGCGCCCAAGCCCGTCACGACACCCGAGATGTTGATGGAGGCGCAGAAGCTGGTGCGCCGCTTGCCCGTCGGCGAGAAGGTCGTCGAGGCGATCCTCGGGCTGGTGCGCTCCGCGCGTCCCGACGAAGGTTCCGACGACGAGGTGAAGAGCTACGTCGCCTGGGGGCCCGGCCCGCGCGCGAGCCAGGCCTTCATGCTGGCGGTGCGCGCCAAGGCACTGATCGAAGGCCGCTTCGCGCCCAGTGTCGACGACGTGGTGGCGCTCGCCCAACCGATCCTGCGCCACCGCATGGCGCTCAACTTCACGGCGCGTGCCGAGGGCACCACGCTGGGGCAGGTCATCGATCGTCTCTGCCGGAGCTATCGTTGAGCGGCGGCGCGCGCGAGCAATCCTTCGACGTTAGGCAAGCCGAGCGCTGGAACCCATGGCGCGAGCAGGCGGAGTCGCTGGCCGCCCGCCTCCCGCCCCTGCTGGTCGCCGCCGAAAGTCTCGCGTCCACCGCGGCTCTCGGCGTGCACGGGCGGCGCAAGGCCGGCATGGGCGAGACGTTCTGGCAGTTTCGGCGTTTTCGCGCCGAGGATTCGTCCGCCGCCGTCGATTGGCGCCAATCGGCGAAGTCGCAACATCTCTTCGTGCGCGAGCGCGAATGGGAAGCCGCCGAATCGGTATGGTTGTGGCGCGACGGCTCCCCGGGCATGCGGTTCGCCGCGTCGCAGACGGGCATCACCAAGATCGAACGCGCGACCGTGCTGGCGCTGGCGCTGGGCTCGCTTCTGGTGCGCGGCGGCGAACGCATCGCGCTCGCCGGCGACGGCTACCCGCCGTCCGGCGGGCGCTTCGCGCTTCGGCGCATCGCGCACGAATTGACCGATATCTCTCCGGGCGACGATCCGCTGCCGCCGGAAATTGCACTGCGCCGGAATGCCGAATTCGTCTGGTTCTCCGACTTTCTCTTGCCGCTCGATGCGCTCGAGGCCCGCATCCGGCGTTTCGCGCGCGCGGGCGTTTGCGGCTATCTTGTCCAAGTGATCGATCCGGCCGAGGAAGACTTCCCCTTCACGGGGCGCACGCGTTTCGAGGCCGTCCGGGGCGCGGCCACGAAAACGTTGACGGAAACGTTCGGGCGCGCGGAATCGGTGCGCGACGCCTATCGCGCGCGCTTTGCGGCGCACGCCGAGGCCATCGGGATGCTGACGCGCCGGCTGGGCTGGAGTTTTCTTCGCCATCGCACCGACAAGTCGCCGCAGACCGCGCTGGTCGCGCTCTACTCCGCGCTCGGCGGCGCGCGCGCGCGCAAGGGGTTCTAGGCGATGTTCGGCCTCGAAGGGCTGAGCTTCGGCGCGCCCCTGGTGTTGGCCGCGCTGCTTGCGCTTCCCGCGATCTACTGGCTGCTGCGCGTGACGCCCCCCGCGCCCAGGCGCGTGCGCTTTCCCGCGATTCAATTTCTGCTCGGTTTGCGCGCGTCCGAGGAGACGCCCGCGCGTACGCCGCCCTGGCTGCTGGCACTGCGTTTGATCGCGGCCGGCATCGTGATCCTGGCGCTCGCCGAACCGACCTTCGATGCCAATCCCGCCGCGCGCGGTTCGGGACCGCTCGTCCTCTTCGTCGACAATGGCTGGCCGGCGGCCGCCGAATGGCGCGCGCGCCAAGCCGCGATGCGCGACGCGCTCTCCGCGGCCGCGCGCGACGCGCGCTCCGTCGTGCTGATCGCCACCGCGGAAGCCGAGGCCACGCCGCCCGAACCGCTGGACGCGGCGAAGGCGATGAAGGCGGCCGAGGAACTGTCGCCGGAGCCTTGGCTGCCCGACCGCAAGAAGGCGCTCGCGGCGCTCGCAACGCTCGAACTCGACGGCGCGCCGGACGTGTTCTGGCTGAGCGACGGGCTCGATCACGGAGGCGCCGGCGACATCGCCGACGCGCTCGCCCATATCGGCCGTCTGACGGTGCTGGCGGACGCGCCCGCGAAGGCGCCGCTTGCGCTCGTGCCGCCGGTCAACGGTCCGACCGGCTTCGAGGCACGCGTTCTGCGCGCCGACGCGGCCGAGGCGCGCGAGGGGCGCGTCGTGGCGTTGAGCGCACGCGGCGAAATCCTGGGCGAAGCATCGTTCGGCTTGGAGGCGGGCGCCACGGACGCGGCGACGGAATTGGCGCTTCCTCTCGAATTACGCAACGAGACCGCGCGGCTCGCCATCGCGGGCGCGGACGCCGCGGGCGCGGTGCAGCTTCTCGATTCTCGCTTCCGCCGTCGCCCGGTTGGCGTGGTCTCGGGCGGCAGCACGGAAAGCGCGCAGCCGCTTTTGTCGGACGTCTATTACATCGAGCGCGCGCTCTCGCCTTACGCCGAAATCCGCAAGGGCACGATCGGCGAGGTGCTGGACAAGGGCGTGGCGGTGCTCGCACTTGCCGATATCGGGCAGATCACCGGCGAGGAACGCGATCGCGTCGCGAAGTTCGTCGAGAACGGAGGCGTGCTGCTGCGCTTCGCGGGTCCGCGGCTGGCGACGCATTCGGACGATCTCGTGCCGGTGACGCTCAGAACCGGCGAACGGCATCTGGGCAGCGCGCTCGCCTGGCCCGAGCCGCAAACGCTGGCCGCGTTTCCCGATGAAGGCCCGTTCCGCGGATTGGACATCCCCGGCGACGTGACGGTGACGCGCCAGGTGCTGGCCGAACCGTCGGTCGAGTTCGCGCAGAAGAGCTGGGCGCGGCTTGCCGACGGCACGCCGCTCGTCACGGGCACGCAGCGCGGTGCGGGCTGGATTGTGCTCTTCCATGTGACGGCAAGTCCCGGCTGGTCGTCGCTGCCGATTTCCGGGCTCTATGTCGAGATGCTGCGCCGCGTGCTGGCGCTCGCCGAAGGCTTGCGGCCCGGCCAGGCGGCGGAGGAGCGCGCGGGCGTCTTTCCGCCGCTTGAAACGCTCGACGGGTTCGGCCGGCTCGGCAAGCCGCCACCGCAGGTGGCCCCGATCAGCGGCGCCGAGATCGAAAAAACCGTAGCGGGGCCGTCGCATCCGCCGGGCATCTATGGCGGCGAGCTCGGCTTCGTGGCGTTGAACGCCGTGGACGCGAAAGCCGCGTTCAAGCCCCTGCCCGCGCTCTCGGCCGCCGTCGCTTATTATACGGGCCGAGCCGCCAGCGAGCTCAAATTCCCGCTCCTTGCGGCAGCGCTTCTCCTGCTGCTTGCCGACGCGATCGTTTCGCTATGGCTGCGCGGCCATCTGAGGCTGCCCGGCGGCGCGGCCGGACTGTTCACCCGCGCGCTGCCCTTCGCGGCATTTCTGTTTCTCTCCGTGCTCGACGCGAGAGCCGACGATTCCAAGATCCTCGCGGCCGCGCTCGACACACGCCTCGCCTATGTCGCGACGGGGGATTCCGAAGTCGACACGATGAGCCGGGCCGGCCTGTTCGGGCTTGGTCTGGCGCTGGCCGAACGCACCGCGTACGAGCCCGCCGAACCGATGGCGGTGGACGTCGAGAAGGACGATCTCTCCTTCTATCCGCTTCTCTACTGGCCGATGGAGACCGGACAGAAGGATCTCTCGCCGCAGGCCGTCGCCAAGGTCGACACGTTCCTCAAGACCGGAGGCACGATTCTCTTCGATACGCGCGATCAGCAGCTGGCCGACGCGGCGGGCTTTGTCCCCGAGGGTCAAGCGACGCTGCGCCGCCTCATTGCCAAGCTCGATCTGCCCCCGCTCGAGCCGGTGCCCGAGGATCACGTGCTGACCAAGGCGTTCTATCTGTTGCACGATTTTCCCGGACGCTGGACCGGTGGGCAGGTTTGGGTGGAAGCCCTGCCGCCCGCCTCCACCGACGGCAGCGCCGCACCCGCGCGCGGCGGCGACGGCGTATCGCCCGTCATCATCGGCGGAAACGATTGGGCCGCCGCCTGGGCACGCGACCGCACGGGACGGCCCCTTGCCGCCGTCGTGCCCGGCGGCGAGCGCCAGCGCGAAATCGCGATCCGCTTCGGCGTCAATGTCGTGATGTACGCCATGACCGGCAACTACAAGACCGACCAGGTTCATGTGCCGGCCCTTCTGGAACGGTTGGGTCAATAGATGGAACGCGCGTACGACATCGTGTTCGCGCCTCGCCTGCCCGCGGAGCTTTTGTGGATCGCCGGGATCGCGGTCCTCGTCGCCGTCGGGATCGCATTCGCCGCGCGTGCGCGCGGCGCATGGATCAGAGCGGCCGCCTTCGCAGTCCTCCTTCTGGCACTCCTCAATCCGCTCATCGTGCGAGAGGCGCGCGAAGGCCTGACGAACGTGGTCGCGCTTGTGATCGACCGTTCGCAGAGCCAGGAAATCGGAACGCGCCAAGCCGATGCCGAAGCGGCCCTCGCGGACATCCGCGAGGAATTGGCGAAGATGCCCAATCTCGAAGTCCGCGAGACGGAGGCCGGATCGCGTTCCGACAGCGCGGACGGCGGCGGAACGGCGGCCTTCGCCGCGGTCATGTCCGCGCTCGCCGATGTGCCGCCCGATCGCGTCGCGGGCGCGATCCTGATCACGGACGGCGAAATCCACGACGCGCCGGAGCCCGCGAAATATCCGTTCAAGGCGCCCCTGCATACGCTCCTGACGGGCGCGCCCGGTGAACGCGACCGCAAGCTTACCGTGGTGCGCGCCGCACGGTTCGGCATCGTCGGCGAGCCTGCGGAGCTGACCCTCAAGGTCGAGGATTTCGGCGCGGGGGCCGGCGGCCATGCCGATGTGCGCATTCGCGTCGACGGCAAGGATCAGGGCGTGCGGATTCTTCCCGTCGGGGAAGAAGACACGATCAAGGTCGACGTCGCCCATGGCGGCGAGAACGTGATCGAGATCGAAGCCGGACCCGGCCCCGCCGAACTCACGCTACAGAACAACCGCGCCGTCGTCGTGTTGAACGGCGTGCGCGACCGGCTGCGCGTTCTGCTGGTTTCGGGCGAGCCGCACGCGGGCGAGCGCGTATGGCGCAACCTGTTGAAGGCCGACCCGTCCGTCGATCTCGTACACTTCACGATTCTGCGCCCGCCCGAGAAGCAGGACGGCACGCCGATCAACGAACTGTCGCTGATCGCGTTCCCCACGCGCGAGCTGTTCAACGACAAGCTCGCGCAGTTCGATCTGGTGATCTTCGACCGCTATCGGCGGCGCGGCATCCTGCCGCTCGCCTATTACGAGAACATCGCGCGCTATGTCGAGAACGGCGGCGCGCTGCTGCTTTCCTCGGGACCGGAATTCGCGCAGCCGACCAGCATCTATCGCACGCCGCTGGCGGCCGTCCTTCCCGCCCAACCCACCGGCGAAGTGATCGAGGTGGGCTTCCGGCCGCTGGTGACGAAGACGGGGCTCGCGCATCCGGTTACGCGCGAGCTTCCCGCGGGGAACACGGCAAGCGAGCCGCCCAGTTGGGGGCGCTGGTTTCGCATCCTCGGCACCGAGAAGCTGGGCGGCGTCGCGGTGATGGACGGACCGGGCGAGCGGCCGCTTCTGGTGCTCGACCGCATCGAGAAGGGCCGCGTGGCGCAAATCCTTTCCGATCAGCCCTGGCTCTGGGCGCGCGGCTTCGAGGGCGGCGGCCCGCAGGCGGAGTTGCTGCGCCGCCTCGCCCATTGGCTGATGAAGGAACCCGATCTCGAAGAGGAACGCCTGTCCGCCCGGATCGCGAACGGCGAAATCGAAATCGTGCGTCGAACCATGGCCGAGGAGAC
>Ga0326597_10005373_pt1 | contig 17810 bp, 16 predicted proteins | sample RVTome_12_FD_203789 | JGI IMG/M metagenome (GOLD analysis project Ga0326597, IMG submission 203789) | Soil microbial communities from uranium-contaminated site in the Upper Colorado River Basin, Wyoming, United States - RVT100D185 | ecosystem: Environmental > Terrestrial > Soil > Contaminated >... | reverse complement strand
TCTCATCGGCACTACCACCCGGTTCCCGTCGGGCCCTGTCATCACCTGAACCCGGGCGTCGAAGAATCGGCTGATCAACTCCTCGTCGATGACCTCACGAGGGGTGCCTTGGGCGACGATCGCCCCGTGGGAGAGAAGTATGAGACGATCGCAGAATTGGGCGGCGGCGGTGAGGTCGTGAAGAGCACTGAGGACAGTTACACCATCCCGACGGCGCATCTCCTCAACTAGCTCCAGCACAACCTGGTGATGACCCAGGTCGAGAGAGGCGGTCGGCTCGTCGAGCAACAGGACCGGTGCCTGCTGTGCCAACGCCCGGGCCAGCACCGCTCGTTGCATCTCCCCTCCCGAGAGGGTGCCGAGGCGGCGATGACCGAACCCGACCAGATCAACGCGTGCGATCGACTCTGCAACCACCACCAGGTCGTGCCGGCTCTCTACAGCCAGCGGCCCCAGATAAGGCGTCCGTCCGAGCAAGGCATATTCGAAGACCGTCATATCGACAGGAATCATCGGACGTTGCGGCACCATCGCCACCAATTGCGCCCGGTTGCGCGAACGCATTCCCGCCACCCCATGTCCGTTCAGAGTGACGGTGCCGACATAGCTACCGATGGCTCCTCCCACGACTCTGAGCAACGTGCTCTTGCCGGCACCGTTAGGTCCAATCAGGCTGACCCACTCCCCCGCCTCCACGTGAAGATCGATGTGATCGAGCAACGTCGCTCCCTCGATGGTCACACCCAGCTGTCGGATTCCGATGCTCATAAGCCCCTCCTGCTCTGGCGGAGGACCACAAGGAAGAAAGGTGCACCAAAGAACGCAGTCACCACGCCGATCGGCAACTCGGCCGGTGACAGCACCGATCGACCGATGAGGTCGGCACCGATCATGAACACAGCCCCGCCCATCATCGACAGAGGGATAACCACCCGGTACGACGAGCCCGCCACGAGACGTATGACATGGGGAACAATCAGACCAACGAAACCGATAAGGCCGCTCACTGACACCGCGGCAGCGGTCCCGAGACTTGCCGCCACGACCAGGCGGCGCCGAATTCGCTCGGGCTCGAGCCCAAGGCTCGAAGCCTCCTCGTCACCGACGGTCAGAACGTCAAGAACCCTTCGATGTGCGATGATGACTACTGCCGCGATCAGGGCGTACGGGGCCAACAGTCGAACTTCGCCCCAGCCCCCCGTCCCTAGCTGTCCGAGGATGAAGGAGTAGACCTCCTCCAGCGACCCGTAGTTGCGCTGCAGTATGAAAGTCTGGATCGCCGTCAGGAACGCCGTGACCGCGATACCAGCCAGTAATAACGTAGCCGGGGACCGATCATGGCCGCGGCGCCCCACCAGGTACGTGATGTACACGGCCAGGATGGCGCCGAGAAAGGCCGCCGGAGTGACCCAACCGCGGCCCTCGGTGGCGACGATGGCCGCGGTGGCGCCGACGCCGGCGCCGGCGGCGGCGCCAAGCAGGTAGGGGTCGGCCATCACGTTGCGGAACACTCCCTGATAGGCGCCACCACACAAAGCGAGAGTGCCTCCAACCAGGGCGCCGAGCACGACCCGGGGAGCCCTGATCGAAAGGAGAATCGCGCTCTCCTGACCAGTCAGCCCGCTGGTCACCGTCAAGCCGGGGAGAGCGTCGACCAGGCCTCGCAACGCCGCTCCGATATCGATCCCGGCCGGGCCGATCAGCAGACCTGCCAGGGCGGCGACCAGCAACAGACACCCCGCCAGCAACCAGGCAAACGGCGACACCCGCGCAGTCATCATCGCTCGGCCGTCACATCAATCGGCTCGTGATCGACTCAGGCCGCGGCAGCAAGCTCACCAGCCGCCCCGGCGATCTGACTTAGAAGGTCGACGATGCGGGGACCCCACCGCGAAGCGACGTCGTCGTTGAGCTCCACCACCCCGCTGCCAGCAACGGCTTTCATCCCCTCCCAACCGGGCCGGACCGCAACGGCAGCGGCATTTTGCGCACAGCAGAGCGTGTCAGCGAGCAAGATGAGATCGGGATCGGCGGCGATGATGAATTCGGCAGTCAACTGGGGAAATCCGAAAGCGGCGCCGTCGGCGTCAGCGGGATCGGCAATGTTCAGGAGTCCGAGCTGACCGATCAACGACCCGATGAAGGTCGAGGAAGTGACGCTGAAGTACGACGGGTCGAGTTCGTAGTAGTAGCTGAGGGTCCTGCCCCCGAGGTCGGTGCCTGCCACCACCTCGGCGAGATCGGCCTGGATCGCGGCCACGACCGCGGCGGTCTCATCGACGTTCCCGGAAGCCGCCCCGAGAGCCGCGAACTGGGCCCAGACCTCCTCGATCGTGGCCGCGGCCGGCATCGACAGGGTCGGTATCTCCAGCTGCGTGAGGCCGGCCAACAGATCATTGGTGTCAAATGAGATCACGACCAGGTCGGGTGAATACGAAGCGACTGCTTCAGCGCTGGGGGTGAACGCCGCCAGATCGGTGACGGGAGCCTCTGGCGGATAGTTGGAGAGGCTGTCAACGGCGACGACCTGATCACCGGCTCCAATGGCGAACAACATCTCGGTGGCGGTAGCCGACAGCGAGACGATCGCCTCTGGTCTCTCAGGAATGACCACCTCTCCGTTGGCGGCGATTACCGTCGCCGGGAAGTTCTGGTCGGGAACGGCCGTGGTCGTCGTGGTTGCGACGACTGTGGTCGTCGTCGTGGTGGCAATCGTTGTGGTAACGGCATCACCGCCACAGGCGGCAAGCACCAACAGCAGACTCAACAGACGCATGCGATTCTTAAACAAGACATCCTCCTAGACGGAGGATGAAGGTCCTTGCTCGGCGGCAGCCCGCACGAACTCCTCCTTCATCCGAGGTACGTTCGTGACCACCACGCAGGCGACCTGGCTTGTCCCCTTCAGGGTCGAGGGCCCTTTGGGGCTTGACAGTTGCGGGACAGTGCCGGACTCTCACCGGACTTCGCTGTCGTGGCAGCACCTGGCTCGGTTTTGAACCAGCCTTCGAACTATACGCCTCTTGGCTCCGGACCGCATGGCACCATGGGGTGATGGCAGCTCACATGCCCGCTGAGGAGTTTCGCCGACACGGCCACGAGGTCGTTGATTGGATAGCCGACTTCCTCGAGCGGGTCGACACTCTGCCCGTCGTCCCCGAAGTCAAGCCCGGGGACATTCTGGCCATGCTTCCCGACCGGGCTCCCGAACAGCCGGAGGACTTCTCCGTGTTGATGGCCGATCTCGATCGAGTCGTGGTGCCAGGTCTGATGGGGTGGCAGCACCCCGGATTCTTTGCCTACTTCCCGGGCAACATCTCTCCCCCTGCGGTTCTGGCGGAGATGGTGACCGCCAGCCTCGGTCAGCAGGGAATGATGTGGTCGACCAGCCCGGCGGCCACAGAGGTAGAGATGAAGGTGCTCGACTGGTTGGTCGACCTGCTCGGTCTTCCTCAGGACTGGAAGATGGCGGGGCCGGGTGGCGGTGTGATTCAAGTAAGCGCTTCGGACGCCACCCACACCGCCCTCGCCGTCGCTCGCCATCGCGCCCAGGAAGAGGCTGCCCTCGACGCCCTCGTCGCATACACGTCCGGCCAGGCCCACTCCTCGATCGAGAAGGGTGCCCGCGTTTCCGGCTTTCGCCATCTTCGCCTGGTCGAGGTTGATGATCAGTTTGCCATGAGACCCGACGCTCTCGAACGGGCTATCAACGATGACCGCGCAGCCGGTCTCACGCCGGCCTTTGTGTGCTCGTCGATCGGAACCACCGGCACTACCGCCGTCGATCCGGTGCGACGGATCGGTGAGCTAGCGCGGAAGGAGGGGCTCTGGCACCACGTTGATGCTGCGTTTGCGGGAAGCGCCATGATCTGTCCGGAGTTCCGTCATCATCAAGACGGTCTCGAACTCGTCGACAGCTACGTCTTCAACCCGCACAAGTGGCTCTTGACGAACTTCGACTGCTCGGTGTTTTACGTCGCCGACCGGCAGCCACTGCTGAAAGCCCTCAGCATCCTTCCCCCCTATCTCCGGGATTCAGCCTCCAAAGGGGCCGACGCGGTCGATTATCGCGACTGGCACGTGCCTCTCGGACGTCGCTTTCGGGGCCTGAAGTTGTGGTGGGTGCTGCGCTCTTATGGCGCCGAGGGGCTGAGGGACTTCATCCGCAGCCACATCTCACTCGCGCAGTCGTTGGCCGCCCGGGTCTCGGATCACCCCCGGTTGGATCTGGTCGCTCCTGTCCCGTTCTCCTTGGTCTGTTTCCGACACAGCGATGGAAACGAGGCGACCAGATCTCTGGCCGAGGCCATCAACCGATCAGGGCACAGTTACGTGACGCCGTCTTCTATCGACGACATGTTGTTCATCCGGGTCTCCATCGGTCAGTCCAAGACCGACCAAGAGCACGTCGATCGTCTCTGGGAGTTGGTTCAGGCCAACGCCTGAGCCTTGCTGCTAGCCCTCCTGGCGCACGCCCAGAGTGGCCCGGATCGTGAGGGTCTCGCCGTCGCGCACAACATCAAGGACCACGGTCTCGCCGGGCGTGTAGCTGCGGATGCGGCCGACCAGGTCCGTGATGGACATCACCGACTGGGCGTCGACGGCGACCACGATGTCCCCAACCACGAGGCCAGCTGCGGCAGCCGGTCCCTCGGGCTCGACGCTCGTCACCATGGCACCCGCCCGGTCGCCGGTGGCGTCCTCGCCGGACACGCCGAGGAATGCCGTTTCGATCGGAGTTCCCGCCACGATCTGACCGGCCAGTTGATGGGCCAGATTGATCGGGACGGCAAAGCCAACACCGGAGTTGGAACCGGTGGTGGTGAAGATTTGAATGTTGACTCCGATAACGCGACCTTCCCTATCCGCCAAAGCACCGCCCGAATTTCCGGGGTTGATCGAAGCATCAGTCTGCACCAGCACCTGGGCACCGCTTTGCGACCGGACAGGTCGATCGACGGCACTAACGATGCCGGAGGTCACCGTCTGTTCGAGTCCCCAGGGACTCCCAATGGCTATGGCCAGCTGGCCAACCCTGAGGTCGTCGTCGAGGGCGAGGGGTGCCGGTGGCACGTCGGTGCGATCGACCTGGACTACGGCGATGTCGTTGGCGGCGTTGGTGCCGAGGACGGTGCCGTCCTCGAGCTGGCCGTCGGCGTATCGAACCGTGACCTGATCGGTCCCCTCGACGACATGGGCGGCGGTGAGAATCAGACCGGGCTCGTAGAAGAAGCCAGACCCCAGCCCGAAGGCTGTGTCAATCTGAACCATCGAGGGCAACAACGCCGCGGCGACGTCTGCTACCGGTTCTTCACCAGGGACAATGACGGGTGCCGCCAGGGTGGTCGTTGCTTCAGCTGCCGCTGTCGTCGCGGTTGCCGTCGCCCCCTCCTGATCGTCGAGCAAAAGGCCGATCCCCACTCCGCCTCCCAACAAGGCGACGACAAGCAAAAGGGTGCCGAGGACGCGCCAACCGGAGCGCCTGGGGTTCGGCGGCGGCATGGCGCTGGGCACGCCCTCGCGCAGTGGCGGGGTGATGGAAACAGTGTCATCCGGATCCGAAAGAGGATTCGGGGTTGGGTTCATACCGATCATTGTTACCTCCAACCCCAAGCTATGCCGAAGTCTCTAAACGAGCGGTAAAGGATTGGTGGCCGGTGCCTCGTCACCCTCACCCGGAAGCCAGATGACCATTGTCGACCCCTGACCCGCTTCTGTGTGGACCTGAAAGGCACCGTTGTGTAGCTGTGCAACCTGCTCGACGATGCTGAGCCCAAAGCCGCCGGTTGTCCTTTCGGGGTCGAACCCAGGACCTTGATCGGCGACGGCGAGATAGCTCCAGCCGGTGCCGTCCCGTCCACTGGCTATCCGCAGCCGGGCCCCAGGGGGAGAGACGCGGATGCCGTTGTCGACCAGATTGGTAAGAGCGCGGCTCAAAGAGACCGCTTCTCCCTGCACCTCGGCGGCTGCGGGAATCGGTTCGATGACGACGCCGGCCGCCGTGGCAGTGGGTGAATGGTCGACCGCCACCTGGCGGACCAGGGCTGCCAGGTCGACATTTACTCGCGCTGCCTGCCCCCCTTCGAAACGCGCGGCAGCCAGCAGCCCGTCGATCATCGTCCCCATCCGGGTGGCGTTGCGAACAACGATCTCACCTGTGGAGCGCCACTCGTCGAGGTTCGCGGTGGGGTCATCGAGGGTGACCTCGACGTTGCTGCGGATGACGGACAAGGGGGTCCGCAGGTCATGGGAGGTGTCGGCCAGGAAACGCCGTTGTGATCGAAAGGCGCGCTCGAGGCGGTCGAGCATCCCATCAAAAGTGGCCGCCATGCGAGTCAGTTCATCGTCGGCCCCACCGAGCCCGATGCGCCGGGAGAGATCGGAGGCTTCGATTTCCCGAGCCACCTGGGTGATCCGATCCATCGGAGCTAGAGCGCGACCGGCGATGACCCAGCCAACGACAAGGCTGACCACAAACAAGAGCACCACGGCGATGATGATGTACCGCGCGAGTTGCTCAAGGACGAACTGATTGAAGAGACTCTCAAGGGTGCGCACCTGCGCCTCTTCGAGCCTTGGATCGATAACGAGGGTGTAATCCCCCAGGACGATCTGACGGCCCCGCACGATCATTCGCGTTTCGGTCTGGCGGGTTAGCTGCCACCGGAATGCTGCATACACAAGGCCAAGAACGATGCCGCCCACTCCGAAAGCGACGGCCGAGTAGAGCGCCGAGAGGCGGAACCGAATGGAGCGAGGGAACTTGAGCCGCACTAGCGACCGGTCGGTTTCAAGACGTAGCCGCGTCCCGGCACCGTTTGCAAAGGCGGTGGCGACCCGAGCTTCTTGCGGAGGTTGGAGACCGTGACCCGCACGGTGTTCGTGAACGGATCGGCCATCTCGTCCCAGACATGCTCCAACAGGTGCTCTTGAGACAGGACCTCACCCTGATGCCGCATCAGGTACTCCAAGAGAGCGAACTCCTTGGCGGTGAGATGAAGAGAGCGGCCGCCCCGGCTCACCAAGAAGCGGGCAGGGTCGAGAGTCATGTCTCCCACGGCGAGAATCGGTGCGGTCACATCGTCGCGACGCAACAACGCCCGCGCCCGGGCCGCTAGCTCTGCCAGCGCGAAGGGTTTGACCAGATAGTCGTCAGCACCGGCGTCGAGACCCGCCACCCGATCCTCGATGTCATCGCGAGCAGTCAGCATCAAAACGCGGGGGCGGGGACCCTCCAGCGTCGGCAGGGACCCATCCATCAATCGGCGACAAAGGTCGAGACCGGAGCCATCGGGGAGATTCCAGTCGAGAACCGCCAGGTCGTAGCTATTCGACCGCAGCTTTTCCTCTCCGACCGACGATCCTCCCGCCACGTCGACCGCGTAACCCTGGCGACGGAGGCCTTTGGCCACCGCCTCGGCAAGGTCCGATTCGTCTTCCACCACCAGGACGCGCACTGGCGAAACGGTACCGGTCCCCGGGTAACAGCCGAATAAACGACCCGGGGTTACCTGGATGTCCGTCGCCAGGCACCAGAATCTCAGACATGGTCGAGTGGTCCAGATTCCACGCAGTCCTGTTCGATCTTGACGGCGTCCTCACCGACACCGCCTCCATCCACGCCGCCGCCTGGAAAGAAGTCTTTGATGGTTACCTGCGCCGCCGGGAAGGCACCGAAATCGTGCCATTCGACCCTACCCATGACTACCTCACGTATGTGGATGGCAGACCCCGGTATGAGGGCGTCGACTCATTCCTCCGGTCGCGGGGAATCACCCTGCCGCGGGGCTCGCCCTCAGACCCGCCCGGCGACGAAACGGTCTGCGGGGTGGGCAACCTCAAGAATGAACTCGTTGGTCGAGTGTTGGCCGAACATCCCGTGTCTCCCTATCCGGGCTCCCTGCTTCTTGTTCATCACCTTCTCGATCTCGGAATCCAGATCGCCGTCGTAACGTCTTCGGCCAACGCCAAGGCGGTGCTGGCTGTCGCAGGTCTCGACGACTTCTTCGCCGTCAGGGTCGATGGGGAGGTGGCCGCTTCCCTAAGTCTGCGGGGCAAGCCGCATCCGGACCCGTACCTCGAGGCAGCCCGCCAGCTGGGTGTGACGCCGGACTCGGCAGTTGTCATAGAAGACGCCACCAGTGGGGTAGCTGCTGGCCGAGCAGGCGACTTCGGCCTGGTGATTGGCGTTGCCCGTCACGACAACGCTTCGGAATTGTTGGCGGCGGGTGCCAATCTTGTGGTCGGCGACCTGGGCGAGTTGGTGTGAGCCTTTCTGCATAGGATCGACCGGTGAGCGCACCCGAGGAAACCCGATACGGCAGCGACCCGTTAGCGCTCCGGGTGAGCGGTGTCGACCCTGAAAGGGCCGGCCAGGAAGAGTCGCTGTTTGCACTTTCCAATGGCTGGCTCGGAGTCAGGGGTGTATGGGAGCAAGGTCGTCCCGTGTACGAACCCGGTGTCCTCGTCAACGGATTTCACGAAACATGGCCGATCACATATCCGGAGAGCGCTTACGGATTCGCCTCAAAAGGTCAGACCATCGTCTACCTGCCGGATCCCAGCGGGTTACGGGTATCGGTCGACGGGAGGCTGCTCGACCTGGTCGATGCAGAGGTAGAGCGCATACTCGACTTCTCGACCGGGGTTCTCGAAACCAATGTCCGTTGGCCGGAGGTCTCGGTGCGCTGGAGGAAGTTGGTTTCCCTGGTTCACCCCAACTTGGTGGTGGCCACGATCGAGTTAACGGCGCGCCGGTCGCTGTCGGTAAGCGTCGAGTCGAGCTGGGATCGGCAAACCGGTGGAGGGGCGGCAGGCTTCGACCCTCGTGGAGCAGCCACCTCGCACAATGATGCCCTGGTAGAAGGTCCGGTGGATCGGATCGACGGCGCGCTGGCCTTTTCGGTCACATATCGGACGCCTGGCTCCAGAATGATGATGCGCTGTGAGTGCCGTCACCGAGCCGACCCTGGCCTGCATGTCGAAGCAAACGGCACCAACACCGTGTTTCGGGCTGACCTGGTCTTCCACCAAACCATCGCGATAGAGAAGCGCACGAGATATGGAGAGCTCGATAGCGCCGCGTCTGACTTGACCTTTGCCGACCTGGCCGCGGCGCAGACCGACCACCTCGACCGATTCTGGGCGCAACATCGCATCACGATTGATGGAGACCGTGTGCTTCAACAGGCAATCAACTGGATCGTCTTTGAGCTCCATCAGGCGAGTGTGCTCGTCGACGCGGGCGGGGTTCCCGCCAAAGGGCTATCGGGACAGGCTTATGAAGGTCATGTCTTCTGGGACATGGACCTCTTCATGCTTCCTTTTGTGGCCCACACCGATCCCATGACCGCGGCCCGGCTGATCCGATACAGACACTCAATGTTGCCTATAGCCCGTGGCCGGGCCCGCCAGCTCAACTTGAAGGGCGCCCTCTTCCCGTGGCGGACCATCACGGGAGAAGAAGCCTCGGCTTATTACGAAGCGGGCACCGCCCAATACCACATCGATGCCGCCGTGATCTTCGGTATGGCGGCCTATGTCGATGCGACCGGCGATCGCGACATGCTGTGGGATGTGGGCGTCGAGATGGCCGTAGAGACGGCCCGGATGTGGTCTGACCTTGGTTTCTTCGGCTCCGATGGCCGCTTTCACATCCACATGGTCACGGGACCCGATGAGTACACGGCCCTGGTTGACGACAACACCTACACCAACCTGATGGCCCGGTTCAATCTGGAGCGGGCGATGGAGTGGATGAGTTCCATGAAAGTGGAGGCCGCCGACCTTCATCGAGAACTCGCCTCCCGGTTAGATGTCGACGACGGTGAGGTCGAGGAGTGGCGCCGGGTCGCCGACGCCATGCATATCGGGTTCGACGAAAACCTGCTCATTCATACCCAGGACGCCCGGTTCCTCGAGCGAGAGCCGTGGGACTGGGACACACCGCGTGATCAGTACCCGCTGCTCTTGCACTTCCACCCCCTGGTGATTTACCGGCACCAGGTCCTCAAACAGGCGGATGTGGTGATGGCCATCTTCAACCTTCCCGACGACTTCACACCCGAGGTCGCCCGAGCCGACTTCGCCTTCTACGACCCCATCACCACCGGGGACTCTTCTCTCTCGGCGCCCGTGCAGGCGGCGGTGGCAGCGATGGTGGGGCACCAGGAGCGAGCTGTCACCCTATTGCGACGCGCTGCCCAAACAGACCTGGATGATCTTGCGGGCAACACCGATCACGGGCTCCATCTGGCAGCAGCCGGGGGCGTGTGGCTGGCCCTTGTGAAAGGTTTCGGTGGGTTCCGAAGGAACAAAGGAAGGGTCGTCATCGATCCCCGAGTTCCACCTCAGTGGGGGTCGCTCTCTTTTTCGGTGCTGGTCGATGGTTCACCTCTCACGATTCGCGCCACGGCCGAAGCCGTCACTCTGGTGCGACCGGATGGTGAGCCGCTCGTCGCAGAGGTTTTCGGACAGAACGTGACACTCGCGGCGCAAACCGTCACTATCAACCGGCCATGATTCCGATCGAGGCGTTGCAAGAGCTCACCGGAAGCGAGATCGGTCTGAGCGATTGGCTGGTCATCGATCCGAGACGGCTGGATCACTACGAGCAAGCCATAGGACCGCAGCCGGATGATCTGGTGCCTCCCTTCCTTCTGCTCGCACTACTCCCCCGCCTTCTTGCGGAAGTGTCACTGCCGATAGGCAATCCCAGCGCGACGATCAACTACGGACTCGACCGGGTTGAAGCAGCCGCGCCTGTCGGGGTTGGCGAGCGAGTTAGGGCTCGGGCATTTCTCGATAGCGTGGAAATGATCGGCAAATCGGTTCAGCTACGAAGAAGAGCAGTCGTCGAAAAGGAAACGGGCGAGCACGCGCTCGAGGCAGTCACCATCACGAGGCTGGTCTATTGATCGTCACCGACTGAGGCTGCGACCGCCGCCTATGACGATCACCTCACCGGTTATGTACGAGGAGGCATCGTTCGCTAGAAACGCCACCAGCTCGGCGACTTCCTCGGGCTCACCCATCCGATCAGCGGGGATGGCAGCGATCATTCGGGTCCGGACATCGTCGGGTATGCCCATGGCCATCTCGGTGGCTATGAGGCCGGGGGCGACAGCGTTCACCCGGATGGCTGGCGCCAGTTGCAAGGCGAGTGCCCTGGTTAGCCCGACCAGTCCGCCTTTCGACATCGAATAGTTGAACTGGCCGAAATTCCCGAGGTAGGCCCGTGAGGAGACATTGATGATGCTGGCGCGACCCATCATCGGTACCAGGGTGAGTGTCAGTTGATAGGCGGCTCCCAGATTCACGTCGAGTACCGCCTTAAAGTCGTCTTCGCCGAGATTCACCAGCCTGTTGTCGCGCGTGATCCCGGCGTTGTTGACGAGGACCTGCAGACCACCTGATCGGCGGACAGCACCCGCTACCGCCTCCACCCCGGCGGCGGTCGTGAGGTCGGCTTCCACGAGATGTATGGCAAAGCCTTCACGCTCCAGCATCGCTACCGCATCCTCGAGGCGGGATGACAGGTCGACGGCGACAACGTCGTGCCCGGCCTGGCCGAGCCGACGGCACAGCGCCCGACCGATTCCTCCCGCGGCCCCGGTCACCACGGCGGTCACGGCAAGGCCTTGCCGATGTGCTCCGATCCCAGGTGGATCAGTTGGCCGGTTGGCAACTCACCATCCATGAGGAATCCACACCAGCGCGCGACGAGGGAGGGGTCGGTAGCCTCTTCCCGGGCCACCACGTTGACCGCCACACCAGCCTTGCGGTGTTCGAGCGCGGCCGTTCGGGCAGCGGAGAGCAGCCCCGTTGCGACCATCGCCTTACCGGGTCCATTTCTCCCCAGGAGATCGTCGCTGTGGACCACGAACACCACCGCCAGTCCGTTGGAGAGCGACTGCTTGGCGAGGTGGAAAGCATCGGTGAGCTCGGCGGCGACTTCACTCCACCCCTCCCCCGTCTTGTCGTCGGCGACAAACACCAACCCGGTCATCTCGTCGCGCCACGCATCCAGCGAGGCGGCCAATCGAGGCGAGTGACACCGCAGCGTCATCGCGTCAACCTAAGAGAAGAGCGCCTTCGGAGAACATGCGCTCAAGACGCGTACCCGCCACCCCAAGCTCGGCTGCTACTGCGGCAGTGTGCTCGCCTAGAGCGGGCGGCGGTCGGTCGGCCATGAGGACCGACCCGTCTGATCGAAGCGGCGAGCCCTGAGTTGTCACTCCGTCGCGGCTCAACACCATCTGGTTGTGGATGACCTGCGGATCGCTGAACACCTGGGGGAGGGTGAGAATCCGCCCCACCGGAAGGCCGGCGCCACCGAGCAACTCCATCCAGTGATCAGTGGGTTTGACGGCAAGTACTTCCTGGACCAGATAGGCCAAATCGTTGCGATGGGCGACTCTCGCCTGGTTGGAGGAGAAGCGTTCATCAGCCAGGAGCTCGTCCAGATCCAGGAGCTCACAGGCCCTCACAAAATGACGATCGGAAACGATGGCCAAGTTCAGGTGACCATCGGCCGTGGCAAAGGTCTGATTGGGAGCCGTGACCGGTGAAGCAGTGCCGGTTCTAGGAGGCTGGGCACCGGTCGCAAAGTAGAGAGCGTTCCATCCCGCCTGAACCCCGATCAGCCCGTCACGCAACGAGGTCTCAACGAGACGCCCCTTCCCGGTGGCACCTCGCGCAGTCAGAGCCGAGGCGACGAGGAGGGCGGCATTGGTTCCCGCCACGAAGTCGGCGATGGTGGTCGCTGTCTTCTGTGGCTCCCCACCAGGCTCGCCACCGATCGACATCATCCCGGACTCTCCCTGGAAGACCAGATCGATGCCCGACCTATCCGCGTACGGTCCGCTCGTCCCGAATGCTGAGATGACGGCGTAAACAAGACCGCGGTTTCTCTCGGCGAGTCCGTCGTAGTCCAGGCCCATCCGTTCCATGGCCCCGCGCCGCAGGTTGTGAATCACCACATCTGAGATCCGCGCCAGCTCCCAGAGCAGGTGACGGGCGTCGGGATGCTTGGGGTCGGCGGCCAAGCTCCGTTTGCCCCGGTTGACGGCCCGGTAGAAACAGCTCACCCCATCGATGAACGGTCCGATGTGGCGAGCCAGGTCGCCTTCGGGAGGTTCCACCTTGATGACGTCAGCGCCGAGATCGGCCAGGAGCATCCCGCAATAGGGGGCTGCCACCAGGTTCCCGAACTCGAGTACGCGTAACCCGGCCAGGGGTCCGCTCATACCCGCTCCACTACTGCCGACACCCCCTGACCAACGCCTATGCACATCGTGGCCAGCCCATACCGCTGATTTCGGCGTACCAGCTCATGGACCAGGGTGGTCAGAAGACGTGCCCCCGAGGCGCCCAGGGGATGACCCAGAGCGATAGCGCCGCCGTTGACATTGACCGTCTCAGGATCGCACCCCAGCAGCCGAACCGTTGCCAGAGCCTGGGCAGCGAACGCCTCGTTGAGCTCGACCAGGTTGACCTCCCCGGCCTTGAGGCCGGCCCGCTCCAGTGCCTTCTGACTGGCCGGTACCGGACCGATGCCCATCAGGTCGGGGTCGACCCCGGCGGCCGCCGACGACACGATGCGAGCGAGGGGTGTCAATCGATGTGTTCGCAGACCCTCTTCGGTCGCCAGCAAGCAAGCCGCCGCCCCATCGTTCATGGGTGAGCTGTTACCGGCGGTAACGGTGCCGCCCTCGAGGAAGACCGCAGGCAGCCTGGCGAGCGCCTCGAGCGACGTGTCGGGCCGCGGGCCTTCGTCTTCTGAGATGGTCTTTGTCTCACGGTGACGGGCGTCAACCGGAGCATCGATCGGCTCCATCTCGGCTTTGAACCGGCCCAGACGCTGCGCGGTCACCGCCTTGACGTGGCTTGAGAGGGCAAAGGTGTCTTGATCGAGCCGGGAGACGTCGTACTTTTCGGCCACCCGCTCCGCCGTCGCTCCAAGGGTGATGGGCGGATACATCACTTTCATCCTCGCGTTTACGAATCGCCACCCGAGCACCGAATCGACGACCTCAGGCGTCCCGGTAGGGAAAGGCCGATCGGGCTTGGCCATCACGAGGGGTGCCCGGCTCATCGACTCCGAACCACCGGCGATCATCACGTCCCCCCACCCTGCCGCCAGCGCCTGGCTGGCCTGAATGACCGCTTGCAGACCTGAACCGCAGAGCCGGTTAACCGTGACCCCGGGCACCGCCACCGGGAGACCGGCGAGAAGGGCTGCCATACGGGCAACGTTGCGGTTGTCCTCCCCGGCCTGATTGGCCGCGCCCCACACCACGTCCTCTATGGCGGCGGGATCCAGATCGGGGTTGCGATCGAGCAGGCGGCGAACAACGTGCGACGCCAGATCATCGGGGCGAACGTGTGCCAGCTGACCACCCAGTCGACCCATCGGGGTCCGGCAGGCGTCAACGAGATATACGGCACTCACGGACTCATTGTGCCCTATCGGACCGTTCAACACCCCGTCTGGGGCAAATCACCTGGCCAACTCGACCCCGAACAAGACCCGGGCATTGAGGACGCCCGAGCGCAGCCAGTAGCGGTGCCCACCCTCTTCGGCCTCCATGTCGAGACCGAGTTGTAGGGGACGATCTACGTCCACGCCAAGCCGATCGAGCACCAGGCGTCGCCCCTCGGGATCCAATTCGGGATTGACCATCGCGATCAGGGTCCCCCAGGCAGCCAACACCGCCTCGGCCTGTTCGCCTTCGCCCGGCCCGGCCCCGATCATCAGGGTCCTCACCCGGTTGCTGGCCGGGTCGGAAGTCGCATAGAGGATGATCCCGCGACCAAGGTCAACCTGCATCCTGCGTCCGGTCGGGACACCCGAGATGAACATTTCCAGACGAAGGTCGGCGGCCGTCTCGTTCCAGCGCATCGACACCTGCTCCAGGTTCAGTTCGAACACTGCGGGTGGAGGTGCGGTGGTCGAGGTGATGAATGTGACCCTCGAGGCAGGTGGCCGGCTTCCACCGTAGAACAGCGTGATGGCAACGATCGCCGCCAGCAGCGCGACGCCTGCAAGGACCAGATTCTTGCGTCCGTCACTAAGGCTCCTGAACCACTCCAAGAGGGAGGCGTTCTCCGGGGCCTCCTCAGCGTCGGCCATCGGCTCATTCAGGGCGGAGGGCAAATTCGCCGCCATCCGGGCTGTCTTGACCGCGGAAGCCAATCCAGGAGAGCGTCCATGAACGAGAGCCTCCCGCGCAAAGTCATAGGGTTGCTCGGGTTCAAACCAAACTAAATCGCCATCGACATTGATCAGAAAACGCTTGCCGTCGGACTCGATCCTGCATGACGAAAGGGGCCACGACCCGAGGGGTCCAGCGGCCACGCCAACTATCAGTTCGGCGGACGTGAACTCCACCCGGGCTGGAATCGGCTTGTCGTCCCCGTCCAAGGCCAGCAGTCCAGCGTATGCCATGGTATGGCTACTTCATCGGCCTTCCATGGCCGGGGATCAAGTACTTGCGGCTTACCGGAGGGAAGCCTTCACCGAGATTTCGACGTTCCCCTTGAGGGCATTCGACACGGGACAACCATCCCTGGCCGCGATCGCAGCTGTCTGAAAGGCGGCGTCATCGATGCCCTCGACCTCCCCAACGACGGACAGGTCCATCCTGGTGAGCCGCCAACCGGCATCCGTCTTCTCAAAGCTGGCAACCGCCGCGGTTTCAAGGGTCGTCGGAGGGGTCCCGGCCCGGGTCAAACCGCCCGAGAGCGCCATCGAATAACAGGCTGCGTGGGCAGCGGCAATCAGCTCCTCAGGGCTGGTGTTGCCGTTGGCGGTCTCGGTGCGACCCGCCCAGCTCACAGGCAGCGGTCCTGCCACTCCGCTTGCAAGGATTGTCTCCCCCGAACCCTCCGCCAAGTTGCCACGCCAAACGGCCCGCGCCCTGCTGTCCAACTGACTCTCCTCGTCTATGTAGCGGGCCAGCTTAGGAGTGGTCCACCAGCCGATAACCCATGCCGCGCACGGTCTCGATCATGTCCCTACCAAGCTTCTTGCGGAGGTACCCCACGTAAACGTCAACGACGTTGCTACCGGGATCGAAGTCATAGCCCCACACCCTGGAAAGCAAGATCTCGCGGCTCAAGACCTGGCCGCGATGGCGGATCAAAGTCTCGGCCAGAAGAAACTCACGGGCCGATAGCTCAACCTTCTTACCTCCGACTTCAGCAAAACGCGTGCGCAAATCAAGCTTGACGCCCCCTGCTTCCAACACCGTTGAATCGGGGGTTCCGCGTTCTCGCAGTCTGGCCCGCACTCGTGCCAACAACTCCTCGAAGCGGAAGGGCTTGGTGATGTAGTCGTCCGCTCCACCTTCGAGACCGGCGACGGTATCGCCCACACCTTTGCGGGCGGTAAGGATCACCACCGGCATGCGCTGGCCCCTCCCCCGGATGTCGGCCAACACCTCGTGACCGTTGAGACCAGGAAGACCCAGGTCAAGAATCACCAGATCGAACGTATCGTCGCGGGCAACGGCCGCGGCGCTGGCGCCATCATCAACGGAGAGCGTCGTGAAGCCGGCCGCCCGCAAGCCCTTCTCGAGAAAGGATGCGATCCCCGGTTCGTCCTCAGCGATCAGGATGCGGTTCAATCGGTTCCTCGGGACTAAGGGGTATCACCAGGCTGAAACGGGAGCCGTAGCCCTGCTCGGAATCGACTTCAACGGTCCCCCCATGGGCTTCGGCAATAGCCTTGACTATCGATAACCCTAGCCCCGCCCCTCCGGTCGTCCTCTTGCCAATCTTGCCCCGGGCGAACCGCTCGAACAAGCGTTCGCGGTCCTCGGGGGGTATTCCAGGGCCTTCGTCTCTCACCCACAGACGAACCACAGGGCCCGACTCGAGAAACTGCACTCGACTACCCAGGGCCACCTTGGTATCCGGTGAGGTGTGCTCGATGGCGTTGCGCATCAGGTTCATCATTGCCTGGGTGAGGCGCTGGTGATCGGCTACCAGAACAAGATGTGCCTCTTCGTCCAGATGCCAAACCCGCCCGTCCAGGGCGTTTCCCTTGCTGGCGAGATCCGAGGTCAACTCCCCGATATCGACAGGATGGCGCATAATGAAGTCGGGTTGCTCGGCTGTGGCCAGGACGAGCAGGTCGTCGACAATACGCGCCATTCGATCCAGCTCGTCCGTCACCAGACGAATGGTTTGCTCACGCTCCTCGTCGGTCACCTCCATCAATTCGAGGTTGCCCCTGATCACAGTGATCGGTGTCCGCAGCTCATGACCGGCGTCGTCGATGAATCGTCGCTGCACCGAGAATGCGTCCTCGAGGCGATCGAGCATCGAGTTGAAGGTTCGACCCAATTCCGCCACCTCATCATCACCCTCCGAAGGAATCCGCTGCGAGAGGTCGCTCTGGGTGATCGAGCGGGCGGTGTCGGTGAGAAGGCGTATCGGCAGTAGCACTCCTCCCGCTGCGACCCAGGCCAGCGCTGAGGCGAGCAAGAAAATCGATCCATAGACGAGGGCGCCCAGTTGCACGACCTCGTCCACCTGGTCGAGCCGGTCGCCGATGTTGACGGCCGTCACGAACGTACCAACTTGCACAGGATCGGACTGGGTGAGGTCGTTGAAAAGGACCGGAACCGCCAGATAGCGGATCCTGATCCCCTGGAGTTCGACTTCGCGGCGGGTCGGTTCAGTGATGACCACCCATTCGTCGGCGAGCTGGGTTTCGGCCAGAGCGGCGCCAGGTATGTCGAAGTTGTAAATCGTGCCGTTCCAGGCTCCGATCGGGGCGTCAGGGCTCCTGACAAAGGTGACGA
>Ga0326597_10005372_pt1 | contig 17811 bp, 13 predicted proteins | sample RVTome_12_FD_203789 | JGI IMG/M metagenome (GOLD analysis project Ga0326597, IMG submission 203789) | Soil microbial communities from uranium-contaminated site in the Upper Colorado River Basin, Wyoming, United States - RVT100D185 | ecosystem: Environmental > Terrestrial > Soil > Contaminated >... | reverse complement strand
AGGCCCGCACCGTGGACGCGCTCGAACAGGCGATCTCCGAGGCCATCGCCACCATCACCCCCGACAACGCCTCCGCCTGGTTCGCCCACTGCGGCTATGATCTACACTAATAGGAGAAATGCTCTAAGTATGATCTCTGGGCTGATTTCTAAAATCCTCGATTGGCTGATGGATTGGCTCCAAAGCCGACCTAGGGTGATGATTGATTGCCTCGATCCAAGGTATTGGGGGTTTGTAGTAGCCGAGACCACAGCTATTCGCAGTCAATTTACGAAGTGCGTGTCCGACTAGAAAACAAGTCAACCTCAGATTACGAGATTGACCGATTCGAGGTCGCCAGCAGTGATATCACCTGCTCAAAGCTAGGGAAGGTCAAGGTCCAGAACTTTCCAGAACCAGACCGATATCGGCTTTGGGGCAAAGCCGTAGAGTATAAGTTCAGTTGGGACCCGGATTGAAGTTTGGTGGCCCATGCCCCGGTCTATTCCCTCGTCTCATCCTCAAACTAGGAAACTGATCTTGGAGGCTGCTGTGTCACTCTCAGGTAAGCAGCTCTCAATCGGTGTCCTGGGAACCGACGGGAAACGATGGAATTCACGGAGGTCCATTTCCCTTCCGTGAGAAAAAAATCCCCGAAGGGGATTGACATGACAGGCGGGGGCAACAGGGTTCGCTCCTCTACAGCATTTTCACAAATGGCATAACTCCCCCTGCGCTTAGCAAGACGCACCTCAGCGGCTGAAGCCGCATTGATTTGACGCCAGTTACGGCACGACTGAAGTCGTGCCCTGACGCTTTACGCTAGAGCGTTTCTCTTGTTGCTGTAAATCGGCGGGTCTGTCGCCCCTACGGGGCTTGCTCGGATCAGCGCCCAGGAATCCCACGGCTTGCGCCGTGGGCCACAGGATAGCGCCCCTACGGGGCTTCCTACGGATGAGCTACAGCAATGAGAGAACCGCTCTAGAGCATTTCTCTCGTTGCTATAGATCGCCCGATAGAGCCCCGAAGGGGCGGGAGATTCTAGCCCAGGGCGTAAGCCCTGGGAGGCATTGGGAATAGGAGCACAAGCCCCGGAGGGGCGAAAGACCGCCGCTATACAGGAACAGGAGAAATGCTCTAGAGGTGAAAAACGCTCTAAACTTCGATCAGTTCGGCAAGCGAAAAGACAGGCACCTTTTGATATTTCTTCGGCTTGGGATGCTTCTGGATGGTCTTGTCAATCAACTGCGAAACCTCGGCTGACAGCCAGACGTGGCCGCACTGGGCGCAGACCGAGGCCGGGACTTCTTCAAAGCGAACAGTTCCTCACCCCAGGGCTGGATATGAGTAACGGTCTTCTTCACCAGCGTCCCGCCACACTCCCCGCATTTCTGTGTCCGCTTCATCGTGATTCCGCCCTCCGAGTCCACGGATCAATCCAAAGGTTCGGATCGTCCTGATACAGTGTCGTGCAGTCGGTGAGGGAGGTCAAGCCGGTTCGAATCCCCGCAAGGGATGATCCAATGGCATAATCATAGGGCTTCCATGTAATGAACGATCCTTGTGCGACGGGGCGAGAGGGTGAGAAGGAATGAATACTAAATCCAGTTCGAGTAGAGAAGCTTGGCCGAGCCTGCCGCTGGAGGCATGGAGCGAAACGTGCGCGGCCTTGCACCTGTGGACGCAGATCGTGGGGAAGGTTCGGCTCGCGCAGAGTCCCTGGGTGAACCACTCGTGGCACACCACGCTGTACGTAACGGCGCGAGGGTTGACGACCTCTCCCGTCCCGCACGGCGACCGGGTGTTCCAGATTGATTTCGACTTCATCAGCCATCAACTGACCGTGCAGTGCAGCGACGGCAGCGCTGGAGGGTTTGCGCTCGCGCCACAGTCCGTGGCGGCGTTCTACAGGCGCTTGATGGAGGAGATGAACCAGCTCGGCCTTCCCGTGAAAATTCACGGGAAACCCAACGAGGTGGCCGATCCCGTCCCATTCGATCAGGATGACGCTCCCCGCCCGTACGATGCGGAGTATGCCAACCGGTTCTGGCGGGTTCTGGTGCAGGCCGACCGGGTGTTCAAGGAGTTTCGCGCGCGGTTCACGGGCAAGTGCAGTCCGGTGCATTTCTTCTGGGGCGCCCCCGATCTGGCCGTCACGCGGTTCTCGGGCCGCCCGGCGCCGCAGCATCCCGGAAACGTTCCGAACCTGCCGGACTGGGTGGCCCGCGAGGCGTATTCGCAGGAAGTGAGCAGCTGCGGATTCTGGCCCGGGGGCGGCCCGGTTCCGTATCCGGTGTTCTATTCCTATGCCTATCCGGCGCCGGAGGGATTCGCCCAGGCCGCGGTCAAGCCCGCCGAGGCCTTCTTCAGCACCGATCTGGGGGAGTTCCTCCTGCCGTACGATGCCGTCCGGCAGGCGGCGGCCCCGGGCGATATGCTTCTCGACTTTCTGCAGACAACCTACGAAGCGGCCGCCGAGCTGGCGCATTGGGACCGTGCGGCGTTGGAGCGTCCACGGACCGAATGACAGGAAGTGAGGGTAGGTCGTTAACCGCCAGCGGTCTTCTGTTTCCGCTCGATTTTGGCCCAGGTGTCGCGCAGGGTGGCGGTGCGGTTGAAGACGAGTTTTTCGGGAGTCGAGTCCGGGTCCGCGCAGAAGTAGCCCAGGCGCTCGAATTGATAGACCGATCCGGCGGCGGCCCCGCGCAGGCTGGGCTCGATGCGGCAGTGCTCGATGATCTCCAAAGAATCGGGATTGAGATTTGAGAGGAACGTTTCGCCCTCCGCCACGTCGTCCGGGTCTTCTTTGGAAAATAGCGTGTCGTAGAGGCGCGCCTCGGCTTCGAGCGCGTGCTGGGCCGAGACCCAGTGAATGGTGGACTTGACCTTGCGGCCGTCGGGCGTGTTGCCGCCGCGCGTGGCCGGGTCGTAGGTGCAGCGCAGCTCGACGATGTTGCCGGCGGCGTCCTTGACGACGTCTTTGCACGTCACGAGGTAGGCGTAGCGCAGGCGGACTTCCCGGCCCGGCGAGAGCCGGAAGTAACCCTTGGGCGGGACTTCGCGGAAGTCATCCTGCTCGATGTAGAGCACGCGCGCGAACGGAACTTTGCGCGTGCCGGCGCCGGCGTCCTCGGGATTGTTGACGGCGTCGAGCTCCTCGACCTGGCCTTCGGGATAATTTTCAATCACGACGCGCAGAGGGCGCAGGACGGCCATCACGCGGGGAGCCCGCAGGTTCAGGTCCTCGCGGACGCAGTGTTCGAGCAGGGCGAGCTCGACGATGCCGTTGGTTTTGGAGACGCCGATGCGGCCGCAGAAATTGCGGAAGGCCTCGGGCGTGTAGCCGCGGCGGCGCGCGCCGCAGAGCGTCGGCATGCGCGGGTCGTCCCAGCCGCGGACGTGCTTGTCGCGGACAAGCTGCAGCAGCTTGCGCTTGCTCAGCAGCGTGTAGGTCAGGTTCAGGCGGTCGAACTCGATCTGCTGCGGAGCGTGGATTCCCAGCTCGCGGATGAACCAGTCGTAGAGCGGGCGGTGGTCCTCAAATTCCAAAGTGCAGATCGAGTGCGTGATGCGCTCGATCGAATCCGACTGCCCGTGGGCGTAGTCGTAGGTGGGATAGATGCACCACGCGCCGCCGGTGCGGTGGTGCTCGGCGTGCAGGATGCGGTAGAGAATGGGGTCGCGCAGGTTGAGGTTCGGGGAGGCCATGTCGATCTTGGCGCGGAGCGTCCGCGAGCCGTCCGGGAACTCGCCCGCGCGCATGCGCTCGAACAGGGCGAGATTCTCCTCGACGCCGCGGCCGCGGTAGGGGCTGTTGCGTCCGGGCTCGCTCAGAGTGCCGCGATGCTCGCGCACCTCGTCAGCGGCTAAGTCACAGACGTACGCTTTTCCCACCCGGATGAGTTGCACGGCCCAATCGTACAACTGGCCGAAGTAGTCGGAGGCGTAGAAGAGGCGGTCCTCCCAATCGCCCCCCAGCCAGCGAATGTCTTCGATGATCGAATCGACGTACTCGGTCTCTTCCTTGAGCGGGTTGGTGTCGTCAAAGCGGAGATTGCACTTGCCGCCGAACTCTTTCGCCAATCCGAAATTGATGTGGATGGACTTGGCGTGGCCGAGGTGCAGGTAGCCGTTCGGCTCGGGAGGAAAACGCGTGTGCACGCGCCCGCCGTTCTTGTTGTTGGCGCGGTCGCGCAGAATGATGTCGCGGATGAAGTGGGAGCGGGGAGCAGGGGGCGGCGAATCCTGCTCTCCGGGGGCTCCTGCCCCGGATTCCGGGTTTTTGGCTGGTGTGCTCATCGTGAGTTCACGGACCTATCCTGGAAGCGAAGCGGGGGCCTGCCTGGCGTGAAGGAGCGTAAGAATCGAATCGCAAGCACAGTCCAAGAAGAAACATCTGTCGCCCCTTCCGGGGCTTCACTCCGTACACCGTCTCCAACCCACGGCTTGCGCCGTGGGCTAGAGTCTTGCGCCCCTCCGGGGGCTATAGAACGAGCGATTGCATTTGCTATACAACCGTTGAAAATGGGCTAGAATCTGCCGTCCCGCTGAGCGGGACTCTGATGGTGCTCTTGCAAAATCCTGCCGAGGGTGCCCATGCTTTCCGCTTCTTCGAGAAACAGGCGCACGGCCTCCAGCAAATTCCTTTTGGCTTTCGCCGGACTGCCGCCGCAGGAAGAAACATCGAGCTCCGGCGCGTAGGCCACATACAGTCTGCCCTCACGAAAAATCTGGCTAGAGCGTTTTCAAGAATGGTGTAACCCGCCGTCCGAAGATGGAAAGACGGACCTCAGCGGCTAGAGCGTTTCTCTTGTTGCTGTAAATCGGCGGGTCTGTCGCCCCTACGGGGCTTGCTCGGATCAGCGCCCAGGAATCCCACGGCTTGCGCCGTGGGCCACAGGATAGCTCCCCTACGGGGCTTCCTGCGGATGAGCTACAGCAATGAGAGAACCGCTCTAAAGCCGCATTGATTCGGCGGCATTTGCGGCACGGCTGAAGCCGTGCCCTGACGGGGTATACAAAAATTGAAAACGCCATAGTGAACTCAACTTCCATCAAGGCCCCTCAACGAATGACCGGGATTTTCTTATTGGGGTTGTTCTGCATCGTGAAGTCATCCGCGAGGCCCACGCGGTGGAAGTAGCCGGAGGGCTTGATCTGGATGAAGCGCCCGCCGACGCTGCGCGGACGGTGGTTGTGGTATTCGTTGGCTTCGACGAGAAACAGGTCGCCTTCGGTCCAGTCGAGGCGCCGCTCCGGCCGGTCTCCCTTTTGGAGCGTCACATAGCCGTCGCCCTTCAGGATAAAGTAGACGGTCTCCCAGACGTGGCGATGCTCCGGGGTGGTGCCGTCGGTTTCGGTGAACTCGCGCACTTCCATCTCCAGAAGCTCGTTCGCGGCCATGTCGCCGTCGGGAACAATCGTGATTCCGAGCATGTCCCGGCTGCGCTTCCGCAGCTCCCGGCCGCGCAGGTTGGGCAGCAGGTGGCCGACCTTCATGCGGACGTTCTCCGGGCCGGTGGTGTCCTCGGGGGTGTACTCGGGCTTCTGCGTCACGCCCTGGCTCCAGCGGTCCTCGAACTGAAAGTCGCTGGCCGTGAGGAACGCGGAATTGTGGAACAGGTTCCGGGTCAGGGGCGCGGTCGTGACGGAAAGATAGCGCGCGGGCGTGGTGGGGGAACTGTTGAAATGCTGGTGCCAGGCGTTCAGGCTGGGCGAGAGCAGGTCGCCCTCCTTCCAGTCATAGCGCTCCTTGCGGACCTCGGGCCGGGGCCACATCTGCGTATAGCCGCTCCCCGCAACGATCAGGATCATCTCCTCGGCCAGATGGCGGTGCGGCGCAAGACTGCCGCCCGGGGGAATCTCGACCAGCGTGACATCCACCTGATGCATCCCGCCCGCGCCCAGACGCGCCGCCGGGACGCCGAGCTCCGGGTCCATCTGCAGCGCATAGTCCTTCGGGCGAATCAATTCGGGGCTGCGCTGCGCCGCCTGCTGGGCAACGACCCGCGGAGTCCCGCCAAGGATTGAGAAAGCGCCCAGTCCGAGAATTCCGGCCAGGACAATCATCCACATCTTCTTGCCGTTCCCGCTTCTTTCGCGCATCAGCCTACCCCCCTTCGAATTCGTGCGTCTTGTTCCGCTCACCCGTCCATTCCCGGGGCCGACACGGCCCAGGCTACCCGGAGCGGCTGCTTTTTTCAAGTTCAAGTCGCTCGTCCGTGGGCTTGTCTGCCAACTTGAGACTACAAACCTCAGGGGCTGAAGCCCCTCTGATTCTGCGACGGTTACGGCACGACTAAAGTCGTGCCCTGACGGTCGGGCAGGGCGGGATCACACAAGACAATGGAGCCATGCCCCAACGCCCGCCTGGAACGCTCTCGGCTCCCCTACTGCTTGTCGTAGACGCGCACGGTGGTGCCCGCCCGGTCCGGAGGCAGCACGCGGTTCGAGGTCCAGGTCAGGCTCTTGCCGTCCTGGGTTACGTCCCAGCGCATGCGGTTATGGATCTGCCCGTCCTTCTTGGCCACGGCTTCCATGGTGTAGCGGTCGATGCGCTTGAGCGAAAGCGTGTCGAGGTTGGCGTCGCCGTGGACGGGATGGTCCTGGCCGTCGAAGTACAGAGTCCATGTGCCGCGCGTAGGATTGCCGTTGGGGTCGCGCAGCGGGCGGGTGATCCTGATGCCGTTCGGGATCGGCTCATGCACGCGCGTCAGCGCCTCGGCCTCGGCGGGCGGGATTTTGGTTTGGGCCGTATTCACTTTCCAGGTGCCCATAATCGGATCATCGGGGTCGTCCTGAGCGGCGACGGCCGTGGAAAAAGCGAGCAGCGCAGCGATCAAAACGAATGCCTTTGCGGACATTTCAGTTCTCCTTTGGCTGACTACGTCAGCGAATGGCGACCGGGGCTACCGTGGAGCCAGCGGAAGCAATGTTTATGCAATCCTGAAGGGTCATTTCGGTCAGCTACGCACATGGCGTCCGGGCCCGGCGACATTGGGGGCAATGCCCCGCCGCCGGCTACTGCGCCACCGGCGCGCGGTTCTTCTCTTCGATCAAGGCCTTGAGCGTCGCGATTTCGCGGTCCAAGTCGCTCTGCCGCATCGCCAGGCTGACCAGATACCCGACGTGCAGCACCCAGACAACCGCATAGGCCCAAAACAGGTTTTGCATACTCTACTCCTACAATCAATTTCCCTGCCGCTTCGAGGAAGTACCCGGTCCAACCACTGGCCCGCTCCCTCCCGGCCGCGGCTCTATCCCATCATCAATTCGCGGCGCAACTGCTGGATCGCCTCGCGGCTTTTTTCGAGACGCACGCGCAGCATGACCAGCAGCGCAAACAGGACCGAAAACGCGACCCAGGACAGCATCAGCACCTGAAACATCTGCGGGTCCAGACCCGAGTCCTCGCCGCCCATCAGGACCGGCTGCGGGTGCTGCGTCCGCCACAGGCGGATGGAAAAATAAACGATGGGAACGTCCACAAAGGCGAAAATTCCGAAGACGGCCGAGAGCGTCGCGCGCCGGGCCGGCTCCTCCAGAAAATCCCGCAGCAGCAGGTAGCTGACGTAGAGCAGCCAGAGGATCAGCGTGGTGGTGAGCCGCGCGTCCCACGTCCACCAGATTCCCCAGACGGGCTTGGCCCAGATCGGCCCGGTGATCAGCACGACCGTGCAGAAGATGGTGCCGATCTCGGCGCAGGCCAGCGCCAGGCGGTCCCACTTGAGGTTCTTGGTGATCAGATACCCGACGCTCCCGATGAACACGATCAGGAAAGCCACCATGGAGGTCCAGGCCGACGGGACATGGACGTAGAAGATGCGCTGGATGTCGCCCATGGTCGCTTCCGTGGGCGCCCAGAGGAAGGCCCCGTACATCGTCGCCACAATGCCCGCAGCGGCGGGACCGGCCAGCACTCTCACCCAGGTTCTCGCTCCCACTTCGCTCTCTCCTACCCCGCAAACTGAAGGTACAGCTTGCGCATCTGGTCGGGCTGATCCGGGCGGTTGGGGCCGAGATAGGCCACTTTGCCGCGCTCGAGAATCAGCAGGCGGCTCGCCAGCTTCAGAGCAAACTCAAGCTGGTGCGTGCACAGCACAACGGTCTTCCCCTGCCGGTGCCTCTCCTGCAACAGGGTTTCGAGCAGCGCGGAGGCCCGGTCGTCGAGGCCCGTAAAGGGCTCGTCGAGCAGCAGCAGGTCCGGCCCGTGGAGGAAGAGCCTGCCGATGCTCAGCCGCTGCTTCATGCCGCGCGAGAAGTTGCGCGTCAGCTCCCTGGCGAACGGTGCGAGGCCGACCGATTCGAGCGTCGTCTGGCACGCGCGGCGGGCGTCGGGGACTCCGTAAAGGCTCGCATAGAACAGGAGATTCTCTTCCGCCGTCAGATCATCGTACAGGAAGCTGTTGTGGCCAAGCAATCCCATGCGGCGGCGGGCGAGGCTGCCGTCGGCGCCCGCGTCGATGCCGGCGATCCGGAGCGTTCCAAAGCTCGGGCGCGTCAGCAGCGCCAGGAGCTTGAGCAGCGTGGTCTTGCCCGCGCCGTTGCGGCCCAGCAGGCCGAGAAACTCTCCCGGAGGCACGTGCAGGCTGACGTTCTGAACCGCCGGGAGGTCTCCGTAGAGTTTCGAGAGGTTTTTCGCCTGAATCATGGTGGCGTTGCGCGGCTTTGCACGGCGTTCCGAGCAGCCCCGCCTCTCCGGGCAACTACATTCTGTAGAGGTACACTAACCCGCCCAGCAGCAGCAAGCCGGCGGCGGCCATGATCCACAGCCGCTGCGCGGCGATGGGCGGGAGAATGGGGGCCAGCGTCCCGCCTTCCCCTTCCGACAACTCGGTCTGCGCGCCTTCCTCGACCGCCGACTCGCCGGAGACGTTGGCGCGCAGGGTGGTCCCGGGCTGGTCGACAAGATATCCCATGAACCCCGACGCCGGGTCGCGGTCGAGCGCCGTGATGCCCTCGCCCTGAATCTGGACCTCGGGACCCGTCGTGACGATATGGGTCTGCTCGGCCCTGAGGTCAATCGGCTTTGCAAACTCGAGCGGCGAGGTGTAGTCCATCGAATATTCGAGCCGGATTTGGGTCTCCCCCGGGCGGATCGGGTAATCGATGGCAAACTGGTTCGGCCCGTCCCGGGGCCTCGGCTCCTGGCCGATGGGCATGCCGCCGGGTCCGTTCACGGTCACGCGGATGCCTTCGCGGGCGCCGTCCGGCAGCGTGAACACATACGTGCCCTCGGGATTCACGTAGGCGCGGGGCGGCGCGGTCTGGTTTTCCATGATGATCTGCTCGAGCACGGCCAGCGAGCCGCCGGCCGGATGGAGGAAGATCGCCTGTTCCGCCACGGAGACCGCGGCGCGGTCGGAATCGGCGTCGTAGACCTGAATCTGGATACCTTCCGAGGGGCTGCCGGGCAGCATGGGCTGCGAGTAGGTTGCGCCCTGGTGGTCTACGCGCAGCAGGGCCGGGGCGGGGCCCGCCGCCGGGGGGATGCCCTCCAGCCGGAACCGCCCGTCCGGGCCGGTCGTTGCCTGGGCCAGGGGCGTCATGCCCTGCGACATGCGCACGTAGTTTACCTGGGCGTTGGCGACCGGCGCGCCCGTGGTGCCGTTCAGGACGCGGCCCTCGATCGCCGTGCCGCCCTGGGCCCGGAGCTTCGCCGTCATCGCCGGAGCGAGGAGCGCGAGCGCCGTCAGAACGATTCCCCACAAGGCGCGGCTTCTGCAGCACGGTCTCGGGCCGCACGATTTCCCGCGGGGGCGGCGCGTGATGTGATTCCAAGGTCGCATCCGATTCCAGACGAAGCAGCCGGACAACCTCAAATGTAAGCCATACAAAATTATAAGTCCACCTGAGCCTCGGCGCATAGAAATAGTTCTTGCCTCGGATTTCCCATCTTGAATTGGCGCCGCGTGGTACTGTTTCCGGCAGTTCCGAAGGTCCCCTGAAACGATTGCATGATAGAATACGTCTTTAGTATTTGGGCTGCTCTGCGATGGGGGTTTTGCCGATAGAGCATGGGGGGAATTATCGAAGAGGTGAAGAAGATGACCAGGAGAGCAAACACGCGGCTGGCACACTCATTCGGAAGCATCCTAGCCAGCGGGCTTTTTGGACTGCTGCTTGGTTTGCAGGGTGTTCCCTCTCACGCGCAGGGGACGGCAGAGATTGTGGGAACCGTCAAGGACGTCACGGGAGCGGTGCTGCCGGGCGTCATTTTGACCGTTACAAATGCTGCCAGCGGCCAGCAGCGCACGCTGACGACCGACGCGCGGGGCAACTACGTGGTGACGGCGCTCCCGATCGGCGAATACACGGTCCGCGCCGAGGCCCCGAGTTTCCGCCCCCAGAACCGCCAGGGGATTGTCCTGCAGGTGGGAGACCGCTCGCGGGTGGACCTGACGCTGGAGCTCGGCGACGTGACGCAGGAGATCACGGTCCAGGAGTCCGTGCCGCTTCTGCGCACGACCAACGCCGAAGTCAGCGAAGTCATCAACAACCAGCGGCTGGTGGACCTGCCGCTCAACGGCCGGCAGTTCGTGCAGCTCACCTTGCTGAGCGACAACGTGTTCACGACGCCGGTCGGGGATCGCGGCGCGGCTATGTCCCAGACCGGCCGCCAGGTGGTGGTCGGCGGCCAGCGCGCCGGGCACAACATGTACTGGTTCGACGGAACGTCCATCACCGACCAATACTTCAATAACCTGGTCGTCTCCCCTTCGGTCGAGGCGATCCAGGAATTCAAGATTCAAAAGTCCATCTATACGGCGGAATTTGGGGGCAAGGCCTCGGCGAATATCAACGCCGCCTCCAAGACCGGCAACAACAATCTGCACGGAACGGTTTACGAATTCTTCCGGAACGACGTGCTGGACGCGCGGACCTTCTTTGACCGCACATCCGACCCGCCGCCGCTGCGGCAGAATCAGTTCGGGGCCAGCCTGGGCGGCCCGATTCGGCGGGATAAGACGTTTTTCTTCTCGAATTACGAGGGCTTCCGCGAGCGGCGCGCCCAGAGCCGCGCCTTCTCGCTGCCTTCGGCGGCCGTGCGCACCGGCGACTTCTCCGGGGTGAGGGACCGCGACGGCAACCCGGTCACGATCCGTGATCCGCTCAGCGCGGGACGGCAAGCGTTCGAGGGGAATCGGATTCCCGCCGGGAAGCTCAACCCGGTAGCCGTGGCCTTTCTCGAGAATATCCCGCTGCCGAACCAGCCGGGCGAGGTGCAGAACTACATCGTTTCCTCCCCGTTCACGAATGACAACGACCAGGTGACGGTGCGCGGCGACCAGTATTTCGGCCAGAACGACACGCTGTTCGGCCGCTTCACCTACGCCAACCTGAGGACGTTTCAGCCCTACGGAAACACCAACCTCCAGGAGACCCTGATTCCCGGATTCGGCTATGACATCACGACGAAAACGCACAACGCGGCCGTCAACTACACTCACATCTTCAGTCCCAGCCTGATTCATGAGCTGCGCGGCGGGTACTTGCGCGTTACGGGAGGACAGGAGAGCGAGAACACCGGGACTGATTTCGCCGGCCTGTCCGGCCTGCAAGGGGTGACGCGGGACCTGAGCAAAGTCGGTTATCCCACGTTCAATTTCTCCGACGCCTACAGCTCCATGGGCGACCCCCAGACGCTGGTCTCGCGGCGGAACAACAGCTTCGACCTCTTCAGCACACTCTCCTGGATTCGCGGCTCTCATAGCATGAAGTTCGGGGGGTATCTCTATCGTCTGCGCTTCAACCCCCGGAACTCGCCGAACACCCGCGGCTCGTTCATTTTCGAGCCGCGCTATTCCGGCAACGCGTTTGCGGACTTCCTGCTCGGCTATCCTTCGAACGCCACCGTCGGCATCGGCCGGGGCGAGATGGACGGGCGCACAACCTGGGCGCATATGTACGCGCAGGACGACTGGCAGGTCCGGCCCGGCCTGACGCTCAACCTGGGCGTCCGCTGGGAGATCAACACCCAAATCGGGGAAGTGCAAAACCGCTATTCGAATATCGAGCCGGACCGCTTCGTGATTGCCACCGACGACGATGGCACCATTCACCCGGATGCGCAGGCTCTCCTCCCTTTGTTGGACCAGAAGGGGATTCCCTACGTGACCTCCCAGGAGGCGGGCTATGAGAGCTCGTTGCAGCGGCCCATCTATAGGCGCTTTGCTCCCCGGATCGGGATCGCCTGGTCTCCGTTCGGGCCTCGGACCGTCATCCGCACCGGGTTCGGCCTCTTCTACAACCAGGCGGCCTACAACATCAACGAAGCCCTGTCGCAGAACCTCCCGTTCTATTTCAACAAGACCATTACGACGGATGCCGACAATCTTACCCCAAGGTATTCGACCGGCGACATTCTGCTCGCCGACCCCACCGGGAGTATCGGCGGGACCGGCTTGGAGTACGATTACCGCTCGGAATACGCGGAGTCCTGGACCTTCAGCGTGCAGCGGGAAATGACGCAGAACTGGGCCTTGCTGGCCACTTACTTCGGCTCGCACGTGGTGGGCGCGGACGACAGCACGTTCTCGAATGTTCCGCTGCCGGGTCCCGGACCCATTGATTCGCGCCGTCCCAATCCAAACCTCACAGGGTTCAAGACGATTCACTGGGGCGGCTGGTCCACGTACCATTCGCTGTCACTGAAGCTGGAGAAGCGCTATTCGCGCGGCCTCTCGTTCGACGCGAGCTACACCTGGTCGAAGGCGATGGATGAGATGTCCGGTCCCGGCGCGACGTTCCACGAGTTCAACGTTCCGCAGAACGTCTACGACCGGCATCCGGAGCGGGCCCTTTCGAGCTTTGACCATCGCCACCGCTTCACGTTCACCTACTCTTATGAGCTTCCCTTCGGTCAGGGGCACAGCTTCAATCCTTCCGGCTTTGGGGGGAAGCTGCTAAGCGGCTGGAGCCTCTCCGGGATCGGGTCGTTCCAGATCGGCGCTCCGATCACGGTCAACCTGGCCACCGATTGGGCCAACATCGGCTCCGGCCCGGCGCAGCGTCCCGACCTGCTGCGCGATCCCAACTGGGACCAGGGCTCCGCGGAAGAATGGTTCGACACGGGAGCGTTCGCGCTTCCCGGCGTGGCCACCGCCGGCGCCCCCGTCCCGTACGCATTCGGCAACGCCGGCCGCAACATTGTCTACGAAGCGGGCGAGGCCAACGTGGACTTCTCCGTCATCAAGAACACCTCCATCGGCGAGACCAATCGCCTGGAGTTCCGCGCCGAGATTTTCAACATCATGAACCGCGTCAATTTCGTCGGCGCGCCCGGACGGCTCTTCGGCAGCGCGAACTTCGGCCGGCTGTCCAATACCGGGCCGTCCCGGCAGATGCAGCTCGGCCTGAAGTACGTGTTCTAGCTTTCAGGTGAGAGCGAATCCAATGACTAGCCCCGGCCCTGGCAGCCGGGGCTTTCTATTAATGGCGCGATGCCTGCATTGGCTGTCATCGTCCTCGCTGTTTTCGCGGCGGCCGCCGCTCCCGGGGCCTGCTCTCAAAATTGGGGCTTGATTCGCTGCGGCAGACAAGCGCATAATTCTAGTGATCCGGATGCAGAGTCCGGATGGTTCAGTTTTATGGAGGAGGTTCCGATGAAGTTTTCGATTGGCGGATTGGTGTTGGTAATGGCATTCGTTATGGGTTTTGGTGTTCTCGCCCAGGCGCAGGATGCCCCGCAGCCGCACGACATGACCGGGTGCCTGGCCAAGAATGGTGACAAGTTCCAGCTCACCAACTTGGAAAGAGGGCCGGCCACGGTCGAGATCGCCGAGTCAACGGCGAACTTGACTCCCCACGTCGGTCACAAGATCACGATCACCGGCACGCGCGATGCGAGCGCTCCGGGTCACACGATGAAGGTGACCGCGATGAAGATGGTCGCGGCACAGTGCCCCTAGGCTCGGCAGTTCTTGGTCTTATTGATCTGTTTCCGATTCGCGGGAAGTCTCGCGCCGACGGCCTCGGCGTGCCGGTTTCCCGCAGTTTCTTCGTCAGCCCCGGTCTCGGGTGTGAGTGTGTCCGGATTTCCATTCCCCTTGCTGCCTGTTTTCTCGATACAGTCCTGTCGCCCTTAGCCCATAGCAGCGGGAGCGCGGCAAAACAGGTTTCCCATGTCGAAACAAACCCCGAGTAAAGGATCCGGCAAGCCGACCAGGCCGGAATCCACGCGCATCAGTTATTTCCGCCCGCACCCCTGGCATGGCCTGGAGGTGGGTCCCGACCCGCCGGAGATTTTGAACGCCTTCATCGAGATCACGCCCTTCGACCTGATGAAGTACGAGGTGGATAAGGTGTCCGGCTATCTGCGCGTTGACCGGCCGCAGCGCTCCTCCGCCCAGCATCCTACGCTGTACGGATTCGTCCCGCGAACCTACTGCGACGAGCTTGTGCGCAAGCTCGCTCCTTCCGCCAAGCGCGCCGACGGCGACCCGCTCGACATCTGCGTGCTCAGCGAGCGTGCCATCGCCCGCAACGAGATCATCGTCCGCTGCCGCGTGATCGGCGGGATTCAGATGATCGACGACGGCGAAGCCGACGACAAGATCATCAGCGTGCTCGAAAACGACCACGTCTGGGGCAAGGCCCGCGACCTGAGCGACGTCCCTTCGGTCCTCGTCGAGCGCCTCCAGCACTATTTCCTCACCTACAAACTCGTCCCCGGCCAGCCCGTTCACGCGCAGATCACCAAAATCTACGGCCGCGCCCACGCCCTCAAAGTCGTCCAAGCCGCCATGGCCGACTACGACGCCAAGTTCGGGGGGTAGCGCAATGCAGCCGTATGTAGAAGCCGTTCACTTGCCATCGCTTCTGGGTCGCTTACGTAGGGCTAGAATAGACAAAGGAATGGAAGAAGAGAGTTGGCAACGCCGGCGCTCCATTATTGGACGATACTGCTCGACTCGATCTGACACGCAATTTGGCAAGAGCCTCCTACCCGAAGATTGATATTCCAACAGCGGGTAGCCACGACACATCTCTCAGTGCCGTGGGTTTGTTCCGGAACGTGCTCCCTTTAGCCGTTTTCGGATCGCCGATGGATTCCGGCGGCAATCCAATACGGCATGCACACGAATCAATTCTCCCTCCATGTCGTAGTAGACGGCGAAAGGGAAACGCTTTGACAGGCAACGGTGATACCCGAAAATGATTTGGTGAATTCCTGCGTGCAGAAGCAGCGCATCAATGTCTGAGAACAGGCAATCCAGGAAATACGATCCGAGGCCACTCTCCCGCTTTTCATAGAAGTGGAAGCCCTCGATTAGATCCTCTTGGGCCTGATCCAGGATCTCGATTTTCACGGAAGCTCTTTGCGGATCTCCTTCTTGGCCGTCTCCCAATCCGTGAATTGAGCTTCTCCCTCGGCGATTCGCTGGCGGCGCTCGTCGAGGATGTCTTTGTGCCAAGAGGGTGACTCAAAGGCCTCTGGAGACCGGGCGATGTCTTCCCAAAGCAACTCCATAACCGCAAGCTTCTCATGGAGAGTCATCTCTTTCAGAGGCAGGTTAATTGCCATAGGCAGAGTATAGCTCAATGCTAGACGAATACCTACCTCCAAGCGCAAACGCCGGGAAGGATCACTCCTCCCCGGCGCTGGCTCGGTAGCAGGTTGTTTTCTTACCGCAACTGCACGCGCACGATCTGCGCGGGCGGGCGGTAGGACGGGATCCACATCGTCGGCCGCGGGGCCGACTCGTCGGTCATCAGGTCGCGGATCTCGTACGGGCGCGGCATGAAGTGCTCCGTCGAGTTGCCGGTCTTCATATCGATGCTGAAAATCCGGCCGCTGTTGAAGTCGTTCGCCCAGACGATCTGGTTCTTGTCGTCGACCGAAGCCGTGTAGGGCGACGGGAAGGGCGGCGTGTACGGCTTGTGGTCGGGCAGCAGCGGAAACTCGCGGACCTCGCCGGTATCGGCGTTGAAGCGCGCCACCCGCCCGCCCCAGTAGAGGCCGAGCCAGGTGTTGCCGTTCTCGTCGAGCTCGCCGCGGCGCGGCCCGGAGCCGGGCGTCGGCACGGGGTATTCCATGAACTTCTCCGTCGCGGGATCGAACACGCCCATCCTCCCCAGCCGCCACAGATTGAAGATCGACCGGCCCTTCGAATCCGTGTCCATGCCGTAGGTGGCTTCGTTCAATGCCATGCCGTCGGGAGCGATATGGAACGGCTTGCGCTCGCCGGTTGTCAGGTCGAGCCGCACCACCCCCTGCTCGTCCTGGTACCAGGCCTTGCCGTCCGGGTCCATGCCGAACTGCGAAGAGCCGCCTTCGAGCAGCGTGAATTTCTGCGTGGCGCGGTCGAACCGCAGCGTGGCCCCGTCGGCGCCGATCGCCAGCTTGCCCTCGCGGTCGAAGATGATCGTATGCGCTCCGCCGCCGGGATTGCCGGCGCGGTCGGTTCCCGGAGCCGTCATCGCCACCATGCCTTCGCGGCCCATGCCCTCCTCGAGCGAATACTGGAACTCGCGCGCGTCGCCGGTCTTCACGTTGACCCGGCCGATGGCGTTCGAGAAGTGGTCCGTATACCAGACGTAGGGGCCTTGCGGATCGTTGTCCACCAGCACGTCGTGCGGCCAGACAAAGCGCCGGTCGCCGCGAATCATGTAGAGCTCGCGCTGCCCGCCGCGCGGGATGTCGTATTCGGTCACAACCAGGCGCGTCGCAGCGTCGCTGGTCGGCCGGGGCCGCAGCTTGAAGGGAATCTCGCTCGAAGAGCCCGGCCCGCGGATCGAAGCCAGGTAGTCCGCCAGCGGCTCAATGTATTGTTTCTGGCCGAAGGCGCGGGTGCCGGGCGTCTCGCTGGCGGCGTTTCGCGACCCCGCCATCCGCGTGACCGTCGCAACCCACTGCTCCTTCGTCTTGGGATTGCGCAGCGCCCATTGCAGGGTGTGGCAGTTGTCGCACTGAATGAACAGATGCTTCTGCGCGTCGGTGCCCGGAAGCGCCGCGATGATCTCGCTGGCCGTGGCGTCCTCGACGCTGGGCGTCCGCGGCTCAAGCTGGAAATCCACCTTTGTGGTCTTGTCCGCGGTCAGCGTCACGCCGTCCCGGCTCGCATGCGCGAAGTCGGGCAGCGTAATCGAAACCGCGTAGGACCCGGCGGAGATGTCCGCCCAATCCGGAAAAGAGTATTCGCCGCTGGTGTTGGTGTAGACGCTCACGGCGAACGTGCCGCTGTTCTTCCGCGCACGAACCGGAACGCCTGCCACGGCCCCTCCCGACGTGGACGTTACTTTGCCTTCGAGCAGCGCTGTGCCCGCCGCCGAGGTTTCCGCCGGCCCCCAATAGGCGTACGCAGCCCCCAATGCGATTACCAGGGCCGCCGCCAAAACGGTTCGGATCGTATTGCCGCTTCCTGATCTGGTTTTCATAAGAGTCTGGTTCCCTTCTATTATTCTCCGCTCCCGCCAGGGAGCAGGATTTTGGATATTCGATCCGTGTGCTGAATGTATGCTTTGCCGCCCCGTCAGCGCAACCCGGAACGCCGCTTGCAAGCGTTCCGATTGAGCCGACGGGGACAGCATACAACATTTTCCCGCAACGTCAGAAGAGGAACTTCAAGGCAAATTGAATTTGCCGGGCCGTCGTGTTGGTGGAGGTAATCCTGCCCGCCTGAGAATCCCGGCGGCCGCTGCTGAGGAATGGGGTCCAGTCCGGGAGAGCAAAATTGGCGTGGTTGAACAAGTTGAAGAACTCGGACCGGAACTGCAGGCGCTTGGTTTCCGTCAACTGGAAGCTCTTGTTCATTGAAAAATCCAACGTTGCCACGCCCGGCCCGGTCAGCGTGTTGCGGCCGAGATTTCCAAAGTATCCCGGCTCTGGGC
>Ga0326597_10005371_pt1 | contig 17811 bp, 21 predicted proteins | sample RVTome_12_FD_203789 | JGI IMG/M metagenome (GOLD analysis project Ga0326597, IMG submission 203789) | Soil microbial communities from uranium-contaminated site in the Upper Colorado River Basin, Wyoming, United States - RVT100D185 | ecosystem: Environmental > Terrestrial > Soil > Contaminated >... | reverse complement strand
TTCGTCCGTGAGCCCCCGCGGCGCGATCTCCCGGCTGCGCGTGGCGCTTCTCAAGATGTTGTGAATCTCTGCGACGAAGAGCTCGATCTTGAAGGCGGCGCCGGTGGCCACTTCCTTCTGGAAGAGCGCCAGTTGCTCCTGGGTCTCGTAGTAGCGATAATAGATCTCGACGGCGCCGCTGAGAATCAACCCGCCGCCGATCAGCGCCACCGAAATAAGGAAGTAGTCGCGCACCAGCCGCCCGCGCCGGCGCCCGACGAAATGTCCTATGACGGGCATGTCACGTAGATTCATGTTTCACCATGTTATATCCTCGCGCCAAATTCCCAATTCCGCCCTGAGACCCTCGGCTCCATCGCATGTCCGCAAAGTATAATATCTTGTGGCTTTTGACTATTGCCCGTTTCAGCCGGAGGCTGATCCGCCTTAGGCGGAGCCTCTGGTGTGGTTGAGCCTCACACCTTACCTCTCACGCCTCACGATTACTTGATCACCTTATCCGCCTTCATCAGCGTCCACTGCGGAATCGTCAGACCGATCTCTTTTGCCGTCTTGAGATTAATCACGAACTCGAACTTCATCGGCTGCTCGACCGGAAGGTCAGCAGGTTTGGCACCCTTCAGAATCCTGTCCACGAAATATGCGACGCGCCGGTAGCTTTCCGCTTGGTCCGCCCCGTAGTACATGAGCCCGCCTGCATCTACGAATTGTATGTTGATGTACATCGACGGTAACCGGCTCTTTAACGCAAAGTCCGCGATCCGTTTTCGGTTAGCAAACGGAAGCGGCCCCCCGGGGGGGCACATAGAGTCCATCCGGGCGCTGCTTATTCAGCGCAGCGAATACCTTCTCGAAATCGTTCGCAGCTCGCACCTCCCAAGGTTGAATAGTTAACTTCAGCGCGCGCGCCGCGACTGGGAGAACCTCTTTCACATCGATTACACTGGCCGGACTGGCCGGATCGTAGAGAACCGCGACGCGGGCAAGTTTGGGAACGGCTTCTTTGAGCAGCTCCAGCCGCTTCCCGCCTAGTTCTACGCCAAGGTTTGTAAGGCCGGTGACGTTGCCGCCGGGACGGGCAAGGCTTTCAACTAGGCCTGCCTCGACAGGATCGGGCCCGGTGCCCACCATGATGATGGGAATCGTCTTGGTCGCATTCTTGACCGCTTGGACCACCGGGCCCCCTGCTGCTACCACGATGATATCAACCTTGACCCATTCGACCTATGCTCAGGGTCATGGTGAGGAAGCTCGAATCCATGAGACGCACCAGCTCGGCCGCAAGCTCAGGAACCCGATCGAGGTTCCCCTCCGCATATCGGTACTCGGTGGCGATGTTCTGTCCTTCTATGTGGCCACGCTCGCGCAGCGCCAGCCGAATTCCGTCGGCACGGGCGGAGCCACTAGCTGCATCGACCGGCGATAGATACCCTATCCGCGGAACTTTCTTCGGCTGCTGCGCCCGAGCGGGAAAGGGAAGAGCCAAGAGCATCGAGCAAAAAGCTCGCCGAGTGATTTTTTTGTGCATGGCTCCATACCTTCAGACGTGGCTATCGCGAATCCATCATCGGTTAACGAGCTTTTCTAACTTTGGTTGCTTTGATCATGCCGTCGGTGAAAATATTTCCGACTGGCTCAAACCCAACCGTAGAACCGGTCGTTGCCGATCTCGCGTTTTCTTCTGCCGACTGAAATACTTATTTTCTTACTCCGGTTTCCGATCTTCCGTATTTTGCGGCTCTTTCGCTAACGATGAAACCAATCTTTCGTTTCTTCGGCTCCGGTGGTTTCATAAGCTGGCGGATCGCGTCAAAGACTACCTTGAACTGAGCATCGTACTTCTCCTCCAACGCTTCCAATTTCCGCGCCAGCTCAGCATTGGTGGCGAGTAATTGGTGCAAGCGAACGAAGGTCCGCATGATTTCAATGTTGACCTCGACTGCGCGCTTGCTGCGCAGAACGCTTGAAAGCATGGCGACGCCTTGTCCCGTAAAGGCGTAAGGTGGATGCCGTCGGCCACCCCAAGCGAAACTTGATATCGCAAATTGCGATTTCAAGTTGCCAACCTGCGCCTTCAAGCTTTGGAATTCCGCTTCACTCAGCTGGAACATAAAATCGTCGGGAAAACGATGACGATTGCGCTTAACCGACTCGTTCAGTCTACCAACACTAACTCCGTACAGCAGGGCTAGATCGGCATCAAACAGCACTCTGTGGCCGCGAATGAGAAGAATCGCGTGCTCAATTCGCTTGGCTGAAACTTGCTTGGTCATTTAGTATCTGGTCCCTAACAGCAAATCGAATTTTGCCTTCATCCTTAAATCACTTGATCAACCTATTCGCCCGCGCCAAGACGTTCGGGTCGATCGTGGTGCCGATTTGTTTCGCGGTCTTCAGGTTGATCACCAGCTCAAACCTCATCGGCTGCCCAGAGGCTGCCTCGGTACAGGTGATGGGACATACCATTTAGGTCAAAAACGCAGCGTCAGTCGATGCCAATTTCTCGACCAAATGATTGCCAATCAAAATTCCGTTCATTGCGCGAACTGTTTCCATTTTGGAAATCGTTGCGCTCTCATCCCCGGTCCACACGGAAATACTTCCGCTTGGGGTCTTGCGGACTCGTGCCGACTTCAGCTACCAGACCGCGCGCAACCAGCGCAAGCAAGCGTGTACGGGTGGCCCGCGCCGAACGCTTGATCTTGGCGGCGATTTGCTGAGTGGATAATCCCTTGCCGCCCGCCATCGCGTCGAGAATCGCCTTTTCAACCTCATCGACGCGGAGCGTATATTTGCGCGCCGAGTGCAACGAGACTCGGAAATGCGTGCCGATCTCTTCTAACAGCGGTGTGTCCAGCCCAGCGTCGCGGCAGGCTGCCGTCATCCGCTCGATGCCGTTGGCACCTTCCGGCCTTGATGTCTTGTGATCAATTTCAGTGTCTCCAGGTCGTGAGGTTTTAGGCGGCGTACTGGAGCAAACAGCTCGGAAGCTACTCTGAAGTCGAGCGCTTCAGAGTCGAGTTCCGGCAACGGTTGTTCATCGAAACTTTCCCCCCGCGCAAACCGCCGCAGTTCCGCAATCATCTCGGCATCCGCACGGCGGTTGGTGGAGCCCACTCGTACGTAAGCGCCGTTTTCCAATCCAGAAGCCCTCAGATAGTGGGGCCGTGCGGAGCTTGGAAACACCTGCAAGGCAAGGACATGCGTGCGCCGCCAAGGGAGAATTTCCAACTCAGGCACCAGCCGCGGTGCGATGTTGTCGCTGATCAGATTGGCCAAGCGCTCCTCCATGGCGAGCGGCTCCTTGACGCCGCGCACGTGCCTCGACTTGTCCTCCACCCCGATCAGCAATGTGCCGCCCGCGGTATTGGCAAATGCAATGATCGAGCGCAGCACGCCGTCTGGCAACGATAAGTCCCGCTTGAACTCCAACGTTTTGCCCTCGGGTTGCTTGAGCAGTTCGAGCAGGATCACAACTCTGAACCTTACTCTGAAGCAGAAAGCATTGCCATACTTCTGAGTTGACTGGTGCGGATTCTGGTGGCTTGAACCGTCACTCGGAACATGAACAGCCAAGAACATAGCGCTTAGAAAGCGGAGCGCGAAGAGCATAGTGCTAAGCGCTATGCCAATGACGTTCTATCTCATGAGTTTTCTCCGCCGGTTTTGGTTGCTCTTTGCCCTTTGCTCCCTGCTACTTGATCACCCTCTTCGCCCGCGCGAGCACTTGCGGAGGAACGCTGACGCCAAGCTCCTTTGCGGTCTTGAGGTTGATGGTCAGGTCGGTGTTCTCGATGGTTTCGATCCTGAGGTCCTTGGGTGAAGTCCCGGTGAGGACGCGCTGGACGTATTTAGCCGCGAGCCGGCCGATCTCTTGATAATTTTGTCCATAGCTCGCAAGCCCACCCTGGGCGACCAGACTCTCGTCCTGGAACATGGTGGGTAATTTCTTCGCCTTGGCCGTGTCAATGATCAGTTGCGCCTGGCTGATCACTGTCGCATCCGGGATGTAAATCAGCGCGTCGGCCTCGCCCGCCTTCAGCGCCTGCAGCCCCTTGCGCAGTTCGTCGCTGGATTTGACGTGGCGTTCGAGGAGCTTGACGCCGAGGCGCGTCGCCTCCTCGCGCGCCATTGCGGCTGCTTCGGTGGCGACGCGAGTAGCGGGATTGTAAAACGTGAGGACACGGCTGAGCTTGGGCAAGATTTCCTTTAAGATCTGAAGCCGCTTCGCCGTGAGGTCGCGGACGAGGTAGTGCACGCCCGTGAGCCGGCCGCCGGGCCTGGCAAAATCGTCCACCAATTTGGCGGCCACCGGATCGCTGCCGATGCAAAAGACGATCGGCACGCTGGTGGTCGCCTGCTTGGCCGCGGCGATCACGGTGCCGGCAGTGACGAAGATCAAGTCGACTTTTTCCCGTTCAAAGTTCTTTGCCGCCGCTTCCGCCGCCTTGATATCGCCCTTGGTTTCTTCGATTGCCAGAGTGAATTGTTTCCCTTCGGCGAGTCCCAATTCCTTTAGACCTGCCCGCAGGCCGTCGATGGTTTCGCGCAACGGCCCGCCGGGATAAACGACGCCGATGCGATAAATTTTCTGCTGCTGCGCCTGGGCGGGGAAGCTAAGCGCCAAGAGCAAAGTGCTAAGCGTAAAGCCAAGGCTTTTTTTTCTCATGAGTTTTCTCCTAGCGTTTTTGTTGCCCTTTGCTCCTTGCTCCCTGCTATTTAATCACCTTCACCGCCCGGTTGAGCACCTCGGGCGGGATCGTGACGCCGATCTGGCCGGCGGTCTTGAGATTGACGGACAGATCGAACTTGGTAGGCTGCACCAGCGTCAGTTCGCCGGGCTTGGCGCCTTTGAAGATCTGGTCAATATATTCCGCCGCGCGCCGGGAGAGATCCGGCAGGTTTACGCCGTAGCTCATAAGACCGCCGGCCTCGACGAAATCGGCGCGGTCGTAGACCGCCGGCAGCTTGTTTTTGATCGCCGCCTGCGCAATCCGCGCGATCTGGTTGTTGAACAGCGTGTCGGGCATCAAGAAAAGGGCATTGGCGCCCCCTTTGGCCGCGTTTGTAATCGCGCCGTCCAACTCATTGGCGCTCTGGGCATTGACGGTTTGAAAATTCAGGCCTAGCGAGCGCGCGCCCAGCTCGGCATCTTTAATACTTCGGCCGTGGCCGGGATTCTTTGGATTCGCAAGCGCGGTTACCTGCGTCGCCTTGGGCAGGGTTTCCTTGATCAGCTTCAAGCGCGCGCCGAAAAAATCCGCCGACATGCGCGCCACGCCGGTGACGTTGCCGCCCGGGAACATAAAGCTCTTGATCAGCCCGGCTTCGACGAGGTCGCCGGCGCCCGCCACGACGATGGGAATCGTGCTCGTGGCCTGCTTGGCGGTGACGGCCACGTTGGTGCCGCCGACGACGATGACGTCGACTTTTTGCTCGACGAGCTCGCGCGCAAGCTGCGCCAGCCGGTCCGTCTTGCCCTCGGCGTAGCGGTACTCCATGACGATGTTTTTGCCCTCTTGGTAGCCAAGGTCGCGTAGCCCCTGGCGCAGGGCTTCATCCCGCGAAGCATTCAGCGCCTGGGTACTGGAAACCAGCACGCCGATCTTCCATACCTTGGCCGGCTGCTGCGCGCTAGCAACGGCAGCGCCCGCCAGCATCCATACAACGCTACCGATTAGTCTCACGACGGTATTCGTCCAGGATGTTTTCTCCATGTTTACTCCTCCTCTAAATCCAAATTAAATGGCTCCTGACCCAATTTTCCCCTCTCATCGTTCCTCCCCACCCAAGTGCTGAGTGCTGAGCGATGAGTACTGAGTCTTTCCTGATCTTCAACTCAGTCTTCAGCACTCGTTACTCAGGACTCAGGACTATCATCTGATGACCTTGACCGCCCTCGCCAAGACATTCGGCGGGATCGTCACGCCGATCTGCTTCGCGGTTTTAAGGCTGATCACTAGCTCAAAATACAACGGCGTCTCGATTGGCAGGTCTTGGGGCTTTGCGCCCTTGAGAACCCGGTCCACATACCACGCGCTGCGCTGGCCCATGCGATATCTATCGGAATCATAGGACAAGAGCGCCCCTTGCTCGGCCACCTGCTCGGCGTCGCAGCCGATCAAGGCGAGACGCTTCTGGAGCGCGGCGGCCGAGATCTTTTTGAATGGCGTCCTCAACAGGTTCGTGCAAAGGATGAAGATACCATCGGTCTGCTGCTTAGAAACAGAAGACAGAGCCTGATCAACATCCGCGCCGGATTTAACCGGTTTTTCGGCCAAGGTGAGCCCGAGGTTTGGCGCGAGCTTCTGGATGAAGGCGAGATTTTTTGCGTGATTGGGATTTTCGCCGCGCGCGTTGTACAAAACCGCCACGCGGCGCAGCATCGGCGCCGCTTCCTTAAGAATCTCGAGGCGCTTACCCTGCATCTCCGCGTCGGCGTGCACGGTGACCCCGGTGACGTTGGCTTCGGGACGCGCCAGCAACTTGACCAGTCCCAACTGCACGGGGTCGTTGACGGAGACGAAGACGATCGGAATCTCGCGCGTGGCTTCTTTCGCAATGGCGGTCGCCGTGCCGCCGACAGTGACGATCACATCAAGCTTCTTTTCCTTGTACAACTTGGCCAGTGGTCGGAGCTCGTCGAAGGTTTCCTTGGCCGGGATCTCCAGGATGAGATTTTTCCCCTCAATGTAGCCGGAATCCTTAAGGCCGTCGCGCAGGCCTTTCAGCATGGGCTGCGTAGGATCGCCGATCATCAGGACTCCCAGGCGGTGGACTTTTGGCTGCTGGGCGCCGGCGAACTGGGAGCAGAGTAGAGATAAAGCAATGACAAGTAGGGTCGAAGTTTTCATGGTCATCGGTTGGTTGGCAACTGAACGCTGCCTATCCTTTCCTGTCCAGGTTTCTTTTGGCATTATCCAAGGTTGTTGGTAGACTACACCAAGGCTTGTCCAGCGGAAAGGCTATACCACGTTTCAATGCGTGGTTTCACTCGAATTAAGTTTTTGAAGTTTTATCCGAAATCTAATGTGCTGTCCCCGAAATCCGTCAAATAATTCAGATGTCATTCCGGCCAACCCCCGCAAAAGCGGGGGGCGAGCCGAAATCCAGAAAAGCCAAGAAAACCTGGATTCCCGCTTGCGCGGGAAAGACGGATGAGGTGCTTTTTCGAACAAGCGCGGCTTGCATTCTGAGGAAAGACCCGGACGTAAGTTCGGAGGGCAGGCACGTAGGCCTGCCCCTACATCGATGCGGCGTTGAAATCAAACTGAACCATGACCGAAATTTGTTGACGCTTGCAGCCGGGGGATCTTCTGCGTACAGTTGCGGGTGAAGGAGGGAGGTAACAGTTGAACCAGAACTGGCTCGTGACCGCGTTTTTTTTTTCGCTCTTGGCCGTCATCCTCTACGGCGCCTTCCTGATCTTGAGTCCCTTTCTCACCGCCATCACCTGGGCGGGGATTTTGGCGGTGTTGACCTATCCCGCTTACGCGTGGGTGTTAAAGCTATTGCGCGGCCGGGCGACGCTGGCGGCGCTCATCGTGATCCTCGCCATCACGCTGTTGATCACAGTTCCGGGAGTTGAGATCGCCTTGTTCTTGTCCGAGGAGGCGGTCCAGCTGGTTCAGTCGGTGCGCGCGCTCTTGAGCGATCAGGGCATCCAGGAGTGGGCGCAAAAGCCGTGGGTGCAACAACTCATGGGTTGGTGGAGCATGGTTTCGTTCCGATTGTTGGACTTCAAAATCGATTGGAAGGAAATGCTCGTCCAGGGCGCCCAGGCGTCTTCCTCATTTCTGGTGTCCCAGGTTGCGGGCGTCGCGCAAAACGTGCTGGTCTTCGCCGTTGATTTCACGATCACGCTGTTCACGCTGTTTTTCTTTCTCCGCGACGGCGCCGATTTCTGCGCGCGGCTTCGGCGGCTGCTGCCGATGGACTACGAACGGCAACAGCGGCTGTTTCAGAATATCGTCAACGCCATCACCGCAGTGGTGCACGGCTGTTTGCTGGTGGCGATGATCCAGGGACTGCTCGCGGGGTTGGCCTATTGGCTCTGCGGCGTGCCCTACGCCGTCCTCTGGGGAGTTGTCACCGCCTTCGCCGGGCTGCTGCCCGTGGGAGGCACGACCCTCGTCTCGATACCTGCCTCGCTCTATCTGTTTTTCCACGGCGAGAACCTCAAGGGGATTTTACTTCTGGCGTGGTGCCTCGGCGTGGTCGTCATGATCGATAATATTTTGAAACCTCTGTTTATCGGCACGCGCATCAAGATGCCGTTGTTTTTTCTATTCTTCGGCATCCTCGGCGGTCTGGCCACGTTCGGCGCGTTGGGTTTGATCCTCGGCCCCGTCGTGTTCGCGCTGCTCGCCGCTCTGCTCGATCTTTATATCGAGGAGTATGGATCGGCCAATCAGTGAACCTGGTCGGCGATTGCGAATAACCGGCGGCTCGGCTATTACATTCTTACCTTTCAAATGTTTGAAAGGACGAGTTCAAGAAAATTTATCGCGCCAAGACGCCAAGGCGCAAAGTTAAAAACATTCTTTGGATTCTCCGAACTTGGCGTCTTTGCGTCTTTGCGCGAGTCATCTCTTTTCCTATTGTGTAAGGCACGACTCAATCGAAAAATTCAAATATCTTTCGTTAGAATTCAAAAATGATCAGGAGGAACAATGGCCGACGATCTCCAGGTGAAGCGGGAAATCGTTTTAGAGGCGGACGCGGAGACGCTGGAGCGCATGCGCAAGGAAGGGCACGCTCGCGGCTTCACGGTTTACTGCGATGAAGGGGAGCGCCTCGGCGGCGATAACACGGCGCCGCCGCCGCTGGCCTACTTCGGCTTGTCGCTGGCGTTTTGACTGCTCACGCAAATTTCCCGGTACGGGGAAATGCTCAAGACCCACATCGATAAGGCCAAAGTCTATGTCACCGCGCGCTTCAAGAGCGAAGGTTCGGTCTTGCGCGAGACGGTGCAAGCGGAAGGGTTGGGCTTCGAGACCCGTTGCGAACTCACATCTAAGGAGCCTGCAAATAAGGTCGCCAAGGTCGTACGCAACGCCGAAGCGGGCTGCTACGTGATGCAGACGATTCTCAAACCGACTCCTGTGGCGCGGCAGTTCACGCTCAACGGCGCGGCCTTCGATCCGGACTCATATGCAAAAAAGTAGTCCCTCGACTCGTTCCAATGGTTCAAGACGTTCAAATCGTTCAAATCGTTCCAACAATTCTAAGCGCACAGGATCGGTGTGAGAAGTAAGATATGAATCAGTGGACGTTTGAAGTCAGCGAAGCGGAATTTGAAACGGCGGTCTTGGGCCGCTCTCTGGAAGTTCCAGTGCTGGTGGATTTCTGGGCGCCCTGGTGCGCGCCCTGCCGCGTCCTCGGTCCGGTTTTGGAAAAACTCGCGGAGGAGTACGCGGGCGATTTCGTTCTCGCCAAAGTAAACGTCGACGAGAGTCCTTCGTTGGCAGGTGCGCTGGGCATCCAGGGGATACCGGCGGTAAAGCTTTTCCGTGATGGCGACATCGCGTCGGAGTTCACCGGCGCTTTGCCGGAACCCGCGGTGCGCGAGTTTCTTTCCCGTTTCCTGCCTTCGGCCGCCGATAAGCAGGCGCACCACGCGGCGCTACTCGAACAGGAAGGCAAAAGCGCGCAAGCGAAAGCCGCTTACCAGGAAATTTTGGACGCCGATCCGAATCATGCCAAGGCGCTCCTCGGTATGGGCCGCCTATTAATGAACGAGGGCGATGGGACGGGCGCCCTCCAGAGACTGGAGCAGGTCTCGCTGGTCGCAGAAGAGCGCAAAGAGGCGGACCGTCTGATCGCGCGCATAAAACTTCATGAGGGTGGCGCCCAGGATGAAACCGCGCTGCGCGCCAAGGTCAACTCCGAGCCGAACAATCTGGCAGCACGATTCGACCTCGCGCAGGCGCTGGCCGGAATGGAAAAGTACGAAGAAGCGCTCGCCGAGTTTCTCACTATCGTCAAGACCGACCGCAGGTTTCAAGACGACGGCGGGCGCAAGGCGATGGTGCAGATTTTCGAAGTCCTGGGACGGACCATCCACTCACGGATCGATTCCGGTCGGAGCTCGCGGCGGCGCTTTTTCGCTAGGCAGAAATCTTTACCGTAAACGTCATTCGAGTTCTTATCTTGGCGTCCTTTGCGCCTTTGCGCGAGATATTCTTCATCCGATTCGAAACCTTAATCGCGCCAAGACGCCAAGACCGCAAAGGAGGAAAATCTAACCATGATCACACTGGCGCAGTCGAACCGGATCATCGAGGCGATTTTCACGCGCGGGCGCGAGTTGGGCTGCCGGCCGCTCAGCGTCGTGATCGTCGAGCCCGGCGCCAAGGTGAAAGCGTTTCAGAAAGAAGACGGCTCGGCGATGATGCGCTTCGAGATGGCTTTCGGAAAAGCGTACGCGGCGCTCGCCCTGGGGCGCTCCTCTTCTCTCGTGCGCGTGCGCACCGAAGAGCGCCCGCTGTTCATGCAGTATCTGATCCGCGCCTCGGACGATCAGATCTTTCCCGAAGGCGGCGGCATGTTGATTCGCGACAACGACGGCGAGGTCATCGGCGCCGTCGGCGTTACCGGCGACACACAGGAGCGCGACGAGGAGCTGGCCGCCCATGGCATCCGCGCCGCCGGCCTCAAAACCGACGAGGACTGCGCGAATATGGGAGCCAAAGTGCGGCTGCAAAATTAGAGAAAACTTTTAACCGCAAAGAACGCAAAGTTCGCAAAGAATACAAGAAGAAAAACTCCCCTTCGCCCTTAATAGTGAAATCCAATATTTGTTCGCTGCGATAAACACCGAAGCTTCGCAAGATTCCCCGAAAAATCCTATTTCTTTTTTGCGTACTTTGCATTGCTATATTTCGAAGTTTGCGCGGCTTGCGCAAATTTTGCTTGCGCCGTGCGGGAAACAGGGCGACCAGCCGGTCGCCCCTACATCTTCTTTGCGCTCTCTGCGTTCTTTGCGGCTAAATCCCCTTGATCCGAATTCGCCCCCTCTTTCATTCTCCCCCGGCGACCGGGGGAGAAAATACCTTTTGTGACCTTTGTGCCCTTTGTGGTTAATTTTCTTTTCTCTTCTGTTTCTTTTTTGGTTGCGGCGTAGCCGCGCTAGGTTCTTTGCGGTTGAATATTCCTTGTCTCCTCACGCGATCCATTCGGAGACCGGGGCGTTGGCTTCGTGGAGCGGCTGGCAGACGATATCGACCAGGCTCGGCCCGCCGTTGGCCAGCGCTTGTTTGAGTGCCTTGCGGAGGTCTACGGGCTCGGTGACGCGCCAGCTTTTCACGCCGAAGACGGCAGCCACGGCGGCGTGGTCGGTGCTGTTGAAGTCCACCGCGAAGTAACGCCGGCCGTACCCCGACTTCTGCCCCGCTTTGATCCAGCCGTAGGTCGCGTTAGAGATTACAATAAAAGTGATCGGCAGCCGGTAGCGCGCGGCGGTTTCGAGCTCGCCGCAGGTAAAACCGAAGCTGCCGTCGCCCATCACCGAAACGCATTTGACTTGCGGCCGGGCAAAGTGGGCGCCGATGGCCGCTGGCAGCGAGTAGCCGAGCGCACCGTGGGCGCGATTGGAAAAAAACCGCCCGCCTGCCGGGCTGCGCCTGCCTGTCGCTCGGCAGACAGGGGCAGGGCGGTCTGTGCCGCGCAGTTGGTAGTATGCCGATAGATACGGACAGGGAGTTCCCGCGTCGGCGACGACGAGCGCGTCGGGATCGAGCGCCTGTGACAGCGCCGCAACCACGCGCTCCGGTTTGATCGGCTTGTCGCCGGACTCGGCGAGGGCGTGGAACTTGGCGAACTTCTGTTCCTGCGCCCGTTCTACCTCCGACGCCTCAAGGGGCCGGCGCACCGTCGCGAGCGCACCGTTCAGCGCCGCCAGCGTAAGCTTCGCGTCGCTCACCAATGCTACCTCCGCCGGGTAATTGACGCCCATCACTGCCGAGTCGACGTCCAGATGAATCACTCTTACCTTGCCCGGCACCGGATGGCGCCAGCGCTCGGTGGTCACCGAGCCGGCGCGGCAGCCGACGAAGATGATCAGGTCCGCTTGATCGACCATCGCGCGCGTCTCCGGCGTACCGCCGTTGGAGCCGACCACGCCGACGGCGAGCGGATGTTCTTCGTTGATCGATCCCTTGCCGCTGATGGTGGTTGCCACCGGCGCCGACAGCCGCTCGGCAAGCTCCAGCAGCTCTGGCTCGGCGCTCGCGATCACGGCTCCGCCGCCGCAGATGAAGAGCGGATGCGCCGCGTCGCGCAAAAGTTTCGCCGCCTGCTCGACGCAATTCGGGTCGGGTGCGACGCGCTCGGCCGGATAGCGGCCGAAAGCCGCATCGCCAAAGACATCGGCGCGGTCGACGGCGCCGTTTTGTACGTCGAAGGGGAGCGCAATATGGGCCGCGCCCGGGCGGCCGGTGGTCATTTGCTTAAACGCTGTGCGAAACATCTGCGGGATGTCTTCGGTGCGGTCGAGCACCGTGTTCCATTTGGTTACCGGGCGCATCAGCGCGCCCTGATCGAGTGCGGTCAGCGCGTAACGGCCACGGGAGGCCACGGAAATATCCGAATTGATGCCGAGTACCGGCACGGATGATTCATTGGCTTCGGCGAGACCCGGAAGGATATAGGTCGCGCCGCCGCCGCTCGGCCCCTCGCACACGCCGACTTTGCCCGAGACTCGCGCATAGCCGTCGGCCATGTAGGCCGCCGAACGTTCGTCGCGCGTAAGAATATGACGCATGCCGTGCGGCAACCGCGCTAGCGCGTCGTAGAAGGGCAAGCTCGTATCGCCGCATAGGCCGAAGATCATTTCGACGCCGTGCGCCTTGAGCATCTCGACCACGGCCTCGGCGCCGGTGAGCGATCCCGTCTGTTCCATGACTGGCTTATTTATAGCTAGTGTTGTAGCTCGACCTCGTTGGAAGATCAGGGGACAGGCAACTTTTTCCGGGACCGACGGCTATTGGAATTTTAAAAAGCTGCCTGTCCGCCTGTCTCGCAACCGAAAAAGTAGCCTGTCCCCTTAACGCTGGCTTTTATCCTCTTGCCGGATCGTATTATGATGATGGCCACGAACACAAACGTAGCGTAGTGTCTTTTAAGTTCAGGTAATCATTCGACCGTCATTCCGGGCAAGCTGGCGATAGCTGGCGCGACCCGGAATCCAGGACTTCGAAGGACCGCTGGATTCCCGCCTGCGCGGGAATGACGACAGAGCGCCTACCGATTTTGGTGCTGGATCTTTTGAGATACTACGGTAGCTGCTTCCGATCCGCGACCATGAGTTCCGCTATAGACACGACCGAACGGCAGGTTCAACAGCTGGCCCACTCCCTCTATCGTCGCGCCGGGAGAATTGAAGGAATTAAGGGCGCGCGCTAGTAGCCATCTGCATCGCCCCCGATGCTCATGAAAGATCGATCAGGCTCCCCGGCTCTTTCCCGTTACACGGCTCCCCGCTGGCTCCCGGGCGGCCATATACAAACGATCTACGCCTACTCGCTCAGGCAGACGATGAATTTCAGTTATCGGCGCGAACGTTGGCAAACCCCGGACCGAGACTTTATCGATCTCGATTGGGTCGAACCGCCATCACAGAGTTCCGGTTTGGTCGTCCTTTTCCACGGCTTGGAAGGCTCTTCGCGCAGCCACTATGCGGTGAGCCTCATGAATGATCTCAAGCGCCGTGACCGGCGCGGCGTGGTGGTTCATCTGCGCGGCTGCAGCGGCGAAGCAAACCGCTTGGCGCGGGCCTATCATTCCGGCGATTCATCGGAGATCGACTGGATTCTGCGCAGATTCAAAGAACGTGAGCCGAATATCCGCCTGTACCCGGTCGGGGTTTCGATCGGCGGGAACATGTTGCTTAAATGGTTGGGTGAGCAAGGAGAAAACGCATTGGGTGTCGTCGATGGCGTCGCGGCGATCTCAGTTCCGGTGGATCTCACGATCGGGGCGCAACGGCTCGACTACGGCTGGAGCAAGCTGATCTACACGAGCCGGTTTCTCAGGTCAATGAAACCAAAAGTGCTGGCCAAGATCTCGGCCCATGGTCTTGCCATCGATGGGCGCGCTCTACGCGCCACTTCCACATTTCGGGAAATCGACGATCTTTACACCGCGCCGTTTCACGGATTCAAAGACGCCCCTGATTACTGGCAGCGCGCCAGCAGCAAGCCCTGGCTGCGGCGGATTCGGGTCCCGACGCTGATGATCGGCGCACACAACGATCCCTTCTTTCCGGGCGACGCTTTGCCGACTCCAGCGGAAGTTTCCGACCGCGTCGCCCTGGAGTTTTCACAGACCGGCGGCCATGTCGGATTTGTTTCGGGAAAATTCCCCGGTGATCTAAGCTGGCTCCCGTCGCGCATCCTCCGATTCTTTGCGCAGGCGGTTGAATAGTCCGCGTACACAAATCCTGCCGTTAGACGCTGCGCCGCTGGAGTCCGGCACGTTCGGCCAGTACTACGAGATTCGTGGCACGCTGAACGGTCCGAACGGTGCGACGCGAGCGGTGCGCACCATCTGGATAACCGAGCACTTGTCGGCCATCACGAAGTTCGTTACACTCATTCCAGACAAACGGAGAACGTGATGAAATTGAAACTATACACCGACGCGGTGCTGACGTGCGATGTGCCTGAGCATCGCCTCAAACGGGGCGACCTCGTCAAGCTAGTGGACGATCACGTTGCGCCCGACGGCACGGAAGGCTATTCCATCGAGATCTTCAATGCCGTCGGCGACACCATCGCCGTCACTGCCGTCCCCGCCGCCGCCCTCGAACCGCTCCGCGAAGACGAAATCCTCTGTGCGCGGTCGGTAACCGGTTAGCGGCTAGCGAACACCGCCAACGGTTTCCTCCACAGTGGTCCTGTTGCTTACAAGGGCGAAAAGCCTCTCGCAAAACTCGCTTGAAATTCCGACGACGCGATTTCGGTATGCTTCGCGGTGATGGGCAGTTCGTTTCAGCGAGGAGTTGTAGCAACCAGTCATTGGCAAAATGGTCTTCTGGGCTAACTGGTCAAGTGGAGCCGCCGGACGTGTCGTCGGGTGCAAGGTGATCGAAGGGGTTATCAGTAGAAAGCCCCTCGGCTTGGGCGGCAATGATAAGGGTTTTGTCGCTGCTGACAAACGCGAACTCGTGGGCAGCCAAAACTCGGCGGTAGCGCAACGCGACCGCTAGTTGCACGGCATCATAGGCTTTAAGCGGATGGTGCTGGGTCAGATGTGCCGCGGTCTCAAGATCGGTTGTCGCCAGCGGAATGATGGCATAGCGATGCGCGAGTTGGCTGATGAATCGACGATATTCTCGGTCCCGGTCCCACCGCCTAATCCGACCTACGCGCTCAATTACAGCCAGACCAGCAGCAACTTCCACGCGCGTAATTTCGGCGACCAGGATGATATTATTGTTCTGGTTTGTTTCTGGTTCCCGCTGTTCAATTAGATGACGGACCCAACCGCTACCCGGTTCGGTGACATGGTATTTAACCAGGGCACTAGCATCGAAGTAGTAGAAAGCCATGCTCAGCGGCGGTTCTCGATAATGATCTGGCTCAGAGGCGGGTCCAGGACGAGGCTCTGCATGAGACGGATGTGGTCTTGCTTTCCCTCTTCTGGCAAGGCGTCCCATTCAGCAGCCAGACGGCGTTCTTCGGGGGTCGGGTCACGGACCAGCCCTTCAGCCTTAAGCCAAGCCAGGATCTGCGCCAAGTCCAGAGGTTTGTCCGGCACCGGCGATGCCGACAGTTTCTTTCCCGGTATTGTCATGTTTCTCACCCTTCCCGGTTATTATAGTCATGGCTTATATGAACGGGCAAGCCGTTAAGAGCCAAAAAATGGGAGTGGCTACCTTTCGATAGGATGCGGCAAGCAATCAGACGTACGACTGAATGGCACAGCACTCAGCGAGGAAAGAGAAGAGAACTTAGGGATGAGAGGGCGAGTGCGAGGAAGCGTTCAGCTATCAGCCATCGGCGACCGTAGACAAAATTCTTCGTAGCTACAGAGTCTGATTTTTTAACCCGCGTGTCACAGAAGGAAAAAAATGAAACCATTCTAGCCGCCAGTTTTCTCTAACCAATATTCGGCCATATCGATGCAGCGGCAGAACCAGACGCCGGGATGGCCTTTCACGTAATGGAGAAAATTTTCCACGACCTTCGCCATGCCCGGCCTGCCGCCGGTAAAATTATGCACCGCCAGGCGAAACTTCATTGGGTGGCGCGCGGCTTCCTCATAGTGGGCGTCGAAGTCGTCCTTTAACTGCTGGAAGGCGCCGGCCAGTCCGAGCGGCATGATGTCGTTGTCCGAATGGGCAGGCCGCACGTAACCGACGGAGACTAATCGCTTGCCGTTGACGTCGGTGATGTACGGGACGTCCGAGTCGCAGTAGTCGCCGTTCCATTTGAAGCCGAGCGCAGCTGATATTGCTAAGGTGAAAGGACTCGGGCGCGGCCCGGGAGACATATAGCCGAGCGGACGCTCTCCTGTGGCACGCTCGATGGCCGCCACGGTCTTGGCCATGGCGTCGCGCTCTTCATCTTCGTTTTGATACTCGTAGGGGTGTTTGGTTTGGTCCCAGTGATGGCTGGCCACCTCATGTCCCCGTTGCCGGGCTTCTCTGAGCGACTCCGGAAAAAGTTCCGCCATCAGACCGCTGGCAAACACCGTTGCCTTAACGTCGCAGCGGTCGAAAACCTCGAGCAGCCGCGTAAACCCGAAGTTGGCGCCATACTCGCGCGCGGCGAGGCCGAGAAAGTCGAGATCCGAGTTGCCGGTGGTCATGGGGCCTTTTCTGGCCGTACTTGCACGGGGACGCGACTCCCATTCATGCATCACGTTGATCGTTACGGCGATCCGGTTCCCTCCCGGCCACTCGGTGAACCACTCGGGACGGCGCGGAGATTGCGGGCGATAGTTCCACTGGTAGGCAGTGCGAAGATTTTCCGGCACCATATTCTTGCTCCTTACTTTATCGGTGTGAATACTTCGTTGACCGAAGAAAACGTCATGGCGCGGTCGGACTTAGTCATAATTTGAACTTGGAACCCCGACGACCTAAGCGGCAGGTTCAAGAAGGATAAGGATTTTCCAGCGCGTGATTTTCCATCAGGGCGTGCAGATCGACCATCGTCAGGGCGCAGTACTTTGGGTCGTATCCGAGCTTGCGCGCCGTCAGTCCCTGTTCCAGGATGCGCTGCAGGATCATGCGATTGAGTGGCCCATGCCCCATGCGGTCATCATGCTGCACCAGATCCGCTTCGGCGTGGGCGGTAAAATAGATCGTCTCTTGCTTGCGCAGGCCGTAAAGCGCCATCAGCGCGTCACCCCATTGTTTCGCCCAGTGGCCGAGGCTCTCCTCGTAGACATGCAGGCCCCAGAGTTCGATGATCGACCCGTCCTGAAAAATCCGCCGGCAGTAGTCGCTGATCGCCCGCCCCGGCGCCGACGCCGGCTGTTCGAACAATTCTTCTTTCGAAAGGCCGAGCTCCTTGGCGGTCTCCATGAGGATCAGAATATGGCCAGGAGGTTTGGGCGAGATCAGCTCCTCGGCGATCTTTTCCGAGAAGGCCGGCAGCAGATCAAAGTTGCTGACGAAAAACGGCAGATGCACGTAATAGGAAACGGCGTTGAGCGCGACTACTTCGATGGAGAAAAGCCCCCAGTCTTTAAAAAAGCGCCGCGCGCTCGCTACGGGGAGACTTCCATCTCGCAACTGGCCCATGAACTGGCCTTGATTGATCTTACGCTCCCAGTGGGCGTAGAGTTCGGCGTAGAGATTGT
>Ga0326597_10005370_pt1 | contig 17812 bp, 11 predicted proteins | sample RVTome_12_FD_203789 | JGI IMG/M metagenome (GOLD analysis project Ga0326597, IMG submission 203789) | Soil microbial communities from uranium-contaminated site in the Upper Colorado River Basin, Wyoming, United States - RVT100D185 | ecosystem: Environmental > Terrestrial > Soil > Contaminated >... | reverse complement strand
TTGCCACCTCCCACACTTCAGGCTCATCTTGCACTGGAAACGAACACTCCTTTCAGGCTCATCTTGTATTGGACAACTCTTGGCCTTGAAAATTCCGCTCTCCTGTGCGATGCTTTCTACTTACTGCACTCATTTAACAGGGAGGGCTAGAATGGCCACAATGGAAAGGGTAGGGACTCGAAAGAATCTGCTTCCGTACGACGGATTGCGCGGCTGGATTGAAGCCGTCCAAAAGATGGGCGATCTGCGCGTCGTCGAGGAGGCGGACACCAAAACCGACATCGGCATGGCGACGGAGCTGCTCAATCATCACACCGACGCCCCGACGGTGATCTTCGATTCGATCCCGGGATACAAGAAGGGGTTCCGGGTTATCGTGAATCAGTTTGGGACGCCCGCGCGCATTGCGCTCACTTTCGGCCTCCCTACCGATTTGTCGAAAATGGAGTTGAGCCGCCGGATGCTCACGATGATTGAAAACAGCAAGCCGATCCCCGCGGAGTTTGTGGAAGACGGGCCGGTGCTTGAGAACGTCCAGATCGGCGACGACGTGAACGCCGAGATGTTCCCCTCCCCCAGGTGGCACGAGATGGACGGCGGCCACTATATCGGCACCGGCAGCTATGACATCACCCGCGATCCCGACACGGGCAGCGTGAACCTCGGAACCTACCGGTGCATGTCCATGGACAAGAAGTCGATCGGCTTCTATATCTCGCCCGGAAAGCACGGCCGCATCCACCGCGACAAGTACTGGGAGAGGAACGAGCCCGTGCCGGCGCTCATCGTCGTCGGCGGCGACCCGCTCCTGCTGCTCGCGGCTTGCACCGAGCTGCCCTACGGCGTGAGCGAGTATGACTGGGTCGGCGGCCTGCGCGGCTCAGCCTACCCCGTCATCAAAGGCCGTTTCACCGGCTTGCCGATTCCGGCCGACGCCGAGCTCGTCTTTGAAGGATTCGTGGACAAGGACGCTAAGAAAGTGGAAGGCCCGTTCGGCGAGTGGGCCGGCTACTATGCCAGCGGCGCCCGCGAAGAACCCTTCCTCGACATCAAGGCTGTTTATCACCGCAACGACCCGATCGTCTGCGGCTTCCCGCCTCAGGTCCCGCCCGACGAGCAGCAGCGCTTCCGCGCCATCCAGCGCTCGGCTCTTCTGCAGCAGGAAATGGGGAAGGCCAGCGTTCCCGGCGTCACGCAGACCTGGTGCCACGAAGCTGGCGGCGCCCGCATGCTGGTGGCCGTTGCGATCAAGCAGCTTTACCCCGGCCATGCCCGCCAGGCCGGCCACGTCGCCGCGATGTGCCACGTCGGCGCCTATGCCGGCCGCTACATCATCGTCGTCGATGAGGACATCGACGTGACCAATCTCGAAGAGTTGATGTGGGCCGTGGCCACCCGCTCCGATCCCGCCACCTGCATTGACATCATCCCGCGCGCCTGGTCCACTCCGCTCGACCCGCGCATCAGCCCCCAGGACAAGAAGGAAGGGAAGATGATGAATTCCCGCGCCGTCATCGACGCCACCCGTCCCTGGGAATGGCGCCAGGAGTTCCCGCCCGTCAACCGCCCGTCCCCCGAGTTCCGCCGCAAGTCCATCGACAAGTGGGGCTGGGTCACGGAGCGCGTTAAAAAGTAACACGCGTCAAGAAGCAATCAGGAAGGTTTTCTGGCGGGGCTGAATTCGGCCCCGCCTTTTTTTGCTTTTCCAGCCGACTCCGCTTACCGGACGGCAATCGCCGGGCGCGGAATCAGCAGCTCGAACAGTTTTCTCCAGAAGCTCTTCTTCTTCGGCGAGAGCATGTCGCGGATATACCCTGTGGCCTCGGCGGTGTTCTCCGCTGCGATGGCGGCTGCTCCCGTTGCGGTTTCGAGATTCTTTGTGGTTGCTGCAATCGCTTCCAGAGAGCCCCGAATCTCCGGCGCCGCCGCCGTCCCGCGCAGCTCGGCCAGCATCTGTTCGCTCTCGGCCAGAGTCGCGTCGGCTTGCTCTGTCACGCGCCTGAAATCCTCGCCTGCCCCTGCCGTCACGGCGGCTCCGTTTTGCAGGAGCGCATTGCTTGCACGGGTGATTTCTTCCAAGCGCTCGTCGGTGTTCCGGATCAGAAACGTCATCTCCGCGATCAGGTTCGACGTGCGGCGCCCGACGGCTTCGTAGTATCCGAGCTGGTGCTCGGCGGAGCGCCGCACCTGCTCCGTTGTCCCGCGCACGCTCGCCAGAACCGCTTGCGCGGTGAGGAGCGTTTCCTGGGCCGTGCGATTCATGCGCATGGCTGCGGCGTTCCAGAGGGAGAGCGTCTGCGAAACCTGCGCGAGGAGGCAGGAAACCTGGAGTCCGGTGAGGATGGCGAGAAACAGCAGTCCGGCATGCAGACCGTTTCGAAGACGCTGTCCGTAGTCCATCAGAAGCCTCGCAACTGGGAAATCGTGTAAGGCCCGCCAGCCGCCCGGGGCACGTTCCAGGTTTCGGAGTACTGCCCGCGATTCTTCAGGAAATATGCGGCTTTGTAGGTCACCTCCGGGCCGCCGGAGAGGGCGGCGTCCTCGGTCGGCGCGAGAAGAAGATCGACCACGCCGTTCGCGACGTCATAGAGAACCGGCCCGGCGGCGACGGCGGTTCCATCGGCCGCGGCGAACGCGCGCGACGGAGTGATCGCAATGCGCCCGTTCGCGGCCGATCCGTCGGCGTCTTTCAGCGTGTCCAGGATGTGCGTGAGTTCCGGCATCGAATATTGCTACCTCCGCTAACGGAATGTTCCAGCGCATTCAGCGCGTGCTGCAACCAGGCGCAGCTCCACGGGAAGATCGGATACCGACAATGCCTTCCATCATGGAATCACGATCACCCTTCTGGGAGCCGCGCCGCCCAAATCCACCGCCTCGAAGTTGTCCAGAGTCCACAAACCGTTGCTGCGCTCGTAGAAGATTCCTGTCCGCGTCCCTGTGGTAATTGCGGTATCTGTAAACGACTCCACTTCAGACCCGCCGTGAGACAATGCCAGCGTAGACCCGTTGGCGGAGATTTTCTTTACCCCAGTGAAGTCCTGGTCAGTGCCGGTTCCTAAATCAGTGACCGTGCCACTGACAACCTTTCTGGCTTGAAAGGAGACTCCTTCTAAAAGCCCTCTCTGCGACCCCAAATATCCGGTGTTCTCGCTACTGCTGAGGCGGGCGACCGGCCCGGCATATTGAATAGAGGCATCGTTTCCCGCCGTAATTTCCACCTGCGCATAATGGTCCACGGAGGAAAGGTCAACCTCCGCCCTGGCGGATCGCGCAACACCAGCCCCGCCCGAATTCGTGTTCAGTACCTCCATGCCGACAAGGGAGTGGGTCGGGACAATCTCCGTCCAGGTCAGATCACAACTAATGTCCCCAGAGTCGGCACAATCCCAAGACTCGGTGATCGTGGTCTGATGAGGGACCAGCACTGCCGTGTCGCGCATCTCCTGCGGAACCAGCCGCTCCCACTGCGTTTTGTCACTCTTGTCGAGACGATATTTCTCCGCCCAAAAATCCAGCACTTTCCCCGGCAGGTCGGGCTGCGCACGGAGTGCGGCCACATCTTCCACCGTATCGCGGTACGTTGCTTGCAGCACCGCTTCCACTTTTGTCCGCAACGGAGAGGTAGCCAAATCGAACCGCTCCGAGCGCGTCAGCGAGCCGATATGCAACTCCAGGCGCAATTCCCTGACCGTAGTGTCGAACTTCGGCATCAACGGTTTCGGCCCGGTCATTCCGGTCGGGTCCGCGCCGTTTGTCAATTGATCCCACAGAATTTCCGTCAGCGTAGTGCCGGAGGGGGAATAGCCCGTAGCCCGCTGCCATGCGTTGCGAACGCCGTTCGTGATGGCGACCTGCGAAGGATCGGCTCCTTGCCCCACGAGCGTGTATGGGGGAGGAAGTACTAAAGCTGTCCGAAACAGCCCTACCCCTTCCGCAACCGGACCCGGCTTGCCTTGCTCGGGCAGTGTGCGGAGGTCAATCAACGACTGAGAGCCGGGAGGGGAAGTCCACACCCCCTGCGCTTCACTATCGAGCACATCCAAACTCCACGCCCACGGGCCGAGGTAGTAGTTCTGGCCGTGCGCGGGAAGGATGCCCAGCAGGAAAACAAACAGCAGTAGCTTTTTCATTTAATCCACCGTTGCCTGAACTAGAATGCTCACTCGATCCGCCGTCGAAGCGGATACCATGAGGAAATCCACCGTATCGGTGGCCGCGATGTTGTCCTCAGCCGTGTCAATGGTTCCCGCCGCTCCTCCCCGAGTCGTAGTACAAGTGATGTTCCCCGTCAGCATATTGGCCGCTGTCCCGTCATTCCGTTGCAGCATGACCGTGGGGCTTCCCGCGTCCGTCTCACAGCGCACGGAAGTGATTGTCAAGGCCCTTCCGGGATAGGAGCAGTTGGAAACGCTCGCAATATCATCGGTATCCGCAAGGCCGTCAGAGGCAAACAGAACGAAGTTGCAGGTGATGGTCTTATTGGCGGCAGCAAGGTCGGCGGAAGTAATGCTACCGTCCGCAATCTCCCCGCCCGATCCGCCGTCTACCGCGCCGTCCGCAATCTGCGTGTCGCTGATCTGCCCGTTCAATCCGTCGAGATTCGGGAGACGCGCCGCCTCGACGGTCCCGGAGGAGAAGAACGCCGTCGCCGTATCCCCGGCATTGGCGGTGGCGGCCGTGTCCGCATTTCCGGTCACGTTGCCCACCAAGTTCGCCGTCAGCGGCACGTTCAGGCTCAGGGAATTGTTGGCAAACGTGAGCACCGGATCGGTCGCCCCGGAAAGAGACGCCGTGAAAGTGCGGGAGGCGTTTGCTCCGTTCCACAGGCTCACGTTGTCCACAATCTCGGTGAAGTCCACGGCGAAGCTCACCTGATCCGTTGCTCCCGCCGTGGTCACGATCCCGACCCCGCCGGCAAAGAGCGCCTCGTTGCCGTTGGTGATCGTCTGCGGATCGTTGTTATCCCCGTCGATATTGAAGGAGGTCATGCCGCCGCCGCCGCCGTCGTCGGCCTCGCAGCCGAAAGTATTTGTCGCGGCGGTGTAGGTGAGCATCTGCTCGGAGTTGCAGTCGGGGACGCTCTTCCAGGCGGCCGCGCTGGTCGAGCTTGCGACCAGCACCTGGTCATCCGCTCCGGGCGCCGCGCCGGTCCCGCCGCTCGGGACATCGAGCGTTCCGTTCAGCGATTCCAGATTTGGAACCTGGCCCGCCGTGGCCGCGCCGCTGAGGTTCGAGAACGACGGCTGGGCGCGCGTGAACGTGTCCGGGGCGGTGAAGCCGGTGACAAACTGATTGGCGACGGCGCCGGAGGTGGACAGCGCGGGCTGCTTGGAATTGAACGTGGTCCAGTCGGCGGAGGCGAGCGCGCCCCGGCTGGCTCCGGACGCCGAAGGGAGATTCAGGGTATGCACGTCGGAGGAGGACGAGATATTGAAATCGGTTCCGCTGGTCCCCACGGCAAAGGTCTGCGACGTGCCGGTCTGCCCGTTGAGCGAGGTGATGCCGGTCCCGCCCGCGGCGCAGCCTCCATACTCGAGCGCGGTCCCGGCGGAGTTGACTTTGAGGCACAGATTGGCCGCGCCGAGCGCGTCGAGCCCGGTTCCGCCGAGCGAGAGGGGCAGCGGCCCGCCGGTGAGCGCGCTGATGGGGATGGCCGCCCCGGGGGCCGGCGCATTGAGGACGCGCACATCGGCGACCGTCGCCGGCCCGGATGCGGGTATGATCCACGTCTCGGTGTACTGCGCGCCGTTGGCGAGGAAGTAGCGCGCCGCGTAACTGGTCCCCGCCGGAGTTGCTCCGGCATTGGCGTAGAGCGGGATGTCCACCACGCCCGCATTGACACCCGCCGCGGGGATCGTGTAGGTGAGCGTGCCGCCGTCCACCGTGGTCATGTCCGCCGCGGTGAACGGCTCCCACGAAATGACGATGCGGCCCGAGGCCGTCGAGCCGTCGGCGTTGTAAAGCGTGTCGAGGATCGGGACGGTCTGAGCCGCCGCCGGGCGGCTGAAGCAGAGGAAGCAGAGGAAACAGAGGATCTTCCTCCGCAACCGCTGGAGGGTCTGTTTTCGTCGCGGTCTCTCTTTCGGTTGCCTTCTCATCGTAAAGCGGTTCACGGAGTCTCCTTTTCTCTTCGGCCGTCGGAAGATGGCCGCAGTTCTCCATGCCGGCGGAGCAGCGGAGTCCCGGACAGTTCCTCTGCTTGCGGCGCTTCCTTTAACTCAGTTTTGGAATGGGACGGGCGGGAGACGGCCGGCTACATCCCCGTCACGCCGGGTGAGAGCGCGTAGGCGGTGGTCCCGTCATAGAGGAAAGTCTGGGCGGAACAGGTATTGGCTCCCGCGGAAATGGTCATGCCGCCTTTGACGCTGGGAGGCCAGACGAACGTGCGGCTTCCGGTGGCGTCCTGGCAGAGAATGAATTGGAGGGATTGACCGGCCAGTCCGTTCGAGAGTGTCGAGCCGGTGACATTGCCGGTGAGCGTGAGCATGAAGGAGTTTCCCAAAGCGGCATCGAAGGTGGGCGTCGCGGAAAACCCCACCGTGGTCAGGGTGCTTCGGATGTTGCCGGCGACATCCAGCGTCGCCGACGGAGTATTCGTCCCGATGCCGGCTCGTTTGTTGGCGCCGTCCCAGACGAACGTGTTGGACCCGAAGTAGGACATGGAGGTGTCGCTGAGACCGTAGTAGGGAATCTTATCCGCCGTGATGGTCCGGCCCGACACGTCATCCTGAATCAGGTTCGTGGACCCGTTGCGGAACAGGCCCGTCAAAACCACGTTGTCCACCTGAGCCGCGCTGTCGACGTGAACAAGATTCGTAACGGATGCATTGCCGTCCACGGCGGAAATAACAAGAGAATGCGTCAGGCCCGGACCCGGGCCCAGAAGCACGCCGTCGGTTGCAGCTTCACAATGGAGATTGGAAAGCACCCCGGTAAAGCGCTCGATGCTGACGCACGCATCCATGGTCCCGCCGCCGCCGGTGCCGCGCCGGTTAATCGTCATCCGGTCAACCCGGATCTGGCCGCCCGCCCCTTCCAGCAGCACGCCGATCGCGCCGGCCTGCAAGTCGGGCAAGTCGGAGAGGTTGACGGTGACTTCCTGAAAGGAAAGATTCTGCGGAGTGGCGGAGGCGGTGTCCTCGATCCAGATGCCGCGATTCGGGCAGTCCAGAAACAGCAGATTCTGGCCGCCGCTGGTTTCCTGGGCCGATTCGCTATACAGGCCGATGCTGTTGGCGACATCCCGGCAATCAATCTGCACGTGCTCGATCCATGCGCCGTGAGCGATGTCGTCGCCGGCGGCTCCCAGGACTACAACGGCGCGCCGTGCGTTGGAATCCGCATTGGTATAGTCCGCGCTGAAGCCCGCCACGGCCCGAATGCGGGTGGTATACCCCTGGCTCCCCCCGTAGGCTGCCTGGCCGATCACCTGCACACCGTCCGGGATCACCACGTTGGCGGAGGTCTCGAAACTGGCCGCGCCCAGCAGGACTCGCACCGGCTTGACGACGCCGGCAAACGGATTGGAGGTGAACACCTGGTTCGCCCCTTCCAATCCCCGCGCATCCACGGTTCCGCCGGTTGCGGGCAGGTCCGCAATGGCCGCGGCAATCTTGTCGCCGGCATTCGCCCCGGAGAACTGGTCCGCATAGCGCACGTTGCTGATCGATTTGGCGTACAGCGCGTCACCGACCTGCACCTGGCCCGTGCCGGTCTTGATCGCCCAGTTGTTCGTGCCGACACCCTCTTGATTCTCCACAAGAATGCCGTAGTTGTTCGTGACCGCCCCGGCGGTACGGTAATTGCCGGCTGCCCATACTCCGACCAGGTTTGCGGTCGTCCCGGTTCCCTCATGGCCTGCCAGTCCCGTCAGACCTGTGATCCTAGTTGTGAAAGCGGGAGACGGCGCATTGCTCACCGCGTAGCCTTCCACCGCCGCCAGATAGGCCCGGGTGCCGCTGGTATGCCGGTCGTCCGCCAGCGTCGTGATGGCCCATCCATTCTGGGCGGTGGAATCCTCGGTGACAAAGGTGGCCGCCGAGCCCACTCCGTCGGCGCTCTTGATCCTTCCGAACGTATAAATCGCGTCGTCAATCCAGTTCTGCCCGTAGGTCGCGTCGAATCCCGTGCGGGGTCCGAGGCGCAGCCGCTTCGCCGTGCTATCCCAGAACAGACTCGTATTGTCCTGCGACAGCAGCCCGCCGGCGCCGCCGAACAGCAGCGAGCCCGGTGTCAGACTGGAAAAGCTCGGCGCCTGCGAGGTCTGAAACGCGCCGTTCGCGCCGAACCAGCTCTGCAGCACGGGCGTGGTCTGGTTGTCGTACACCTCGAACACATTCGAGCTGTTGTTGCTGCGGCCTTTCATCTGGAGCGGAATCCCGGTTCCCGACGGCGCAATAATCGCTTGCGTCGAAGACGGGTTCGAGACGATGGCGTTGCCCTGCACCTGGGCCGCCGCCAGCGTCACCGAAGGCGACGGCGCAGCCGTGACCCGGACGTCCGACAAGGTCCGCGGGTCGGTCGTATCGAGCGCGGGCGCCGTCGCCGTGCCGAGCGTGTTCGACTGGTCGTCGAAGGTCAGGCCCGTGGTCTCGCCCACCAGATAATTGCCGGTGCCGCTCGGCGCATTGGCGTTCGCCGAGCGGTAGACCCGGTAGCCGGCCGCGCCGCTCACGGCGGACCACGTAATCTGGTTGTAGTTGGTCATATCGAGCGTGCTGTTCGATGTCGTGACGACGCCCGAGGGGGACAGCAGCGTTTCTCCGTTGGCGTTCGTCGCCGTCACCCAGTAGTAGTACGTGGTGCTTCCCGGAGCTCCGACCGTTGCGACGCTCGGCGCCGCGGGCGGGCCGAGGGGGCTCGACGCCGGGACCACCCACGTTTCCTCGAAGAAGACTCCGCCCGACTGGAAATACCGGACGTTGTAAGAGGTTCCCGAGGGCGAGGCGCCGGAGTTGGGGGCCAGCGCCACGGCCAGAGCGCCGCCGGTGAGCGGGACCGTCTTGGTCCCCCCGAACACCGCCCGCGCGTCCCCGGTTACGAACGCCGGCCACTTGATCACCACCGTGCCCGACGCCACCGACCCGTCCGACCGGTAGACCGTGTCCGCGACCGTCGTCGTCGCCGGCGTCTGGGCCAGAAGTTGGCCACAGAGACACAGAGACACGGAGAACGACAAGGTCAACAATGAAAGCGTCTTGCTTGGGTGCTTCATTCTGACTTCTGACTTCTGACTTCTGACTTCTCTTTTTTCCATCTCTGTGCCCTCCGTGCCTCTGTGTCTAGTTTACTGCTGTTGCACCAGCCGGGATTCGCTGAAGCGCAGCTGCTCGGCGATCGGATTCTGGATACCCGCCAGCGCCAGGCACGCGAACCCGCTGATGTTGGTGTAAAGATATTGGTAGCGCTTGCTGAAAGGAATGCTGCCGGTCTGCTGGCCTCCCAGTTGGAGCAGGTACTGCCCGCTCTTGAGAAACTCTTTCGCCAGGTCGTACTGCGCGGGACTGGTGGGGGCGGCCAGCTGATTCTCCCCCAGGCAGTAGAACGCCGAGAAGATGTACTCCGGCTCGATGTACCCGGGAGGCTGGAAGCCGCCCTCCGCGTCCTGGTACGGATCGAGCGCCGCAAGACCCTCCGCGAACCGGCTGGTGGGCTGGAAGAACCGCGACTGCTTCTGCCCGAAGACCGTATAGCCGTGGGTCAGCGGGTACCAGAAATTGTTTTCGCCGCCCGGGGCCGGGCCGTCGCGGGAGATCAGCCAGCGCCCGTCGGCGTCCGACCAGAACTGCGCGGGAAACCGCCGGATCAGGCGGGCCGCCAGCGTCGCGTAGCGGGTATCGCGCGTGAGCAGCCAGAGCGCCGTCAGCCCCAGCGCCACGTCCGTCTGCCCGGCGGTGAAGCGGCTCGCCAGCCGCTGCCAGCCCGGCGCGATGTTGCCCGCCGCGTTGATGGTCCCGCTGTGCCGGATGCGGAACCAGTACGTGCCCGGCGACGGCGCCGTGTAGATCAAAAACTCCTGCTGCAGGACGAGCGCCTGCGAGTAGCCGTCCACGGTCCCGGCCGCATCGAAGTCGGTCCCGTTCGTCGAGACCAGCACCTCGGCGATTCCCGTGTCCCACGCCGTCTGCGTGATCCACTTCACCTGGTCGCCCGCCGCGAGCGCCAGCGAGAACTCGACATAGGACTGGCTCGCCAGCGTGAAGTGCTCGTCGCCGTGCACCGCCCCCTGCGGCGCGTAGGACGACCAGGCTCCGGAATAGGTGAAGAAGCCCTCTTCGGCGTCGTTGTGCAGCTCCAGCAGCGCGCCGCCCGAGCTCGCGCGCCGGATCGCGTCGTGATAGAGGAAAATCGTCGGCCCGGTCTTGTTCTGCCACGAGGAGAAATAAAAACCCGTTTCCGCATCGTAGTTGTTGGCGACGAACCCGTCTATCCCCAGTTTGCACTTCGGCAGCAGAGCGTCCCGCGTGGCAGTGTCGCCCGAGAGCTTCCAGTACCACCACAGGACGAACGCCGGCAGGCATTGCACCGCGTCCACCCACTTGATCTCGCTGATGCCCTGCGCGGCGTAGGGTCCGAGCGCCGGGCGGTACGCCGGCGGCGGCGCGGGGTTCACTTCATACCCGATGTTCCACGCGCCGTCGTTGAAGGCGCTGCCCGGGTCGGACGTCTGCATCCCCGCGAACCACGTCAGGAAGTCGCGCACCGCCGTCAGGTACGCCGGATCGCCCAGCGCTTGGTAGGCGGCCAGCAGGCCCATCGAGGCGTAGAGCGCATTCGAGTCGAAATTGATGATCTCCGAGTCCCAGGCGTCCACGAACGCTCCGTCCCCGCGAATCGCCGCCACCTGCTTCAAGTAGTCCGCCGCGAGCTGCAGCGCCTCCGCGTCCGTCCGGGATATCACCACGACGGCGGAGCGGAAGTAGAAGAAGAACCCCGCCGCCGCCGCGTTCTTCGTCCCCGTGTGCCGCAGCTCCACCTCGTACAAGCCCTCCGGGTCGCTTGCGGTGTTGTCGAGCAGCGTGACCTCGAACGACGGCTCCCCCGGGTCCTGATAGAGGTCCAGCGTCTGGCGGAACTGCCCGTTGACGTAGACGTCCACGATCCCCGAGTCGGGCGTCTTCTGGAAGCGCGCCTTCACCTGCCCGCCCGCGCCGAGCTGCGGATAGAAGAAGACGCTCGCGCCCGCCGCCGTCGTCCAGGCGAAGCCCGGCACCGTGCTCCAGTCCCCCACGAAGTTGTTCAGCGAGTCCTCGAGCGTGCCCACCGGGCCGAGGTGCAGGTATTCGCCGCCGGTCTCGGCCACGTGCTCCAGCAGTTCGAGCTTGTGAAAATAGACGAACACCGCCGTCCCGATCTCGGCCTGAATCTCCACCGTATGCGTTCCCGGCGCGATGTCGGATTGCAGCAGAACGGACGCCAGGATGGTCGTGGGGTTCGAGAGATCGAAGCTGCCCAAACCCTGGCCGTCGAGCGTGGCGCTGACCGAGCCCGAGTCGGCGGTTTTTTGCGTCCCGAAATAGAGGTCGTGCTCGACGGGCAGGTAGTACGTGAGCGCGACGGAGTTGTCGTCGCGCGCGACCAGCAGCGTGCCGATCGGCTGCCAGGGCGTCCGGATCGAAGCGCCCGACGGCGGGACATCGAGCTCCGAGTAGGTGAAATAGCCGCCGCCCTCGTCGCTGTCCGTCCCGCTGACGGTGACGTCGCCCACCCCTCCAATATTCAGCAGCTGATTGGTCTCGATATGCGCCATCGAGTCCGGATAGACCTTCACCCCGATGTCTTCGGGCGGGACCGGCGGCTCCGCTTCCGGATCACCCGGCGTGGTCAGGAACTTGGCCGACACAACCGTCGTGTCCACTTCGTAATCGAAGCCGAGGCCGGCGTAATTGTTCAGATAGACCGTCTTCGCCATAGTAACTTCAGTGATGAGTGACGAGTGACAAGTGACGAGCAGGAGGTCTTGCTTTGCACTGATCACTCAGCATTTGTCACTGCCCTTCAGATGGAAATGAACACCGTCAAGTCCTCGCCCGGGTCCGTCGAGCCGACCTCGGTGATTTCGATTGACACGGGCTTGCCGCCCACGTCGCCATTCTTTGCGCCGGAGGCCCAGACGAGCTGCGGCGTTGGTCCGCCCGTGATGATGCCGTGCAGCAGCCCGGCGGGACCGTACGGCACGCCGTCGATCTTGAGCTGAATGCCGATCGTGCCCACCGCCCCGAAGTTGAACGGGCTTTTCGCCGCCTGCGCGTAGACCAGCCCGATGCTCGCGCCTTCCGGCAGCATCAGCGGCATCGCCAGGTCGGCGCCCGTCGCGAGCGGCCCGGGAATCTGGATCGTCCCGAGACCGCCGGCCGACGCGCGCAGTCCGGGCAGCGTGCCGAAAAGCGCCGCGTTGATCTCGTAGCGCGCCCAGAAGGGCAGCTCCACCGCTTCCGACACGCCCGCGAGATTCGTGAACCGCAGCCCCGCGTGGAGTATCCGCAGACGCCCCGGCCGGAAGTCCACCGTGTGCTCGTGCAGCGCCCGCGCCAGCGTGAAGCCCGGCGGCAGCACGAAGTGCAGATTGCGCTCCGTCAGGCGGTAGACCGTGTCGCCCGCGCCCGCCTCTTTTGCCACGCTCAGCTTCTGCGCGCGCGCCACCATCAGCGACGCCGACGTCGGCGTGGCGCCCTCGACGCCCGGCCCCACGATCTGCAGAATCTCCTCGCCGATGTTGAGATAGTCGCCGACCAGCAGCTCCGCCTGCGACGCCACCTCGGCCGCCGTGCTGACGGCGTCCAAAGCGCTCGCCAGCGTGGTTTCCACGCGCTCGAGCTCCCGGTCCGCGAGCAGCGTCAGGTCGCCCGTGCGGTAGTCCGCGCCGCGCGGAATCTGGAACTTCAGCCACAGGTGCCCGCGCGGGAAGACCGACAAGTCCCACTGCTCCGGCGGCGCCGGCGCCTGCGGCCGCCTCCGCACGGAGGTCCCGATCAGGTTCTGCGTCGGCCCGGCCGTGTCCGGATAGGTCAGGTCGTTGAACACCTGCAGCAGGAAGTCGCGCGTCTCGTCCGGGTTCTCGCCCGCCTCGACAACCTCGAACGTCTCGTAGCGGTTGTCCCCGAATCCCTCCTGCGACCACGGCGCGGCGTCGTGGGCGACGCGCACCACGTCGCCCGGCAGCAGCGCGAAGCTTTCCGGCGCGCCCCGCAGGCGGCAGAACAGATTGTTGTCGATGGCGCGCGTCAGCAGGTAATTCCCGATGCGCTCGGCCTGGTGCTGCGGCATGTTCCCCAGATACAGCCGCGCCGGGATCACCCGGCCCGTGCGCGCCTGATGCGGCTCGTGGTTCCAGAGCTTCGTCATCACGGCGAAATCGTTGTCGGTGTCGCGGAACGCGAGCTCGATGCGGTTCGCCGCCGCGCGCGTGTCCTTGTAGAACGCCGAGAACGATCCTTCCACGATATTGTCCATCGTGAAGTCGAAGATCGGCGCGCGCACCTGGTCGAGGCGCAGCCGGATCACGCCCGCGCTGTCGAACAGGAAGCCGCGGCAGGTCGCCAGCAGCGCCGCCAGCCCTTGATCGAAGTCCGCCTCCTCCGTGAAGGCGACGTGCGAGACGAAGCGCCGCACCAGGTTTCCGTCGCCCAGCGGATCGATCATCTCCTCGGCGGAATCGGCCGCCGCTTCGAACGACGCCCAGTCGATCCGCGAATCGGGAAGCCCGCGCACCGTCGTCAGCAGGTCGGCGATCTGCCACGCCGGGTTGTCGGAGTACTCGTAGCCTGTCTCGACTCCCTGCGCGTTGAAGATGCGCACCTTGCGCGTGCGGAAGACGCCCACCACGCTCAGCTCCGGCCCCGGCGCGAACACGTCGAAGGGAATCCGCAGCGCCAGGTACGCCGTGCGGGAGAACGTCAGCCCCTGCACGCCCGGCGGCGTGAGCGAGTCCGCCTTCTGGTCGCCGTCGTCGGTGAAGGGGTGGAGCGCTCCCACGCCTTCCGGGTAGAGCACGTCCTGCGCGCCTGTCTCCGAAACGAACGACGAGCGCTCGCCGTCGAGCCCCCTGTGGAACTGGATGTTCTCCGGGCTCTCGATGTCCCACGCCGCGCCGTTCACATACAGCGCTTCGATCGCGTCCCATTCGCCTTCGCCGAGCGCCAGGAAGACGATCGTGCGGTCGGCGTCGGTCTCGTCCTTCAGGATCACGTTCCCGCCGACCACGTGCCGCCCGTAGGCCAGCACCACAGGCTTGCCCAAGGAAGCCGTCAAGATATCCGTATTGGTTGTGCTAACCGGCATATGTCAACCCATTCCAAAAGTCTGTGTCATCCCGAGCCCTTCGTGGTCATCCTGAGCGCAGCGAAGGACCTGCTTTTCTTCTGACTCCTGTCTCCTGTCTCTCACGGCAGCAGCGCCTCGCTCAGCGTCCGCGTCTCATCCGGTGATTTCCGCTGCCCCTCGATCGATTCCGTCAGGTCGCGCGTGATGTGGAGGAATCCCGGAAAGCGGTGCTCGCGGCCGCGCGCCCGGCAGGAGAGAAAATTCTTGGGGCAGACCAGGAACGGCTGCCCGGTTGCCGGATCATCCGGATCCGCGCCGTCCTCGTAGCCGCAGTTCGCGTCCTTGAAGTCCCAGACGCAGAGGTTCGAGTACTTCCGCCGGGGGATTTCCGTCGCCGTCGGGTCGAGGTCTCCTTCGAGCGTCAGCACGGCGGTCCGCTCGTCGATCCGAATCTCGCCGACGCGCCCGCGAAACAGGATCACGGCCTCGTTCGCGGCCAGGAACAGCCGCTCGATGGTCGCTTCGATCCCCTGCAGGTCGCTCCGCTCGAAGTCGAGCACCTGCGCCGTCTGCAGGTCGATGTTCTGCAGCCGCACCGTGACCGGCTCGACGCGCAGTTGCTCGGTCAGCCGGATCACCGAATCGAGCACCAGGTGCGCCGCGTAGCTGTTGCCCTGGAACGTCACCTGGTCCTCCGCGAAGTAGTAATTCGTCCCGAATACGGTGAACGAGAGCAGATGGCACACCTGATGCTTCCCGCCCTCGATTGCTTCCTGAATGTTCGCGCTCAATGTCCTAGCCACGGTTTCGCTCCAACTTGGGTGTCATCCCGAGGGCCGTTTCCCGGCCCGAGGGAACTGCACTTGTTCTTAGGTCATCCTGAGAAGCGAAGCGACGAAGGACCTGCTTGTGCTTTTTCCTCTGCGTCCCTTGCTTCTCCTGCTTCGTCTTCACTTCCACCCGCACGGGCACTGCCACGGCGCGCCGGGATTTTCTTTTCGCAGAACCTCGTTGCACACGGGACACCTTCTGACCCACTTGCCGACCCACTCTCCGACCCCCTGCATGCTTCCCCTTCCGTTTCGGTTTGCCTGTCATCCCGAGGAGCCTTGCGACGAGGGACCTGCACTTCGTCTTACTCTCCTCCCAATATCTAATGAGCCGCATCACCATTCCCTGCTCCCTGCGCAGCGCAGAGGCTTGTTCTTTGCCATAGTCTTCTCCGTGTCCTCCGTGCCTCTGTGGCTAAATTAGAAAGTCCAAACTCGCCGGCGCTCCGCCCACCACGCGCACCCTGTGGGCTTTTGGCCCTCTTGTCCATTGCACCTCGCTAGATCAGGTAATCGATGCTGGCTGGTGATCCTCCAACTATCCTGACCCTGTGCAAACCCAGCACCACGTCGGTCTTGGGGCTTTCACCGCCCGTGAGCAGGTCGTCGAGATAGATCTGCGAATACGATCCGTTCACGCGGTACCCGTATCCCGCGTAGACGAACTGTTTGCCGCTTGCGCCGAGGTTGAGCGCCTGGCTCACGGGAACCGTGCCGAACGGATTCCCGGCGGCGAAGCTCGGGTAGAGATTCATCCCCGCGCCGACGGCCTCGATCAGCTGCACGCGGATGGTATGCTCCTCATGCCCCACTTCTTCGTAGATTGGCTCCTGATCGAAGTAGACCGAGTATTGCCGGCCGGCCGTTTTGTCCTCGAACGTGAAGTAGTCGGCCGTCATGCGCAGCCGGAACTGCTCGATGGCGTCCCAGTCGGCCTTGGCGCGCCGCTGGAACAGCAGCAGGAAGACGCGCCGCGGCGCCGCCTTTCGTCGGAAGAACTCCCGCGCCGACTCCACGCGCCCGCGCAGGACGTTTCCCTCTACAGTTCGCGTCACCGTGTAATCCGGGTCTGCCGGAAACATGTCAGTTGCTGCCATAGTTACCTCAGTGACGAGTGACAAGTGGCAAGTGACAAGATGGGATGTTGCGTTGCCTCTGCTTTTCGCTCGTCACGGTTCACTCGACACCGCCTCATTGTTGTAAGTTGCTTGTTCACTAGTCACTTGTCACTAGTCACTTGTCACTTGTCACTTGTCACTGCCTTAACGCCCGGCTCGTCGCGCCGCCGCGCCGCAAGACCACCAGCAGGCCTTCTTCGAGCGCCTGCGGATTCTGTTTCAGCATCGCTCCCAGCGTCTGCGCGCTCGCCGGTTCGAGCGAGACGGAAACGCCGCCTCCGGAGGATCCGACGCTCGATCCGGAGTTCAGTCCTTCGAGCAGACTCACTCCCAGCCGGTCCACCGCCTGGCGATTGACCACAAACTCTCCCGGATGCACGATTGCAAGCATCCCTCTGTGCCTCTGTGGCTCTGTGGCTATGAACCCGCCTTCGGCGAACTCCGGAATCGGCCCCGCCGCGGCCAGTTGACGCCGCCGGTTGCGCTCGTCCTCGGTCTGCTCCATCGACCGGAGAATCGCGGCGAAGTACGGCCACTGGCTCGGCGCCGACTGCGGCCGCACCCACTGCGACTGCATCTGGCTCCAGACTTGCTGCGCCGCGTTCACGGAGGAGACAAAATCGCGCCGGAAGCGCTCGTAGTCCTGGAGAATCTGCGCCAGTTGCGCGAAGCCCTGGTTGGCGATGTCGGCGTCGTGCCGCTTCTCGTCTCCGCCGCCGCCACGGAACAGTCCGAGGATGCCCCCGGCGATTCCGCCGATGACGGCCCCGATGGGCCCCCCCAGGCCGAAGCCCGTCAGCGCGCCGCTGCCCAGCCCGCCGAGCGCGCTCACCAGACGGTTGCTGCTCCCGATCGTCAGGCCCCCGAGCAGCGACCCGCCCGCCAGCAGCGCGTTTCCGGAAAATGGACCGATGCCTTGCACCGCCGTTCCCGACAATCCGAATCCTCCCGCTCCGCCCGGCAGCAGCGGAACCAGCCCGCCGAGGTTCACGTTCCACGCGCCGGCCATTTCCTGCACCGCGCGCCGGAAATAATCGGCGGCTTCGCGCCAGATATTTTTCCAAACGTCCCCGGTGCTGCGCGCCCCCGTCACGATTCGCCGCAGCAGATCGTCGAGGTCCTTCATCGTCGCGTTCACTTCGCGCCCGCGCCGCGCAAACGCCTGGAGCCCGCCGCCCAGCAGGTCGTCGAACGCCGACCCCACGCGCTTCACTTCCCGCGCCGCCTCGCCCGCGCCGCTTACGTCGATTACGATGGATACAGTTCTCTCTGCCATAGTGTTCCTTGGGAGTCAGCAATCAGTAGACAGGAGTCAGAAGGAAGGCCCCAAATGGGCGATGTGTCATCCCAACCCACTTGCGGTTATCCTGAGCGCAGCGAAGGACCTGCTTTTCTCCTGTCTGCTGACTTCTGTCTCCTGAATTCTCATCCCTTCACCTCACCGCCCCGCAGCGGGGGCAGATTTTTCCTTTCACCGGCGCGCCGCACTCCGCGCACGGGTGATACTCGCGCCGGAACCGCTCCCGCGCCGCCCGCAGCAGCAGCAGCCCGTCGAGCTCCTCCGCCCGCAGCTCCTGCCACGGGATCGGCGCCACTTCG
>Ga0326597_10005369_pt1 | contig 17812 bp, 11 predicted proteins | sample RVTome_12_FD_203789 | JGI IMG/M metagenome (GOLD analysis project Ga0326597, IMG submission 203789) | Soil microbial communities from uranium-contaminated site in the Upper Colorado River Basin, Wyoming, United States - RVT100D185 | ecosystem: Environmental > Terrestrial > Soil > Contaminated >... | reverse complement strand
ATGGCCTCCGCCTCGATCAGCCGCATCTCACGGCCGCTCGCCAGGCGGATCCGGTCGTTCGGGCTCTGGTACTTCTGCGGCTGATGGAAGTACACCTGTCCGTAGCGATCGAGCGATCCGACCGCGAAGAACTGGCTCGCGTAGTCCCACGCGACGCGCGGGTCCCCGGTGGTCTCGAAATACCCCGTGTTCGGGATCGGGAAGCCGAAGCCTCCGCTCTCGCCGTGGGGCTGAGGCTGGGTGAGGTCCGGTTCGTTCCCGTAGTACGACCCCCACATGCTGTACGACGCGTACGGCGCGACGGCGACGGCCCAGTAGAGCGAGTTTCGGGTGTCGGCGTCGCTCCCGTCCGTTTGGAGGTTGTAGCTCCAGGCATTGTCCGTGACCATCCCTGCATCGGCGGCGGCATCGCTCCAGTTGGCCATGCCGTACGTCGCCAGATACGCCCTAACCTGCGCCCGGCCCGCATACCCCGCCAACACGAGATCGGCGTCCGACGCCGTGTTGATCGCGACCGTGAACTGGCCTTCGGCGCGCGTCAGGTACTCGGTGGCGTCGAAGGGTGGGCTGCCGTCGATGACGCCCTGGCAGTAATGCTCTCCCAGAACGCGGTTCGCGAAGCCCGCCCAGAGATTGGCCTGGGCCACCAGGTCCGGACTCACGTCTCCCGCCTCGGCGAAGAGCGCGATCGCGGTCTCGGCGATGAAACGCGCCTCCTGGAGCGTCGAGAACTCCGAGCCGTCCGTCGGCGGAATGAAGCCGGCCTGGGAATTCGTGTTGTGGCCGTGCGCGCCGGTCTGGCCACCCGGCAACATCTCACGGGCGACCAGGAGCCCGTCCCGAATGATCCCGTTTTGGCCCGCCATGGCTACCATGAGCTGGCGCTGTGCTCCGTTCACGACTCCAACCTGGGACTGCGGCTCGACCAGGAACTCTTCCTCGATCGCGCCGGGGTTCTCCACCTCGCAGGCGGTCGCGACAACCGCCGTGAGCGCGAGGGCCCCGGTCATCCAAAGTCGTCGGTTGGTCATGATTCGCGTTAGGGTCATCATCAGAAGGTCACCCGGAGCGAGAGGCGCAGCGTGACGGGCGGAGGCATCGTCTCCTCGAAGCCGTAGCCCTGCTGCGGCGACCCGGGATCACCCGGATCGGCCGACGTCTCGGGATCCATGAAGGGCATCTCCTTCATCCAGAGGTAGGAGTTGTTGAGCGCGAGGGTCAGGACCGAGTTGCTCACCCGATCGCCGAAGAGGAATCCCATCGGAACCGTCGCCGAGACGCTGCGGAGCTTGAAGTAGGTGGCGTCCCACATGTAGCCCTCCTGCTGGCTCGTGCTGCCGCAGCGGGCCATCCAGATGGCCGGGATCGGGTCCTTGACCGCGATGTCGTTCGCCGGATCCACGTAGTACGGATAGCAGAGCGGCGAGCGGACGCTGCGGCCGATGGGGAAGACCTGGTGCTGCAGGTAGAAGCCCCCCTTGTAGTCGGCGCGCGCCGACAGCGTGACGCCGGCCGGCATCCGCACGGTGATCGACGGGCTGACGAAGGTCGTCGGCAGGTTCGGACCATAGAGGTACTCGTTGTCTGCTTCGCCGTCGCCCTGGAAGCCGGGGTCTCCCGGCTCGACGAACCGGACCTCGTCGAAGGAGCTCACGAGCTCGTCGGGGTTGGCCACCTTCTGGTTGCACCGGCCGCGCAGCGGGTAGCCGACCTTGAAGCAGCCCGTCTCGAGGTTCGGGTCATTGAGCTCCAGAATCTCGGATTTGTTCGTGCTGACGTTCACACCGAGGTCCAGCCCCCAGTTGGCGCTCTCCAACACGGTCGCGTCGATCTGCGCCTCGATCCCTGTGTTCTTGAGTTTCCCGATGTTCGTGAGCTGATCGTTGGAGAAGCCGCCGGACGGAAGCTGGGGCACGTTGAACAGCGCCTCGTCCGTCGTCTGGTGATAGTAGGTGAACGACGTCGAGAGCCGGTTGCTGAGCCACGTCGCGTCGAAGCCACCCTCGATCTCGGTCGTGACCTCCGGACCGATGTCGTCGTTGCCGACGTTCTCCGGAACGAACGCGGGAATGCCCGCGAGCCCCTCCGGGCTCCACGTGCGGACCGCGTCAAAGGCGCCGGGGGCGCGGCCCGACTGACCGAGCGCGGCGCGAAGCTTCATCTCGCCCCACTCGGGGTAGAACGCCTCGTCGGACAGCACCCACGACAGACTGGCCTTCGGGTACGCCTGAAGGCCGAAGCCCGAGCCGAACGCGCTGTTTCCGTCCACGCGCAGGCCGAGCGTCAGGAAGTACCTGTCGGCGACGTCGAGGACGTTCTGGAAGAAGAAGCCGGCGTTCCAGATCTTCTGCCGGTTCTCGAACGCGATCCGGGACGCGCCGGAGTTGATGGTCGGCACGGCCGCGCCGGGGAAGTTCTCGGCGAAGCCCTCGATCTCCCGGACGTCGTCACCGATCGCCTGCCCGCCCCACGAGAAGGTGCTCGCGAGGGTGTTGCTCAGGTCGAACCGATACGAGCCCGTGTAGTCGAGGGTGAGCACGCGGACCTGGAAGGTGTTGTTCAGGAGCGCGCCCTCGGGCACCTGCTCCCAGCCGTAGGGGCGAAGGTTGCGGTGCTCGCGGGCGGTCCAGTCGTAGCCCACCGTGAAGCGGTTCGTCAGGTCGGTGATCGGCGTGTACGTGAGCGTCGCGCCGGTCGTGAAACGCGAGACGTCTTCGTTGATCTCCTGGTCCATGAGGACATTCATGACCTCCGGATCGCCGCTTCCGAAGTAGTTCCGCTCCTGGCGCCACGCATTGAGAACGATGCCCTGCGCGTTGTTCTGCTGGGCCGTGTTCGAGAGCTGGTTGTTCGTGAACGACGTGTTCCACTGGATGTTGAGCGCCTCGGTCGGCTGGAACGAGAGGTTCGCCCGCGTCGAGTAACTCGTGGAGCCGTCGTTCGGCAGCGTGCCCTGAGAGTCGCCGAAGGACCCCGAAACGAAGTAGTTGATATCGCCCTGCCCACCCCGTACCGACAAGGAGTAGCTCTGCAGGTACGACGGGTTGGCGTAGTCACCACAGCTGAGGGGGCCCGTGCAGATCCAGGGATCCATGAACAAGTACGTGCCCGCTTCCGTCAGTTGGCGCACTTCCTCGTAATTCGAGAGATCGGAGGGAACGCTTCCGGGGCTGACCCCGTGTTTGCGGAACCACTCCGTGCCGCCCTGCACCTCGGCGGTCCAGACGGGCGCGCCGCCCGTGCCCCGCTTTGTGAAGACCTGGATGACGCCGCCCGCGGCTTCCGTGCCGTAGAGGGTCGTCGCCGCCGAGCCCTTGATGACCTCGATCCGCTCGATGTCGTTCGGGTTGATCTGGTCGAGCGGGCTCACGGACACGTTGCCGCTGCGGCCACCACGTCGATCCGGCGGGTTGGCGTCCGGGAGGTTGGTGCTGCGGATGCGCACGCCGTCGACGTAGATGATAGGCATCTCGCTGAGCTGCGCACTATTGGCGCCACGGAGCCGGATGACCTTGCCCTGTCCGGACGCTCCTCCGCCGTACACGTCGAGTCCCGGCGCCGACGCCTGGAGCATGTCCGAGACCTGCACCGGCGCGTCCCGCACGTCGGCGACGTTGATCTGGGAGATCGTGCTCCCGATCTCGCGCCGCGTCGAAGCGCCAGCGGTGCCGGTGACGACGATCTCGTCGAGGCCGAGGGCCTCCGTCGACATCTGGAAGTCAACGGTGGCGGTACCGCCCGCCGGCACCTGGACGGTCTCGGTGACCTCGCCGTAGCCGATGCGCCGGGCGGTGACCTCGTACGTGCCCGTGGGCACGTTCAGGATGAGGTAGCGCCCGTCGGCGCGAGAGAGCGCGCCGAGGTTCTGTTCGACAACGAAGACCTGCACTTCACCCAACGGGGCTCCAGTGCCGGCGCTCGTCACGGTGCCGACGACCTGCCCGTTCTGGGCGGATGCGGCCGTCGGAATGCCGAACCCCGCCAGCGCGATCGCGAGCGCCGCGATCAAACCCGTACGGGGCACGGTCGAGCTGAGCAAACGAATGATGTTCCCCACGGAGACCTCCTTCGAAGCCTTTCGAGATAGGATGCTTCCTTGCCAGACCCAGCACCTGCGTCAGGTCCTTCCGCCATATTACGCCTCGGAAGCCGATCGTGCAAAGCTTTCAATGTTGGAAGGAACCCGACATGAAGTACCGGGAGCGGCTGGCTCCGCATCCGCACACCATCGATGTAGATGATCGGCTGGTTCGTCATCGACACGGACGAGTTGCCGCGGAGACGGATGACCTTGCCCTGGCCGGCCTCACCGCTGCCGCCCGTGATCTCCACGCCCGGGGCCGAGCCCTGCAGGAGGGCGGTCACATTCACCGGACGATCGGCGATATCGGCCAGGATCCTCTCCGCGGGCCTTGGCGGCTCGCTGGCTGCGGGGATGATGGACGTAGGCGAGATTCGCGAGCCCATGATGGCCCGGCCACCCATCGGTAATGACCGTCGCACCCGGCTCGACGTGGTCACTCACGAACCCGTGCAGCGAGGCGGCAGAGGCGTCAGCAACCGGGGCCATTCTGCACCGGCCTATGCCCTTCGGCTCGCGGACCTCCACCGTGATCGCCGTCAGGACTTTCTTGCCGGGAACTCGACCCCGGTGGCCCGGCTCCTCACCACCGGTTCCACGTCTCATCCACCTGCACCGTGCGGCTCTTGCCGGTCACGGCCGGGGCGCACCAGTACGGATCGCAATCGATGCAACATCGCCTAGGCCGTTTGGTACGAGCCGATCTCCAGGGTCCGCTTCAGGCTCAATGCCGATACGCCGTCCTTCGCCGTGGCGAACATCCAGCAGGCCCCGAACCAAACCGTAAGCGGCGTCCGAGTCCGATCAAAGATCGTCCCCGCGGTCCCCGACATGCGACCGCCGCATGCCCGACACATGAACCGGCCGTCGCCCAACCGCCAACTGTCGTCTCCGCCACAGCACGGGCAAACGTAGCCGCTCGGCCACCGTAGCCACTCGAGGTAGTCGAGGCAGTCGGCATCCGTCCTGAACCAGGCCTGGAATTCGCCCAGGGATCTCGGATAGTGTGCGCCTCCAATGGGATAGCCCATCCCAGCAAGGTGCCGTCACTCCGCTAAGATGGATACCCCAGACGCCGTCGCTACTCCCCACGTCAATGACATTTGTCTCCGCGTGTCATGCGACCCCGAAGGCCGGCCACAATGCGGAAAGCGCAAACCCGAGCAGCACCAAAGCCGCGACGACCAGAAGGGAGGCGAAGAGCCCCTTCACGGCCATCGTCTTCAGATTGATTCCGTACCCCGCCGCGATGGCGGGCCCCCCGGCGGAAGACGGCAGGATGAATCCGCAGTTTCCGATAGCCGTCACGATGTACACGAACGGAATCGGGTTCATGCCGAGGCTCTGAAAGGTCTCGATGGTGATCGGGACGACGATGGCGATCGCGGCCGTGTTGCTCGTCACCTGGGTGAGGACCATGGTGAGCGCCGCGAACACGACGACCGCCATGAGCCCGCCGCCCCCGGCGTACGGCACGAGCATGGCGGCAAACGCCTCGGCGGCCCCGGAGGCGTCGAGGATGCGCCCGAGCGCGATCCCGCCCGCGAACAGGTAGAACAGACCCCAGTACATGTTGGCCTGTGCGAACGGCCACGTGATGAGCGGCCCCCTCTTCGTCTGAACCGCGAAGCTCGCGACGGCGAGCGTCACGAACGCGAACGCCGGTGTCAGCCCGGGTAGCCACTGGGCGTACAGCGGCCGGCCGAACGCGAGCGCGGCAGCGATGACGAACAGGGAGAAGCCCCACCGTTCTTCGGCCTTGACCGGCCCCAGCTCTCGTAGCGCGTCCCGAAAGTAGTCCTTGGATCCGGGCAGCTCCTCGACGTCGGGCCGCAGCGCGTATCGGAGGAACATTGCCATGAGCAGCACGATCACCACGGTGAGCGGGGCCATCCGCGTGACCCAGGTCAAGAACAGGAACTCCCGGCCCGTGACGGCCTCCTCGATGAACCCGACGGTGAGGAGGTTCGGCGCGCCCCCGATGGGCGTGGCCGCTCCACCGGCGCTCGTGCCCCACGCGACCGCCAGGACCAGGGTCGTGCCGATGCGGCTGTTCCAGAGATCCACGATTCCGATGGAGCGGAGCATGGCCACGACGATCGGAATGAGGGTTGCGGCAACGATCGTGTTCGGCAGCACGGCGGACAGACCGGCGGCGACCAGGAACCACACCAGGATCTGACGGGTCGTGCTGGTGCCGACCCCGAGCAGCGACGCCAGACCGACACGCCGGTCGAGTCCCCAGCGCACCCAAACGCTCGTCAGTATGTTGGCGCCGAGAAGAAGCAGGATGGTGTCCTGCGCGTACGACGTTGCCACCCGCTCCATGGGCGCGAGGCCGAATACCGCGGCGACGGGGAGCGGCAGCAGACCGGTCACGGCCAGGTGCACCGGACGCGCGATCCACCACCAGGCCATCCAGACCAGGAGGCCCATGGCGCCCCTGGCTTCGAGGGGGAGCTCGCCGAACGGGAGGAGGAGGAAGAGCAGGAACGCCGTCGGGCCGCCGGCAAGATGCCATGGGCTCGCCCGCTCGGCGGGTGCTTCTGAAGCGACGCTTCCTTGGGTCACGCACCCCTCCCTGGAAAAGATTCGCTCCGGGCGTTCTCGCCCGGCCCGGGCCTCGGCCAGGCTACGGGAGGGGGCAGCATACGGGTGCAGGACCGGGTGGCGAAAGCGGTGGCCGCGGCGGCCCGGGTTAACGCATCGGCGCTTCTGCGCGTCTTTACCCCACGAGCCGTCCGGGCTTGGGCCCGCGGACGCTGGTCCGCCGCCGAGCCGAGCATCCCGCGAGACATGCCGAGACCGATGATCCGACACGCACGGACCTGGACCTTCGCGACGACGGTGTTCGTCCTGGCGCTCCCCGGGGAGGCTCGTGGCCCAGATCGCCGAAGTGACGGGCGGGGTGCGCGACGCGGGTACCCGCCAGCCGATCGCAGGCGCGAACGTCACCTTGGAACTGGTGAGCGACACGACCACCACGCGCCGCGTCACCAGCGGCGCCGGGCGCCTGCTTCTCGTCGGAGGTGCGCATGGCCAGTACCGAGCCCGCGTGGGAAGCCTCGCCTACGGCTCCCTCGTGACCGATCCGTTCGAGGTGGAGCCCGACGCGACCCATGATCTCGGGACACTCACGCTCGTCATCCAGGCGATGGAGCTCGACGCGCTCTCGGTGACCACGGAAAGGGCGGTCGTGACGTTCGAGGCCGACCGGACGTCGTACGACATCACCGCCATGCCGTCGGCCCGGTGCGCCATGGCTTCGGAGCTGCTCCGCAGCATGCCGGAGCTCGAGGTGGATCTCGACGGCCAGGTGCCCGTGCACGGCACCCGTACCCAGATCTACATCGACGGCCGTCCGGCTCCGATGGACGGCCTGTCGCTGTGCCCTCCACCAACACCTCGTACGTCCCACGCTCGGCCCTCGCCCGCACGGCGTCACGCAGCAGACACGCATCGTCCTCGTGGACGATACGGGTGCCGGAGGGGGGCCCTCGAAGCGCATGAGCGTCACCTGCCCGTCCCCGTTCAGGTCCCGCCCGAGCTCCCGCGCGTTCAGGCCCCCTCGGGAGGCATCGACCTGGAACGGCTTGTAGGCTGTCTCCTGACCGGGCAAGGTGAAGATGAGCTCGGCCCTATCCGGGTTCGCCCACGGCACCAGATAGATGGTCCGCGTGTCGAGCACCTCGGTGAGCCCCGGGTCCGAGCCGTATCCCTCGACCATCCACTCCGCGATACGCAGCGCCGCGTGGGAGCCGGCGATGCGGTTCGCCTCGAGGTTCGCCACGATGAGGAGCGCCGGACGCTGATCGAGGGGCCGGCCCTCGTTCGAGCCGAGCGTCAGGAGCCAAACGTCCCGTGCTCCCTCGGTGCCGGCCAGGCTGCTCACCCGTGCGAGGCCCGAGTGCGCATTCGCGAGACCCTGGACGGCGGACGTGAAGGCCCGGTAGTCCATGTACTCGCCCGAAACCTGCGCTCCGGCCGCGACCGGCCCGACGATGGCCGCCGCCATCGCGCGACCCGGCCACCAGGCCCGGAAACTGTAGGTGTCTCCTCTCCGGCGCCACCCGATCCGGGTGGATGTGGCTGGTCCCGCCCCCCCACGCGCCTGGACTGCCCGCGGCACTCATTCGAGGTCGGGGGGTCTGATTTTCCCACGCCGCGACGAACCCGGGGGCCCGATGATCGATGAGATCCGCCAGCGCGTCGACGACCTGATCGTGGGCTGGACGGCCGCGCACGCGATCGAGTCGCTGCGGGTGTCGCTGGGGGCGGTCTTTCTGTGGTTCGGTGTCCTCAAGTTCTTTCCCGGCGCGAGCTCGGCCGAGGAGCTCGCCACGGACACCATCCAGATGATCTCGTTCGGCCTGGTACGGCCGGAGGTCTCGATCTTCCTGCTCGCCGCCTGGGAAAGCCTCATCGGCATCGGCCTCATCACCGGCAGGGCCCTACGCGCGACGCTCCTTCTCCTGTTTCTCCAGCTTCCGGGGACCCTGATGCCGCTGGCCCTGTTCCCGGAGCTGACCTTCCGGTCGGTTCCCTTCGTACCCACGCTCGAAGGCCAGTACATCATCAAGAACCTGGTCCTTGCAAGTGCCGGTCTCGTAGTCGCGGCCACTGTCCGCGGCCGCGGAAAGGGACGGGTGTCGGCGGAGCGTGACCGGGGTTGAGGGGGTCGATGCGAATCGGCGTCCAGGAGATCCAGAATCCGGCCGAGAAGATTCAGGTCAGCGAGCCCGCCGATGGGGAAGAGCGCGAGGGCGGCCGGGCCGAAGCCGGACCTCGGAAGGGTACCTTGACCCCGCCGCTCGTCACACCCGCCTGGATTCGTTCTTCTTCGACGGCGTGGGTGGGTTCTTCATGATGAACCGGTGGTCTTCGACCAGCCGGAGCAGGTCGAACGCGCTCAGGATCCCAACCAGCTGCTGCTCGTGGGTCACCACCACGTGGTGGATCTTGTGGTTGCGCATCACCCGCGCGGCGATGTGGACGTCCGAGTAGAGCGGCACCGTGTAGACGCTCTTCGTCATCACGTTGCTCACCGGCGTGTTGTCCGACAGGTGGTCCAGCATGTCCGTGGAGGTGACGATGCCGAGGACCTTGTTCTCCTCGTCCACCACGGGCACGGACTGGATGCCGTTGGTCTTCATGATATCCTTCACGTGCCCGACGGACTTGTGGGGACGGGTGGTGACCACGGACTTGACCATCAGGTCTTCGATGGTGGCGCGGGCGCTCAAGGTGCTGGGGGCGGCCGACGGACCGGGGGATTCGGCGCACCGCCCATTGAACCCCCGCCCGCGCCTTGCCACACTCGGAGACCATGCCTTCCTCCGCCGCCTTCCTCGTCTTCGGCATTCTCGCCGTCACGATCGCGCTCTTCGTGAGCGAGCGCCTCCGGCTGGACGTGGTGGCTCTCGTGGCGCTCCTGGCTCTCACCGTCAGCGGAATTCTCACCCCCGGCGAGGCGTTGGCCGGCTTCTCGGACCCCGTCGTCATCATGATCGCCGGGCTCTTCGTAGTGGGCGACGGCCTCTTCCAGACCGGCGTGGCACGGGCCATGGGACGCCTTCCGGCGAAACTCGCCGGCGACTCCGAGGTCCGGCTCCTGGTCATCATCATGCTCCTGGTGGCGCTCCTTTCGGGGATCATGAGCTCCACGGGCACCGTGGCGGTCATGCTCCCAGTCGTCATGGGACTCGCCTGGGCCCGCGACATTTCCCCCTCCAAACTCCTCATTCCCCTCTCCGTGGCCTCGCTCCTCGGGGGCATGCTCACCCTCATCGGCACGGCCCCCAACATCGTGGTGAGCCAGCACCTGGAGTCGCTGGGGCGCGAGGGCTTCGGCATGTTCGACTTCACTCCGGTGGGCCTCGCCATGGTGGTGGCGGGCGTGACCTTCATGGCGTTGGCGGGACGCCTCCTCCTCCCAGACCGTCCGAGCCCCGCCCGCCCTGCCGCCTCCACCGATTCGCCAACGCTCTCGGACCTTGCGGGGGAGTGGGAGCTGGCACCATCGCTCTTCCGGGTCCGTCTCGGACCCGAATCCCCCCTCGTGGGAGCAGCGCTTGGCGATGCGGAGCTCCCGGCCCGATTCGGGGTCACGGTCACAGAGATCCGGGAAGGCGGCCCCGAGCGCCGGAAGACGCCACGGCCCGGCGCCGGCCGGGCCCGACCAGCGCTCGCCACTTCCACCCTCCGGGCCGGCGACGAGCTGGTCCTCCAGGGGAGCCCCGACGGGGTGCACCGCCTCGTGGCCCGCGTGGGGGTCCATCTCCTGGGCGAGGAGCTCGAGGGCGACCCCACGGGTCCCGAGACCGGCATGGCCGAGGTCCTTCTCGCCCCCCGCTCCCGTCTCGTGGGCAAGACCCTCAAGGACATCCGGTTCCGTGACCGCTACCAGCTCGGTGTGGTTGGGGTGAAGCGACTGGGCGAACTGGTCGCCGCCCCCCTGGCCGACGTTCCCCTCCGGTTCGGCGACACCCTCCTGGTGCAGGGCGAGTGGGAGCGGATCCGGCTCCTCCAGCGAGAGACCCGGGATTTCATCGTGGCCATGGCGCCGCGCGAGATGTCGGACGCCCTGGCGCCCCTCGGGAGAGCACCGCTGGCCGTGGGGATCATGGTGGCCATGATGACGCTCCTCACCCTGGGAATCGTTCCGCCGGTCACGGCGGTGCTCCTGGCCGCCGTCGGCATGGTCCTCACCGGGTGCGTCACCGTGGACGACGTCTACCGTGCGGTGAACTGGGAGAGCGTGGTCCTCATCGCCGGCATTCTTCCCATGGCCACGGCGCTGGAGGTCACCGGGGGGATGGCGTGGCTCGTGGCCTCCCTTTCGGGGCTCATGGACGGGGCCGGCCCCCTGCTCCTCCTGGTGGCGCTCTTTCTTCTCACTTCGGCGCTGAGCCAGGTCATTTCAAACACGGCCACGGCGGTGCTCCTGGCCCCCATCGCCTCGTCGCTGGCGCTGGGGATCGGGGCGCGACCGGAGCCCTTCCTGATGACCCTGGCCGTCGCGGCTTCCACCGCCTTCGCCACTCCGGTGGCTTCGCCGGTCAACACGCTGGTGCTTGGCCCCGGCGGCTACCGCTTCGGCGACTTCTTCAAAGTGGGCATGGCGCTCCAAACCATCATCCTCGTGATCACCGTGCTCCTGGTGCCGGTGCTCTTTCCGTTCTGAGAGGCTTCGTGGAGGGCCCGGTGAACGATGCTCTGGAGGCCGAGTACGGGGCCCCGTCGCGTGGGGAACCCTGGGACTGACCCACTCGTCTACCTGAACACGAAAGCCTTCAAGGCGCACCTTGAGTGCCTCGAGGGCGTCGTCTCGCCGGTCCATCTTCAGGTACATGTGGGCGAGCCCGATCCAGACGTTGTCCTTCAAATGGGGATGCGGTCCCGCAGGTCAAGCAGGCTGGCCAGGGCCTCCAGTGGGCCACCTTGGCTCCCTCGGCGGGAAGGGTTCACCCACTGTGCGATACGTTCACCCCATCGTGCCTAAGTGCGAGGACCTTCACTGGCCGTCTGAATGGCACTCGTACCAGAGTTTTTCCAGGGCACGAGCCTCATCCTCCGAGAGCATGGCAAACTCTTTCTCGCGTGCCCTCTTGGACAGGCGTCCCTCCCCCCGGATCAGGAAGCGATGGAGCAGATCGACCGTCGAATGCGGCATGTCCCCGAGAAGCCGTTGAGCCTGTTCCGCAAAGCGGTCGAACGCCTCCAGATAGGCGACCTCACGCGGAAGGTCGTGCTCGACGGTCTCCTCGACCCGATCGTAGAGGAACTCGGCGTGAGCGGTCGCGTCGAAATACCGATAGAACCGGGTCGTCTGGTTCAGGACCCGCACGTTCCCCTCCTCCGTGGCCTCCCACTCCAGGTGCTCGAGCAGCGGGGCCGAATATGACCGGAGGACCCGCTGGTACTCGGACGCGCGTCGCAGAATAGCGGCGCTCACCGGGAAGACGAACCCCTCGGGGTTGTACCCCGCGCGCGCGAGGACGTGGTGGATCAGCCAGCGGTGGATCCGGCCGTTCCCGTCCTCGAACGGGTGGATGTAGATAAAGCCGAAGGCCACCACGGCGGCGGTGACGACCGGATCGATCCCGAGCCGGAGGGAGCCTCTCGAAGTCGATCAGGCCGCCGATGAGTTCACGGAGGTCGTCCGGACGGGCGCTTATGTGCTCGGGGAGGGGAGCCCGTGTGACCCGGTCGTGCTCGCCCACGAAGCCGCCCCCATCGCGCAGCCCCGGTGTCACGAAGCGCGTGTCGCCCAGCACGATGCGCTGTAGCTTCTCGAGTTCGGCAACCGAGACAATTACGTCTCCGGCCTCACCCAGCGCACGTCCCCACCGTCCCACGCGGTCGGGCCGCGGGCGCTCCCCCTCGATCTCGAAGGACGACCGGCTGTCGCTCAGGAGCAGGAACGCCGCGGCCCTCGAGGCGACATCCGGATGGGTTCGTCCGAGGACCTTTCGAGCGCGGTCATTCCACCGACGGTCGACGTGGGCCCGAAGCTTCGGAGTCCAACGGACCATCGGGCAGAACGCCGGAGGGCCGGGCAGGAGGCAACTGAGTCGATCCGGCACCGGATTTTCGATCCCCTGGGAGCTCTGAGCTCGCTACTGCTCCCCCGCCACCTCCTCCGTGACGTAGATCTCCCCGCCCGACTCCCGAAACGCGTCCGCCTTGTCGCGCATGCCGGCCTCGATCGCCTCGACGGTCTCCATGCCCTGCTCCTCCGCGAACTTGCGGATATCATCCGTGATCTTCATAGAGCAGAATTTCGGCCCGCACATGCTGCAGAAGTGGGCCAGCTTCGCTCCCTCGGCCGGCAGCGTCTCGTCGTGGTATTCGAGCGCCGTGACCGGATCGAGCGACAGGTTGAACTGATCCCGCCAGCGGAACTCGAAGCGCGCCTTACTGAGCGCGTCGTCCCACTCCTGCGCCCGCGGGTGACCCTTCGCCAGGTCCGCCGCGTGCGCCGCGATCTTGTAGGTGATCACCCCGCGCTTCACGTCGTCGCGGTTCGGCAGCCCCAGGTGCTCCTTCGGCGTCACGTAGCATAGCATGGCCGTCCCATACCACCCGATCTGGGCGGCCCCGATGGCGCTCGTGATGTGGTCGTATGCCGGCGCGATGTCGGTGGTGAGCGGCCCGAGCGTGTAGAACGGCGCCTCGTCGCACCACTCGATCTGCTTCTTCATGTTCTCTTCGATGAGGTGCATCGGTACGTGGCCGGGCCCCTCGTTCATCACCTGCACCCCGTACTCCCAGGCGATGCGCGTCAGCTCTCCCTGCACCTTCAATTCCGCGAACTGCGCCTCGTCGTTGGCGTCCCGGATGGAGCCCGGACGGAGACCGTCGCCGAGCGAGAACGACACGTCGTACTCCGCCATGATCTCACACAGCTCGCGGAAGTACGTGTAGGTGAAGTTCTCCTTGTGGTGCGCCATGCACCATTTGGCCAGGATCGAGCCGCCGCGGGACACGATGCCGGTCAGCCGGTTCGCGGTGAGCGGAATGAAGCGGAGCAGCACGCCGGCGTGGACCGTGAAGTAGTCCACCCCCTGCTCGCACTGCTCGATGATGGTGTCGCGGTAGATCTCCCAGGTGAGGTCTTCGGGCACGCCGCCCACCTTCTCGAGCGCCTGGTATATGGGCACGGTCCCGATGGGCACCGGCGAGTTCCGGAGAATCCATTCGCGGGTCTCATGGATGTTTTTGCCCGTGGAGAGATCCATGACCGTGTCGGCACCCCAGAGCGTCGCCCAGCGGAGCTTCTCGACCTCCTCCTCGATGGACGAGCTCACCGCCGAGTTCCCGATGTTCGCGTTGATCTTCACCTTGAAGTTCCGGCCGATGATCATCGGCTCGAGCTCCGGGTGGTTCACGTTGGCCGGGATGATGGCCCGGCCGCGCGCAACCTCGTCGCGCACGAACTCCACAGGGAAGCCTTCCCGGACCGCCACGAACTCCATCTCGGGCGTGATCTGGCCCCGGCGCGCGTACGTCATCTGAGTGACGGAGCCGCCCCCGCGCACGGTAGGTCGCCTCAACGCCTCCGGCATCTCGACGTCGCCAGCGAGGTTGCGCGTGCGGCCGGTCTCGCGCACGCCGCGCTCGGCGATCCAGCTCCGGCGCAGAGGAGGCAGACCGCGTCGCACGTCCAGCTCCCGCGGTCCGCTCGTATCGTAGACCCGAAAGGGCGGCTCACCGCCGCTCAGGGAGATCTCCCGCATGGGCACGCGGACGCCGCGCTCTCCCTCCACATAGACCTTCCGGGAGCCCGGGAACGCGTCGGGGTAATCGCCGGAGGTGGGCGCCCCGGTCGGGGCGGGGGCCACGGGAAGGCTCGAAGGGGTTCCGTTGCGCTCGGTCATGATGTCTCCACGGCGAGGCGGAGGGAGCGCCGGCGGGTCCGGGGCGCGGAGGCGAGGCCCCGCCCGATCCCTGGAGGGTCCGTGCCGAGAGGACCCCGCGTGCCGCGCTCCCTACGCCGGTTTGAACCGGATCAGGTTCCAAGGGTCTGTCTCAATCCCGCGTGATCAGCGGGATGCCCCTGGCGGCTCCCCGAAGCTATCGGAGGCCCGGGTACCGCGACACCCCGGAACGATGCTTCCCACGGAGGAGACCACGCTCACGGCACGGGAATGACCGAACGCGGATCGCCATCGCCCGGGACGCCCGAGCCGCCGGTGGACGTGCCCTGTAGCATCTCGGACAGGAAGTAGATCCCGACCGCCCCGGCCACACCCGCGACGGCGGTGCGCCACCAGGAATGGGCGCGGACCTCCGCGGCGGCGATCGCGTTGGCTGGAACGTCCAGCGCGAACGAGCCCGCATCGAATCGATTGCCGCCCATGCCATACATCGACGTCGCGGCGACGACCCACGCGTCGCTGCTGCGCTCGATGAGTGACCCGTCGAGTCTTCGGATGTCGTGTGCGGTGTATCCAGAGACTTCGAAGCTGCGGGGCGCGCTCAGGTGCACGCGGACGGACGTCCCTTCCGCGACCTGGGGGCTTGCCTCCTCGAGGGGCACGAAATGATAACAGCCGCCCACCGCCGGGAGGGCGCTGGCGGCCGCGGCGAGGCACCTGAGGAAGCGCTGCATGGAAACGACCTGTGCGGGTGTGGGTGGCGCATGTGGCCCGGCCGGGCCAGGGTCGGCGTTCGTACCCGGACTCCGCCATCCGGGTTCGCCGTCCGGGCGCCTCCCGCCGCCGCCATGCACGAAGCCCCCGGAGGGCAGTCGCGTCGATGCGACCGCCCTCCAGGGGCCGGCTTGAACGTATGGCGTGCGCTCAGCGAGTGACGCGCAGCCCCAGCTGAAGCGTCCGCGGAAGACCGGGCCGCAGCCCGGCGGGCCTCCGCGCAACCACGTATCGGGAGTCGCCGAGGTTCTCGACGGCCACGTGCGCCGTCGCGACCGAGCTCACCTCGTACTCGAGGCCCGCACCGAACACGGCGAAGGCATCGGTCCCCTGCCCGGCGGGAATGGAGCCCTGTCCGGCCGAAGTGCGCATCTCGGACGTGGCCGACGCGGTGATCCTCCCGCTCCACGCGCCGTGCGCGAAGCCGGCCGAGGCGAAGAACTGATGGGCGGGCAAGTAGGGAAGGTGATCGCCGACCTCGACCGTGCCCCACGGTCCGAAGTCGCTCTCGAATCCGGACTGGAAGGTGGCGCTCGTGAGGGTGTACGTCGTCCGCAGCGGGATGCGCCAGGCGCCCTGCTCGCCCACCTCGAGGTCCCGTCCGAGGGCGAGCTCGAGCCCGAAGGTTCGCACCGCTCCTCCGTTGTAGACCTCGTTGTCACCGCCGCCGCCCACCGCGAGCGTGGCGGTACCCAGGATGTTCTCGTAATCGCTGTAGAAGCCCGTGATCTCGACGGAGCTTCCCGGGCGCAGGGAACGCACGCCCAGCTCATAGTTCACGCTCGTCTCCGGCTCGGTCGCCTCGTCCGCACCCGGACCAGCCGGGCCGAAGCCCCGGTGCACGCCGCCGAAGACCTGGAAGCTGCCGGTCACGTCGTAAAGGGCCCCGATGCCCGGAATCCAGGCCGACATCGAGTTCGTGCGCTCGCCGGTGGGCGTCTCCCGCACGTCGTCGCCCGGCGCGTAGTCGAACCGCTCGAAGTCGATGGTCTCGTAGCGGAGTCCGGGCGCCAGCGTGAGCGCCCCCAGCTCGATGCGATCCATCACGTGGAACGCCCATGCAGCGGCCGCGCTGACGCGGTTGGCCTGCGATCCGGGCGCGCCGGCGCTCGCCAGGGCCATCCGCCCGCTCTCGATCGAGTAGCTGTCGTCCTGCTGGAATCGGTCCTCGTCGTCCTCGTGGTACCGCACGCCGATCTCCAGATCGTGCGTCACCGCGTCACCGAACGTTGCCCCGATCAGCGTCTGCACGCCCTGGGACAGGTACTCCCGGTTGTTGGCCCGGACCGAGAAGACCCCCTCCCCGTCCACGGTGCCGCGCAGCAGACCGAGCTCGGCGGCGTACGCGTCCGGGTCCGACAGGATGCCCGAGATGGACGCGCCGTTCACCCGGTCGAGCTTGTACCAATTCCTCGCGAAGTCGTTGCGGTACGCCGTGGTGGTCAGGTCGATTCCGGCCGGGAAGCGCACGAAGTGCCGCAGCTGCACCTGCTGATGATCGGCCTTCATCACGTCCTGCTGGGAGCCCGCGTACCGCCGGAACGGCGACAGCGCGAAGTCCGCCTCCGTGAGGCCGAGGTAGGTCTCGTCCGAACGCTGGTCGTAGTAGCCGAGCTTGAGCTCGAGCTCCTGATACGTGGTTGCGTCGAGCGCGGTGTTCACGCGCAGCTTGCCTACGTAATCCTGGAGATCGAAGCCAGTGCTCCCCCCGGAGTCGAGCTGCTTGAAGCCGTCCGTCCGGGACTGGTACGTCTCGAACATCCAGCCGAAGTGGGTGCGGGAGTCGCCGGCCCGCGCGCGAACCTGGCGGCTATCGTTCGTGCCGCCGGCTCCGTCGATCATGACCGAGAACCGGTTGGGGATCGGGGTCGACACCATGTTGAGCGCGCCCCCGATGGTGGAGGGGCCGTAGCGGATCTGGCTCGACCCCTTCCGAACCTCGATGGCGCTCATCCGGCCGGCGACCGGGAAGTAGTAGGCCGCGGGCGCGGTGTAGGGCGCCGGCGCGATCAGCACCCCATCTTCCATGAGCGTGATCTTCGAGCTGCGCTCCACACCCGTGCCCCGGAAGCCGATGTTCGGCCGGAGCCCGTACCCGTCCTCTTCCTGCACGTTCACGCCCGGCACCTCGCGCAGAAGCGCGTGGACGTCGTCGTACACGACAGGTCGGTCCTGCAGCGAGCGCGGTCCGACGACGTGTACGGATCCCGGCACGCGGCTGCGGTCGATGCCCTCGGAGAGACGCGTCCGACCCATCAGGACCAGCACCGGATCGATGGCGACCGGCGCGGCGTCGAGCGCGATGTCGGGCCGAGCCACCGCGTCGGCCCTCACGTCGACGGTACGATCGAGGACCGCCCGCCCGATGACGTGGAACCGGAGCGTGTGGGTTCCGGCGGGAACGCGATTGAACAGGAAACGGCCCTGCTCGTCCGAAAGCGCGGTCCTTCCGGCATCCACCAGCTCTACCGACACGCCGGTCAGAGGCGCGCCGCCCTCCACCGACCGTACGGTCCCGCTGATCACGCCGTGAGCGCCGGCTTGTGCCGCCGCCCCGGCCGCGCTCCATCCGAGCGTC
>Ga0326597_10005368_pt1 | contig 17813 bp, 13 predicted proteins | sample RVTome_12_FD_203789 | JGI IMG/M metagenome (GOLD analysis project Ga0326597, IMG submission 203789) | Soil microbial communities from uranium-contaminated site in the Upper Colorado River Basin, Wyoming, United States - RVT100D185 | ecosystem: Environmental > Terrestrial > Soil > Contaminated >... | reverse complement strand
CTTCGTGTGCGGCTCGGACCCCCCGGGGCCAACCCGCGAATGAACGGTGGCAAGACCACCCCCCATAGGTGGCTGCCTCAATAGCGCCACCCTGACGAAGCGGAGCCGGTCACTCCATAGGGTCTACTTGCTTGGCGTCTTTTGCGGTAAGCGGTTCCCGGCAGAGCGGCGGAGCGGCGGTCACTCGAGGCCGAGCTGGGCGAGGAGGAAGTCGCGCACGCCGGTCATGGCCAGGCGCTCGCAGGCGCTCCCCCGGTTGGAGCACAGGAGGACCGGGCCGTCCTCCGGCCGGTCGGGCAGGCGGCCGTGGGTGCCCTTCACCAGGTCCGCGCGCAGCGGGATCACGTCCATGAGGTAGCGCATCCCGAGCCGCTTCTGCACCAGACGCCAGGCGATGCGCCCCTTCACCAACGGCCGGTCCGGGTCGAGGAACAGCTCCGCCGGGTCGTAGCCCGGCTTGCGGTGGATATCGACCGTGCGGGCGAAGTCCGGGGCGCGGGCGTCATCGAGCCAGTAGTAGTAGGTGAACCAGTGGCCCGGCTCGGCGATCGCCACCAGCTCGCCGGCGCGGCCATGGTCGAGGCCGGCGGCGCACTTGCCCTCCGCGTCCAGCACCCGCTCGATGCCATCGCCGCACTCGAGGATCGCCTTCACCTTGGCGATCTCCTCCCGGTCGCGCACGTAGACATGGGCGACCTGATGGTCGGCCACGGCAAAGGCGCGCGAGGCGCCGGCATCGAGGAGCTCGCCGGCCACCGTCTCCTGGACCCGCAGCAAGCCCGCCTCGCGCAGGGCGCGATTGATGTGCAGGCCGCCGGTCGCCTCGGTGATGCCGTACTCGGAGACGACCACCACCTCCGCCCCCTGGCCGCGCACGTGGTCGATGAGCGCGCCCGCGACGCGATCGACGGCCCCGAGGTCCGCGGCGATCGCCGGGTGGTGGGGAGCGAGGCGCTGGAGGTTGTAGTCCAGATGTGGCAGGTAGACGAACGTGAGGTCCGGGCGGTGGCGATCGAAGCAGGCGCGTGCGGCCCGGGCGATCCACTCCGAGGAGCGGATCCCGGCCTTCGGCCCCCAGAAGTCGAAGAACGGGAAGTCGCCCAGCTCGGCGGTGAGCTGGCGGGCCAGGTCTATGGGCTCCGAGTAGAGGGCGGGGATCTTGCGGCCGTCCGCCGGATAGACCGGCCGCGGGGTCACCGACCAGTCCACGGTGGAATACATGTTGTACCACCAGAAGAGGTTGGCGCAGGTGAAGCCGGGCTGGCGGTCGCGGGCGATCTCCCACACCTTGGGCATCCCCACCAGGGGGTTCGCCTGATGCCAGAATCGCACCTCGGCGAGCTCCCGGAAGTACCAGCCGTTGGCGACGATCCCGTGGTCGCGCGGCAGGTGGCCGGTGAGCATGGTCGCCTGGGCCGTGCAGGTGACCGCCGGCAGGACCGCGCCCAGCTCGGCGCGGAAGCCGTCCGCCGCGAGCGCGTTGAGGTGTGGCGTGTGCTCCCCGAGCAGGGCCGGGGTGAGCCCCACGACGTCGATCACCACGAGGGGAGCGGAGTGGTTGGCCATCGGATCAGTCAAGCGAAGGGCGAGCCAGCCATGCGCAACTGTGGCGCACCCACCGGCACCTGTCACCCGTGGTCGCAACCGGGCCGCCCCTAGGAGTGGCCTTGGCCGCGGCCAGCGGCCGCGGGTCGCCGGTGGAACCGGCTCCTACCTTGGGTTGGAAGATCGCCGCACCGACCCGGACCCGCGGTAGGAGCCGAATCCCTTCGGCGACCCCGGCCCGAAGGGCCGGCCGCGCCAGCGGCGCCGGTTTGGTGTGGCCGTTGGCCGCGGGTCGCCTGCCTGCCGGTAGGCGGGCCGGTGACACCGGCTCCTACGAGTCGCAGTGATCGGCAACGCGTGCCCGGACCCAGTCGAGCTCCGCGGTCAGGGCGGCGACGAGGGCGTCGCGGCCTTGCGGGCGCTCGGCCTCCGGCAGGACCTCCCAGGTGTAAGTCTCCACCTCCAGGTGGTCGCAGAGCCCCTGCTCCACCACCGCCGCCAGGGCGCGCTCCAGGTCCGGGCGGGTAGTGGCGAGGCGGCCGACGGCGGCGCGGTGGATCGGCACGTGGTAGTGGATGCGCCACGGGCGATCCACGGGAAACTCGCCCGCCCGGGCGGCCGCCAGGGCATCGGGGAGGTCGTCCAGGCCGAGGGGACGACCGCGCCCATCCGCCACCCGGACCTGGTGGAGGAAGCGCGGCTCGGCGAATCGCGCCACCTCCGCCAGCACGCCGTCCGCATCCGGTGCCGGCACCTCCAGGGCGGAGGAGAGCTGCACCTTCCCGACCCGGACGCCGGCCGCGGCCAGGGCGGCCAGGGAGGCCACCGGGTCCTCGCAGGCGACCGCCTGGTGGCAGCAGTCGAAGCACACGCCGAGGAAGTCGTCGATGAGCGACGCCGGTTCGCCATCGCGCGCCGCCGCCTCCTGCAACGGGCCGTGGAAGAAGACGATCGCCTCGGCGGTGGTCTCCAGCACGCAGCCAGGCTCGGGCTCCAGGCAGAGGCGAATGGCCTTGCCGGTATCCTCGGCCAGACGGCGCAGGTAGCGCGCCACCCGGATCAAGTACAGGGCCGCCAGGCGGTTGTGCTCCTCGCCCCACCCCCGGCCGTAGGCCACCGGCAGGGTGGAGATCGAGGCCGCGGCGAGCCCCTCGGGCATCAGCCGGGTGAGGAGGGCGGCGACCGCCATGGTGTAGGCGACCCGGTCGGGCTCGCTCCAGTCCGGCCGGTAGACCGCGTGCTTTACGACCGGCGCCTGGAAATCGCCGTAGGGGAAGGCGTTGAGGGTGAAGAGGTAGAGCCCCGCGTCGTCCAGGGCCGCGCGCAGCCGCTCCACCTCGGCCGGCGCGGCGATCAGGGCGTCGACCACGCCGCGGTTGAGCCACAGGCCGAGGCCGAGGCGATCCACTCCGAGCCGGCGGCGCACCGGTGTGGCGTACTCCGCGATCACCCGGTGCACCCCGGCCAGGTCCGGCGCCGGGTGGATGTTGGTGCAATACGTGAGGTGGAGGGGTCGGCCCACCCGGTCGGGTGCGGTGATGTGCACGGATCAGTCCGGATTTCCCACAAAGGTTCGTCGCGAGTTGCAGCCTGCGCATTGTGAGAAGTACGGGCTAGATCCGCCAGTCCAGGCCGATGACGAAGTTGGTGCCGGGCTCGTTCTGTCCCGAGCCGTGGATGCGGTAATCCTCGTCGGTGATGTTCTCCACCGCGGCCGACAGGGTGAGACCGTCGCGGATCTCCAGGCCGCCGCGCACCGTGGCCACCACGTAGCCCGGCGTGCCGCCCGGTGGGATGCGCTGGGTGTCGAGTTGATCACTCGGGGAGAGGCGATCGGCCTCACCTGCCACGGTCACCAGCCCCTCCAGCCAGCCGGACCGCTCCGCCGGCTCCCAGCGCAGGCCGGCGGTGGCGGTCGGCGGCATGAGGCGGGAGATCGGCGCCCGCACCGCAGGGGCATCGCTGGTGACGAAGGTGTCGACCTCCCCCTCCAGCCAGGCGAAGGTGCCGAAGGCGGTGAGGTCGCCAGGGACGCCGAGGGAGCCGCCCACCTCGACCCCGTGGACGAAGCCGTCGCCGGAGTTGCGCTTGGTCACCTCGCGCAGGCCGCCCGCGGTGACCCGGCCGGTGGGGGCGCGGATGATCATGCCGTCGATGGCGGTGTAGAAGTAGCTCACCGCGAAGGCCGCGCGATCAAACCGCGCCTTCACCCCGATCTCGCCGGAGAGGAAGTGCTCCGGGTCGAGGTCGGTCGCCGGGATCTCCTGCTCGTCGCTGCGCGCCTCCACAGAGCTGGTGAGGTCCGAGAGGTTCGGTGCCCGGAACCCCTGGGAGAGGCCGGCGAACAGGTGCCAGTGGTCCGCCTGGTCCACGGCCCACAGGAGGCGTGCGCTCCCCACCACCGTGTCCCAGCTCTGGGACCGGGAGGAGGCATCCCCGGTCACCGGGTCCTGGAAGCGGCCGGCCGCGGCCCGGGCATAGGTGTAGCGCCCGCCCGCGATGAGGTCCACGCCGTCGAACAGGGCCACGTCGTCCTGCACGAAGAGGCCGCCGAGGTCGTAGGTGGCGTCGTCCGCCACGGGTCCTTGGATCGCCACGGACGAGAGGCTGCCGTCGGCGGCGTACTCCTTCAGGAAGGACGAGACGTCGTCCCGGTACCACTCGGCACCGTAGGTCCAGAGACCCACCGGGGAGGCGGTCTCGACCTGGAGCCAGGCGCCGAGGGTGTCCACGTCGAACCCCTGGCGGTCGCTCTTATCGTCCTTCTTGATGCGGAACTGCTCCTCCTCCTGGGTGTGCCACGACAGGCTCGCGGTCAGGCCGGCGATCGCCGGGGCGAGGTCGTGGCCGCGGTACTGGAGGTAGGTGAGGCGGCGCGTCTGGTCGAGGGAGCGGCGCTTCTCGTTGCCCACGTCGGTGCCCTCCCAGCTCTTGGCGAAGATCGTCTTGTGGGTGCGCCAGGCGTCGTCCTGCTCCACCTGCTCATGGGCGAAGACCAGCCGGGCGTCGTGGTCGAACCGATACTCGATCTTCACGTCGCCATCGACCTCGTCGTAACCGGTGTGGGGCTGGAGGCCCAGCTCGCGGCCGCCGCGCACGTCGCCGAAGTCCTTCCACGAGGCGCCGGCGAAGATCCGCACCCGGTCATCACCCGGCGCCGCGCCGACCTCGGCGCGGGCCACGTGGGCGTCCTCGGCGCTGGCGTAACGGTAGTAGAGGCGCGGCTGCCAGGCGCGGTCGACGCTGGTGGGATCGAAGGTGCGGGTAAGGGCGTTAACCGTCCCGCCGATCGCGTCGCTGCCGTAGAGCACCGAGCCGGTGCCCTTCACCACCTCCAGGCGCTGGATGGTGAGGGGGTCGACGGTGCCCCAGTACTGGTTCGGGCCGTCGCGGAAGACCGAGTTGTTGAGGCGGATGCCGTCGATCAAGAACAGGGTGCGAAAGCCGGTGAAGCCGCGGATGTAGGGGGAGCCCTGGCCGTGGGAGGTCTTCTGCATCAGCACCCCCGGCACCTCGCGCAGGGCCTCGGGCACGGTGCGTGCGAGCTGGCGGTTCTGCAGGTCCTCGGCATCGAGTACCTCCACGGTCTCGGGGATGTCGAAGGTCTGCTTCTCGGTGCGGGTCGCGGTGATGACCACGTCGTGCAGGATGATCGGGCGACCCTCGGCCGTGACCGCCTCGTCACCGACGGTGCCAGCCATGGCCGGTACGGCGCGGCCCAGGGCGAGGGCGCCGAGGACAACAACCCGAAAGAGATCTCGCTTCATCAGATTCCTCCACTCCTGGGCGCCAACCTAGGGGCACGGCATGTCGTGCCCCTACGCCGCCGCGGGCGTGACTGGGTGTCTCGCCGACTCTGCCAAGCAGGACGTGTGCCACCGCGACGGGGTGGCCGGCAGCGCAGGGAAAGGGCCGGCGCCCGCCTGGATGGCGGCCCTGGGCCTGCTGGACCACCCTTGGCCACCGATTGGCCATGCCCGAGGGCGACCCACCCCTCTCTGTCGGCCGGTCTTCGCGGCCTGGCGGGCAGAGCCCGCCCTACGGCGGGACCAGGGGTAGGAGCCGAATCCCTTCGGCGACCCAGGCCCGTAGGGCCTGCCTACCGCAGGCTGGCCGGCCGCTCCACGGCCGCGGGTCGCCGGTGGAACCGGCTCCTACCATGGGCTCCCGATGTCGCCGCGCGGGCCAGCGAATGAGACAATAGGGAGGCGGCCCCGCTGGCTGGCCCGCGGGGCGCCGGAGGGCGTGAGGGCGTGGCGATCTACCTGGCGTATGACGGCTCGATCAACGGCGACTGGATCTCCCACTACGCCGTACGGATGGCAGCGCGCCACCCCGAACGGACGCTGCACCTGGTCCACGTCCAGGAGGGGACGACCGGGGCCACGGAGCTCCAGGCCAAGCTGGAGCGGATCGCCGGGGAGTGCGAGCAGGCCGCGGTGCGCTACGCGGTCGCGCGCCACCCCGTGCGGCGCACGGTCGTGGAGACACTGCTCGCCGCCGTGCCCGCCGGCGGCGAGACCCTGCTGGTCTGCGGCACCCGCGTCCGCCCCGGTCGCCGCGGCCTGCTCGCCGGCACGGTCTCCGAGCAGTTTCTGCACCGCGGCCACTGTCCCACCCTGGCGATGCGCGTGGTCCAACCGGGGCTGCTCGGCCTGCCGCGCGATTTCCTGATCCCCCTCGCCGGCCATCCCCGCGGGCTCCGAACCGCCTTGCCCTTCCTGGCGTTGCTCGCCGGCGACGTCTCCCGCATCCACCTGCTGCGGGTCACAAAGGTCACGGCGGCGCGGTTCCGCCGCCTCTCCGCCGCGACGGCAGAGCGCATGGCCCAGGAGGGGCGCGCGTACCTGCACCAGGCCGAGGGCCTCCTGGCCGGCGACGCCGCCTTCGCCCAGGCGCGGCTGGACTCCCTGGTGGCGGTCTCCGACGACGTCCCCAAGGAGATCGTGATCGCCGCCAACCGCACCCAGTCGCGGTTGATCCTGATGGGGGCCTCGGAGCGCAACCTGCGCCAGCGCTTCTTCTACGGCAATCCCATCGAGCAGGTGCTACGCGAGACCCCGTGTGACGTGGCGATCTACCGGGCCCGGTCATGAGCGGTCAGCAGATCCAGCACGCCCCAACCGCGGCGGTCTTCGGCCTGCTGCGCAGCCAGCCCGCCGGCCTGTCCAGCGAGCAGGTGGCCGAGCGGCTCCGCGAGCTCGGCAAGAACACCCTGCAGGCCGCCCAGAAGGGGCGCTGGCTGCGCACCCTGGCGCGCCAGCTCACTAACTTCTTCACCCTCCTGCTGGACCTCTCGGCAGCGGTCTGCTTCGTCGCCGATCACGTCCAGCCGGGCGAGGGCATGGCGATCCTGGGCTGGGCACTGTTGGGGGTCTCGGTGCTCAACTCGTCGTTCGCCTTCTTCCAGGAATACCGCGCCGAGCTGGCGATGGCGGCCTTGCAGAAGTTCCTGCCACCGCGGGTGACGGTGCGGCGGGACGGCGCCGAGGTCGAGGTTCTCGCCGAGGCCGTGGTGCCGGGCGATGTGCTGCTCGTCCGCGAGGGCGACCGGATCTCCGCCGACGCCCGCCTGGTGGAGAGCGACGACCTGCTGGCCAACAACGCGCCGCTCACCGGCGAGTCGCGCACCCAGCCGCTCAACGCCCTACCGAGTGATACGTCGCTGCTGGCGAGCCACAACATCGTGTTCGCCGGCTGCGCGGTGGTGCGAGGGTCCGGGGTCGCGGTGGTGTTCGCCACCGGCGGCCGGACCGAGTTCGGCAAGATCGCCTCCCTGTCGCGCGACATCCGCCGTCCCATGACGCCGCTGGAGCGCGAGACCGCGCGCATGGTGCGTATCCTCACGGTGATCGCGGTGACCCTGGGGGTGCTGTTCTTCGCCTATGGCGTCACCGCCGGTCAGCCGTTATGGGTGAACCTGGTCTTTATGCTCGGCATCATCGTGGCCAATGTGCCCGAGGGGCTGCTGCCGACCTTCACCCTCGCCCTCTCTATGGGCAGCCTGCGCATGGCCCGCAAGAACGTGCTGGTGAAGAGCCTGCCGGCGGTCGAGGCCCTGGGGGCGATCCACGTCATCTGCTCGGACAAGACGGGTACCTTGACGCTCAACGAGCTGGAGATCACCCGCTTCGTCGATCCGCTGAGCGAAGAGACCCTGGCGGAGATCGTGAACGACCAGCCCCAGGGGGACGATGGGCAATGCGCGATCGACGCGGATGCCCCCAATCGCCGTGTCTTGCCACCCGGCGAGCGCGGTCGCTGCCTGCACCTCGCCCTGATCGCCTCCGAGGTGACCCACACGGCCCACGGCCTGAGCGGCGATCCCCTGGACGTTGCGATCGCCGCGGCCTATGGGCGAGCCGGTGGGGATCCCATGTCGATGGCCCACCAGACCAATCGCCACTTCGCCTTCGACGCGGTGAAACGGCGCGAGGCCGGCCTGCTGCGCGCCGGCCCCGAGACCCTGTTTGCGGTCAAGGGGGCGTGGGAGTCCATCCGGCCGATGGCACGCTTCGTCGAAGTTCGCGGCGCGGACACCGGGCGAGCAGGCGAGACGCGCCCCGCGGCGTCTCCCATGATCCTGGACGAGGCATCCCTCGCCCGCATCGATGAGGTGGTCCATCGCCTCGCCTCCGCCGGGTCACGGGTCATCGCCCTGGCCTACAACCGCCCGCGGGCCTCTCAGTTCAATGCCCCGCGGGAGGTCCTCGAACAGGGGCTGATCCTCACGGCGCTCCTGTGCTTCGACGACCCGATCCGGCCGGAGGTGGCGGGCGCGGTGCGGCGCTGCCACCAGGCGGGGATCGCCACCCTGATGATCACCGGCGACCATCCGGACACCGCGGCCGCGGTGGCACGCCGCACCGGCATACTGGTGCCGGACTGCCCGCACGACCGCGGGGTGATCACCGGCGACGAGCTGGAGCGGATCCGCGAGGGCGAGCTCGTCGCGCGCCTCGACCGCGGCCTCACGGTGTTCGCCCGCACCAGCCCCGAGCAGAAGATGAAGATCGTCGCCGCCCTGAAGCGCATGGGGCGGGTGGTCGCCATGACCGGCGACGGCGTGAACGATGCCCCGGCCTTGAAGGCGGCCGATGTCGGGATCGCCATGGGGGTCGGTGGCACGGACGTGGCGCGCGAGGCCGCGGACCTGGTGCTCCTGGACGACAACTTCGCGTCGATCGTCGCCGGCGTCGAGGAGGGGCGCACCATCTTCGAGAACATCCGCAAGTTCACCAACTACGTCCTGGTGAGCAACGGCCCCGAGATCCTCCCCTACCTGCTGTACATCGTCCTGCCCATCCCCCTGCCCCTGTCGATCCTCCAGATCCTGTCCATCGACCTGGGCACCGACCTGGTGCCGGCCATGGCCCTCGGCCAGGAACCGCCCGACCCGGAGGTGATGCAGCGGCCGCCGCGCAGGCTCAGCGACCGTCTCCTCGATTTTCCGCTCCTCGCACACAGCTACCTGTTCCTGGGTCTGGTCGAGGCCGGCTACTCGCTGCTGCTGTTCTTCTACGTCCTCGGCCAGGGCGGCTGGCAGCTCGGGGAGCGGCTGTCGCCGGGCGATCCGCTGGTGCGCTCGGCGAGCGGCGCGGTGCTCGCGACGATCATCCTGATGCAGATCGGCAACCTCGTGGGCCGCCGCTCGCGGACCCGCAGCGGCCTCGACCTCGGCCTGGTCACCAACCGGCTGATCGTCGCCGGCGTGGTGCTGGAGGTCGCCTTCTCCTGGGCCCTGCTCTACTGGCCACCGGTCCAGACCCTCCTGGGCACCGGCCCCGTCCCGCTCCACGTCTACGCCCTGGCCTGGCTCGGCCCGCTGCTCATCTTCGCCGTCGACTACCTGCGCAAGCGGATCGCCACACGCGTGCCCACAGAAGCGCGGCCGACGGCGTGAGGCAGTGACCCGGGAAATGGCGGGTGGGCATGGTAAGCGTGGTCTGAATTGACGGCGCTTCGCGCGACTTTCGGCCGATTTCCGAGCGATGCGGCGAGGCGCTTGGGGAACGCGGGAACCCAGGAAACCAGGAGAACAGCCATTCGAAAAGATCCCTCCTGGTTTCCTGGGTTCCCGCGTCGATCAACCTCCGGTGGTCCGACGACTATGGGTTCGCGTTAGTCGTTCACCCCCACTGGCGAACGTGCTAGATACTGCACGCCGTGCCACCTCAGGAGCCGTGGAGCGCCGATGTCCAAGTTGCCTTTAGCCCCCCGCACCGCCACCGGTGCCCTCATCGCCCGGGCCGACCGGGTGCTGATGCATACCTATGCCCGGACCCCGGTCGCCTTCGTCGCCGGCGAGGGGTGCCGGCTCATGGACGCCGAGGGCCGCACCTATCTCGACCTCGCCGCAGGCGTCGGGGTGTGTTGCCTCGGCCACGGCCATCCGCGGCTGGTGCAGGCGCTCCAGCGTCAGACGGAGCGGCTGCTCCAGGTCTCCAATCTCTACTACACCGAACCGATGATCACGGCCGCGGAGCGACTGGTAGCGTGCTCATTCGGGGATCGGGTCTTCTTCTGCAACTCCGGGGCCGAGGCGAACGAGGGGGCGATCAAGCTCGTCCGCAAGCGGAGCTTCGACGACCACGGACCGGGGCGATACCGGGTGCTGTCGTTCACGCCGAGCTTCCACGGCCGCACCCTCGCCACCCTCTCGGCCACCGGCCAGGAGAAGATCTGGTACGGCTTTGCGCCCCTGGTGGACGGCTTCGACCACGCCCCCTACGGCGACCTAGCCGCGGCCGCGGCGGCCGTCACCGACGCCCATTGCGCCATCCTGGTGGAGCCGATCCTCGGCGAGAGCGGCGTGGTGGTCCCCCCCGCCGGCTTCCTCGCCGGCCTTCGCCGGCTCGCCAACGAGCGCGGCCTCACCCTGATCTTCGACTGCATCCAGGCCGGCATGGGGCGCACGGGCAAGCTCTTCGCCTACGAGCACGAGGGGGTGGTCCCCGACGTGATGACCCTGGCCAAGGGGCTGGGCGGTGGTCCACCGATCGGCGCGCTGGTTGCCACCGAGGCGGTGGCGGCCCACTTCACCCCCGGCTCCCACGGCTCGACCTTTGCCGCCAACCCCCTGGTGTGTGCCGCCGCGACGGTGGTCCTCGACGAGCTGCTGGACGGCGGCGTGCTGGAGGAGGCCGCCGAACGCGGCGCCTACTTCCGCGCCGGCCTGGAGGCCCTGGCGGCCCGGGCGCCGCGCATCGTCGAGGTGCGCGGCCGGGGGCTGATGCTCGCCCTGCTCCTCGACGCCCCGGTCGCCCCGGTACTCGACGCCCTGCGCGCCGCCGGGGTGATCGCCCTCTCCGCCGGCCCCGACATCCTGCGCATGCTGCCGCCCTTGATCATCGCCGAGGCGGAGGTCGACGAGGCCCTGGCGGCGCTGGAAAAGGTGCTGGTTGGGTGAGCGATCCGCTTTCGGAGTAAGGCAGGCTCGGCCCGCCACGCCGGGCGGAGCCATGCCTACCTCGATCACACTGCATCGAGCCCGCTCCCCCGCCGGGGGAGGGCCGGGGTGGGGGCGGTTGAGATACGCGATCGGTCGCGTCGTGAGCCAACCAATGCGGCTGTTCCACGCGCCCTCCCCCTACCCCCTCCCGGAGGGCGGGGGTGATCCGCACTTTCCCGGGATCGACGGGTTCTGCCATCCTCTGCGCCTTCCGCCGCACCCTGTGGCTGAGTGCTGACCGCTGAAAGCTGATGGATGATGGCTCGCAAGAAACGTGACTTCCTGACCCTCGCCGACTGGCCCCGGGAGGCGCTGATCGCCCTCCTGGACGAGGCCGCGCGCCTGAGGGCGGAGCAGGTCGCGGGCACGCCCCACCCCCTGCTCGCGGGTAAGACCCTCGGCATGATCTTCGAGAAGGCGTCGACCCGCACCCGGGTCTCGTTCGAGGTGGGGATGTACCAACTCGGGGGCCACGCGCTCCACCTCTCCGCCCACGACCTGCAGCTCGGCCGCGGTGAGACCCTGGAGGACACGGCCGCGGTCCTGTCGCGCTACCTGGACGCGATCGTCATCCGCACCTTCGGCCACGACAAGCTGGAGACCCTGGCCCGGGCGGCCACCGTGCCGGTGATCAACGGCCTCACCGACGAGTACCACCCGTGCCAGGTGCTCACCGACCTGTTCACCCTCCGCGAGCGGTTCGAGAACCTGCGCGGCCTGCCCGTGGCCTACGTGGGGGACGGCAACAACATGTGCCACTCGTGGCTGATCGGGGCGGCCCTGTTCGGCCTCGACTTCCGCGTCGCCACGCCCGCCGCCTACGCCCCGGACCCGAAGATCATCGCCCACGCCCAGGCCCTCGCCGCGACCAGCGGCGCACGCATCACCCTCGGCAACGACGCCGTGTCCGCGGTCGCCGGCGCCGTCGCCGTCCACACCGACACCTGGGTCTCCATGGGGGACGAGGGAAGCGAGGCGCAGCGCTATGCCGCCTTCCAGCCATTCCGGGTCGACCAGGCGCTGATGGCCCAGGCCGACCCCAAGGCGGTCTTCATGCATTGTCTCCCGGCCCACCGCGGCGACGAGGTGACCGCCTCGGTCCTCGACGGCCCCCAGTCGATCGTCTTCGAGCAGGCGGAGAACCGGCTGCACGTCCAGAAGGCGATCCTGGTGCGGCTGCTCGGCCAATGAAGACCACACCGGTGGACCGGAGGAACGCGAAGGCACGAAATACGGAAAGACGGATGGGCATGGCGCCCACATGTAGGGCCGGTTTCAACCGGCCGATGCCGTGTGCAAGAGGGTATGGCGTCCGGCGGGCTGAAGCCCGCCCTACAGACGGCGTCTTTCCAGAGCCAGTCGCCATTTCCGCCGATCCTCGCAGACTTTCGTGCCTTCCCGATCTCGTGCTTTCGTGTTCCTTTCCCCCCCGGAATAGCCACCCATGTCCAAGCCGCAGAAAGTCGTCCTCGCCTACTCCGGCGGGCTCGATACCTCCGTCATCGTCAAGTGGTTGATCGAGACCTATGGCTGTGAGGTGGTGTGCTTCACCGCCGACCTCGGCCAGGGCGAGGACCTCTCCGGGGTGCGGGCCAAGGCCCTGGCCACCGGCGCCAGCCAGGCGTTCGTCGAGGACCTGCGCGAGGAGTTCGTGCGCGACTTCGTGATGCCCATGATCCGCGCCGGCGCGGTCTACGAGGGGAGCTACCTGCTGGGCACCTCCATCGCCCGGCCCCTGATCGCCAAGCGCATGGTGGAGATCGCCCGCGAGACCGGCGCCGACGCGATCTCTCACGGCGCCACCGGCAAGGGCAACGATCAGGTGCGCTTCGAGCTGGCCGCCTATGCCCTGGAGCCCAACATCAAGGTCGTGGCGCCGTGGCGGCTCTGGGACCTCGACTCCCGTGAGGCCCTCGTCGCCTACGCCCAGCGGCATGGCATCCCGGTCCCGGTGACCCCGCGCAAGCCGTGGTCCAGCGATGGCAACCTCCTGCACATCTCCTTCGAGGGCGGCATCCTGGAGGACCCGTGGGCCGCGCCCGAGGCGGAGATGTTCGAGCGCACCGTGAGCCCCCAGGCGGCGCCCGACGCGGTGACCGAGGTCACGATCGGCTTCGCGGCCGGCAACCCGGTCGCGGTCGACGGGGAGCCGCTATCGCCCGCCGCGTTGCTCGCGCGCCTCAACGACCTGGGCGGCACCAACGGCATCGGCCGCCTCGACCTGGTGGAGAACCGCTACGTGGGGATGAAGTCGCGCGGCGTCTACGAGACCCCGGGCGGCACGATCTGGCACGCGGCCCACCGCGCCATGGAGTCCATCACCGTGGACCGCGAGGCCCTCCACCTCCTCCACGACCTGATGCCACGCTACGCCCGCCTGGTCTACAACGGCTACTGGTTCGCCCCGGAGCGCGAGGCCCTCCAGACCCTGGTGGACCGGGTGCAGGAGGCGGTGACCGGCGACGTGCGGCTCCAGCTCTACAAGGGCAACGTGACCGTGGTGGGCCGTCGCTCCGAGCACTCCCTCTACTCCGCCGCCCACGCCACCTTCGAGGCGGACACGGTCTACGATCAGGGCGACGCCGAGGGGTTCATCAAGCTCAACGCCCTGCGCCTGCGCATCCGCGCGGCAATCGAGCAAAGGGAGTCGTAGGGCGGGTTTCAACCCGCCGGACGCCATCGCTCAGCCAGCGGCGACGGCCGATTGAAATCGGCCCTACCGGGAATACCCAATGGCAGACAGCTCACCGAAAAAACCCTGGGGCGGCCGGTTCGCTGAGCCGACGGACCGGTTCGTCGAGCACTGGTCGGCGTCGATCGCCTTCGAGCAGCGCCTAGCGCCCCACGACATCGCGGGGTCCATCGCCCATGCGCGCATGCTCGGCCGCCAGGGGATCGTGCCGCAGGGCGAGGTCGACCAAATCGTCGCCGCGCTGGAAGAGATCCGCGGCGAGATCGAGGCCGGCACCTTCACCTTCTCCGAGGCCCTGGAAGACATCCACATGAACGTGGAGGCGCGGCTCATCGAGAAGGTCGGGCCGGTCGGCGGCAAGCTGCACACGGCGCGCTCGCGCAACGACCAGGTGGCCACCGACGTGCGCCTCTACCTGCGCGCGGAGGTGGTGGCGATCTCCCAGCAGATCGTCGCCCTGCAGAAGGTCCTGGTGGACCAGGCGACCGCCCACCGCGACGTGATCTTCCCCGGCTTCACCCATCTCCAGACCGCCCAGCCGATCCTCTTCGCCCACCACCTGATGGCGTACTACGAGATGCTAGAGCGCGACCAGGCGCGGCTGGCCGACGGCTACCCGCGGATCAACCAGCTCCCGTTGGGCGCCGGCGCCCTGGCCGGTACCACCTTTCCGATCGATCGCCTCTCCGTGGCGCACGAGCTGGGCTTCGCCGGAGTGTGCCGCAACTCGCTAGATGCGGTGAGCGACCGCGACTTCGCCATCGAATTCACCGCCGCCGCGAGCCTCCTCATGGTCCACCTGTCGCGCTTCGCGGAGGAGCTGGTGCTGTGGTCGTCCGCGCCCTTCGCCCTGGTGCGGCTGCCCGAGGGGTATTGCACCGGCTCGTCGATCATGCCGCAGAAGCGCAACCCGGACGTGCCCGAGCTGATCCGCGGCAAATCGGGCCGGGTGTTCGGCGACCTCACCGCCCTGCTCACCCTGATGAAGGGGCTGCCCCTGGCCTACAACAAGGACATGCAGGAGGACAAGGAACCCCTATTCGACGCGGTGGACACGGTGCGGGGCTGCCTCAAGGTCTTCACCGCCATGGTCGCCGGCCTGACCGTCCACCGCGAGCGGGCCGCCGACCTGGCAGGCCAGGGGTTCGCCACCGCCACCGACCTCGCCGACGGCCTGGTGCGCGCCGGCCTCCCGTTCCGCGACGCCCATGAAGTCGTCGGCAAGCTGGTGGCCCTCGCCGAGTCGCGCGGCTGCCAACTCGCCGACCTGAAGGCAGAGGACCTCACCGCCCTCGCCCCGGCCGCCGACCCGGCCCTGCTCCAGCAGCTCACGGTCGCGAGCTCGGTCGCCGCCCGCCACGCCCTCGGCGGCACCGCCCCGGACACCGTCCGCGAGGCGATCGACGATGCCCGCAAGGCCCTCAACTACAAAGCGCGGCTCTGGCCGTAGGTCGGTAGGACATTGCCCTACCTGTAGGGCGGGCTTCAGCCCGCCGGACGCCAAGGCTCATTGAAATGCGGCGACGGCCGGTTGAAACCGGCCCTACGAATGGGCGCCATGCCACGGTTGGGTGGGTCATCCTGCTTCCGGGTCGTCCACGGGCGGGGCGGCGGGCGGGCCCGGCATGGCGTAGGTGCCGTCGGCCCAACGGGCGAGGTCGATGAGGCGGCAGCGCTCGCTACAGAACGGGCGGTCGGGGTTGTCCGTCCATTCGATGGCCGCGTCGCAGATCGGGCAGCGCGGCGGGCGGGCGGGATGGGTCACGCGCCCTCCTCGCCACCGACCACGCGGCCCACGAGGTCGTAGTCGTGGGCCTCGGTGATCTCCACCTCGACGAAGCGGCCGATGGGCGGGGCCGCAGCGTCGATGCCGTCATTGAGGTAGACCACGCCATCGATCTCCGGGGCCATGCGTGCGGTGCGCCCGGCCAGCAGGAGGTCGGTCTCCTGCGACAGGCCGTCGACCAGCACCCGTTCGCGGCGGCCGACGCGGCCCTGGAGGCGCCGGCGGGAGATCTGCCGTTGCAGGGCCATGAGCCGGTCCAGCCGCTCCTGCGCCACCTCCGCCGCCACCGCGCCGGAAAATCCGACTGCCGCGGTCCCCTCCTCCTCCGAGTAGGTGAATCCCCCGAGCCAGTCGAAGCCGACCTCCGCCACGAAGTCGCACAGCTCCTTGAAGTGGTCGGCCGTCTCCCCGGGGAAGCCGACGATGAAGGTGGTGCGCAGGGCGATCTCCGGCACCTCCCGCCGCAGGGCGGTGATTACGGCGCGGATCGCCGCCGACTTGCCACGCCGGTTCATGCGCCGCAACACCTCGTCGCTGATGTGTTGGAGGGGCATGTCGAGGTAAGGCACCACGCGCTCGCAGGTCGCCAGGGCGTCGATGAGGTCGCCGGTGACGCTGCCGGGGTAGGCATACAGGAGGCGGATCCACGGGATCGCCCCCTGGCGATCCAGCGCCCGGAGCAGCCCGGCGAGGTCCTCGTGGCCGGCGGGGCGGTCGCACCCGTAGGCGGTCGTATCCTGGGAGATGAGGACGACCTCCTGCACGCCGCGCGCCGCCATGGCCTCGGTCTCCCGCAGGAGGTCGGCGATCGGCCGGCTGGCGAAGCCGCCGCGCATCAGGGGGATGGAGCAGAAGGTGCAGGCGTTGTCGCACCCCTCGCCGATCTTCACGTACGCCGTGTGGGGCGCGGTGAGGGAGAGGCGCGGCAGGTCGGCGGTGTAGAGGTGGTCGGGCAGGCCGACCTTGGCCTCGCGTCCCTGGCGCCCGGCGATCAGCCCGCGCAGGACCTCGGGCAGCCGCTGGTAGTCCGCAGAGCCCAGCACCACGTCCACCTCCGGCAGGGCCTCCAGGAGCTCGACGCCGTAGCGCTGGCCGAGGCAGCCGGTCACCACCAGGCCGCGGCAATGGCCGTGTTCCTTGTAGGCGGCCATCTCCAGGATGGTGTCGACCGATTCCTGGCGGGCGGACTCCAGGAAGCCGCAGGTGTTGACCACCAGGAGGTCGGCCTCGCCCGGGTCGCGGGTAAGGGCAAAGCCGGCCTGAGCGGTGAGCCCGAGGGCGACCTCCGAGTCCGCCAGGTTCTTCGGGCAGCCCAGCGAGATGAAGCCGACGGTGGTCGGCTGTGGTCGGGTCGAGGTAGGTTCGGCCATCACGCGTCGCCTGTGCGAGTAGGCAGGGGGCCGTAGGCGGGAGGCAGTGGGTCGTGGCCCGTGATTAAGGCGAAGCGGCCGGGCGTGACTACGTTCATGGAGATCGCGGCCACGATTTTCATGACGCGCTCTGCCTACTGCCTACTGCCCATGGCAGGCTGCTCGATCCGCTGCGTCCCCTCGGGCAGGTTGAGCACGAAGTGGGCCGGGTCGACCGGCCGGTTGGTCTTCAGGCCGTGAAAGGTGATCGAGGTGAGGTTGCCCACCTGATCCACGATCTCCAACCCGGCCAGGACCAGGCCGTCCCGCAGCAGGCGCAACGACACGCTCTGGAAGCTGCCCCCCCCCTGCTTGGGGGTGAGGAGGAGCTGGATCTCCTCCTCGTGGCCCCGCGGCGCCAGCTCTTGCATCTCGTACAGGTCCTCCAGGGCCGCCAGCCCGGCCAGGAAGGCGAGGGGTGTGCGCTCCAGGTCGCCGGGGGCGAGGCGGCGCACCACCACCTGCTCCAGTTCGGGTGAGTAGACCCACATCTCGCCGCCGTTGATCAGCACGTCCTGCTCCGCGGGCGACTTGAAGTGCCAGCGCACCCGGTCCGGGCGCTCGATCCACACCTCGCCCGTGGCGTCGCGGCTCTCGCCGACCGCGCTATTGACGCTGTGCTGGACGAATTGCCCCTGCAGGGTCTGGAGGCCGGTGAGGAACCTGCGCATCTGCGCCAGATCGGACCCCTTCGCCGCACTGCTACTCGGCGCGACCAGCCCACCGCAGGCGATCAATATGACGATGGTGATGACAAATCTGCGCACGGCGGCCTCGTGATAAAGGGTGGGGAACAAAGTGGAGTTAGCAGTCTGTCGGACTGGGGGTAGTGGGATTGGGGCCAGGCGGTTGGATTTGGGGCGGTCCCTCTGGGAGGCGGGTCGGGAGAGGACGGACGGGTTTCCCGGTGAGGGCGGGTCGGGCTTGGGA
>Ga0326597_10005367_pt1 | contig 17814 bp, 19 predicted proteins | sample RVTome_12_FD_203789 | JGI IMG/M metagenome (GOLD analysis project Ga0326597, IMG submission 203789) | Soil microbial communities from uranium-contaminated site in the Upper Colorado River Basin, Wyoming, United States - RVT100D185 | ecosystem: Environmental > Terrestrial > Soil > Contaminated >... | reverse complement strand
GCCGGCGGGGTTCGGCTACGGCGATCGCATGGCCGAGGTGTTCGAGCGCCTGCCCGCCTTCCGCCGCTTCGCCGCCGCTCATCGCGTGCGCTATCACCCGTCCGGACCGGCGCTCGTGGACGCTTTTCTCGCCGCCTGGCGGGCGCGGGGCGGGACCGCGTTCCCGGCCGTCGCCATCGTGGATTGGGCCGACGTCAAGACGCGCGCCGACCAGGAGATCCTGCGCGCGCTGTTCGAGGCGCGCGGCATACCATGCCGGCTCGCCGATCCACGGGATGCCGTGCTCGCCGGCGGCCGCCTCGTTTTCGACGGGGTGGCGGTGGATATCGTCTATCGCCGCGGCGTCCTCTCCGAGCTGGTCGAGCGGGAGGACGATGTGCGGGTGTTCATGGACGCTTATCGGACCGGCGCCGCTCTTTTCGTGAACTCGTTCCGATGCCACCTTTCCGAGGACAAGGCCTTCTTCGCGCTGCTCACCGACGAGGCCTTCGGCGATCTCGTCACGGCCGATGAGCGGCTCTTCCTGGCCGAGGTCGTGCCCTGGACGCGGCGCGTGGCGGAGCGGCGCACGTGGCGGCATGGCGTCGAGGTGGACCTCCTGCCTTTCCTCCTCGAGCACCGCGAATCCCTGGTCCTGAAACCCGCGCACGGATACGGAGGTCGATCGGTGCTGGTGGGGAACGAGACGGCGCCGGAAGCTTGGGAGGCGGCCGCGATGTCCGGTCTCGCCGAGCCCTGGGTGGTGCAGGACCGCGTCGCGATCCCGGAGGAGCCGTTCCCGGTGCTGGTGGACGGCGCGCTGCGCTTCGAGGCGCTGAAGGTGAACGCGAACCCGTTTTATGCCGCGGGGGCGGAGGTGGGGGCGGTGACGCGGGTTTCGCGCAGCGCGGTCATCAACGTGAGCGCCGGCGGCGGCAGCGTACCCACCTTCGTGGTCGGCTGACCTACTTCTTCATCTCGGCGGCAAGGGTCTCGAAGCGTCCTTTCAGGCGGTCTGCCCGCACGGCGGCGGAGTAGCCCTTGTACTTCTCGGGTAGCTTCCACTCGGCCGCCGCCTGCTCCGGGGTCTTGCCGGTCTTCAACTGCGCCTGCGCGAAGGTGAGGAAGTCCTGGTTGAAGTCGGCGAACTCCTTCAGGTCGGCCCAGGTCGTCTGGACGGGGTGGTGGCCGTTGATGATCGTGTCCACGTTCTTGATGCCCCGGTGCGCCTTCATCAGCGTTTCCGGGTAATGGAGGACGCTGCCGCCGTTGCTGGCGTCGACGAACGGCAGTTCCTTCCGGGCGAAGAGGTCTCCGGCGTGCACGATGCGGTGCGCCGGGAAAGCCACCCACGCGTCACCATTCGTATGGCCGGGACCGAAGTAGTAGAGATCGATCTGATCGGCGCCTTTGCCCAGCGTCATCCTGTCCTTGAATGTCTTGCCGGGCAGGCCCCGGCCGGCGTTCTCCTTGAATATGGGCAACTTCTCCATGTTGGTCTTCGTGTTTTCCTGGGTCACGATCTCGACCGTGGCCGGAAACGCCACGTTGCCGCTCACGTGATCGCCGTGGGTGTGCGTGTTGATCAGCGTGATCACCGGTTTGTCGGTGAGGGTCTTGATCTTGTCGAGGATCGGCTGGCCCCAACCGGGATTCTTCGCATCCACCACCACGACTCCGCCCGCGGTCGCGAACACGGCGGTGTTGCCGCCCCCGCCCCTCAACACCCACAGGTTGTCCTTGACCTTCTCGACCTCGATCACGATCGGCGCATCCGCCGCGGGCGTTTGCGCCTTCACCGCCGCCAGCGCGCCAAGCGCAAGCAGCATGCCGAGCACCATTCCACGTTTCATGACATCCCTCCAGAAAAGAAGACCCGCTGAATGAACCAGAACGCGCCGGCCGCCATGACGACGACGGATCCGGCAAAGGCGAGCTGCCGTCCCGCGGCTTCGTTCCGCGAGCGCAGCGCCGCAAGCGCCGTGGCCACCACGGCCACGACCAGAAGCTGACCAACTTCCACGCCGAGGTTGAACGCGAACAGCGACCAGCCGAGCGAGCGCGCCGGCAGGTCCATTTCACGAAGCACGTTCGCGAACCCGAAACCGTGGATGAAGCCGAAGGCGAACGCGATCCATGCCCGCACGTCGCGCGCCCCGGCGGAGCTCTTGACCAGCAGGTTGTCCGCGCCCACGAAGATGATGCTGAGGGCGATCGCCGGCTCGATGATGCGCGCCGGCGGGGTGACGAGATCGAGCGCGGCCAGCGAAAGCGTGATGCTGTGCGCGACGGTGAACGCGGTGACGATCAGCGCGAGCCGCCCGATCGTGCCGCCGAGCAGCAGCAGGCCGATGAGGAAGAGCACATGGTCCGGGCCGATCAGGATGTGGTGGATGCCCGCGGGCAGGAACTTCTGGACGGCGGCGAACGATCCCTGCCGCGTGCCGGTGAAGTATTCGAACGCGCGCCGGCCACGGTCGAGAATGGCCTGCGTCAGCTCGTCGCCCTCGTAGATGTTCAGGAATGTCTGGTGCCGAGGATCGTAGGGGAACATATCGGCGGAGACGGTCAGGCGGCCGGGCCGTCCGTCGAGAGCCAAGCGGAAGGGGAGCTTCAGGGACTGGCGTCCCGCGAGCACTTTCACGGGGGACCACTGCGGCGTCAGCGCGCGCCCGTCGGCGCTCACGGTGAACCGCGCGGCCAGCAGGTTGGCGAGCGCCGCCGCCTGCTGATCCGTGAGGCCGGGATCGATCAGCCGCTCGACCGGCTCGATGGTCAAATCGTGCGCGGCGTCGGAGATGTGGACGACGAGCGAGCCGTCAATCGCGTCGGAGCGAAGCCGCAGGTCGAGGTAGCTGAACGGCACGGGGTGTGCGGCTGCCGGCCGCGTCGCGGAAAGAGCGGCGGCGATGGCGAAAACACCCAACCGCAGAGCCCGATGGGATCGCAGGAGCACGGTACGCAAATGTTAGCGCAAGAAACCGGGCCTCGGCCTGAGTCTTACGGAGTGATCAGCACCTTCAATACGCCGGGGGCGCCGGCCGCGGCGAACGCCGCGAAGCCGTCGTGCAGCGCGAACCGCTGGTCGACCATGTCCGCCACCTCGAGCGCGCCTCCGGCCAGGAGCGCCAGCGCGGGCGCGAACGGGCCGCAGCGCGATCCCACCAGCGTCACCTCGTCCACCACGATGCCGGACAGGTTCAGCGGCGCCCCGCCGTGGTAGGTGCTCTTGAGGACGATGGTGCCGCGCGGCCGGACGGCGGCGCGGGCCAGCGCGAGGCCGTCGGGATTGCCGGTGCACTCGACCACCACATCGGCTTCGCACGGCGGTACGTCGCCGCCGGCGACGGTCGCGATCCCCAGGCGCTGCAGCAGGGCGAGCTTGCGCGGATGGCGGCCGACGACCGTCGGACGCCGCCCGGCCAGGGCCAGCGTCCGCGCGACGAGCTGGCCGAGCTTGCCGTCACCGACCACCACGACCCGGGCGCCGGCGTCGATCGCGACCTGCCGCTGTACCTCGAGCGCAGCCGCCACGGGCTCGGTGAAGACGGCCACTTCGTCCGGCACTGCGTCCGGCACCGCATGGAGATTCTCGATCGGCAGGGTCAGGAACTCGGCCATGGACCCGTGCCGGCCCTTGATGCCGAGGACGGTCCGCGCCGGGCAATGGGTGCGGCGCCCCGCCCGGCAGGTCGCGCAGGCGCCGCAGCTCGCGTTGATTTCTCCCACCACCCGCCGCCCGACCCATTCCGCGGCCTCCGCGGAGACGACCTCGCCCACGAACTCGTGGCCGGGCACGCCGGTGAACGGGTAGTAGCCTTTCACCAGCTCGAGGTCGGTGTTACAGACCCCGGCCAGCGTCACCCGGACGAGCGCCTCGCCCGGCGGCGACGCCGGGCGCGGAACGTCACCGCGCGCGCCGAGGACGCGATCCTCGAGCCACAGCGCACGCATTAGTGTCTCGCACCAGAAGTCATGCGGCATTCGAGCGCCGATGCATCCCGGCTCGCTTCGTTGCTCCTCCCTGGCGTACCGCACGGGGGTACGCGGCGGTCGTCGCGCCTCGCGATCCGGGCGCCTCGGCGCTCTCGGTGCCAGCCTGACTTCTGGTACGAAACACTATCAACGGGCGTCGGCCAGGGCCTTCTTCCGCGCCGCCTCGAACTCGTCCCCCGGCCGCCACGCGGGCAGGGCCGTCGCGTTGGCCACCTTCACCCCGAGGTAGAACAGGAGCTGCGCGTCTTCGACCGCGCCGGAGAAGTCCCAGTCCGGACGCAGCTCGTCCGACACCTGGTGATAGTCCTTCGCTTCGAACGCCTCCTGCTGCTCCTTGCCCCAACCCTTCGGCTTGCCGATGACGTCGGTGCCGGCGTCGAAGTACGCCGCGGGCACGCCGATGCGGGCCAGCGAGAACTGGTCCGAACGATAAAAGAAGCCCCGGTCCGGAAACTGGTCGGGCACCACCGTGCGGCCCTGCAGGGCGGCCAGCCCGTGGATCCACTCGTCGAGGTCGGATTTCCCGAGGCCGATCATGGTGAGGTCGCGCGTCCGTCCCCAGATGCTCATGCCGTCGATGTTGATGTTGGCGGCGATCCTCCCGGCGGGGATCGGCGGGTGCGCCGCCAGGTACTTGGAGCCCAGGAGACCCTGCTCCTCGGCGGCGACGGCGGCGAACAGCACCGACCGCCGCGGGCGCTGCGGCAGCGCCGCCATCGCCTTGGCCACCGCCAGCATCGCGGACACACCGCTCGCGTTGTCGAGAGCGCCGTTATAGATCGCATCCGCGCCCGCGGGCGCCCCTGCGCGCACGCCGAAGTGATCGTGATGGGCGGTGTACAGCACCGCCTGGGGCGCGAGCGCGGGATCGCGGCCGGGCAGCCGGCCGATCACGTTCGCGGTCCGCTTACGGGCGAACTCGTTGGCCAGGGTGATCGACCACGTCACGCCGAGCGGCACCGGCCGGAAGTCCTTCCTCTGCGCCGACGCGCGCAGGGCGTCGAGGTCGTGCCCGCCCAGCGCGGCCAGCCGCCGGGACGCGTCCTCGGTCGCCCACGCCTTCACCGCGAGCTCGGGGCCGCCTTCGGACGGCAGCGAGAACAGCTCGCCCGACCAGGACGTCTGGACGACCTGCCACTTGTAGCCGGCGGACGGCACGGTATGAATGATGATGGCGCCCACCGCGCCGCGCCGCGCCGCCTGGTCGTACTTGTAGTCCCACCGGCCGTACCACAGCCGCGTGCGGCCCGCGAACAGGGCGGGGTCGTCCTCGGGGTCGTTGTTCATCATCAGGAGGACCTTGCCCTCGAGGTCGGAATCCTTGTAGTCGTCCCACCCGTACTCCGGTGCGACGATGCCGTAGCCGAGAAAGACGACCTCGGCGCCCTCGATCCTCGCGCTGGCGGCCTCGAGGGCCGAGAACGCGACCACGTCCTCGGAGGGCTTCAGGTCGAGGGTGCGGTCCCCCTTGCGGAAGGTCACGACCTCGGGGCCCCGCGACTTGATCCCGACGACGTCGACCGGCTGCAGCCATCCGCCACCGGGGGCGCCGCCCTCGAGCCCGAGGGCTTCCATCCGGCTGGCGATGTACCGCTGGGCCAGGGTGTCGCCACGGCTGGCGGGGCCGCGGCCTTCGAGCAGGTCGTCGGCCAGGAACCGGACGTGCGCGCGCAGGAGGGCGGGTGTGATCACGGCCGCGGCGGCTTTCTCCGCCGGCGTGAGCGTCACGGGCCGCGTGTTCGGTCCAGGCCGGGCGCCCTGGGCATGGGCGGACGATGCCAGGACGAGGACAAGCACGACGGGACGGTAGATTCTCATGGAGGCTCCGTTCAAAAGACCAGAATAACCCGTGGGGTGGTAGTGTGGTGACCCAGAAGTTCGTGAGCACCGAGAGCGCCGAGGCGCCCGGATCGCGAGGCGCGACGACCGCGGCGTACCCGTGCGGTACGTAAGGGAGGAGCAACGAAGCGAGCCGGGATGCATCGGCGCTCGAATGCCACGAAATCTCTGGGTTACCACACTAAGATTGCCGCCATGGCGATGGTCTGCAGCGCGCTGGCGGCGCGAAGCCGCGCGCCGGTCGTGGTGGACGTTCCCGGCGGCCGCTTCCGCATGGGCTCCGAGCACGGGCGTCCCGACGAGCGCCCGGTCCGCGACGTCGAGGTCCGGGCCTTCGCCCTCGCGCGCACTCCGATCACCCGCGGCCAGTACGCGGCGTTCCTCGTGTCCGGGGCGGCGGAGGCGCCTCCCTGGTGGGACGATGCGGAGTTCGCGCACCCCGATCAGCCGGTGGTGGGCGTCACCTGGTTCGAGGCGTCGTCGTACGCGTCGTGGCTGTCCGCGGAGCTCGGCGGCGCGTGGCGCCTGCCCACGGAGGCGGAGTGGGAGCGCGCGGCCCGCGGCGGTCTCGATCAAGCGCCGACGCCATGGGGCGACTCCCTGCCGCCCGGCGAGGTGCCCGACGGACCGCTGAGCGCACCATGGCCGGCCGGCCGCGGGACTCCGAACGCGTTCGGCCTCTGCGACATGGGCACCATCGTCCACGAATGGTGCGCCGACTGGTACGCGCTCGAGACGCCGGTGAGCGACGAGCGCGGGCCCGCGCCGGCGCGCCGCGCCAGCCGGGGCGGATCGTGGCGGCACCGCGTGCGCTGGTCGCCCCCCTCCGCCCGAAGCAGCCTGCCGCCGGCGTTCCGCTATGCCGACTACGGCTTTCGCGTGCTGAGGGAGCGCGCGTGATGGAGCGCCGCCGGGCGCAGCGGATCGCCATGACGCCTCCCGCCAACCCCGTGTCCGTCGTGGGGGCGCGCATCATCGACGTCAGCCCGTTCGGGATGATGATCGAATCGCCGGTTGCGATCTCGCCCGACGCGGTGCTCCCGTTCCGGATCGTGGTCGACGGCCGCGCCAGCGACGTGAGCTGCCGCGTCGCCACATGCCGTCCCGCAGCGGGCGAGGCCCAGCGTCACTTCGGCGTCGGCCTCGAGTTCCTCGACCTCCCGGCGGACTCCCGCGACCACCTGCGCGAGGTGCTGCACGACCCGTCGGCCGGGTAAGCCGCGCTACGCCCAGAGCGCGGGAAGGCCGGCGGGCCGCGGAACCGGGGCCACGATCGCAGCCTGGATCGCCTGCTCGTAGGACGCGCGCGCCCTCGCGGGCGAATGATGCTCGGCGATGAACGCGGCCGCGCGTCGTCCCAGGCGATCCCGTAGCGCGCGGCTTCCGGCCAGGCGCAGGATCGCCCGCGTCACCGCGCCCTCCTCGTCGGACGTGTCGGCGCGGACGACCGCGTCCGGGATCTCGGCGAAGTTGTCGACATCGGAGATCACCGTCGGCCGACCCTGGGCCAGCACCCGCAGCAGCGCCGCCGACGTCTCGCGCGCGGTGGGGTAGCGCAGGTGCACGGCCACATCCGCAGCCTCGATGTGGACGGGCAGGGTCGCCATCGGCACGCGGCCGGCGACGGTGGTTCGGTCGCGAACCCCGCAGGCGTGCAGCATCTGCTCCAGCCGCTGCGGCTCGGCGACCGGTCCCACGAGAAGCAGGCGCAGCGAAGGGAAGTCGGCCGCCGCCCGAGCGAGCGCGCGGGCCACGGTCTCCACGCGCTTCTCACGCGTGAGCAGGCCGAAGCACCCGACCACCAGCTCGTCGTCGCGGATGCCCAGGGCCTGCCGGCATGCGGCGGCCTCTCCGGCGGCGACGGGCACGCGGACCGCGGGCATCGCCAGCTGCGTGACCGCCGTACCCGGCATCTCGTCCTCGATCGCGCGCGCCATGGCCGCGTTGTGCACGGCGGTGAGGCGCGACACCGCAACCGGCAATCGAAACAGCGGGTACGCATACGGCAACAAGTCGCCGGTCGTGTTCAGGTGCGCGGCCACCAGCCGAAGCGCCTGCCCGGGATAGGCGTAGCCGACCTCCGCCGCGTACGCGTCCTCGCCGCCGCGGGCGCCCTCGCGAAGCGCCGCGCTGGATGGATCCGCCGCATAAGCGCGCGCCGCCGGGGAGTCGAGGAGCATCGCCGCCCGCGAGTGGTGCAGGACGAGGTCGTGCAGCACGAGCAGGCCGGGCACCCGCGCCAGCAGCGGATAGACGAACGCGTGACCCGGCCCGTTGCCGAGCTGGTAGATGGCCAGGTCGTACGGCCGCGCGCGGTGGCGCTCCGCCAGCGCGGCTGCCGGAAACACACCGCACCGGGGCGGGATCGCGTCCGGCGTGACCACCGCCTGGCCGTGGAACACGTCGATCTCATGGCCGGCGGCGAGGAGGGCGAGGACTTCCGCCGCGTAGTCGGCAATCCCGGTGGGCTCCGGCGGCAGGGGCGAGCAGAACGCGATCCGCGCCACTAGCGCCGAGCGATGAGCGCGTACTCCCGCGGCGCGAAGAGCACGTCGTTCAGCCGCGCGATGTTCTCGTTCAGGGCATCCGCGGCGGGGCCGGGCAGGCCGCCGGCGGGAATCGGCCGCAGCCGCGACGCCGCATCCACCGGCGACCGCAGCTCGATGCGCACGTCCGTGAACCCGTGGGCGGCGGCGAGGAACCGAAGGGTGTCGGGATGCAGCGGCCGCTCGTGGGTGAGGTCGCGGATGTAGACGTCGAAGAAGCCGGCGGCGGAGCTCGGGTTCACGGTCTCGAGCACGAGGACCCCGCCCGGCCGCAGCGCGCGGTGGGCCTCGCGCAGCATGGCCTGGAGGACCGCGGGCGGAAGGTGCTCCGCGACCTGGGCCGCGAACACCCCGCCCAGCGCGCCGTTGGTCTGCCGCCGCAGATACTCCAGCAGGTCGCCGTGGGTGACGTCGAGGCCCGCGGCACGACAGGCCGAGGCCGAGTGGGCGTTGCCTTCGACCCCGCGCCCCTCGATCCCGGCCTCGCGGAGCAGCTCGAGGAACTCTCCGCGGCCGCATCCCAGGTCGGCGACCGGAGACGACCCGGCGAACAGGGGCACGTAGTCCCGCAACCGCTCGCGGATGTCGTCGCGCGAGCCGCGGAACGCGTTCTCGAACGCGACGTACAGCGCCCCGTCGGCGGCGTCCGCGGCCACGGCGGGACCCGGGGAAGCAGGGCCGCCGGCCGGTTGGACACCGCCGCGGAGCGCGCGCATCTCTTCCGACAGCGTGTCCAGCCGGTCGCGCATCGCAAGCAGCCCTTCGAGCCGGCGCGACGCCGCTTCCTGGCGGCGGTCGAACGCCTCCAGGATCAGCTCCGCGCGCGTCGTGGCCAGGCCCGCCGCCACGCGGTCGCGGGTGTCCATCACCGGGAGCACCCGCTGGAGGTACTGCACCAGCGTGGAGACGAGATGGGCGATGTGCGCGCGCATCCGCGCCGACTCTTCCAGGTGGCCGTTCAGGAGCTGCACCAGCGCGGAGTTGAACCGGACCTGGCGCTCGATGGCGGGCGCCATGGCGTCTCGCGCCGTCCGCGCCAACATTCCGCCCGCGGGCATCTCGGGCGCGTCCCAGGAATCGTTGATCCGGCGGGCCAGGTCCGCCTCGCCGGCGAAAGGCGGGGGCCAGCGCGCCAGCGCGTCGAGCTGGGCGAGCAGCGACGCGTACGCCTGCTCCTCCTGCTCGAGCTTGCGGCGCAGCGCTTCCAGCTCGGGGTGATCGGCGTCCATGGGCGACGCCGATTTAACCACGGGCCCCGCGCCGGACGTCAGCGTCTCGAAACCGAAGTCCTGTTACATTCGAGCGCCGATGCATCCCGGCTCGCTTCGTTGCTCCTCCCTTGCGTACCGCAGAGGGTACGCGGCGGTCGTCGCGCCTCGCGATCCGGGCGCCTCGGCGCTCTCGGTGTAAACACGACTTCGGTTCCGAAACGCTATCGGCCGACCACGCCTTCCAGCGGAGAGGACGCCGACGCGTACATCTTGCGCGGGATGCGGCCGGCGAGGAACGCATCCCGGCCCGCCTCCACCGCCTTCCGCATCGCCCCCGCCATGCGCACCGGGTCGGCGGCCAGCGCGATGGCGGTGTTCATGAGGACGCCGTCCGCGCCCAGCTCCATGGCCACCGCGGCGTCGGATGCGGTGCCCACCCCGGCGTCCACGATGACCGGGACCTTCACCGCCTCCTTCACGAGCTGGATGTTGATGCGGTTCTGGATGCCGAGGCCGCTGCCGATGGGCGCGGCCAGCGGCATCACCGCCGCCGCCCCCGCGTCCTCCAGCTTCCTGGCCATCACCAGGTCGTCGGTGGTGTAGGGCAGGACGACGAAGCCTTCCTTCACGAGGATGCGCGTCGCCGCCAGCAGCCCCTCGGTGTCCGGGTACAGCGTCTTCTCGTCGCCGATCACCTCGAGCTTCACCCAGTGGCTGAGCCCCGCCTCGCGCCCGAGGCGGGCCGTGCGCACCGCCTCGTCCACGGTGTAGCAGGCCGCGGTATTCGGCAGGATGAACATCCGCTTGGGATCGATGTGGTCCAGCAGGTTCTCGGGGCCGCGCGCCTTCAGGTCGACCCGCCGCACCGCGACCGTCACCATCTCCGCGCCGGAGGCTTCGTGCGCCTCGCGCATGACCTGCAGGCTGGGGTACTTGCCCGTGCCGACGATGAGGCGCGACCGGAGCTCGCGGCCGGCGAGGATCAGTCCGTCACCCATGGTCCGATCGTAGCACGCGGCCCCGGACGGCGATTTTCGCCGTATCAGCCCCCGCCCACGAAAGTGACGATCTCGATGGCATCGCCGTGGTTGAGGCGCGCCGCTCCGTGCTCCGCGCGAGGGACCACGCGGCGATTGTGCTCGACCGCGATGCGCGCGGCGTCCAGCGAAAGCTGGCGCAGCAGGTCGGAGATGGTGGTGCCGGCGGGGAACTGCCGGGCCTCACCGTTCACCGAGACCGTGATCCCGGCGCCGGGGGCCACGGCCAGCCCTTACTTGGCGGCGACGCGGGACGCGAGGTAGGCCAGGACGATCTCGTCCAGCGAGAGGTCCTCCATGGCCGTGCGGTCGCCGCCGGGATCGAACCGCCCGCGCTTCACCTCGAGCAGCATGCCCTTGTGCTGGTCTTCCATCAGCCGGGTGATGGCCGGCTCGTCGCCGCGCTTGACCAGGTCGGCATAGGGGAGCCGCCGCGACCCCAGGATCTCGCCGCCCTTGTAGATGAGCGTCTCGATCATCGGGTTGGACGTGCCCTTGTCCTCGGTCTGGACGTGGTACACCACGCCTTTGTGCTTGACGTCCGTGTTGAACCCAGTGATCACAGCCGGACCTCGGTCGTGGCCGAAAACCGCTCCTGGACCAGATTTTGCGGGCGACGGCCTTATCCGTCAAGCGGTGGAGTTGGGTGTGATGGCCCTCACGTACGATAGAGACATGACCCTTTCGCTGAAAAGCGAGCACCTGAAGCGCTACCGCGACATCGCCGCCCTCTTCATGAAGTACGGCCGCGGCGACCTCGTGAGCGGCACCGGCATGGAGGACCTCGTCCAGGATGCCAAGGTGAGCGCCCCCGGCACGGCAGCCAAGGCCGACGATCTCGCCGGCGACCTCGAGAAGATGGGACCCACGTTCATCAAGCTCGGACAGCTCTTGTCCACCCGTGCCGACCTGCTTCCGCTGCCCTACATGGAAGCGTTGGCGCGCCTGCAGGACAACGTGGGGCCGTTCCCGTACCTGGAGGTCGAGGCCATCATCACCTCGGAGCTGGGGGTGCGGCTGTCGAAGGCCTTCAGCGAGTTCGACCAGGAGCCGCTGGCCGCGGCGTCGCTGGGGCAGGTCCATCGCGCGGTGCTCCGCAACGGGCGGCCGGTCGCGGTCAAGGTGCAGCGCCCGGGCATCCGCGAGCGAATGACCGAGGACCTGGCGGCCCTGGCCGAGATCGCCGCCTTTGCCGACACCCACACCGAGATGGGCAGGAAGTTCGGCTTCGCGACCATGCTCGAGGAGTTCCGCAAGACCCTCCTCCGCGAGCTCGACTACCAGACGGAGGCGCGCAACCTGCAGACGCTGGCCGCGAACCTCGCCGCCTACGACCGGATCGTCGTTCCCCTGCCCGTCGAGGACTACACGGCCTCCCGCGTCCTCACCATCGACTTCATCCGCGGCCACAAGATCACCAGGCTGAACCCGGTCACCCGGACCGAGATCGACGGCGCCGTCCTGGCCGATCAGCTCTTCCGCGCGTACCTGCAGCAGATCCTGGTCGACGGCTTCGTGCACGCGGACCCGCATCCCGGCAACGTCTTCCTCACCGACGACAACCGGATCGCCCTGCTCGACCTGGGGATGGTGGCGCGCATCGCGCCCGGTATGCAGGAGCACCTGCTGCGGCTGCTCATCGCGGTCAGCGAGGGGCGCGCCGACGAGGCGGCCACGGTGTCGATCGCCCTCGGCCAGATCCGCCAGGGGTTCGACGAGCCGGGCTTCCGCCGCGACGTGGCCGACGTCGTCGCCCAGAGCCAGAACGCCCGCGTCGGCCAGATGCAGGTCGGCCGCATCGTGCTCATGCTCGCGCGCATGTCCGGGGAGCGGGGGATCCGCGTGCCCCCCGAGCTCACCATGCTCGGCAAGACCCTCCTCAACCTGGATCAGATCGGCTGCACGCTCGACCCCGACTTCGATCCCAACGCCGCCATTCGCCGCCACGCCACCGAGCTGACCGGCATGCGGATGCGCAAGAGCATCTCGCCCGCCAACATGTTCGCGGCCCTCGTCGAGATGAAGGACTTCCTCGAGCACCTGCCGCGGCGGGTCAACCGCATCCTCGACAACGTGGCCAACAACACCCTCGAGGTGAAGGTGGACGCGATCGACGAGAAGACCCTGATGGAGGGCTTCCAGAAGGTCGCCAACCGCATCACCGTCGGCCTGATCCTCGCCTCGCTGATCGTGGGCGCGGCGCTGCTGATGCGGGTGGAGACCACCTTCCGGATCCTCGGTTATCCCGGGCTAGCCATGGTCTGCTTCCTCGCCGCCGCGGGCGGGGGCGTATGGCTCGTGCTGGAGATCGTGATGGCGGACCGCAAGAGCCTGAAGGACCTGGGCAAGGCGAAGGAAGAGAAGCAGCAGGCGGCGTCGAAGCGCGGCCCCTAGATCGACGAGCCTCCGAGGGACAGCAGGTCGGTGACGGCGACGGGCTCGCGGGTCACGAATCCTTCGCCGTAACGCACGCCGATGCGCTGCCCGTGGCGCCGCCCGGCCAGCTCCACCGCGTCCTGGAAAGAATCGAACGGCAGCGCCACCGGCTCTCCGCCAGGAGGAGTGAACTGGCTCGCGAACGCGCGGATCGCCTTCATCTTGAGGTCGAAGGTCGCGGTCACGTCCACGACGAAGGTGGGAGCGAGCTCGATGGTCTCCATCATGGTCACCGCGTAGGCCAGCTTGCGCGGCCGGAACGCGGCCCCGAGGTCCGGGCGATAGTTGCGCAGGCCGGCCACGAACGACGCCTGATAGATGAGCCGGCTGGCCGCGGCGTGGTCCGGGTGGCGCTGCTGCCAGTGCTGCAGGATCACGATCGCCGGCCGCAGCCGGCGGATCGCGGCCACGATCACGTCGCGTTGCTCGATCGAGGAGGCGCTCAAGGCCGCGTCCGGGAGGTCGAGGGCCTCGCGGTGGCTGACGCCGAGGATGCGCGCGGCCTCCATCGCCTCCGCCGCTCGCGTCTCCGCCGTTCCGCGGCTTCCGCACTCGCCGCGCGTCAGATCGACGAGCGCCAGGCGGCGGCCGGCGGCGCTTTCGCGGGCCAGCGTGCCGCCCATGATCAGCTCCGCGTCGTCGGGATGGGCGCAGAAGCCGGCGACGTCGAACGATTCGGGAGGTGGCACGGCCATTGCTCCAGCTCTTCGAGGCCGATAAGCGGCCGAAACGGAGGATATCCCAAATGAGCGCTGGAACCGGCGACAAGGTCAAGGCGCGGATGCAGAAGGCCGCGGGCGAGATCACCAACGATCAGGATCTGAAGGATCGAGGGACGATCAACGAGACCTCGGGCAAGGTCAAGGACGGGGTCGAGCGCGGCGTCAACCGCGTGAAGGATGCCCTGAACAACGAGCCCACCCGCGACTCCAACCGCAACCGCAAGCCCTAGCCGGGCGTCATCATCCGACTGCCGTTCGAGGCGGCCCTTTCCGGGGCCGCGTCTTTTTCTTACGGGCGATCTCCTGATCGCGGCAACAGCGCGTCGAGGAGCGCGCCCATCCGCGCCCGCATCGCATCGCGCGAGGCCGCGTAATCCATGGACGCCGGCGGGATGTCGTCCCATCGGGCAACCGGGACTTCCTTTGCATCTGCGAAAAGCGGGGAATCGATACCGATGGCCACTACCTGGACCGCGCCGGCGAGGTCCGTCTGCTCCAGCCGTTTCGGCGTGAAGCCGGCGACGTCGAAGCCATCCGCGGCCAGGTTGTTCGCGACCGCGGGCGGGACCGCGTCATCCGGCGCCACCCCGCGGGAGACCGCACGGAAGGGCGCCTGGCGCCCCGTGGCCAGGCGATTGAACCAATGGGCGGCCATCACGCTCTTCACGCTGCCGTGCTCGCACACGAAGACCACCCGGCCTGGTGCGGGGCCGTCATTTGCGGCTTGCCGGCGTGCATTGTCGTTGTCCATATCGGACACGATCATCCAGCGGCCTCCGGAGTGCTTCCGCAGCGTCAGCGTGAACTTCCCGATGTCGGGCTCGTCCTTCGCGCGGGCGAAGCCCCCGATGATGTAGCCGAGCGATCCCTCAGTGGCAAAGGCGAGCGCGCGCAGCGCGAGCGGCCCGCCGTGGCCCATATAGTGCTTCTCGATCTGCGCGCGACCCCGGACCGGAGGCGTCCCGCTCGACAGGACGAAGCCGTCCTCCGTGAACAAGGCCGCCAACGCGGCGGCGTCCTTGCTCCGCCACGCGGCCTCGTAGTCGGTGAGCACCCGCGCCAGCGGCGCCGGGAGCGTCACGCTGGGAAGCGATGGCGCGGGCGCCTGTGCGCTCGACGGCCCGGCGATGAACGTCGCGATGACGAAGGCGGCGGCGCTGCGCATCATCCCTGCGCTGAGATCTTGAAGTGCGGATTCTCGATGATGCCCAGGATGTTCCCAAATGGGTCGATGACACTCGCGACCTGAATGCCGCCCCCCACGTCCTGGATTTGACGATGCGGCGTGGCGCCCAGGTCGAGCAGCTTCTTCAGGGCTGCGTCGGCGTTCTCGACACCCCAATAGGCGATCACGCCGCCGGTGCCCTGGGCGAGATCCTTGGCGTCCGGGTCGAGGCCCAATTCGAATCCACCGACGTTGAAGCCGACATAGAAGGGTTCGGAGAAGTAGGGCTCGATCCCGAGCACGGCGGTGTACCACATCTCCGCCTTCGACAGATCGCGGGCTCGATAGATGACCGTCCGCAAGCCCTTCAGCACTGTCACCCCCGCATCTTGTCCGTCCTTCATCCGCTCGTTCGGCGGCCTTTCCGCTGCGCCTGGTCCAGCAGGAGCCACGCCAGAAGCGCGGCCATCTTCTGATCCGCGCCCCACGGGGGCCCCACCTGCCGACCAAACTGTTTGACAGCCTCCCGCAGACGGGGCACCGGTCGGCAAAGGCGAGCCTCTGCCTGGGCTTCCAGGTCCCGCGCTCGTACTCGAGACACGGCCAGATCGCTTCGCTCCGCGGCAGCGGCCAGGGCCTTCCTGAAGTGATCACCGTCCGCCGTGTGGATCAGCGCATGCGACGCGAGTATCGAGGCCAGCGAGCTGCCCGTCCGCCCCGAGGACTCGAGGATTCCGACCGAAGTCGCACGGTACCCGCGCCCGCCCAGATCCTCCGCTAGTGCCCGGATTGCCGCGTACGCCATGCCCTCTGCCACCGCCATGTAGCCGTCCAGGCGTCGCGCGGCCTCCTCGACCCCAAGGGTCTCAACCGCATGATAGGGCTGCCTGGACTCCGGGTAGCGAGGGTCGGCCATCTCGACGCGCGACCGCGCGAGAACTCGGGGGTCCGCGCGAGCGCCACCGAGTACAACCACGGCCGTCCAACCGGAGTGCGGAGCAAAGCCCATGACGGCGACTCCCGCCGTCACCGTCTCACGGCCTTGCGAACTTGAGATGCGTCACCTTTGGCGCGGCGACCGTTCGCACGAGCTCGAGGCCGTGCAGATCGTCGCCGACTTTCTCGAATAGCCGCTCACCGCTGCCGAGAAGCGTGGGCACGAGGTTGATCTCCATCTCGTCCACGAGTCCGGCCGCAAGATACTGCTGGGCGGCCTTCGCCCCTCCGGCGAGAGACACATCCTTGCCGCCGGCGGCTCGCCGCGCCTGCTCGAGCGCCGCCTCGATGCCGCCGGTGACGAACGTGAAGGTCGTTCCGCCTTCGAGTTGGAGTGGCTCGCGTGCGTGATGCGTGAGCACGAACACGGGGTGATGGAACGGCGGGTCGACTCCCCACCAGCCAGTCCACGGTTTCTCGGCATCCCAGGGGCCCGGGTGGCCGCCAAACATGTTGCGCCCCATTAGTGTGGCCCCGATGTCGGCGAGCGAATCCTCGACAACCTTCGCGCTTTCGTTGACCTCTCCGCCTTGAAGGCCGTGCATCGCGCGCCAGACGGTGAGTGGAAACACCCACTGGTGCAGATCCATGCCGCCGACCCCGAGCGGGTTGTCCACGCTCTGGCCGGGACCGGCAACGAAGCCGTCGAGCGACATCGAGATCTCGAGGCGCAGCTTGGACAAGCTCACCCGCGTTTCTTCAAGCCTGCCCGCTTCGCCCTCGCGCGTGCGGCAGCTTCCGTGGCGAGGAACTTGGCGATGCGCTCGATCAACTTCACGGGGACGGGCTGGGAGAGCGGGAAGCGGATCGTACCCTTGTTGACCTCGTACGGTGCAAGGTCGTCCGCGAATGCCGCGACGAGGCGATCGTTGGCGGGATAGAGCGAGTAGTGCTGCTTCCACCCGGCAAAATAGACCACGGAGCCACCGTGCAGTTTGTACGCGGGGATCTGGTAGCTGATCGCTTCCTCGGCGCCGGGCACGGCCTTGCGGATGGTGCCGCGGACGCGCTGCAGGATCGCCTGCACGTCTTCGGGGTGCGTTGCGATGTATTCGTCTACGGACTTGAAGTCGGTCTTGGCCATCGTGTCTTACGCCGCGCCTACGCCGAAGGCGAGTGCCCCCCAGATTGCCGCCAGAGCGCACAGGACGAGCGCTCGTTCCACGAGAGCGCGTGGAGACATCTTCCCAAACGCTTCCAGGGCGCAGTGAAAAACGAAACCTACGCCCAGGAGGATACCGAATGAGACTGCGGCGTCCATGGCTCCGACGCTGACGGCACGACCGTCAACGCCTTCAGGTGGCCAGAGTAACCACGTCGCCGCCGAAACGATCGAGCCAAGAATCCATCCAGACGCGATTGCGCTGGCGCTCTCCAGGAACGCGGGCCATGTCAGGCGCCGAATACCGGCTCCGAGAGGGATGGCCCCTAGAATGGCAATGAGGATCGTCACTATCTGTCGCAAGTCGTCCCCTCCTCCTCCTCCTCCTCAGAACCGCAGCGTGAACGAGAGGACTGTGCCGCCTGGTGCGCCAGCAACCTCTCGACGGAGAACGGTCATGCGGCTCTGCGCCGCGGCGCCGCAAGGCGCCGTGGCGTAACCCGCGCATATCAGAGTGACTCGTCGTCGAAGCGTCCTGCTTTCTCCGTCGACTCCGGCTCCCCGGGAGGACAACCCTAACCAACGGCAACGGCGCTCGGATCACAACGGCAACGGAAACGACCAGGTCTGGAGAAGACATGGATGTCCCCGTTCTGCTCCGGCAGGTAGAGAACCCTGTAGTGCCCGTAGAGCAGGATTCGAACCCTCGGGAACTTTCGAGGCTGGTATAGATGGCCCATCTCCGGGAACTCGATGAGGAGATGGGCGCGGTCGAAGATCCCGCG
>Ga0326597_10005366_pt1 | contig 17816 bp, 14 predicted proteins | sample RVTome_12_FD_203789 | JGI IMG/M metagenome (GOLD analysis project Ga0326597, IMG submission 203789) | Soil microbial communities from uranium-contaminated site in the Upper Colorado River Basin, Wyoming, United States - RVT100D185 | ecosystem: Environmental > Terrestrial > Soil > Contaminated >... | reverse complement strand
TGCCAGCTTCGGATCGATATTTTACCGCTTGCTGGCAATCCCCGCTCAACAAAATCCGGTCTTTCTTAATTACTTTCAGTCGCTTGTAACTTTTTCAGGGCCGACTAGCTAAGAAGGCCGAGAGGGGCTAGGCGACAGGCGGCTTAGGGTGCAGCAAATCTCGATCACTCGCCGTTGGGCGAGCCCAGAAAGAGCGTCCGACCGTCGGCGAACGTAAGGTCACGCCCGTTGGCCCGCCGCGACCCGTCTTTCGCACGGTAACCGTCAACGATGATTTCAGTACCGGGCAACAGCGAGTCCTTCGTGAAACCTCGGCGGAATAATACATTTGGCGTCCCCGCCTCGATGGCCCATCGTTCGACGGTCCCGTCGGTTTGTTCGACGTCAATGTGAATCCACACGTGCGGATTGGTCCATTGCATCCTGGCGACCCGACCTCTGAAGTTTACCGGCTGCTGCGCGTCGAACTCGGCTGCAAACGAATGGTGCGCCTGCGCGTGCTGCATACCGAGAAGTAAGAGCACGCTTGGCCATGTGCCGATCCCGCGCGTGGGAACCCACTTCGATTTTTTGATAGCTGACATAGTTACTGTTCCTCGGGCGGATTTCCTGACCAGAGCAATTCGTAAACGGCATCTCCGGGCGGCACCTTACGCGTGACCTCGATCGTCATTGTCTCGCCTTCCCAGCGCTCTACGAGCGGCGTTCTGCGTAGATGCCCGTAGATGGTTTCCTCGACCTGCTCCATACACCTGAAGTCTAGAATTTGCGCATTGGGTTCCAGTCGACGATAAAGCGGCAAACTGATCTTCCACGGTCGCGTGAACACTTTGGGATCGTCAATCGTTGCCTCATAGAGGATTGCGTCGCGGTTGATCAGCGTATAACGCTCTTCGACCCGCAGGGCGTCGCTGTGAAAATTACCCGAACGATCGAACCAGGTATACGGCGTGAAATTCGTCACATCGACCACGAGCGTGTCCCCTTCCCAGCGACCGATCGAATAACCCATAAAGGCATCGGCGGGATACGGCGCCACGTCGTCAAGGTTTATCGTCCGCTGAGCGTTCGCAAATTCAAAGATCATCATGATCTTATTCGTCCCTTGCACAAGCTGGAACGGATACGGAAGATACATCGCCCGCGGGACGCCCGGCATATAGCAACCCAGCTCGGGATCACGGTCGAGCCAGTTGGCCGCATTTTCACGTTGCCGCTCGGCTGCCCACGGCAGATACGGAATTTCCCCATCTTCGACGACGCCAATACCCGGCGGTACCCACCCGACCGTGCCCAGAGCGACGACCGGTGCGGCTAGGACCGGAACGTCGAGATAAGCGCCGGGCTGGGCGACGACCGGGCGAGCGGCATGCGTCTGCAAATCCCAGTGCGCCGTGCCGATCGCCTGCCAGATCCCGCTGAAGTCCGGCTGCCCATCTGTGGTTCGTGGGAGCGCCGCACTCGGATCCAGCGTAACCATCTCGGGCTCGCGTACAGGCATCAACGAGAACGCGGCGGCAGCGACGATGGCTGCGGTAGTGACGACAAATGCGGCCTCTCTACGAGTTATTTGCATCGCTGGAGTTCGGTCCTCGTAGTTCCGTCGAACGCATTAAAAAGTTGCCAGGCCGTTGAAAGGACCCGCAGTACCACCGGGTACCTTGGTAATCTGCCAAGAAATCATGAACTCCCAGCGCCGGCGCTGAGCCGCCTCGGTAGCGGCATCCTCAAGGTAACCATTGTCGACGAGGGGCAGCCCAATGAAGACTTGGGTCATCTGGTGGACCGGCCTGCGCACGCCCTCGACGCCAGAAGGCTGGACGTCGTTGACCGCATCGCCGACGAGCATCGCAACGCCGCGCTCCCGCAGCCAGGGCAACACCGAGGCATGCAATCCCGCGCCACCGCCCGCGTAATCCCATGGCCCCTCTTGCTGCCGCTTGGCCCAGCGACCCGTGCGTACGAGCAGTACATCGCCGCTCTCAACGGTGACGCCTGCATAGGCCTCCCAGGCCTCCAGATCCGAGACGTATATCGGCGTGCTCGGCTGGAGCCACGGCACGCCTTTGAGCAACGGCATGTCGACGAGGATGCCGCGCGTCACGTATCCCGGTCCCATGCGATCGATGGCAAGATCCTTGCAGCCCTGGGCATCGAGATTCTGCGGGTAGCCATTGAAGATGATGAACTGACCATCGCGCTCGGTACGGTAGTGGCACAACGCATCCATGTGCGAGAGCTGCCCATCGTGCAAAGAAAAACTCATCGCATCGAGCGCGAACAGAACCTCGCCTGTATCCGGATCGATTCTCGTCATCCAATGACGCGTCGGCGCGAAGGTCTGACTATCGACCGCTTCCTCTTCGCTTGCGAAGTGACCGAGCGACACTGACACCCCGTCCCGGACCAGGCTTGCGGCAGCTTTAGTCTTCGCCGGTGTGATTAGATTCAGGGTCCCGCGCTGGTCGCGCGGACCCCAACGCCCCCAGTTCGAGAGCTCCGACTCCCAGTCGGCCAAGTGCTGCGGAGTGACGCGAATCGCGGAATCCTGCGTCGAAGGATGTGCCGTGAAACTCGACGGCGGCAGCACGGGCTGGGTGCTCTGCGCATGCGCCAGCTCAATGAATACGATAAGACCGTACGCGATGCCCAGAGCGGGCACGACCCAAATGCGCTTCATCGGACTCCCCCGTTATCTATGCTCGCTACTCGCCGTTGCCGGCAGCAGCTTAGCCTGCAAATCCACGCCTTAGCGCGCCAACCCGTCCTGGGCCAGATTCGGCGAATCGCAACTCCGCCTAATAGGTCTTCGCGAAGCCATTGCGCGTATTCAACACAGTAAAGCTGCCATCGCGCTGTGCCGTCACCTTGAAGTAGTCCGCCGGTCCGTTATGCGGGGGAATCGGCGGATCCGATGGGCTAGGCGACTGCCCAGCGGTCGGCGCGATCGGCACGGTCGTCTCGCCTTCAAATCGATTCGCGATAAACATTCCCGGAACGGTGTATTCCTGCCCGCTGAATTGCGAGAAATGCAATTGCCAGACATCCTCGAGCCCCGGCGAACTGAACAGAACTTGCATGGCTGCGGCTTGGGCGCCTTTGCGAATGCCGTTGCTCGATATGGCGACACGTGGACGTAAGCCATACACCAAAGGCTCGGAATTCGACATGGCTGCCGGGCGCCGCTGAGCGTGATGCGACGCTATGAATAAATCGGCGGTACCGAATTTGTTGTTCGGACACATGAGCTCGAGCTCGCCGTTCCAAGTCAAATCGCCCAGATGCGCGACGTGAAAATCTCCAAAGCGCAGTGAGATGCCAACCGATTGCGCGTTCTCCGAAAGGTCGGGGGCGATCGGTTCGAAATTCCTACAGTACGGATTCGGCATGCCAGCACCTGGCAGGGCCGTGTCGATCACGCGGCCGGCCGAGGCGACGACGCGGATGTCCACCCCGCCGAACGGGATACGGTCACCGGGAACGACGACGGTATGTTGAGCCTGGCGATAGAGCTCTTCGTAACGCTGCATATACTGCGCACCCGATCCGTCCGGCTGAACGTTGGGCCCGTGATCGACGTAGTGCCGGATCGGGATCTGCAAAGCCAGTTCGGCCAGCCCGCCGATATGATCGCCGTGATAATGGGTCGTGATCAACGTATCGATTCGCTCGAGACCGGCATCCCGAATCGCTGCCATGATTCGGCCTGCATCCCGCGCGGCTGCATCGCCCCCGTTGCCGGTATCGATTAGCAGCGACTCACCTGAGGGCGCGATAAACAGCGTCGCGCCGCCGCCTTCGACGTCTACGACATAAATCTGAAGCTCTGGCCCGGCCTGCGCTTGAACCTGTGTCGTAAGCATCGATACGGTTAACGCTGCTGCGAGAAGCGTGACGGCAGTTGGGCGCATAAGCGGCCTCCGTGAATGAAACGATATCGCTGCGTGGCGTCGGGACATGGCCGACGAATGTATTTTTAATGGTCCGAATATACGCCGGCGACGCATGGCAGTCACTCGAACGCGGACGGTACTTCGCCAGCTCCGAGCGCTATGCCCCGAAATGGGACGCCAAGCGACCCGTTCCCGATGCATTCCTGACTAGATCCTGTCTTGTAACTCTGGTCGCACATTTAGATAGTCCGATGCGGCTTCATAGGCCATCGCGAACTCGAGCACTCGGCGATCCTCGCCGAGCGGGCCGAGGACTTGCATCCCCATTGGCCGGCCGCGATCGTCGAATCCCGCCGGAATGTTTACGACAGGCAAGCCCGCCAACGTTCCACCGATCACCACTTCCATCCAGCGATGATACGTATCCATCGGCCGGCTGGCGATCGACGCCGGCCAGTGGACATCCGCGGAGAACGGAAAAACTTGCGCTGTCGGCAGGACCAGAAAATCGAATCTTTCGAACAAATCGTGGACGGCGCGATACCAATCCCCGCGTCCCACGGCGGCCTCGCTCAGCTGATTCGCCGACAGGCCGAGGCTACCCTCGATCTCCCAGATCATCTCCGGTTTGAGCAAGCGTCGAGTCGCGTCATCCTCGAGCAGCGCCTGCCGGCCCACATGCGACCAGTGGCGTAGCGTCAGCCAGGTCTGCCACAGTCGATCCATGTCGTATGCGGGCATGGCCCCTTCAACGATTGCGCCATGACGCGCGATTCCGTCCAGCGCCCGTTCGCAAAGCGCGAGTACGCCCGGCTCTGTGGCAAGATAGCCGCCGTAATCACGCAGCCAGCCGACTCGCAGACCCGCAAGCCGATCGGAACGGTAGGACTCGTAGTCAGGCACTTCGTCACGCATTGTCAGTGGCGCGCGTGAATCAAAGCCTGCCAATGTGGCAAAGAGCCGGATAGTGTCTTCGACGCAGCGGCCCATGGGCCCGTTCACCGACAATTGGCTGTAGAACAAGTCATCGGGAGTTCCGGGGACGCGGCCCTGGCTAGGTCGAAAGCCGATCACATTATTAAAGCCGGCAGGATTTCTAAGTGAGCCCATAAAATCGCTGCCATCGGCCGCCGGAAGCATTTGCGCAGCCATCCCCGTGGCCGCGCCGCCACTACTGCCTCCGGCCGTCAGTCGCGGATCATAGGCATTCCGCGTCGTGCCATGCACATCATTATAGGTCTGCGAGCCCATGCCGAACTCCGGCACATTAGTCTTGCCGATGAAGATCGCCCCAGCGCTGCGAATCCGAGCGATGTGGACGTCGTCGGCTTGGGCAACGGTCCCTATATGCAGGCGCGAACCGAAGCTCGTCTCCAACCCACGAGCGTTTGCCAAATCCTTGACCGCATGCGGCATGCCATGCATCCAGCCCCAGTATTCGCCCCTGGCCAGAGCCTCATCGGCCAGCTCAGCCTGGCTGATCAGTCGATCGTCATCGACCAAGCTTACGACAGCGTTATAGACGGGATTGAAGCGATGGATCCGAGCAAGATACGCAGTCATTACTTCGACACAGCTCGCGAAGCGCCCTCGTATAGCGGCAGACAGCTGTGACGCAGTCAGACTGGTGATATCAGCCGGTAGGCCCTGTGCCAGGATCGTGTGCTGCGGAAGCAAAGGTAGTGTCATCGCTAAACCAAATCTCGCATTACTTAAAATAAACTCCCTGCGTGTCAGCTGGCTACCGGACAAGTTCATATCGACCGCCTTCCGTCATTTTGCCTATGACCGCGATCGATCAGAAACGCCAACCCGGCCGTCCTTAATTTTCCGCGCCAAGCGGTTCATCTGACAAGACGATATACGGCCAAACGCTGCCGGCCGACCTCACCGGCGTAGATCGTGCCATTATGGTCAGCAGCGAGAAACTCGGCGCCACTACCGGAATCCATCGCGTGATCGAGAATGAAGGTCTCGACCCAGCCGGTTGCGGCATTGCCGATGCGGATGCCGCGTTCCCACCCGAAGTTGTCGCGCCAGCCGGGTCGTTCGACTCCGGACAATCCATCACTCACATAAAGCACGTTGTTCGAATTGACAAATAGGCCGCTCGGCTTGCCGAACTGCGTCCAGATGTAGAGCAAGTTGCCCTGCTGGTCGAAGATCTGGATCCGGCTGTTGCCGCGATCCGCAACCAGTACGCGACCGTCGGCGTCCATCTTGAGATCGTGAGGGTCGTCGAAACGCGCCGCTTCCTTGCTTTCCGACCCGGCACCGCCACCAATCTGGAATTGGAACTCGCCTGTTGGGGAGAACTTGACCAGCCGATTGTTGCCACCGCGGTGTCCGTCGGCGACCCAGATCTCGCCGTTCGGCGCAACGTGGACGGCGGCTGGTCCGTTGAAATGCGACTCGTCGTCACCAGCGACACCGGGCTCGCCAAGCGTCATGAGCACCTCGCCGTCTTGATTGAGCTTGAACACTTGCTGCCCCATACCCATGCTGAAACCCGGTTCGCCGCGCGCGTCGCCGACCGGCGCGCCTTCGGTAACCCAGATGTTGCCTTGGTCATCGATGTCGAACCCGTGCGGCCAGGCGAACACGCCCGCGCCAATACTCTTGACGATATTGCCGTCGAGATCGAACTTGTGGATCGGATGCAGATTCGAACCCGCACAGCCGTTGCCACCGCAGCGCTCCATGATCCAAAGATGCTCGCCGTCGGAATCGGGTATGACGCCACTGACGACACCCAAGCTGCGACCTTCAGGCAATTGCTCCCAATCGTAGATGACGCGGTAAGGATTGTTGCCGGACTGCGCTAGAGCGTTGCCGCCCAGAATTACGATTCCGAGTGCGCCAACTAGGGCGGCCCTGTGTAGAATTTTACGGATATCAAACATTGCATCGCCCTTTAGATTTCTTCTTACAGCAGAACCGCGCTATCCCTCGAGGAACATTCGCTGAGCACCAGAAAACGACGGCCTATCTACCTTACTCTAACCTTGAAAATTCGACGATCGTTAAGGTATGTTAACTCCAGAAGCTAGGATTTTGCTCCAGAAGCTACTAATCTCGTGGCTCAATCGCCGGAGAAGCCGGGCGAACGAAGCAAGCGTTTTCAGGCTCAACTGAGCCGCATCGCTAGTCGAACCAGGTAGGATTTTCCGGGCTAAGCGCTCGGAATCTAGGGAGCATCGTGATAACTGAAATAAGCGCACGTCTCCAATTCGGTGTCGCGGTCATCATCTTGCCGTTCTCGGCCGCCGTTATCGCCCAAGACTGGATCAACTTCGAGGACCGAGAACAACGCTTCAGAATCAATCTACCGCACGAACCGGCGGTAGCAAATACGACGTTCCTTTCCGAGTACGGCGATGAACGTCCGGCAAGGATCTATTCGGCCACCGACGGGGCAAGTTCTTATAAGGTAATGGTGATCGACTACCGCGATGCTGGAGTTACGGAGACGCGCGCTTCGATTGCCTATCAGGCGCTGCAGTATCGACGCCGTGGCGGCGAGGTCACCCACGATGCATATGCCCAGATCGACCGAATCGAGGGACACCAACTGCAGATCACGAATCCGGATCAGAGCCGTACATTCGTGGCGATACATCTACACCACGGTCGTCTCTATGTGGTCGAAGCAACGGCGCCACCACGCGCGGCGCCGCCCGGTTTGGTTCAACAGTCGCTAGTGATACTCGATGAATACGGCAATCAGGTACGCTACGAACTCGATGCCGATGGAAACCGCTCGCGGGCCCGGCCGTCGACCATCGACTAGAGGAGAAAGCTGCATGACACAGAGAGATCCCAGTATCTCCGCCATAGCCCTCATGCTCCTCACGTTTGCCGTTCCGGGTGCGGCACATCATTCCCATGCGAATTATGCACAACGAGATTGGGTTGAGCTTGACGGCACAGTTACGAAAGTCCATTGGCTCAATCCACACGTTCGGATTTTTCTTGAAGTTCGTGACAAAAACGGCGAAGCGGTACTGTAGAGCATGGAAGGCGGTAGCGTCGCCGCGCTGACCGACAGCGGCAGGCAACGCGATAGCATCAAGGCCGGCGATCAGATCTCGGCTCGGTGCATCCCGCTAAAGGACCGCTCCCCAGGCTGCCTCCTCGGCTATATCACTACCGCAGAATTTCAGGACAAGGAATTCGATTAACTCGCTCGGTCGGCTTTAGCATAGGACCAAGAGCGAAAGGCCTGTAGCAACGGAAAATACAACCCAAGCTGAATCGGCCGCGCGTCCAGCGTAGTCATGGCCTCCGCATAGCGACAGAGTTGGTCGCGGTAGCGTTCGACCTCGGAATCGAGGAATGCATCCACCGCGCCACCTTCGTGCAGGCTAGTTTTGTAGTCGACGATCCAACGCAACCCTTGCGAGTCGACAAATGTGCGATCAATGCGGATGTGCTCCAACCCCGTGGCACCTCGTATCGTCAGCGGCAATTCCGACGCACCCAGCTCATGGCGATCAAGTAACCAACGGCCGCGTGGATCATCGAGGACCGCACACAGGGCATCGAGGGCACGCTGGGTCGACGCATCGAGCTGGGCTTCGTCAACCCCTAGGAGCCGGAGTTCGCCGCGGATGCGCTGGCGTCGCTCGAGTACGCGCTGTTGTGACCAGCCGTTCGGTTCGGCCGCGGCAATTTCGTGCAATACAGCATGCACGACCGCGCCGACCTGCGCGGCTGCGTGTGAGGCCCAGAGGAACTCGGGTCGCTCGTAGATCTCCACGCTATCATCCTCACTCACGAACCGGGGCTGCGCCACGGGTTCACGCAGCCGTCTCAACCTGGGCACGATTGCTGCCAGTTCGGTATTCGCCTCGCTTTCCTGTACTTGGGCAGGCGTAAACTTCGATCCGATCTGCGGCCAAAGAAACTCGAGCAAGGAACCCGCAGGCGGTCCTTGTGCGTCCCCATTCAGTCGCGCGACCAACACCAGCCGGTTGCGTGCGCGAGTCGTCGCCACATAGAGCAACCGCATTGCCTCCGCGCGGCTTCGCGCCGCATCAGCACGCTTGATGAAGTCGGTCACAGGGCCGGCCGGAGCGGCATCGGTGGCCAACGGCGCAAGTAGCAAATCCTCACTGCCATCGTCGGCGACCCGTTCGAGCCAATAAAGTCCCTTCGCCGACTCACCCCGTGGCTGGCGCGCGAGGCCGAGCAGGATCACGGTATCGAATTCCAATCCTTTCGCACGATGGATCGTCATGATCTCGACACCGGCTTCCCGCGGCGCATCACCTTGCCCGTACGGCTCCGCGAAGCTCTCCTCGAGCGCGGCGGGGTCATTTAGGCCACCGTTGATCGCGAGCTCACCGAGTCTGGCAAAGAATCGTTCGACTGTGCGCCCCTGCTCGATACGCTCGAGGCACGCCGGTCCATTGAGCGAGATCCAAGTGAGTTCTATCCAGCGCTCGACTGGCTGCAGTGCACGAACTTCCATCGCGTGACGCAGCACCTCGCGTACGTGGAGCAGGCGCAGGCGCCCGTCCGGGCTCAGCCCGTCGAGCCGTGCCGGGTCCTGCATCAACGTCCAGACCGCCTGCTCCGGCGCACTTTCCGTCAAGCGACACAGATCGTTCCAGGTGAGCCCGCACCAGGGGGCCTTGAGGATTCCGAGCCATGCAATCCGGTCGCCGAGATGGAGCAAGGCACGCGTGAGGCCCAGTAAATCCTGGATCACTTGCTGCTGATTCGGTGCCTCGAGCTCGATGGCGTGGACCGGCACGCCCTCGCCACGCAAGCGCTCGTGGAGCCCAATTAAATGCCTGCGACTGCGGACGAGCACGGCGATCGAACAATCGGGCCGTTCACGCAGCTCGCTGCCCACGATGCGGCTGACGCACTCGACCTCTGCCTCGCCCCCCCCACCACGCAATGGAAAATAGCTGACGGCGTGATCGGATTCGGCTTGGCGCGTGGCGCGGCAAGCGTGAAACCGGGCGGCTCCGGCGCCCATGTCATCCTCCGCTGGGAAGATTTGCGCAAATGTCCGATTGATCCATTCGACGAGCGCCGGAGCACTGCGAAAGTTACTCTCGAGCACGAGAGGCTCGCAGCGAATCTCGCCAATGCCTTGGCGCTTCACCTTCAGGAACAGGCTCATGTCAGCTTGCCGAAAGCGATAGATCGACTGCATTGGGTCGCCGACGAGAAACAGCGTGCGGCCGTCGCCGGGAACCCAGCCGGACGTGAGCAGCGTCAGCAGGCGCAGTTGCGAATGCGAGGTATCCTGAAACTCGTCGACGAGCACGTGCTGGATCCGCTGATCTAGCGCCAATAACAGTTCCGACGGCGCATCCACGCGCCCAAGCGCCTGCTGCGCCCCCAACGCCAGCTCGACGAAGTCAACGCTTTGACGCTCGCCGAACACAACCTTGAGTTCCGCGGCCAAGTGCCGTAACACTTGGCGCAGCGCGGCTAGTAGAGCCCATTCCGTATCGGCATAAAAGCCCCGCGGCAGTTCGCGAATTCCCTGCAACGCCGCTCGCAGACGCCCATTCTCGGCATGCGCTGCAATGAGATCGGTGGCACGCTGGCGCATCTGCGCATGCGCCTTGCCAATCCCGTCGGCGGTAAAAAATCGTTGCCGCCATTCGTGCTTTTGCGTCAGCAATAGCTCCGGCAGTGCGCGCCAGGCGTCGAGCTGTTCCGCGCGCGGCTGGAGCGCCGTACTCGGATCGCGCCACGCAGCGAAGCCTTGGAGCGTCGCAGGGTTAGTCGCGTGCGTGGCAACGTGACGAAGAATAGGTAAAACTGCTCCTACAAACGCCGGCGGCAACGCAAGGGCGAACTGGGCCAGCGCTTCTTCGACCAGCCGCCGCAACGCCTGCTCAAGCGCGTCCCGTAGATCCTCGTCACTGCCCCCGGCCAAGTACGGAAGCCATTGATCGCGCTTGGGCAAAAGCTCGAGCAGCATACGTTCTAATCGAGCGGCATTATTGTCCAGCCCCCGCAACAGCGTCTGCAGACTGTGCGCCAGCCCGGTTGGCGTCTCGAGTTCCGCCAGCGTGCGCCCGACAGCGAGCCGATAGCAGCTCAGCGGACTTTCCATCAGCTCGGCGCCAGCAACGCCACCGGACAGCACCGAGAGGCGATGCGCGAGCCACGTGTTCATCGCATCCAAGGTGTCGATTCGCAAACGCTGCGGTTGCAGGTCGATCGACCACTCGAATTCGCGCGAGCGTGCGAGCGCGGACTTTGCCAAGCGGTACGTGTGACGCCGATGGTGTTCCTGCGGCACGTTACCCGAAGCTGCCTCGAACAGTGACGCGAGCACGCGCCGGCGCATCTCGGCGGCGGCCTTGCGCGTGAATGTAATCGCAATGACTTGCTCGGGAACGACGACCTGAGCTAGCAACGCCAGATAGCGCTGAATCAGTAGCTCGGTCTTACCTGAACCTGCGGGCGCCTGCACGATAAACGACTGGGTGATATCGAGCGCCCGATCACGGTCGCTTTGATCACTCATCGCTGCGTCCGGCGTATAGATCAGTGTTTGCCTGCGTCAGGTGCTCAAAAACGCGCGTCAGCGGCGCGAACGATCCCTTGGCGGCATCGTCTTGGTCGAGAAAGATCCGCGTGTCGCCGTAGACGTACTCCGCAACGAGTGCCTCGAGCTGTGCCAGCCAGTACTGGCGCTGCGCCGCCCAATCCAGGCCCGACGGTAGCGGCCTAAATCTGCCGGGAAATATTCCCTTGTCCGTCCAGTAGCCTTTATATCCGACGGCAGCCGAATTAATGACGGCGAAGACCATCGCGCGTACGGGCTCATCGACCGCTAGGAGGTATAGCGGAAGTTGCGGTTGCAGCAATCGCTGCTTGAACCAGTCCGACGGGCTCGCACGACTGCCGGTCTTATAGTCGATGATCGCCAGGCTGCGATCGCCGAGCCGATCGATCCGGTCAATCCGGCAGGCGACTTCGACGCCGCTGATCGCAATCGATTGTCGCGTCTCGAGCGCTGCAACGGTGAATTCGCTACGCTCGAGATCCGTGGCAACGAATGCTTCGAGCAATAGCGCTAAGCGCTCCTGCTCGAGCTCGAACATCACGCTGAAAGACCGCCCTGCTTCGCGTACGCGTTCATTGAGAGACCGGCGGATGGCACGGGCGATGCGGTCTCGCAATGCGGGTCCCATCAAAGCCTCGAGCTGCTGCCTCGTTGGACGATCCGCATATAACAGCTCGAGCGCACGATGCGTCAGGATGCCACGCTGGCGCGGATTCAACCCCCGAGAAACGCTTTCGATGGGTCTGGCGCGCAGGCGGCTCTCGATGAATGCGCGCAATGGACAGCGCGCCTGCAGCTCGAGCGTGCCGGCGCCGCCCGAAATCTCGCGAGCGGCCAACGGTGTCGGCAGGTCCTCGACCGTCTCGAGGCGCTGCCCCGCATCGGCCGGCACATAGGAACCCATTTTCTCTGCCAGCTCGGGGCACTCGAGCGCCGGAAAGGCGGCGATCAGTGGGCTGGGCTCCGCAACAAACTCATTCTCCGTGCTCGGATAACTGAAGACGATCTCCGGCACACGTGCAACTACCCGGTCGGTAATCGTCCGGCAGCGCATCAAGGCATCGCCCGGCGTTGCCCATGGCATCGCATGGACGGCCTGCAGCTTTATCGGCAGGAGCGGGTTCGGTTGCGCCGGACGAGGCCACGCACGGTCGGTCATTCCAGCGATCCAGGTGGCATCGTAACCTGGACCTAGCTGTTCTGGTCGACTCAGCAACACGATACCGGATAGAGGCATCGCTTGGGGTTGACGGGTGCGCGCCAGCGTGCTCTTGAGTTCCTTCACCATCCGCTCGAAGTCAATCGCACCGACGATCGGAGTCAGCCGTGCGAACTCACTCAATACTGTGTGCCAGGCGTCGAGCGCAGCGTTCGGCACCGGGCTTGCGCCGTTGGCCCAACCGAGCCGCGTCAATAACGACTCTGCGTCGTGAGCCCACCGAGTCGGACTTTGGAAGCGCGGCAGATCGGTCAACCAGCGCAGACATTCATCGAGACGCGCCGCAAGCTGCGGTGTGCGCCGAGCGAGCCAGCGCTCGAGGTCTGCCGAGCGGAATGCTGTCAAGAAATCGAGCTGCGCCGAGAGTTCCTCGCGCCACCGCACCTCTATCAAACTGCGTGTCGCGAGGTCCTCGATGTCCCCACCTATGTAGGGGCTGCGTAGCCAACGGCTGAAAATTTCGAAATAGGCATGCCGCGTAAATAGCTCGAGACAATCGACCGCTGCAATGATGGCGGGGTCGCGATCGAGCGCCTCAGCCTCGAGCGAAACGACCGGGTGGCGGCTCGTCGCATCCCCCGACAGACCATCCAGACAACGTAGGATCTGGCGGTCACGATCGGCTTCGGGTGGAATTACCAGTGCAATTCTAGCTTGCGGATTGATCTCTAGCTTTGCTTGCGCCCACCGGACAGCGTGACGAATCTCTGCGCGCGAATCCTCCAATGCGACACGGTGCACCAGACGCCGCCGCGTACTCGGCTGCCAACGAGTCACTGGACGCCCTGCGCCTTCGAGCGCCTTGATCAGGGCTTCGGATCCCGGAGTCCGCCACAACGTATCGGCCCACACGAATGCGCCCGTTGCTCGGCCAATCGTGTTGGGCCGTTGCGCAAGCGCGGCGTTCAGCTGGGCAATATCTATCCATTCCGACTTGGCGAGTCGCACCCGATAGTCCCGAGCCCACTCCAAAAAGGCATTGAAGCCGGGCTCGTCATCGCGTCCGCGCAGCTCACGAATGTCGATCTGCCATTCGCTTGCCAAGCGCCACGCCTCTCCCGCCCACCGCGCTGCTTGATGCGTGCCGATCAGTGTGTCGGCAAGTGCCGACTCGGTGACGATCCTCCGCCACAAAGCTTCGCTTTGAGCTGCGCTCAGCACCAGGCGATCTGCGCCCGGCTCAGCATTCCAGAGTTCTGCGGCCCATGCATCACGCGTTCGAAGCGTCGGGGTCTGCCATGCCAATCGATCAGAATTGGGCGTGAATGGCGCGAGATAGGCCTCGATTTGAATCGCGGCCAGCCTGTCGTCGACGATCAGCGTGGCACCATCAGCCAGCTGACGAGACAGGTCTTCATCCATTATTTTTCAGTATGATGCCATGCTTTTTTTATACTATTTCTAGCTTTCTGCCTTGCTGTGCCAACGGTTCCAGCACCAGCTGAATTCGCCTGAATACCTCCGCGAGTACGGCCTTATCGGGCAGCGTCGTGATGCGGAAGTGGTCGCGATACGGGGTATTGAAACTCGACCCGGGAGCAACGAGGACGTGCTGTTGCTCCAGCAGTTCCATTGCGAACGCCTCATCGTCGAAGCCCGGGAAATAGTTCGTGTTGACCCCAATGAATCCGTACATGGATCCCTTCGGAGCCTCGACATGCAGAAATGGGCTTGCATTTGCCGCATCGATCATCGCTTGGCGCGATTCGAATAGTCGCCCCCCCGGTGTGCAAAGCTTTTTGATGCTCTGATAGCCACCGAGCGCTGTCTGCACTGCCCATTGCCCCGGCACGTTGCTACAGAGCCGCAGTGCAGCCAGCAGGTCCATTGAATGCAGATAATCGTGCGCGCGCTCCAGCGCGCCGCTGAACGCCACCCAGCCGACACGATATCCACAAGCACGGTAAACCTTTGAAAGGCCGCTGAACGTCCCGCAGAGCGTGTCGCGGCAGAGCGTTGCCATCGGTACGAACTCGGCGCCCGGATAGACCATCTGATCATAAATTTCGTCGCTGAACATGACCAAGCCGCGTCGCTCGGCAAGCCTCGCTAGCTTTTCCAGGCATTCGCGGCTATAGACCGCGCCGGTTGGATTATTCGGATTGATGACGACAATCGCGCGCGTCCGGTCCGTCACGAGGCGTTCGACTTCCTCGGGATCCGGCATGAATTTGCTGGCTTCGCGGCACGGGTAGTAAACGGCATGCCCACCGTTGAGAACGGTCGCTGCCGTCCAGAGCGGATAGTCCGGGCTCGGAATCAGGACCTCGTCACCCGGATCCAGCAAGCCACGCAGAGTCAGATCGATCAGTTCACTGACACCGTTGCCGATGAATACATGTTCCGCCGTGACGTCCATGACGCCCCGTGCCTGCTGCTGCATGACGACGGCTTCGCGAGCAGGGAAAATACCTTTCTGATTGCAGTACGCTTCACTCGCTGCGAGATTCTCGATCATGGCCAAGCGCATGGTCTCCGGCGTGCGAAAGCCGAATAGGCCTGGATTCCCGATGTTCAGCGACAGGATCTCGTAGCCCTGACGCTCGAGTTCTTGTGCACGACGGGCTAAATTGCCACGAATCTCGTAGCGCACGCCCGTGAGTTGTTGGCTCGGCTGAATCATTTCTGAGCTAGCCACTTTCTTGCCCCGAAAAGCGGCTATTGTGCATAGTTGGGCCCGGTAGTGAAAGCCTGGGCGTCACATCGGCCACCGTGCGCCATCACGAGCTAGCAAGATCGCTGACGACATTGAACTCAGGGCCCCGTCGCCACGGGCCGACTTGGATCTCGAATCCATTCGCTCCAGGAGCCAGCGTACAACCGGCCCCCACCCAGACCGGCAGCGGCCATACCAAGCAGCAAGTGGCACGCCGTTACACCAGATCCGCACATGGCAATTGTGTCCTCCGTTCGCCTGCCGCCAAGGGCGGCCTTGAATGATGCCCGTAGGTGGGCGGGCTCAGCGAAGGTTCCTGCGGGCGTCAAAAGCTTCTCGAACGGGAGATTAACCGCGCCCGGGACATGCCCAGGAACCGGATCGATCGATTCCACCTGGCCCGCGAAGCGCTCGGCGGCCCTAGCGTCGAGGAGTACGCTTCCCGCGGACCGTTGATCTGGGAGCGCTAGCGTCGATACAACCCAGTCCGAATGCAGCGCGCGCGCGATGTATGTCGTTCGCGGGCGGCTCCGCGTCTCGGTTTCCAGTGGGAGTCCTTTTTGCACCCAAACGGGCATCCCGCCGTCTAGCACTGCAACGTTTTCGTGCCCGATCCAGCGCAGCATCCACCAAAGGCGCGCGGCCATCGCGCCACCGCAATCGTCGTACGCGACGACTTTAGAATGGTTGGATATCCCGAGACGTTGTAGAGTCTCGCGAAACTCGGCCGGACTGGGTAAGGGGTGTCGGCCTTCGGTATCCTTAGGAATCCGCGAGAGATCCCGGTCGAGGTGAACGTGCCGTGCGCCTGGAATATGCCCCGTTAGAAACTTCCGCTCGCCGGCAGAGGATTCCAATAACTCGTGGCGGCAGTCGGCGATAAACCAATCGGAGTCGCCAAGGTGCTTGGCGAGTTCGTCGGCCTGTACCAAAGACCGGTCAGTCATATTCGCAGTCACTCATTCGATGAATCGCCAAGCAGCTCAAGCGGGTGCGTCGTAACATTTGACGTTAATTGTAGAGGGCTCAAACGCAAAGCGGGGCTGCATATACAGCCCCGCCGTTCACACGATGCGTTGTCGAGATACGGTTATTAGCGGCGCAATGCCGCCTGTAATTGCTGCTCCCGATCTTCCTCGACGTTGACGTAATCCAGCCAAGACTGCGCGTTCGTTCGGCTTCTGCTGTCCTGGGCTGCAGCCTGAAACGCCGTCCGTGCCTGGCCGTACTGCTTGAGTTCGAAAAGACATGCGCCAAGGATCATATTGGCCTGGTCTTCCCGGCGCAGATCACCCTTACGGATAGCTGTTCGGGCTGTTTCGACACATTCCTCGTAGCGCGCGAGATTCTGATATGACTGCGCGAGGCGGAGGTCAATTTCGCCGTCTTCGGCGAGCGCCGCGGCGCGGGTCATGGCCGGGATGGCTTTTTCATCTTCCTGCGCCAACTGCCACGCCTGTGACAGCACGCGCCAATTTGTCTCGGTCGATTCGATCGTGCCGTCGTCGAGGCCCGCTTGCATAATCTTCGCAGCCTTGACCGGAATGTCAGCGCCGAGCAACAGTTGCGCGAGTTGCACTAATTCGTTGCTGCGGGTCAACCAGCCGGCTTCGTAAGTGGTTTCCCAAAGAGCGAGCTGCGCCACTTCGTTACCCTCTTGACCGTACATCGCCGAGAGCTGGATAAAATACTCCCGCTTTGGCCAGCTTTGGATCAATGTACGCAACGTTTCGATGACGTTCGGGTAATCTTCGAGTTCGTAATAGAACACGTTGAGCAAGCGATACCAATTCTCTTGGACTGCGCGTCCTTGCTCCTGCGCAACCCGGATGCCCTGCTGGACCGGCTCAATTCCGTTACGATACTGCTCTAGTGCATAGAAAATTTGGGCGCGCAAAATATAGGCGTCGGGGTTCGGGTTGTCGGCCAATGCGAACCAGCTGTCGAGCATATTCAGCGATTCTTGATACTGCTCCTGCTGAAAATAGAGCTGACAGAGCGTAAATCGCGTGGTGGTTTCCATACCGAGCGGCAGGTCCGGCTGTTGGAGGACCTGGAGATATGCCTGAATGGCTTCGCGGTAATTTTCCTGGCCGAAGTAAATGAATGCGTAGAAGTTCCAGAGCTGCGCGGTCTCGTAACTATTGAGGCCTTGCATCTCGCGAACTTCCGTCAGCAGGCGCATTGCGCACTGAATGTCGTCCATCTCGGCGCAGGCCTGCGCCTCAGACAGTCGTGTGTAAACGCGCTCGCGCATCGCCGGCGTTTTTCGAGTCGGCTCGTTCGCCGCGCTTTCACCTTCCGCCGCCTGTGTGCCCTGCGCAAATACCGGGGAGGCTCCGACCACGAGGCCAGCACCAAGGATGGCAATCGCCGCCAGGAATAATCGAGCTGCGCGCAGCATCGTCACCTCCACTACCGTTTAATTCTGGATTTCGAACGTAATCTTGTTACGAACGCCCGGCACTTCGACTGGCTCGCCGTCGATTACGCGGGGCTTGTACT
>Ga0326597_10005365_pt1 | contig 17817 bp, 17 predicted proteins | sample RVTome_12_FD_203789 | JGI IMG/M metagenome (GOLD analysis project Ga0326597, IMG submission 203789) | Soil microbial communities from uranium-contaminated site in the Upper Colorado River Basin, Wyoming, United States - RVT100D185 | ecosystem: Environmental > Terrestrial > Soil > Contaminated >... | reverse complement strand
CGAAACGTTCAACGGCCTCCTGGCATCGGTCGCCCAGGCCGAAGCCCAGACCGAAGCAGCCTACATGGGAGCCATCCGCGCCCTCGCGACTGCGCTGGATGCCCGGGACGCGTACACGGCCGGACACTCAGAGCGAGTGTCATTGTTCTCGCTTGCAATCGCGCGCCAGCTCGATCTGGTCCCCAACGAACTCGAGGTGATTCGACTCGGGGCCCTGCTGCATGACATCGGTAAGATTGGCGTTCCAGACGAGATTCTGACGAAGCCTGGGCGGCTGACGCCCGAGGAGTACGAGGCCGTCAAGCGGCATCCAGGCCTCGGGGCGAAGATCCTCAGCTCGGTGCCTTTCCTGGCGCCCCACATCCCCATCGTCGAACTGCACCACGAGCGCCCGGACGGTCGAGGCTATCCGCATGGTCTGAAAAGTGACGATATCCCGCTCTCGGCTCGTGTCGTTCACGTGGCCGACGCGTACGATGCGATGACGACCGCGCGCGCGTATCGCGACGCGATGTCGCCAGCTGACGCTGTCCGCGAGCTAAGGCGATGCTCTGAAACGGAATATCACACGGAGATCGTCAGCGCGCTGGTCACGGCGCTGCCGAACCTCACGGTACAAAGCGTGAAGGCGACAATCGTGGACCTGCACGCGATGTCCGCGTAAGACCCCCCCAAAGTCAAACGTTGATGGTCGTCGTCTTCTACGTTTCAGGTCACGGATTCGGCCACGCGTCCCGTTCGATCGAGCTGATCAACACGCTCGGCAGACAGTTACTCGAAGGTGACCGTGCCGTAGAGTTGACCACGGTCGTCCGGACCAGCGCGCCTGAATGGTTCTTTCGTAGCTCGATACGCGTACCCATCCAGTTCCACCACGTCGACACCGACAGCGGCGTGGCGCAGATCGACAGCCTGCGTCTGGACGAGCACGAAACCGCCACGCTGGCCCGCGGCTTCTATGCCGATTTCGACGATCGGGTCTCTCGTGAAGCGTCCACGCTCCGCAGGCTGAAGGCATCGGTGGTCGTAGCGGATATCCCACCACTGGCCAGTGCGGCGGCGGCCTTGGCCAGGATTCCAGTGCTGCTCATGGGTAACTTCACGTGGGATTGGATCTACGAGGGCTATCCAAGTTTCGAACGACGTGCCCCGGGTGTGATCGGCCGCATCGCCGACGCGTACGCCCAGGCCACCCGGGTTCTTCGGCTGCCTCTGCATGGCGGGTTCAAATCGGTTCGGGCACCTATCGTCGACATCCCGTTCATCGCTCGCCGCTCGACGCTCGGGCGCGCCGGCGCACGCGAAGTGTTGGGACTGGCACACGAGGCCCGAATCGTGCTGGGCTCATTCGGAGGCCACGGCGTCGAGCTTCGATATCGAGAAATCGCGAAGACACTTCCGTTCCTTCTCGCGGTGACCGACTTCGAGCTACGTGACGGAGACATCCCTGACAACCTGCTGCGCTTCTCCAGGGCCGACTTGAACGCCCGTGGCTGTGGATACGAAGACCTCGTGGCTGCGTCTGACGTGGTCGTGAGTAAGCCCGGGTACGGGATCGTGTCGGAGTGCGTGGCCAATGGTACCGCGCTGCTTTACACCGATCGCGGACGCTTCAGGGAGCACGATATCTTCGTCAACGAGATGCCCGCCATCCTGCGATGTCGTCACATCAGTCAGGATGACCTGCAGGCAGGTCGATGGGAGAAGCCGCTTGAGGCGCTGCTCCGTCAGCCAGCGCCCGCCAAGCAGCCGCCAACCGACGGAGCCGAGGTTGCGGCGGCGGAGGTCAAGGCGTGGGCTGATAGCGGCCGCGCCTGGCTCGCCGGCGGATCATGAACAGCTCACGCATCATTCCGATGCCGTCGCGCACCATGCTGAGTCGAGAGTCCGCACGATAGTGCCACTCAATCGGGACTTCGACGATCCGCAGTCCCCGGGCGCGGGCGATTGCCAACACCTCCACGTCAAAAGCCCAGCCATCCACGGTAACGAGAGGGAAAATCGACCGTACGGCTTCCGCTGTGAACATCTTGAACCCGCACTGCGAGTCTTCGATGCCAGGCAGGGCGATGACCTGAACTGCGTAGTTGAACAGGCGGCCCATGAGGTGTCGATATGCCGGCTCGCCCACGCGACGTGCTGCGATGCCCTCGCGGGAGCCGATGGCGACGTCGAAACCAACAGCGACCGGAGGCATGAACCGACGAATCTCGGCCACCGGCATCGACAAATCGGCGTCGCAGATGAACCGATAGTCTCCTCGCGCAGCGGTCAGGCCAACGCGTACCGCGCCTCCCTTCCCTCGGTGTGGCTCCCGCTGCACGACAACCCGCGTCTCGGCAGCCGCTACGCCGGAGGCGATTCTCGCCGTCCCGTCTGACGAACCATCGTCGATGACCCTGATCTCCCAGTCCCACGGCTGCTGCGAGAGGTAGGCGCACAGCATGGTCAGGGTCTCCGCCAAGCGTCGCTCTTCGTTGTACGCTGGAACGACAACCGACAGCGTCGGTGGGCCAGGCGACGGCATGAACAGGCTCAGTCAGGCGATGGGAATATACGCGCCTCAGCTCCGCAACGGCCATAGGGCCCAGGCAACAAGAGGAACACGTCGTTGAGAGTATCTTCGAAGACGACCATGCCGGGCGAAGGACCGCGCCCGGCAGACGCCGCTGGCTCCGATCGGTGCCAGAATTCCTGGTAGGTCGGCTCCCAGATCAGGGTCGGCCGCTGCTCGGTCGAAGCGAACAGATACGTCTGTAGCCGCGTGGGCGAGGGTTCCGGCGCCACGATCCAGGGTCGCACCTGACGCATGTAGTAATACAGCGGGTGTGAAATCGATGGAGGGGGGACGTCAACGTACAGTCCCCGTGGCAGCTCTGAGGAAGCCGCCTGCACGGCCAGCAGGCAATCGCGCGCCGACCGCATCGGGTGCTCGCCCTCGGTCAACGCGGCAAGAGACTGCCGATAGGCAGGCAGCGGGAGCATGCTCGCGACGAGTATGGCAACAAGAGCGCGGCTCGAGCCCCTCGCCGCCCCTGCCAGCGAGCCGAACACGAACGCAACCGCAGCCGGACGAAACACGCCAGAACTTCTGAACACCTCACGCGAATCCCATGTGAGCCGCACTGGGCCGAAGACAAGGGTATAAGTCGCAATTCCCACCGCTACCGAGGCCGTCGCCAGCAGGGTCCAACGGATGACCGGCTCCCGAAGCCACTCGCTTCCCCTCGGAAACCGGGTCGCCACCAACCGGTTCCACGCCGTCATGGCCCGGCCGAAGGGAACCGGGCCGACGAGGACGGCCAATGACGCCAGATAGCCCACCGAGAGCGCGACAGGAGGCAGAAATGGATAGACGTAGTGATAGAGCTTCGACGTGCCCGCAGAAATGAGCACGATCGGCAGGATGGCCCAGGTGAGGACAACGAATCCTTCTGGCCAACGACGCCGCAGCGTCCGCGCAGCCAGAAGCGCGAGGCCCGCAATCACGAGATATGCCGCGCCTGCCTCGGCGAACCGTCGATACATCGTCGACCAATAGAAGTGCCATGGCTCGAGGTGGTTGGGATCCAAATAGCCAGTAAATCGCGTGTAAACGTGCGCGCCGACCATCATCTCCCATAAGAAAGAACCGTACTGCAAGGTCGCCCATATGAACCAAGGGGCGACCAGGGCCAGTACAAGCGCCGTGACGCCGAGCCAAAGACGCCATTGAGCAAGGAGGCGCTCGCGATACGCGGCCGTTGACGCGGCGACGACGGCGAGCACGAGCGGCAAAAAGAGAGCGGCCACGAACTTCGTCATGAAACCAAGCACGAAGTACAACCCAACCGCCAGGGCGTGAGCTCGACGGGCGCCATTGGGCGGTCGTGCAGGGTCCAATCCCGCCGGCGGCCGGCCCGCCCATTCGAGGAAGTGGTACACACCTCCGCAATACGCCAGCAGCAGCGGCGCCTCCATGTTGTTGCTCCGGAGCCCGTGCGCGAACAACAACGGACCATGAGCGAAAAGCACGAGCGCGGCGACACCGCCACAGATTGGGCCTGCCAGACGGAAGCCGATGAGATAGACGTACACAAAGGCCGCGGCGCCAAACAGCGCGTCCCAGAATCGGAGCCCGAACTCGTCGTGCGGCAACAGGCCCCAACGAATCGGAGCCGCGACGATCCAGAATTTCAGTGGGGGTTTCTCGAGGAAGGCCCAGTCTTCGTTCGGGATGCTCTTTGGTTCAAGCCAGTCACCGGTCTCGAGGATTCGATCGACCGCGAAGGAGTAGATCGCCTCGTCATCGCGCACATCGTCTTGGCCGAGACCGACAAATAACGGGACGCAGAAGAGCGCAACGACCAGAGCCAGCCATGGCCGGCAGCCGCTCATTCCTTGATGCAAATCACGAGAGACCAGATGCGCGGGATCGAGACCTTTTCGATGGACACCGGCTCGAGCCCAGCCTGGGCCAAGAACGCCGGCAGATCGAGGTCAGACTTGAAGCCAATGTGCACGGTCAACGGCGAAATCACCCGCTCGAACCACGCGAGTACGGGATTCGCGCTGCGGAAATGGTTCAGGATGATGATCCGACCACCGGGACGACAGACACGGCGCATCTCGCGCACGACAGCAACTGGATCTGGAACGACGCTAATGACGAACGGAGCGTAGACGATATCGAAGCTATCGTCCTCGAATGTAAGGTTCGCGGCGTCCATCACCTGCAACTTTACGTTCCGGACGCCCTTGCGTGCGATCCGTTCACGCGCTATCTCGAGCATGTTCTCCGAGATGTCGATCCCGGTGACATCGCAGCCCGGTGGATACATCGTGGCGTTGATGCCCGTCCCGACGCCGACCTCCAGGAGCCGCTCACCCGGATCGAAGGGGATCTTCTGGAACGAATGGACGCGCCCCGGGTGGAGACAGGGACCCATGGTCACGTCGTAGATCGATGCGAATTTCTCGTAAACGCCAGCGACGAAATCATGCTCCACGGCCGTCACCGACAGCGCGCGGGTCGCTGCTGCGTCACGTCCAATGACTTCATCGTCGCCGCGAGAGCGGGAGTGATCGAATAGGGCCATCAGTAGTCTCGATAGATTTGCCTGAGCAGAGTGTCAAGAATATGGCACGTGTGAAGGCAGCTTCGACCTCGTGTGAGACTATACAACCGCCTTTGCTCGAAGTCCATCAGAGTAGCCCACTGAGCACCGCCAGGGCGGCATCAATGTTTCCGGACGCCGTCGAGACCTGGAGTCCCTGAACAACTCCGCGCAGGGCAGCCCCGACCTCCCGAGCGATGGCGATCCCTTCGCCGGCGGCCGCGTCGAGGCTGTCGGCGCTCCGCATCCGGTCCATCACCGCCTCAGGTACGCGGACACCAGGCACCTCGTTCGCAAGAAACTCCGCGTTACGCGCGCTCTCGAACGGAAAGATCCCGGCAATGACCGGCAACCGGGCATGCTCGATCCGTTTGAGGAATCGTTCAAAGCTCGATGCATCAAACACCGGCCGCGTGAGGACGAACTCCGCGCCCGCCTCAACCTTGTAGTCGAAGCGCCTCAGCTCCTCGTCAAGGTTGGAGGCCGTTGGATTCACGGATACTCCGATGTGGAACGCCGTGGGCGCCCCAATGGGCTGGCCACCGAGATCGCCACCATGATTCAACCTCGAGACGACGTTTGTCAGCCCGATCGAATCGACGTCGAAGACGGCGGTGGCATCCGGATACTCCCCCACTCGCACCGGATCACCGGTAATGGGTAGCAAATTGCGAATCCCCATTGCGTGAGCGCCAAGCAGGTCTGATTGGATCCCGAGCAGGTTGCGGTCGCGACACGAGTAGTAGAGCAACGTTTCGATGCCCGCCTGCTGCTCAATCAGCACGGCCAGCGAGAGGGCGCTGAGCCTGGCACCGGCGCGCGGTCCATCCGGAATGGTGACGGCATCCACCCCGTAACGCTTGAGCTCGCGCGCGCGCTGAATGGCCGGCTCCGCCTCGAAGCCTCGTGGAGGAAGCAGTTCGACGGCGAGCACAAAGGCGCCGCGAGACAGCTGCCCCGCAAGCCTAGACTTCTGCTCACGGGGAACTGGCGGTGCCGCGATCGTCGCCGAGTGAGACTTGAGCGCAGCCAAAGGCGCAATTGACGGCCTGGCCGCTGTGGTGGCAGCCGGGCCGGTTCCAAGCCCACCAACAGCGGCCTTCAGCTGCCGAATGTGTTCCGGCGTCGTTCCGCAACACCCACCGACGACCCGCACGTGATGCAAGACGAACCGGCGGCCGTAGGAGGCCATGTACTCGGGTGAGCAGAGATAGATATTGCGGCCCTCTACGTCGCGCGGCTTGCCAGCGTTGGGCTGCGCCGACAGCGCCAGTCCTGTGACGGCTTCCATCCGCTCGATCGTCTCGAGCATCGGTGCTGGACCGACCGCACAATTAACGCCAATGACCGTGGCGCCCCGACGTTCCAGTTCCGGGGCGAATCGTTCAGGAGGCGTGCCGTCGAGCGTATGACCGTCCTCCTCTGTCGTCATCTGTGCAACGATCGCCAAGTCGGACTCCTCACGCACGGCGTCGATGGCCGCACTCAGCTCGTTGAGGTCACGGAAGGTTTCGAGAATGAACAAGTCGACGCCACCCTCCAACAGGGCTCTGGCCTGTTCACCAAAGGCCTCCCGCGCCTCGTCAGCGCCGGTTTTGCCCCAGGGCTCGATCCGGATCCCCAGAGGTCCGATTGCTCCGGCGACGTAGGCCTGCTCCCCGGCGGCCCGGCGGGCCAAGCGAGCACCGGCGACATTGATATCCCGAAGCGAATCGGCCAGCCCGAACGTGCCGAGCTTGACGCGATTGGCCCCGAAGGTATTGGTCTCGAGGATATCCGCGCCGGCGCGGACGTATTCCCGGTGCACGCCCTCCACAAGATCGGGGTTCGTGAGGTTCAAGGCATCGAAGCTCTTATTGATGAACACACCACGAGCGTAGAGCATCGTCCCCATTGCACCGTCGCAGACGAGCACACGCTGATCGAGAGCCTGCTTGAAGGTCTGCATCATCCGACCCTGTCAGCGACGTCGGTCTCGCATCGCTCGTACTTCATCGTCTCGATGTCGATGAGGACATACGACCTGGTGACTACGTCGAGTCCAACGGAACGTACATCGTGACGCATCGAATCGGTGAACTCGTGATGATGCCCGAAGAGATGCAGACGCGGAAGCATCGCGGCGAGCACTTCGTTGATCACGGTCTTCCCCGCATCAATTCGGGACCCGGCGGGATAGAACGGACGCGGCGCCTCATGGGTCAGGAACAGGTCCACGTCGACGATGCTCTTACAGGTCACGACCTCATCGCGCACGAAGTGACGGCGCTTGTCATCGCGACTCTTTCCCAGCTTCATCGAGGCGCTCGCGGATCGACGCCCTCGCGAGGGCGGGAGCACTGCCGCAGGCGAACGGTACCAGCTTGGCGCAAACGTCCCTCCCAAGACAGCAACTCGCCACGGCCCAACCGTGTGGGGGCCGCCGTTGGGCAGGTACCGCAGAGTCGAAGCCGGCGGGTCACCGGCCACACATCGGCTGACGACGTCGTAGTCCTCGTTGTTGCCTTTAATCCAATAGAGCGGACGAAGAGGCGAGAAGTACTGCCCATCGTTGGCGGCGACATCCCCAACCTGCACCCAGAAAGGTACGTCGGGGTGCCGCGCCATGATTCGCTGCACAGCATCGAACTCACCGTGGATATCGCCGAGAGCCCCTATTCGCATCGAGGAACGGGCGAACGCCTAGCCGCCGGATGCACTGGAGGCATGCTCGGCAGGAACGAGCAGATCCGTCTTGTCCCAGACAAAATCGTCCTTCCTATACACCGCGAGCTCGTAGTCTTTGCCCATGAAGATGGCGCCCACGGGACACGCCTCCTCGCAATAGCCGCAGAAGATGCAGCGGGTCTTGTGAATTTGATACACCGACGCATACCGGGGTCCCGCCTCTACTGATCCGTCGTTCTCCGCTGCCTCGAGATAGATGGCGTCGGCCGGACACGCCACGGAGCAGAGGCCGCACGCCACGCACTTCTCGAGCCCGTTCTCGTCCCGCATCAGCACCTGCTTGCCCCGGAACTTCGGGAACATCGGGACCTTCTGCTCCGGATAGTTCACGGTGATGGGGTTGCGAAAGAGGTGTTTGAGCGTGGTGGCAAAGCCGACGACGAGAGGTCCAAGAACAGCCATTGCTCTCAGTGTAACCGGCCCGGTAAGATCATGTAAATCTTATGGATGGCTCGCAGTTACTGTCGCTCGAGCAGATTCTGCTGACCACGCTGGTCGTCAAGTTGGCAGTGATGGCTGCGCTGGCCACCATGTTGGTGCGCTATCGACGCTTCCGACATATCTTGATCTTCGAGCGCCGTGCCTGGCCGGACCGGCTCGTCTTCTCCCTTGCGCTCGGCATTCCCCTTGCCGCAGGGGTCGCCTCGCGGTTGCTCTTGGGCTATTCCGCCGCGGACCTCACCCTCGAGGGGTCGTTGCTTGCCGGGCTGATTGCGGGCCCGTATGCTGGCGCGACCGTGGGCTTGATGGTCGGCGTGCCGCCGCTCTTCACCGGCGAGTTCATCAGCCTGCCCTTTGCCGTTGGGTGTGGATTCGCAGGCGGTGGCCTTCGCGAGCTCTGCCCGAAAGAATCCATCTGGCACTTCTCTCCTTTCGTCTTCACGCGCCTGCCGCTACGCGTGTGGCAGATGGTGCGGTCGTTCCAGGTCGACTGGCAAGTGATGCTTCTCCTGGCCCCGGTGGGGCTCGAGTTGCTCCGCCAAGGCCTCGGATTCCGATGGAGCGATCCCCACCGTCTCTTCCATCTGGCGCCGCCCGAAGGGTCGGCGTGGACGCTGTCGGTCATCTTGCTGGCAACCGTCCTGGCTGTGGCGACCCCGATCAAGATCTGGAATAACGCCCGAATCGAACATCGACTCGAGGAACAGGAAAAGCTTCTCCTGGCAGCGCGGATTGACGCGCTCTCAAATCAAATCAACCCGCACTTCCTCTTCAATACCCTGACGTCGATTTCGTCGTTGGTGCGAACGCAGCCGAACACGGCTCGCATGCTTATTACGAAGCTCTCCGGCCTCCTTCGCCGGTTAATGCGCAGCACCGACCACTTCGTGACACTGCGCGAGGAACTGCAGTCGATCGACGAGTACCTCGATATCGAAGCCATCAGATTTGGACCACAGCTCAAGGTCAACAAGCGAATAGCTCCGGAGACCCTCGACGTCGTGGTGCCCAGCATGATCCTCCAGCCGTTGATCGAGAACTCCATCAAGCACGGAATCTCCCGCAAGATTGGTGGCGGTCAGATCACTATCAGCACGAGCCTCCGAAACGGTCATGCCGTGATCGAGGTCCAGGATAATGGGCTTGGCATGAACGAGGAGGGTCTCGGACGTGCGCTGGCAGTCGGCATAGGATTGAGCAACGTGAATGAGCGGCTCCGGACGATTTATGGCGCAGGTTGTCAGCTCAAGTTGACGAGCGTCCTTGACCAAGGGACATCTGTCAGCGTCGAGATTCCCGAGCTGACCGTGGCAGAACGGGTCACAGCCTGATGCAGGCGGGAATGGCCAGCGAGCGTCGAGAGATGTTGGACCTGCGTGTGGTCCTGGTCGACGATGAACGGCTCGCCCGCGACGAGCTGAGCTTCTTGGTCGAACAGCTCGAAGGGGTGGAAATCGTGGGCCAGGCGGGTGATGGCGTGGACGCGCTGACGACAATTGAGCGCCTGCGGCCCGACGTCGTCTTCCTGGATATCCAGATGCCGGGATTGACGGGGTTCGAGGTCGCCCGCCGGCTGATCGACTCCGGTCACCCCACCGAAATCATCTTCGTGACCGCCTTCGACCAGCACGCAATCGAGGCGTTTGAGATCAATGCGGTTGACTATCTGCTGAAGCCCGTAGACCCGCCAAGGCTCGAAGTGGCCATTCAACGGGCCCGAAAGCGACTCACATACGATCGCGAGAACCAGCGTCAGGGCACCATGGCCACTGGCGGGACGGGCGGAGACTCGGGAGGAATCCCGAGCGCCGGCGGTATCATCAACGAGCAACTGGAGCGCATCGTCCAGATAATGGCGGAACGGAAGAACCGCCGTGACCAGCTGGCTATCAAAGTTGACGAGCGGTTCATACTCGTTCATGCAGAAGAGATTGTCTACGCATCGATGGTGGATGATGCCATTACAGTCGCCACGGGACAGCAAACGGGGGCCTCGAGCTTCCGGACGCTGGACGAGTTGCACGCCCGACTCGACCCCGACGTCTTCTGGCGGGTTCACCGCGCACATCTCGTGAACATCAACAAGATTAGGGAGATCGTACCTTGGTTCAGTCGGAACTACCTCCTGAGGATGAAGGACGCAAAAGCGACGGAGATTCCGGTGAGTCGCTCGCAGACGCGACGCCTCAGGGAGTACCTGAAACTCTAGTCGCGGCAGAGGCCACGCCGTGGGCCGCGGAAGTCGAGAGGGGACTCTATCGCGTCGAGACGCGCGACGGCGTCCTCGTCCAGCCGCCGCGGCCGACCAGCGAGCCGGGCGCCGCCAACTCGTGGGGGACGCGCCTCGAACGCATCCAGGAGGAACTGGTCGCCTGGATCAAGACCCTCGCATCCGCCGCTGTCTACGCCATCCTCATCGTGACGTTCGGATTCCAGGTCGCGCGGGTCGAGGGACAAAGCATGGCGCCGACGCTCGAAGACCAAGACCGCCTCATCGTCAACAAGTTCGTCTATCGCGTCGGCGAGCCGCGCAGAAGCGACATCGTGATGCTGTTCTACCCTCTGGACCCAGACAAATCGTTCGTCAAGCGGGTCATTGCCGAAGAGGGAGACGCGGTCCGGATCGTCGACGGCCAAGTGTACGTGAACGACGTGCCAATTCGTGACGACTACGTGCCGAACGAGTACCGGAGTCACGATGATTGGGGGCCGCAAGTCATTCCGGAAGGCTACTACTTCGTCATGGGAGATCATCGGAACAACAGCTCTGACAGCCGCCACTGGGGCATGGTTCCCAAAAGGTACATCATCGGAAAGGTGCAACTGAGATGGTGGCCGGTGCCCGCGGCGCGCATCTTCTAGGGATGTCGAGCCGGTGACGCGGTCCCGCTATGCCGCCGTCGCCACCGTCCTGAACCGCGTTCTCGTTCTGAACCTGCTCGTCGCGGTGGCGAAGATAGCATTCGGTTACACAAGCGGCGCCATCAGCATCCTCTCGGACGGCTTCCATTCGCTGACCGACGCCGGCTCCAACGTCGTGGGCCTGATCGGCGTGCGCGCCGCCGAGCGTCCGCCCGACGATGACCATCCGTACGGCCATCGGAAGTACGAAACCGTGGCCGCGGCCGCCGTGGTGGTGTTTCTGGTTGTGATTGTTGTCGAGGTCCTCAGAAACGCGTTCAATTACCTGACGGGCCGGGCAGCGATGCCGGAGATCACCGCCGCGGGCTTTGGCGTCATGATCGTGACGGTTGCGATAAACCTGTTCGTCATCCGCTACGAATCGCGAGAAGCCGAACGACTGGCCAGCGAGGTGCTCATGGCGGATGCCATGCAGACGCGCGGAGACGTCTGGACCTCGTTTACCGTCATCGCCGCTCTGACCGGTGCCCGCGCCGGCTTGCCCATTCTTGACCCGTTAGCTGCCCTCGTCGTCGCCGGGTTCATCGGCCATTCGGGTTACCAGATTGCCCGGGCGACCACGAGGATCCTGAGCGATCGGATCGTGATCTCAGCCCCTGATATCGAGCGAGCGGTCATGACCGTGCCGGGCATTCTGGGTTGTCATCGAATCCGTACCCGGGGCTCGGCCGACCATGTGTTCTTGGACATGCACGTTTGGATGTCAGGCGACATGCCACTGACCGATGCACACCGTCTATCGCATGTCGTGAAAGACCTCGTCATGAAACGCTACCCCCAGGTGGTGGACACGGTGATTCACATCGAGCCGGAGAGCGTGCCCTGACGATGGACACCCGACGCCGGTCGGCGGTTCTCGTTACCGTGGAACAATTCGGATCTCGAAGAGTTTCGGCCAGAGCTTCCCGGTAACGAAGATCCGATCGCCGGCTTCGTCGTACGCAATGCCGTTCAACACGTCGGCCGAGAGCCGCTCTTGCTGCGTCAGGAGACCGGAGAAATCAACCCACGCGGTCACGTGACCGCTCCGTGGGTCAACGCGTGCGACGCGATCCGTCCCCCAGATATTCGTCCAAATCTCGCCGTTGATGTATTCCAGCTCGTTGAGGGCTCGAACCGGAACGCCGTCAGCGGTGACTCTGACACGACGCTGCTCGGTAAAGGTCGCTGGATCGAGGAATCGCAAGGCATCTGTCCCGTCGCTCATGATCAAGTGCGTCCGGTCGTGAGTCAGCCCCCATCCCTCGCCCCGGTAACGGAAGCTGCGACGCAAGTCAAAGGTCCGGCTGTCGTAGACGAAGGCCACACCCGATTGCCAGGTGAGCTGAAAGAGCTCCCCGTTCAAAACGGTTATGCCCTCGCCGAAGTGGGGCCGGTCGAGGTCAAGGCGCTGTGAGACCGCCCCCGTCTGGAGATTCACTCGCCGGATCGACGAACGGCCCCGCAGCCCGGTGCCCTCGTAGAGCTGGCCATCCAGATACTGCAGTCCTTGAGTGAACGCGTCCCGATCGTGTGGGTATGTCCGGACAACGGAGTACCCGAACGTCGGAAGGGACTGGCTGGCCGTCCGCTGCTGCGCCGCGTCGATCCCAATCCAATGATAGGCCGCGCCGACAAGCGTACCCGCGAGTAACGCAACCGCTACGGTCTGCTTCACAGAGACAGGATACCCCACCATCCCGGTGACCAAGATCAGAGATTCGCGGGCAGTCGGCCGGCGCTGCAGCCTCGCGCTGACCCAGCCTCGGAGCCGCACGGATCGGCCGCGGCGGGCACCAGACGGTCTCGCAACGTGTTGATCCCACGCCGACAGAAGGGCGTGCCGCGAGAGGTCTCGTCGAACGCTCCGCAAACGGGCGGCAAGACCCATGCTCTTGCCTGGGACAGGAACGCCGTCAGGACTTCCCCGTCAAGTGCGGCGACGAAAGGTGCCGGAACGGCCACCGCTCTTGTACTCGAGTCGTATCTCGCCGATGATCATCCGCTTGTCAACCGCCTTCACCATGTCGTAGATGGTCAACGCGGCCACCGCGACAGCGGTTAATGCCTCCATCTCGACGCCGGTCGGTGCAGTGGTACGCACGCAGGCTTCGATCGAGTACCCGCGAGACGTCGCTTTCAGATCGACTTCGATACTCGACAGCGGGAGCGGATGACACAGTGGGATGAGCGCGGCGGTCTGCTTGGCGGCCATGATCCCCGCGAGCCGCGCGGCCTGGAGCGGGTCTCCCTTCTTGACGGCCCCGCGTTGGACGGCAGCACGCGCCTCACGCGACATACTGATCGTCCCGTGGGCGATGGCCTCGCGGGCCGTGGCGGTCTTCGAGCCCACATCCACCATCTTCATCCGGCCCCGCGCGTCAACGTGCGACAGGCGGGACTTACTTGCCATCGTCTTCACCTCGGGCAAGGTAGAACGACAAGCTCTCGAGCGACACCGTCAGGTCGACGCTCTTCAACTTGACGTCCGGAGGCACCTGCAATACCCCAGGCGAAAAATTCAAGACGGCTTTGATACCAGCCGCCAACACGAGATCGACGACTCTCTGCGCCGACGATGCTGGCACGGCGATGACCGCGATGCTGATCACATCCCGGCGCACTTGTCTCCTGAGGTCATGAATGTCATGAATCGGTACGCCGCTGCGCGACTGCTGCCCGACCTTTGCGCTCAGGTTGTCGAAAAGCGCCACAATCTCAAAACCTTCCTGACGGAAGCCGGGATAGTCGGCGAGGGCAAGACCCAGGTTTCCCGCGCCGATTATCGCGACACGGAGCTTGCGATCGAGCCCCAAGATCTGGCGAAGGTTCCGTTTCAGATCGCGGACGTAGTAGCCGACCCCACGCACCCCGAACTCGCCGAAGTAGGCAAGGTCTTTCCGGATCTGGGCGGCGTTCAAATGAAACTGGTCGGCGAGGGCCTGCGAGGAAATCGTCTTGACGCCGGCGCCTTCCAGCTGGTTCAGACAGCGCAGGTAAACTGACAGGCGGTTCGTGGTCAGTTCGGATACCTGCTCCAAGCTGTGCTTCGGCCCGGTCATGCTGACTTTGTTCGCACCTTTCACAAGGAGAGGCCGATTGTAGCAAAAAGGTAGTCACCGGCGGCTGTACGAAACGCCCAGACCCCGAAGACTGACGTGACAGTCATGGCGACTCATAGGACAATGGATCCACCGTCATGCTTGGGTGGCTGCCTTGGAACCGCATCGCTCTTCCGACCGTCTTGGTGCTGGCCACAGCCAGTCTGAGTGGCCAGCCTAGCACGCGACGGGCCGCCAGCATCGCCAGCCTCGTCACCCATCCCGGGTTCTATCATCAACGGCCGATCGTCACGATCGGCGATGTGTCACTGACCGCGACCGGCCACTATCAGATAACCGACGGTGAGCGGGCAATGGCCGTCGTGTTCAGCGGCGGCGGTCCGGTGGGCCCGAGCGAGGTCCAGGGACAGTTCTTGGATTTGGGTCGAATGAACGAAGATGACCCGCGACTCGCCCAGTACGACCTGCGCAGAACCTTCCAAATTGATCCTGACGGCGCGTGGCCACGGCCGGGTGACGTCTTGGCCATCATCGCGCGCGCTGCGACACCTGCATCTCCTCCTTTAGACGTGTCGATCCGCGGACTGGTCCTCTTTCCGTCTCGCTATCGCGATCAGCGGGTGACGGTCACGGGCCAGTTCGCCGGCAGCAACCTGCTCGGCGATCTTCCAGACGCCCCGGCCAACAGCCGCTGGGACTTTGTGATGCGATCGGCTGACGCCGCCATCTGGGTGAGCGACATCATGCCTCGGGGCGACGATTTCGAGCTGTCGCTCGACGCGAGAATCGACACGGGACGCTGGGTAGCGGTTACGGGCACGGTGCAGGAAGGACGGGGCCTCCAGTGGATCGACGCAGAAGCGGACAGCTTCAAGATCGTCAAGCCACCGACTGAGACCGCCGACGCCGAGCCCGTCCGGATACCGATGGGGCCCCCACCCGAGGTAGTCTTCAGTACGCCTATCGGCGGTGAGACCGACGTCGAGACGGCGACAGGCGTTCGCATCCAGTTTTCACGAGACATCGACCCATCAACCCTTCAGGGACGGATTCGCGTGAGCTACGTGAGTGCGGTTGACGCGGCCCAGATCGAGTTTTCGACGCGCTATCGGGCTGCCGTGCGGGTACTCGAGATCGACCTTGCACAACCGCTCGACCCGTTTCAAGGGGTACGAATCGAGCTTACGGACGGCATCCTGGGCACGGACGAACAGCCGCTCCCGCCGTGGACGCTCGAGTTCGAAACGGGAAGCCAGTAGGCTCCATCGTTCAGGTGCCGGCGATCAGCTTCTGGATCTCCGCTCTCACCCTCTGAATCAATTCGTCGCGATCAGCGCTCGTTAAGCCGACAGTTTCAACGGGCGGGCCCACCCTGATGCTCAGAGTAACGGGCCGGATGAGCCAGCTCCCTCGCCGGAGGGCATCGCGTCCGCCCTGCACGGCGACCGGAACCATAGGCACCTGCGCTGCAATCGCCATCCGGAACCCTCCCTTCTTGAACGGCAGGAGCTCGTCGGTTCGGCTGCGGGTTCCCTCCGGGAAGATCAAGAACGAGTTGCCGGCCTTCAGCGAAGCCGCACCGGCGCTGATCGATCGCACGGCGGACTCCTTGTTTCGACGGTCAATCGGTATGAAGCCGCCGAGCCGGAACGCACGCGCGAGTACCGGAATCTGATCGATCTCGTGTTTGTAGAGTATGTGCATCCGCGGGTGCAACGCGTGGAAAAGCAACGGAGGGTCAACGTTGCTCTGGTGATTGGCGCAGAAGACAGCTGCCCGTCCCTTGGGCACATGCTCAGCTCCTTCGACCACGTACTCCATCCCGCTCAACCACAGCCCGAGCCGGACCCCGGCGTGGCCAAGTACGTACAGCAGGCCCGTCCAGCCAAACAGGTGCGCGAGCAGCATGCCTGGCGGGCCGACGATGAGGACGTAGAGAGAGACAGCCAGATAGGTGGCGACAGAACGGACGGTATCAATCAGCACCGGGCGAAATGATAGGCGAGGTGGGGACAAAAGACGAAGGCCCGCCGGTTGCAACCAAGCGGGCCTTCGAGTCATCGAGCCTGGACTCGCGGTCTTGACAGCTATGACGCCCGGGCAGCTCGTCGTGTCGAGGCCACAGTCGGTGCCAGTGCCGGCGGACGCTGAGGCTTGGTGACCTTCGCCACCTTCACTCTAGACGCCGTGCGGGCCTTGGTAGAGAAGCAGCGTTCAAGCGCGTTATCGACGCGTCCTTCGACGCGGGTCGCTGGTTCCTGAATCACCTCTGACACCTCTGAGATGATCAAAAATCTTGCCCTGTCCAGCATACGCTTCTCGCGAAACGACAGACTCTTGGACTTGGCAAGGAACGTCAGACTCTTGAGGACGTCTGCCACCTCGTAGATTGAGCCGCTCCGCATTTTGTCCGAGTTGTCCTTGAAGCGCCCTTTCCAGTTCTGGTGGTTGTCGATTTTCCCGTCGCCAAGCAGCACGAAGAGACGGTCGACTTCGCCGTCGCTGATAGCCCGGCGCAGACCTACGCCATCGACGTTGCTGACGGGTACCAGGACGGTTGTCTCATTCGCGACGATCCGCAGATGATAGAAGCCGCAGGTGGTACCAAGAATTGTCTTCTCTTCAATTCGTTCGACGATGCCCAAACCATGATTTGGGTAAATGACCTTATCTCCGACTTCAAATGTCACGGTTCCCCCTCTTGTGGAACGCGGTATGGAAGGCCGAAAAGCGTGGGCGACAGTTATCTTAGTATAGCCCAAACCGGACGACTTCACAACGTGAAACACCACAAAATAGGCCCTTTTTTGCAATTTCCGCGTAATCATTCTGGAAACGGACCGGATCTTGACGACCAGGGAGATCCCACCGAAGTCGGCGTATTCTGGGGGGTAAAAGAAGCCAGGCCTCGTCTGACCGCCCTTGGCTTGGGGGGCCGAAGCGAACCACCAACCTGCCACCGCTCACTCATTCCCCCAAAAAGCTGCCTGGACCTTGGCGGGGGCTTCGCGCGACGTGGCCACCCGCGGTGAGGCTTCCGTGGGGAACGCTGATCCTGTTCGGCGGACTCCTCAACCTCGTAGCGACTCTCAACCCACGACGGCGCCGGTACGTCCTCTTGGCCCACGTCAGACCGTTGTGCGGACAGACCGAGCGTTGCTCGGCGCCGACACAGGGTCTTCAGGACACGCCACGTCTGGGCACAGGGCGGGCAGAAGAAGCTTCCAGAATCCGTTATAGTGGAAACTCCTTCGTCGACAGACGGCGCCATCCCCTGATGGCCGGAGTGGTGAAACTGGCAGACGCGCGGGACTCAAAATCCCGTGGGGTGTACGCCCCGTGTGGGTTCGACTCCCACCTCCGGCACCAGTCTCCTCAGTCAGTATCGGGAATGGCCTGACCGTACAGCACATGACCGACCAACCGGCTTAGCGCTGTTTCCATAACGGTGGAGTGGTTGCGTTCCAGCGTGAGGTGGTTACGCGCGCTCGCAGGGTGGCGGCGACGGGCGATAGGTCCCAGCCCGCTCGCGATCGCGTGAAAGTCAACGCGGCGGCCACCTCCGCGACGGCCAGTCCTGGCCGTCGCGC
>Ga0326597_10005364_pt1 | contig 17819 bp, 16 predicted proteins | sample RVTome_12_FD_203789 | JGI IMG/M metagenome (GOLD analysis project Ga0326597, IMG submission 203789) | Soil microbial communities from uranium-contaminated site in the Upper Colorado River Basin, Wyoming, United States - RVT100D185 | ecosystem: Environmental > Terrestrial > Soil > Contaminated >... | reverse complement strand
AGATCGTGATCTACCCGGGCGCCCACCACAGCTTCGACAGGATCAACCTGCCCGTGCGTTACCGCCCGAACGTGCGCAACCTCAACAAGCCCGACCGCCTGGGCGCCACCGTCGGCGAGCATCCCGAAGCGCGCGCGGACGCGATGCGGCGCACGCTCGAATTTTTTGCGCAGAACCTCAAGAATCTAAATTAGCCGCCGATGAACGCCGATTGACGCCGATAAAAACAAGAATCAGGAATTAACCGCCAAGACGCCAAGAGAAGCAAGAAATAATTGAACCGCAGAGACGCCGAGAGATTCAAAGATCGAAAAACTTAACGACCCGGCTAACGCGCCGCCCGCTTGCGTCGGGCAACAACCGGCTGTTAGGCGCCAATGCTTGAAATTTCCACTCCAGCGAAATCGGCTCCTCCCCGGTTTTCATTTCCCTTCAAGCAGCACCGTTCGATGGAGTTTCGTTGGCCTAAAGCCATATACAGGCGGGCAATGCAGGTTCTTTTCGCCGACGAGGAAGAACGGGAGCAGACCGGTGCGCTCGAAGCGCAGGTGCTCGCCGAGCGTGACCTTTACTTCCGCATCCACGACCCGCGCGCCGTAGGCGAGAACGTGCGGCGTATACCATGTCGCCCACTCACCACTCACCGCCTCGACACGGTACCGGCTCGTCGGCGCCGCGATCGGCGTAAAGCGCAGGCATTGATCCGCCTGGACCTCGAGCTGCGCGCCATACATCGACGAGAGCCGCCGTACGCAATCCGCCGAACCTGCGGCGCCGAGGGAGGCACGGAAGGCGACAGCCTTGGGATCGCCCGTCCCAAGGAAGGAGCTGAACGAGTTCCTCTGTTGGAAGTTCTTCCCGTCCTTCACCACCTCCACGAACTCGACCCGCCGACTCGTCACGTCCTCCAGCGCATGATGCAGATGGAAGCCGTCGTCGCTCGCACCCTCGCCTATGAGGACGTAGCTCTTGGCGCTCGCGCTTTGGTACGCGCGCTCACCCGAGCGTTCCCGGCACAGGCGCTCGTACACGAGCCCGGTGGGGAAGAGGCTCCATACCGGCGGGGCGACTATCAGCGCGAGACCGAGCGTCACGCCCACCGCGGCAGCGCGGCGGAAGAGAACGTTTCCTTCGCGGCCTTCCGCTTCGGCGGTTGCGAGTGCGATCGAAGCCGAAACCTTCCCTGCTTTGCGAGGCAGCCACCCCTCGCGCCTCGCCGATAGCACCTCGACGACGAAGAAAGAAATTCCGATCACGTTCGCAGCCGGGATGAAAAGGAGGCCCGTGAAAAACGTATTTGCGATCTGCATCGCCCACACCAGTCCGCTCTGGCCGAACGAATGCAGCACGATCGGCGATAGAAATACCGCCATTCCCAAGAGCCAGGACAGCATCCCGATGACGAGCAGCACTTTCCAGCCTCCGGTCAGCGCAGCCGGAACGATCAGCTCCCGGCTCCGGATGCAGAGGAGCACCCGTCGCACGATGAGCGCGATCTGCAACCATAAGAACGCGATCGTAAGCAGGTACGGCAGGTAAGCCTGGAAGATCGCCGGGACTGGGTTCACCACCACGCTGATCGTTAGCACAACCTGCAACGCCTGCGCTGCCGTTGCGCCACGGCCCGGCGGAAAAATCATCGCGAGAGGAATCGCGAGAAAAGTGGCGGCGACGCCGAAGAGCATCACGCCCAACACGAAGCCGTAGAACCGCTTTCCGGCCGGCCGCTCCGGCATTCCATCGCCTCGCTCGCTTTCGGGACTCGGTGGCGAAGGCGGCACAGCCGGTGGCGTGGTCAACTTTCTGAACGGCCCGCTCGGCTGCGGCGTTGGCTGCCACGCGCTTCCGGGCCCGAACTGCGCGCCGCAGTTCTGGCACGAGCTCTCGGTCTTGGCGACCGGTCCTGAGCAATTCGGGCAGTAGAGCATCAAGAGCGCCTAACTAGATGTAGACACCCTAAATGTCGCTTTTAAAAGCGACAAAAATGGGGTGTAAGACACTCCTGGCCAATGTAACTCGTTGATTCATGATGGTGTCGACCATCTTATGCGTCACAATCCTCCGGGATATTAGACCCCTCCGCGCGGACGCCGTCCAACGGACCGCGCGTGAAAAGCAATGACTCCAACAGTCGCCACAAGACAGAACGGGCACGCCTGCGTGCCCATTGCTGGTCTCTTGCCTTTCCCGCCCTTGCTCTCTGTGTGCTCTGAGCCCTCTGTGGCTGATTGTGTTTGACCTTATCGGCGTGTATCGGCGTTCATCGGCGGCTAATTCTTGTTCTTGGTTCTATCCGTGTTCATCTGTGTTCATCTGTGGTTCCATTGTTGTTCTTGGTTTTCTTGGCGTCCTTGGCGTGCTTGGCGGTTCAGTTCTTGATCTTATTCCGCCCTTGCTTCTCTCTGCGTGCTCGGCGGTTCATTTATTGTTGTTATTCTGGTCTTGTTTCTCCTGGCGTCTTGGCGGTTCAATTATTGTTGTATCTTTCTTGGCGGTTCGCCTTTTCTAGCTGACGATCAACGCCGCCCGCCCCGCGATCGCGTTCTTCCGCAGCAGCTCGTGCACCTGCTCCGCCTCCTCCAGCGGGAAAGTCCTGTTCACCACCGCCTTGATCCGATTGTGCTTCACCAGCTCCAGCGTGCGCAGGATCTCTGCGTTGTTGACGTAGCGTGAGCCGTGGATCTCCTGGGCCTGCCGCATGAACTCCTGCGGATTCACGACGAATGACGGATCTTCACCGTACACCGAGGCCGGCTTGCTGCCGATGATCACCATGCGGCCGCCCGGCGCGAGCGATCCGAGACAGGCCTGCAGCGTCTGGCTCGTGGCGACGATGTCGATAGCGGCGTCCACGCCCCGCCCGCCGGTGAGCGCCTTCACCTGCTTGACGAGATCGCCGCGCCGGGTGTCGATCACCTCGTCCGCGCCCATGGTCTTCGCGAGCTCGAGCTTCTCCTCCCCGATCTCCGCGGCCAGCACGCGCCCGCCGCACAGCCGCGCCATCTGCACCATGTGGATGCCGACGCCGCCGCCCGCGCCAATGACGAGCACGTCATCGCCCGGACTCACTTGCGCCTCGGCATGGCAAGCGTGGTACGGCGTCGCGATCGCGTCGCTCGCGACCGACGCCTCGAGGTCCGTGACGCCATCGGGTATCGGAACAAGGTTCCGCTCCGGCAGCGCGACGTATTCCGCGTAACCGCCGTCGCAACCGTTGCCGACGTTGCCCCGGAAGTTTTCGCACAACGTTTCGCGCCCGCTGCGGCAGTAACGGCAGTTGCCGCAAGTCAGGTAATAATGGTTGGTTACGCGGCTCCCGACCTTGACGGTCCTGACCTCGGAACCGACCTCGACCACCTCGCCCGCGATTTCGTGCCCGGGTATGCGGGGATACGATTTGATCCGTCCCGGCGTCGCGATCATGATGACGACGGTCAAGCCGGCGCCGCAAACCCGCACCCGCACCAGCGCGTCGTTCGGGCCGATTTTCGGCATCGGCACGTCCTTGAGTTTCAACGGCGCCCCAAATTTCTCGAGTACCATCGCCCGCATTGTTCCTCCTCAAAACAAAAAAATAGACAGGATTTACAAGATTAACAAGATTGAAACCAACACCAAAACCGGAACTGTAATTTTATTTTTGATCTAATCCTGTAAATCCTGTTAATCCTGTCTATTTGTTTGCGGCTATCGCCGTGAGGATGCCCTGCATGATCGCCAGCGGCGTCGGCGGGCAGCCCGGCACCGCCACGTCCACCGGGATCACGTTCGACACCCGCCCGCGGCTCGCGTAGCTCTCCCCGAAGATGCCGCCGGTGCAGCCGCACTCTCCGATCGCCACCACCAGCTTGGGCTCCGGCGTCGCGTCGTAGGTGCGCTTGAGCGCCTCTTCCATGTGGCGTGACACCGGGCCGGTCACCAGCAGCATGTCGGCGTGGCGGGGGCTCGCGACGAACTTGATGCCGAGCCCCTCGAGGTTGTAGTAGGGATTGTTGAGCGCATTGATTTCAAGCTCGCAGCCGTTGCAGGAACCGGCGTCGACATGGCGGATGGTCAGCGCTCCCGCGAAATGTTCAAGGACATCGGCCTGCAGCCGCTGCGCGGTGACACGCAACGCCTCGTCGGGTTGCGGCGGCGCCTCGGTCTTGATCCCCGTTACCGCGATCTGTTTCAGCAATTGGTACATGACAACCCCTTAGCCACAGAGACCACAGAGAAAAACTCATCCAACATCAAAAACAAGGATTAGCCACAGATAAACACAGATACACACAGATGAAAAACAAAATCCAGAAACAAAATCTTCCTCTGGCTTGGTCTTATCCGTGTTCATCTGTGTTCATCTGTGGTTTCGAAAAAGCTCTTGTGACTCTTGCTGAAAATTCTTTGTGTCCTCTGTGGCTAAGTCGTCAAAGATCGTGACCGCTGTAGGACAGGTTGAACGACTTGTTGATGAGCGGGAAATCAGGAACGATGTCGCCCAGCACCGCGCGCTCGAGCAGCGGCCAGTTCTGCCACGACGGATCGTGCGGATGGAGCCGCCGGATGCGGTTGCCGGCGCCGGTCTCGAGCGCGATCAGCACTTCGCCGCGCCAGCCCTCCACCCAACCGATGCCGAACGCGTTTTCCGGTGCGTCCGGGACGGGTGCAACGATGTCGCCCGCCGGCAGGCCGGAGAGAATGAGGCCGATCAGGCGCAGCGACTCGGCGATCTCCTCGAAGCGCACCGTGACGCGCGCCGCCACGTCGCCGTTGCGATGGGTCGCCATACGCGTATCGAAGTTGTCGTACGGAACCGGCGGGAATTGCGCGCGCAGATCCCACGCTACCCCGCTCGCGCGGCCCGCCAGTCCGGTCAGTCCCATACGGTCGGCGAGATCAGGCTTGATCCGGCCGCAGGCGATGAAGCGATCCTGCAGACCCGCGTGCTCGTCGTAGATGTTCTTGAGCAGCGCGACGGCCTTGCCGAGATCGCTGATTTCGCCGCGCATCCGGCCAACCCCCTGCGCGTCGATATCGCCTGCCACGCCCCCGGGAACGATAGTGTCCATCAAGTAGCGGTGGCCGAACAACGTCTGGCTCACGCGCAACCAGTCTTCCCTGAGCCGTGAAAATTGCGCAAGCCCGAACGCAAGCCCCGCATCGTTGCCGAGAAAACCCAGGTCCCACAGATGCTGGCCGATGCGCTCACGTTCGAGCAGCAGCGCGCGCAGCCACAGCGCCCGTGGCGGCGGTGTAACCCGGGTGACGCCTTCCACCGCCATCGCGTAGGCCCAGGCGTACGCCACGGTGGAATCGCCGGACACGCGCGCGGCGAGCCGGGCGCCCTCGGCGAGGGTCATCGATTCAAAGCGCTTCTCGATGCCCTTGTGCTTGTAGCCGAGCCGCTCTTCCAGGCGCAGGATACCCTCGCCGACGATGGAGAAGCGAAAATGCCCCGGTTCGATGGTGCCGGCGTGAACGGGACCGACCGGGATTTCATGCACTCCTTCCCCCTCGACTCTTACGAAGGGGTAGTCATCCGACGCCTCAGAAGCGTGATTCGTGATTCGTGATTCGTGATTCGGCTGAAAATCCTTGCGAAGAGGAAACTTGTCCGCCGGCCACGCCGTATGGCGCAGCCATTTGCGCCGATCGGCCGCGTTCCCGGCCTTGACTCCGAAGAGATCGTAGACCGCGCGCTGCATCCGGTTCGCGGCAGGAAAAATGTCGGAGACGTCGGGAAAGCTCGTGTCGTGAAGCGGCAGCGTAATGACCAGCAGCCCCGACTGCACCGTCAGCGCGGCGTGCACGGAAAACGCCTCGCCCCGATCGCTGTTGTCGGCAGCCCACAATGCGACGAGACGCCCGCCCTTGTCACGCACCTGCTGGCAGGCCGTTCGCCATTGCTGCGCGTCGACGCGCCCGTGCCAGACCGGCATCGCGCCTGGAAGCTGCGTCAGTTCGAGCTGGAAATCTTCAAGCTTCACGTTAAAGCTCCGCCGCAAAGGACGCGGAGGACGCAAAGGAAAACCAAATTCATCGAAAATCGAATCGTATCCAAACTGCGCTCCAAGTACCTGTTCAAGTATTTTCCCCGCATTTCGATCCGCTGGTTCCTTCGCGTCCTTGGCGTCCTTGGCGGCAAGGCTTTGACTGTTACCCTATCAGCGCCGCTGCCTGCCGGTACCACCCCGCCAGATACGGCGGAATGTACAGGCCCAGCAGCAGCACGATCGCAAGGTGCGCGAACACCGGGATCAGCGCCGGCGGGTGCGGCAGGCGCTTTGCGGTCGCGGTCCCGAACACCATGGGCTGGACCTTGCCGAAAATCGCCGCAAAGGCGACACCGAGCGCGGCGAGGAGAAACGGGGTCGCCCAGGGCTGCTGGTGCATGGCGGCGGTCAGGAGCATGAACTCGCTCGTGAACACGCCGAACGGCGGCATCCCGAGAATCGCAAGGCTACCGATCATCAGGCCCCAGCCGATGGTCGGATTGCTTTCGATCAACCCCCTGATGTCCGCCATGATCTGCGTGCCGGACTTCTGCGCGGCGTGGCCGACCGCAAAGAAGATCGCCGACTTGGTGAGCGAGTGCACTGTCATGTGCAGCAGCCCCGCGAAAGTGGCGAGCGCGCCACCCATGCCGAAGGCAAAGGTCATCAATCCCATGTGCTCGATCGAGGAATAGGCGAACAGGCGCTTGATGTCCTTCTGGCGCGACAGCAGGAACGCGGCCACCACCACCGACAGCAGCCCGAACCCCATCATCAGGTTGCCGGCGAAATGGGTGCCGAGCGCGCCATCGACCAGCACCTTGGCGCGCACCACGGCGTAGAGCGCAACGTTCAGCAGGAGTCCCGACAGCACCGCCGAGATCGGCGTCGGCCCTTCAGCATGCGCGTCGGGCAGCCAGTTGTGCAGCGGCACAAGCCCGACCTTGGTGCCGTATCCCACCAGCAGAAACACGAACGCCAGGCCGAGCACGGTCGGCTCGAGCGCGCCCTTCACTTCGTTCAAATGCGTCCACAGCAGCGCCGTGCCGCCCGAGCCCAGCACCTTCTCGGCGGCGAAGTAGAGCAGGATCGTGCCGAACAATGCCTGCGCGATGCCCACCCCGCACAAGATGAAGTACTTCCACGCCGCTTCCAGGCTTGCCGGAGTCCGGTAGAGGCTCACCAGCAGAACAGTGGTGAGCGTGGCCGCTTCCATCGCCACCCACAGGATGCCGACGTTGTTGGTGAGGAGCGCCAACAGCATGGTGAAGCTGAACATCTGGAACATGCTGTGATAGAGCCGCAGCCGGTCCGGCGAAAGCCTGCCCGTATGCGCTTCGATGCGCATGTACGGACGGCTGAACAGCGACGTTGTGAACGCGACGAATGCCGTCAGCGCGACCAGGAACACGTTGAAAGAATCGACGAAAAACGTTTCGTTCCACACCAGGATCGGCCCGTCCGCGATGATCCGCGTCGTCAGACCGGCGGCAGCGAGGAGTGTGAGCAGGCTCATCCCGGAGTTGAGCTCGGGTGCGAAGCGGCGGTGGCCCCAGAACGCGAGCACGATGCCGCCTGCGAATGGCACTCCCAGTACGAGAAGCAGCTCCATCAGTGTTCCTTCAGCTTCTCCAGGTGGTGGATGTCGAGGCTTTCGAAAGTCTCGCGGATGTGGAAGAAGAACACGCCGAAAATGAACGTGCCGACCAGCACGTCGAGCGCGATGCCGAGCTCCACCACCATCGGCATGCCGTAGGTCGCGGAAGTTGCCGCGAAGAAGAGCCCGTTTTCCATCGCCAGGAAGCCGATCACCTGGGAGACCGCCTTGCGCCGCGTGATCATCATCAGGAAGGACAGCAGGATGCAGGCGGTGGCGATGCCGAGCGTGCTCTTCGTGATGGTGCCGGCGATCTGCGAAATCGGCGCGGCCAGGTTGAAAGCGAAGATCACCAGCACGATGCCGATCAGCATCGTCGCCGGGATATCGATGAGCGTCTCGACGTCCCAGCGCACGTTCAGCGCGCGGATCAGGCGATGCAGGATCCACGGCAGCAGCAGCACCTTGAGGATCAGCGTGAGCAGCGCCGAGTAATACAAGTGGGTTTGTTGGGTCGAATAAGCGACGACGCCGGTGCTCAGCGCCAGCACGAAGCCCTGCAGGGCAAACAGGTTGATGAGCGACAGGATGCGCCGCTGCGTGAGCATGGCGAACGCGAGCAGCAGCAGCAGCGCCGCAAACAGGTTGATGAGCTGGCTTGACAGCGGCAGATTCATTGCTTAAAAGCCTCGCCGCAAAGGACGCCAAGGACGCAAAGTAAAATCATCAAAGTCCGTTCACCAGTCTTTTGATGCCGTCTTTCATGTGCACCACATTGAAATTGAGCAAATAGCCAAGCTTGTAATTTCCGAGCTTTAAGTAACTCAACAGCTGCGCGGTGTGGACCGGCAGCAGGTGATCAATCGCCTTAAGTTCAACCACAACCTTGTCATCCACCAAGAGATCGATTCTGAACGCGTTGTCGACCCTCAAGTCATCGTAAACAATAGGCAATGCAACCTGCTTCTTTACGGTCAATCGTTGCTTTTCCAGCTCATGCGCCAAGCATGTTTCGTATACCGTTTCGAGCAACCCCGCGCCAAGCGCAGTGTGAACTTTCATGCTCGCTTCGATCACGAGTTTCCCGATTTCATTTTCGCTCATGTTCTTCCTTGGCGTCGATCCCTCACCCCCGCCCCTCTCCCCAAAGGAGAGGGGAGGCTCGAGCCTTCCCCTTCTCCCCTCGGGAGAAGGGGAAGGGATGAGGGGATGGCGTCCTTGGCGGCAAAGCTTTGATTATTGCTCGAGCAGGAAGTGGATCAGCATGCCGAGCGTCGCGAGCATGAAAGCGGTGCCGAGGAATTCCGGCGCGCGAAAGATGCGCATCTTGGCCGAGATCGTTTCCAGCAGCGCCAGCCCCGCGCCGGCCAATGCGAGCTTCACCAGGAGCGCGGGAAGCGCGACCAGCAATCCGGCCCAGTCGCCGGCCTGGGCGATTCCCCACGGCACGAATAGGGCGATACCGATCGTGATATAGGCGGTGAGCTTGAGGCTCGCGGCCCATTCGACCAGCGCCAGGTGCCGCGCCGAGTATTCGAGGATCATCGCCTCATGGATCATGGTGAGTTCGAGGTGCGTGGACGGATTGTCGATCGGAATGCGCGCGTTCTCCGCAAGCAACACCATCAGGAAAGCGACCGCCGCGAATGCCATGCTCGGATAAATCACGAACTCCCGGTGGCCCAGCGTCTCGACGATGGTCGGCAGCGAGGTGGAGTGGCTGATGAGCGAGGCGGTGAACAGCGTCATCAGCATTGCCGGCTCTGCGAGAAAACCGATCATCATCTCGCGGCGCGCGCCGAGCGTGCCGAACGAGGTGCCGATGTCCATGCCGGCGAGCGACACGAACACCCGCGCGAGCGCGAACAGCCCGACCAGCGCGATCACGTCCGCGGCCGGCGCGAACGGCAGCGACGTCGCCAGCACCGGCACGATGCCGACCGCGAGCCACATGCAGCCGAACAGGATGTAGGGCGTGGACCGGAACAAGGGAGACGCGTTGTGCGCGAGCACCGCGTCCTTGTGAAACAGCTTGTTCAGTACCTTGTATGGCTGCCAGACTCCCGCGCCGCTCCTGTTCTGGAGCCAGGCGCGGCACTGGTTGACCCAGCCCAGCACCAGCGGCGCGATCAGCACCACCAGCACCGACTGCAACACCTGGAATATGATGCCGCTCGCCTGCTTCATTGCGCGAATACCAGCAGCGCGATCAACGTCAGGAAGCTGTACAGCAGGTACACCGAGATGCGCCCCTGCTGTATTTTGCCGATGTGGCCGGAGAGAAATTCGGCGAGGCGTGCGATCGGCCGATACATCGCATGCCAGTGCCGGTCCTCGACCTCCTGCTTGAACACCGGCCGCAGGTCGTCTGCGCGCGGAATATCGCGGTGGATCAGGAACACCGGCGCGAAGATCTGGCGGATCGGCTGGCCAAACCCGTCGGCGGTGTCCTCCATGCGCGAAGTCTGCGCGGGAAAGCCGCAGTCCCAGGGATCGGAGCGGCGCAGCCGGCCGTGATAAACCTGTCGTACCACGAGATACGTCAGCGCAAACACCGCGCCAATCACCAGCAGGAACACGATCGGGCTGTAGCTCGCCTGCGCGCTCGAGGTCGGCACCAGCCACAGCCACCCAGAAGCCATCGCCTCATCGGGGAGACCGGCGTTCATCAGCGCCCGGCTGACGTTGTTCAGCTGCCCGATCATGAACACCGGCAGCAATCCGAGCGCGAAGCACGCAGCCGCGAGCCACAGCATTCCGGCCCGTTCCCATCGGCTCGCTTCGCGCGGCTTCTCGGCGAGCTCGTGCCGGTGCTGGCCGAGGAAGGCGACCCCGTACACCTTGACGAAGCACATGCCGGTGAGCGCTCCCGAGAGCGCGAGCACGGCGGCGACTATCGGCACCAGGCTTCGCACCACGCTGCTCTCCAGCAGGGGCGCCTGCAGCGATGCCTGGAAGGTCAGCCACTCCGAGACGAAGCCGTTCAGCGGCGGCAGCGCCGAGATCGCGAGCGCGCCGACCAGGAAATAGAGCGCGGTATGCGGCATGTAACGGATCAACCCGCCCATCTCGTTCAGGTTTCTCAGCCCGGTCGACTTCAGGATCGCGCCGGCGCCGAGAAACAACAGTCCCTTGAACACCGCGTGATTGAGCGTGTGGTAAAGCCCGGCGATCAGCCCCAGCACGGCGGCGACCGGATGGCCGCTGCCGAGGAACACCATCGACAGCCCGATGCCGATCAGGATGATGCCGATGTTCTCGACCGAGTGGTAAGCGAGCAGGCGCTTGAGATCGTGCTGCATTAGCGCGAACAACACGCCGAACAGAGAGGTCGCCGCGCCGAACAGCAGCACGGTCAAGCCCCATTCCCAGCGGATGCCGCCGATGAGATCGTAGATCACGCGCACCATGCCGTAGATCGCGGTTTTCAGCATCACTCCCGACATCAGCGCGGACACCGGTGACGGCGCAGCTGGATGCGCTTCCGGCAACCAGACATGCAGCGGCAGCATGCCGGCCTTGGCGCCGAAGCCGAAAAACGCCAGCACGAATGCGATCGTGGCCCAGAAGCCGGAGAGCTCGGCCCGGCGCAGCGCGTCGAAGGTGTAATCGCCGTGTCCGCCGTGCAGCACGCCGAAGGAAAGGAGGATGCTGATCGCGCCCAGATGAGCCACCATCAAATAGATGAAGCCGGCCTTGCGGTTCTGCTCGCTGTGGTGTTCGGCGGTGACCAGGAAATACGATGACAGCGCCATCGATTCCCAGACGACCATGAACAGGTACGCGTCATCGGCGATCAGCACGAAACCCATGCTGGCGAGGAACACGTGGTACTGCAAAGTCAGCAACCCGACCGAGCCGCCCTCGGCGCCGCGGAAGTAGCCGGCGGAGAACAGCGAAATGCCGAACGAGACGCCGCCTAACAGCAGCAGGAAGAATCCGGACAGCGGATCGACGCGCACGTGAAACGGCAGGTCGGGCAGCCCCGCCGGCAAAACGGCGGTGCTCACCGGCGCGTTCATCGCCCAGAGCCCGGTGAGCGCAAGCGCCAGCGCGACCGCGGCGCCTGCCGGAAACACCCAATCGGTGACGACGCGCGGGGCGCGCGCGAGCGCGAGCCCGGCGCCGCCGAGGCCGATCCAGATCACCGACAAAGTGACCGCCGCCTCGACCGGCTGGAACGAAGATAAATCCATCTGAGATTATCGGCGCCTATGCGTACGGACCGCCGATGACAGTTACCAGGTGGGACGCGGTAGAAGCGGGCATCGGCTGAGTGCGAGTGCCGCCTGACGTTGCTTTACGCCCGGCGGAGGAAAAAACCGATTTTATGCGCTCGGCGGCCTTCTACGCAAACCGCTTACCGCCAAAGGAAAAAGCTGAACCGCAAAGGCCATGAAGGATGCAAAGAAAAGACAACAACCCCAGACGAACCGCCAAGCACGCCAAGAGAACCCAGAACAAATCAACAGACATCAACTGCGAACGCGTTCAGGCCACGTGACCCATGTATCCAACTTCTTGGGGAACGGGCGGTCCTATTATTGATTTTCTTGGCGTGCTTGGCGTGCTTGGCGGTTCAGATCTTGGTCTTATTCCGGTCGTGCTTCTCTTGGCGTGCTTGGCGGTTCAATTCTTGTTCTTGTTGTTGTCTGTGTTCATCTGCGTTTATCCCGTTCCAATGTTCGCTTTTCATGCGTCTCGCGGGCCATGATTCATCGGAACTGGCGGAGGTCATTGGAACGGGATTTATCTGCGGTTCCAATCTTGTCTCGATTCTCTCGGCGTCCTCGGCGGTTCGATTCAGCGCAGCGCTGCACGCGCGGCTCGCCGACCCGGTGAGCGCGTACCACGCGCAGGCCTGCCGCAAGTCGCGCCGGCGCGAGTCGGATCAGGGCCTGAGGTAAGCGTAACCCTCGCGCTGCTGTAGCCGCGTGATCTCCGCGACACCAGAAGGCACGAAGGTGGCTTCGGGAATGAACTGCTTGCGGGTAAGCTGCCGCTCCCGCAGCGTGATCTCGCACACCTCGAAACGGACGCCCTGCAACGCGAGTTCCTCGACCGGGATGCTGTACGGGTTGCCGTTCTTCGTCTTCGCACCCCTCATCAGAAAATCAACGCCCGCGGCGTGCGTGACGACTACGATCTTCGCCTTCGGGTTCACTTCCAGGTGATTGTTGATGTAGAGCATTGCCCTGGTGGCCTGGGTCTCCGTGTCGTTGATGTGGTAGACGACCTTGTCGGGCCCGACGTGCGGGCTTTCCGCAGCCACCGACATCCCGGCAAGCATCGAAGCAAGAAACAATGTCAATATCGATGCAATCAGTCGCGTCGTCATGGCACCCTCCTGTGGCTGCGCGCACGCCACTAGCTTAGTCGGGAATCGGTCTCAGTTCGAGGTCGGCCCTGGTGGCGTTGACAAACCCGTATTTCGCGTAGGCCGACTGGGATTCCGGGGTCTTCAAGAACTCCAGGTATTTCGCCGCCACCGCCTTGCGCTGGCTCACCGTGAGGGCGCCGATCGCATAGGCCACCTCATTGCGCAGACTGTCTTCGGGCGGCAATGTCACCGCCTCCACCGGTGCTCCCGAGCGCATCGCCTCCTGGGTTTCGGTCTTCCACACGATCCCCGTGTCGGAGGTGCCGGCCTTGATCCGGTCGGGCGTTTCCCGGTGGTGCACCGAGGTGAACCAGTTCTGCGGCGTCGTCTGGCACGAGAAGCACTCCTTGCCCGCCGAGATCTGGTTCCAGATGCCGTGGCGCTCGAGCACCTTGCGTGCGTAGAACTGCATAATGCCCTCGTTCACCGGATTCGGCATCGAGGTGCGCACCCCGGGGCGGACCAGATCCTTGATGCCGCGGATGCCCTTGGGATTACCCTTCGCAACCATGACTTCGAGCTCATTGTGCATGTAGACCGCGTAACGGTCCATGAGCCCGGTTTTCTTCAGGTTCTTGAGATGCCCGATGTTCACCGAGGCGTAGACGTCCGGCAACCCGGCATACGATCCGCCCTCATAGGTCCAGCCGCCCGCGAGTATCGCGTTCATGATGAGCCCCGGTGGCAGCGTGATGAGCCCGACGTCCACGCCCGGATTCCGGCGCTGGAACGCCCGCACGACGTCGTCCATGGCGAAGAACTGATTGCCCGCGAGCCACAGGATCAGCTCCGCATCGCCCTGCATGCGCGCCAGCGCCGTCGTTCCCCTAACGATTCTGCCGTCGGCATAATAGAGCTTGAGATCATTGTCCTTGCCTTTGGGAATCACTACGAACTTCGCGGGGCTGGCAGGACGCGCCGCAGGGGCGGCCGTCTGCTTGGGTGTTTCCGTCGCGCAGCCCGCGGTCAATGCCATTGCGAGCGCCAGTACATGCCCAGTCCGAAACAAGCTTTTCACATTCATTCTCCCCCCACGTAGAACACGCCTCGTGCGACTCTTGCCGCACCAGGATTTGACAAGGCCGCACGCCGTGCGGCCCGCCCCCTCAGCCGTGTTACGGCCGAATGACCGTCCAGCCCTGCTGCTGCAACCGGATGATCTCGATCACCCCCGCCGCGACGTAACCGATATTGGGCAGCATATCGTCCTTCACAAGCTTCTGCCGCCGCATCGTGTTTTCGCACGCTAGAATCTGGGCACCGCTTTGCACGGCGTCCTGGACGCGGCTGCCGGCCACCGAATCGAGTTTCAGGATGCCCAGTCCCATGCCGAACGCCACCAGCTTGACGTCGACGTTCTGCTGGCCATACGCCTGTTGAAGATTTTCGACCACGTTGAGCGCCTGGTTCCAGGTCTTTGGGCTGTCGTCACTCACCTGGAGCACCACGCGCTGCTTCTCTGTGGCTTTCTTTGCCGTGTCCGCCGCGGAGGCGCCCGAAACAAACCCTAGCAACAAAAGCGATACCAATGCAGGCAAGAATTTTCGTGTGAACATGCAACCCCTCCAGAAGTATTACTAAACAAGCCGTTGACACGGGCATCTGCGGGTCCCGTCCCTTGGTCCCGGCGACAGGCAGCCGTTGGGCCCTCTTCTACCTATACCGGCCAGGGCCGCCGCATATTCCAGGAACAGGAATAAAATGGATGCTCAACCGGTAATCTCAAAGGGACAAGCCTCTGTCCGACGAGATCAAGCGCGAACGATTCGAACGGCTGGTGCTGCCGCACATGGACGCCGCTTACAGCCTTGCTTCCTGGCTCACGCGCAACGAAGCGCGGGCCGAAGATGCGGTGCAGGAAGCGTATTTGCGAGCGTTCAGGTTCTTCGACGCGCTTCGGGGCGATGACGCGCGGCCCTGGTTGCTCGGCATCGTGCGCAACACCTGTTACACGCTGCTCGAGCGCGATCGGGAGTCCGGAGCACCGGATGAGTTCGATGAGGAAAGCCACCGTGAAGAGACGGTCGCACCGGGCGCTGTCGTGAGCTTCCCGGTGAATCCGGAGACGGCGGCGATCGAGAACGCCGACCGGCAGCTCGTGCAACAGTACCTGCGCGGGCTGCCGCCCGAGTACCGCGAGGTGGTGGTGCTGCGCGAGATCAATGACTGCTCGTACAAGGAAATCGCTGCCATCGCCGAGATCCCGATCGGCACGGTCATGTCGCGCCTGGCGCGGGGCCGGCGCCTGTTGCAGCGCGCGTTGAGCGAACACATGGAACGCAAGGACACTGGAACATGAACTGCCGGGACACGCATCGCCTGCTGAATGGTTACGTGGATGCCGAGCTCGATCCGGCTGGCGTGCTCGGGATCGAAGAGCACCTGCAGGCATGCCCACGCTGCCGGGCGCTTTATGCGAACCTGCGGGCGGTGCAGACCGCGGTACGCCGTCACACCGAATTCCGCACCGCACCCGCCTCGCTTCGCGCGCGCCTGGAAGCGCGCTACGCGCGCGCGCGCGGCGGGGCGAAGCTGCGCTCATGGCTCACGCTTGCGGCCCCCGGACTTGCCGCGCTCCTGCTCGCCGTCTGGCTCGCGTTCGGAAACATCGTCGATCGCCCGAACGATCCGGCGCAGACGCGAGCCAAGGTCGTCTTCCAAATCTCACAGGGCGGCTCCGCCAGCACCGCCCTGCGCAACCTCGCGAACCACCTGGAGGCTTCGCCCAATGCGACGGTCGTGGTGGTCGCGCACAACGAGGGGGTCGATTTCCTGCTGCGGGGCGCGCGCGACGAATCCGGTCAGCTCTTCGAGGCCGCGGTCATGAAGCTCAAGTCGCGCGGGGTGGACTTCCGCATCTGCGGCAACACGCTCGTCCGCCGCCAGATCGACACGGCCAAAATCATCCCGGGCGCGACGCTGGTTCCTTCGGGTGTGGCCGAGATCAGTCGCCTGCAAACCCAGGAAGGCTACGCCTACCTGCGGCTTTGAGCCGTCGCCCGCCGTCCGCGCGGGCGCCGACCACTTTACTTCGCACCCGGACCGGGCGCTTGCGCAGGGTGGTCCACGCGCGCGCGATCGAGTTATCCTGAAGTCGTGACCGTTACCCGACGACTGCTCATCACCGGCCGCGTGCAGGGCGTGGGTTTCCGCTTCTACATGGAGCGCAAGGCGCGCGAGCTGGGCGTCACCGGCTGGGTGCGCAATCGTCGCGACGGCAGCGTGGAAGCGATCATCCAGGGAGCTTCCGAGGCGGTGGAGGCGATGATCGCCTGGGCGCGGCGCGGGCCACCCAGCGCCGTCGTCGCCGACGTGCGTGTCACCGATGCCAGCGGGGATTTCGCGACGTTCGAGGCGCGACCGACGGAATGACCGTGAGTCGTGATTCGTGAATCGTGATTCGACTCACACCACCCCGCCCGCTGCGCGGGCACCCCTCCTCGCCAAGGAGGGGAGCTTGTGGAGGGCGTGATTCGTGAATCGTGATTCGACTCACACCACCCCGCCCGCTGCGCGGGCACCCCTCCTCGCCAAGGAGGGGAGCTTGTGGAGGGCGTGAATCGTGAGTCGTGATTCGACTCTTTGTTTGTCCTTTGTGTCCTTCGTGTCCTTTGTGGTTGAAGATTCTGGTTCTCTTGGCGTCCTGGCGGTTCGATTATCGGTCTTGGTTTTCCTTGGCGGTTTTGGCGGTGAGAGGTTTGTCTTGACTCAGCTCGCTTTGCGGCGGATGCCCTCCGCCCGGCGGCGGTGCTTGTCCGCCTCGATCTGCCTGCCTTGCGCATCGAGCGCCGCGGCGAGGTTGTCCAGGGTGTGCGCGATGCTGAGGTGACCGGGCTTCAGGGCCTGCTCCTTCGCGGCCAGCGCGCGGCGGAAGTACTTCTCGGCTTCGCCGTATTTCTCCTGCTTGAGCAAGATCGCGCCCATGTTGTGCAGGCCGGTGGCGGTGTTGACGTGTTTCGCTCCCAACTTCTTTTCGAACACCGCCAGCGCCCTCGTTTGCAATTGCCCCGCCTCCACAAACCGGTTCTGCGCGATCAGGATTTCAGCATTGTTATGCAGCGCAATGGCCGTCGCGGGATCCTCCGGGCCGTATTGCTTCGTCCTGACGACGACGAGACGCTGGGCGACGGGCAGCGCCTCGTCGGGCTTGCCGCCCAGGCGCAGGGCGAGCGAGAGCGTGGAGAGGCTGCTCTCCGTTGCGCGGTGGTCGGGCCCGAGGGAGGTCTCTGCCTCCTTGAGCGCCTGGCGCGCGAACAGCCCGGCCTGCTCGAAATCGCCGCGCTGAAGGTGCGCGGCGGCCTGGTCGTGCAGGAGCTTCCACTCCGCCTCGCCGGCGATCGCCGGCGCCGCAAGCAGCCAGAATGACAACCACAAACCTCTCAACGCGAAGGACCCAAAGGAAGACCAAACGGAAGATGAGAACACCACGGCGAGGCAGAACGCGGAAATGCCAGCGAGCTTCGTTGCTTTCCTTCTTGTTGCTGTCAAATCTCCAGTTCTCCTTTGCATCCTTGGCGCTTCAGATCTTTATTCTGTTCTTGTCTTGCTTCTCTTGGCGTCTTGGCGGTTCAATCTGAGGGATGAGGGCCGAGGGATGACCTCCCACCACCCCGTCTGCTTCGCATCCACCCCGCCCGGCCCGCCTCGCTGCATCGAGTCGGGCGTTCGCCGGCTCGAATGTGCGCAGGCACATTCTTCGAAACCCCGGCTCACCCTCCGGCAGGAGGGGAATTTTTTAAACCTGTAAATCCTGTTAATCCTGTCTATTTTTGTTCTTGTAGTGATCGGCGTCCATCGGCGGCTAAATCGGTCCCTCATCTTATCCGCGTTTATCTGCGGTTCCATTATTGTTTTTCTTGGCGGCCTT
>Ga0326597_10005362_pt1 | contig 17825 bp, 28 predicted proteins | sample RVTome_12_FD_203789 | JGI IMG/M metagenome (GOLD analysis project Ga0326597, IMG submission 203789) | Soil microbial communities from uranium-contaminated site in the Upper Colorado River Basin, Wyoming, United States - RVT100D185 | ecosystem: Environmental > Terrestrial > Soil > Contaminated >... | reverse complement strand
GCCTCGGTCAGCATAAAGATTCACCCCTATTAAATACCGAGACCTGGAAATGTTGAGGAAATCCCTATTTTCCCCGGCGCCACTTCCGAACCCGGAAGTGGATTTCCAATTTTTTATGTCCCACGGAGTGCCCCGTACGGGACTCGACTCCGGGACATAAATTCCCGTTTTCGTCAACTTTTTTTTTAATCCTCGGCGGCACGTAGTCCACGTACACGCGCACTTGCGCCCCGGTGCGCTGCACCAGGATGCGCTCGACAAAGCCTTGCAAGATTTCCCGGCGCAGCGCCAGCGGCCCAGATTGAAGAATGTCGCGCAGTTTACCGGCCAGCGCATCCAGGTCGTCCAGGGTGTGCTGGATCGGCGGCTGGCTCTGGCGCGCTTCCAGGGCCTTGATCTGCGCCTGGAGTTCGAGCCGTTCCAATTCGAGGTCCCGGTATTTTTCCTCCAGCGGCCCGGTCATGGAGAGGCGGGAGATAGCGTCAATCACACGGGCGACGCGGGCTTTTATCAGCCCGATCCGTTTCCGCAATGCGTCCAATTCGCCTGTTCCGGCGTGTTCCTGCTCGGCGTGCAGGGCCAGGGCTTCGGCTTGCAATTCGGCGAGCGAGGCGGGCTGGATGACGTGTTCCAGCAGGCTTTCGACGACAGCCTGCTCCAGCCGCTGGCCGGGGATCCGCCCGCTAGCGCAATCTTTGCGGCGTTTGGCCCGGCTGCACAGATAATATTTGTATTCCCGTTTGCCGCCCCGGACGACCGTATTGCCGTTTACTGCAGCTCCGCACAGCCCGCAGCGTGCCAGGCCGGAGAGCAGATAGCTCCCCCGGCGGCGGTTGGGGTGATTGGCCGCCTGGCCGTCCGCCAGGTTGTTGGTCAGCGTGTTGCGCTGGTTCATATCCTGTACCAGGTTCCAGGTCTCCTCGCTGATGAGCGCTTCGCAATAGCCGGGAATCGTCAATGGCCCAAATTCCAGGACGCCCAGGTAAATCCGGTTGCGGAAAAAGCGGTGGTAGGAATTATTCGATTTGTACAGCCGGGTCCGACGGCGGATTTCGGCCAGTGTTGCGCCTTTGGCGCGCAATTCCCAGGCCAGGCGGCAGCGCTCCCACTCGTCATCGGCGCGGGGCACCCAGCGGTGGACGATGTGCGGCTGCCCGTCGCGACGTTTGCCAACTTCCAGCTTTTCCCGCCTGAAGCCGCGCGGTGGTGTGCCGGGAACGCCGCCGTATTGCTCGACCAGTTCCCGCAGCCCGCGCTTGACCTCCTTCGATAAATTTTCCAGGTACAGCGCGTTCGAGTAATCAATCACGTATTCGATGAGCCGCCCGTGCAAGCCCTCCGGCACCTGGTCGGTCAGAGAATGGATTTCATACCCGGCGCGGCGCAGTTGCGCTTTGTGGAATTGGGCGTCCAGATCATTGCGCGCAAAGCGGGCGAAGCTCCAGAGAAGCAGGCCTGCCTCGGGGGCCTTGTCACGAATGAAATGCGCCAGCATGTCCTGAAAGGCTTCCCGCCCGATGGCGCTGCTGCCAGGCCGGGACTCATCCTTGAATAATCGGACGAGAATCAGCCCCTCCGCCGCGCAAAATTCCCGCACGGCTTTCTCCTGTTGGGGGATGGAAAGCTCCTGCTCCTCGTGTCCTGAATCACGCAGATAGGCGCTGACGTGGTCGCCTTCCCGAAAAGGGTGGGTCATGGCTGAAAGGCCGGGTGAATGTGCTTTGAATTGGCCAGGTCAAGAATACGTGTCTTATCGAAGGTGCTCCATTGGATGCCGTTTATCGTGGAGTGGAAATAGACCGTTTCGACAACCTTCACGCGAGATACTGCGCCGGCTGCATCCGCGAAAGGACTGTAACCGGTCAATATAATTGTGCTGTATTCCACTTCGCTTTCCGCAACCGTTTCCAGGATATCTGCAACCAGCATTTGCGCCTCGAAGGCAGCGAGCGATTCTGTCAATACCTCAAAATAAAATTCGAGTTCGATACGGGATGGAGTACTGGAAAGATAAATTAATTCATCGGGCCCGTTGAGAAGTCTTTCGAGCCTATCGTGAAGAACACGCTCTGGCTTCTGTTCCGAATTAGAACGAGTTATCCACCAGGTAAATATTGCCAAGAAGGCGAAAAGCCCCAACACAATCCAGGGAGACCATTTTTCGGGGATATACCATTTAAAGAACTTCACCTTAATCCCTATTCCTTACTTCCTCCAAAAATTTATTGATCAACTCCAAAGCCGTCTCCGTTTGCGTATCCTTTAGCGCTTCGTACAATTCCTGTGATTCCCGAATCACCCGGTAATTGTCCTGTCCCAGCAGCGCCCGGACAAAATTCAAAGCCTGCTTCTGGTCCACCGGGCCGAGCTGACGGAACAGATGCCCCATGACCTGCACGTTGACTTCCTCTGGCGGCATGGGGGGAAGCAGCCCTGCCCGGCGGAAAATGATTTCGGGGGGTAAATTCAAAGCGATAGCAATATTGAGGCCAACATCAGGGCCTACTCCTCTCTGACCGTTCAAAATCAAGCTCAGTGTGGATTGGCTGATTCTCGCCTTTTTTGCCAGATCGGAGGGCTTTAGACCCCTCGAATCCATCTCTTCGATCAACCAATCCGAGAAGTCACTCACAATACCGAAGTATGCCATTAATCACCTTGACAATGGCAATTCAACTATTGACAAGAGTAAATATTTACTGTACACTTTTCTTGTGTCAACTATTTTTTTATCAGAGCAAATCAATGTTATCTCCTAATGAAGTTGTCATCACCAAAACCTATACCATCACCCTCCTGGAAGAAAATATGCTGGAGGCGATTGCGAAAAACACTGGACGCAAGAAATCGGATGTCGTCCGGGAGGGCATCGCCCTGGTTTATCACCAGTTATGCTGCTGCCTGGAGCGTGAGGGGGATACCGATCATTGTCCCATCCACGCGGCCTGATTCATGCGCATCTCCATCACCGTCCGCACCCGGATTCACACCCCCAAATCTGAAAAAGAGCGCCGGCTTTGCGCGCTGAAACGGAAATTTGGCTGCCGGGCGATCCTGCAAGCCTTGCAGACGCCTCCGCAGCCTGAGCGGGCGGAACCCGGGGCGGCGGCTGCGAAAACCATAGCCCCTTTTGGAGCAGGCGGATGAACGGGAATCCTTTCGGTGCAATTGCGGTCTTGTTCGGGCTGTTTTTATTTGGCTTGGCATATAACGCCCTGGTCGCCTGGCTGGAGCGCAAACGGGTCAACGAACCCGTGACCTGGTTGCTGGTCGTGGGGGGTGTGTTGGTTACGATTGGCGGCATTCATCTTTTGGAATTGACCCTCCCGGATGAATCGGCGGCTGAGTTGGCGTTGCTGGCGTTCTTAGCCGACGGTACGCCGATGGTGCTGGGGAGTGTGAGCCGGTTTCTCATGCTCTGGAGACAGGCCTTGAATTATGAAAAAGAGCAAAGCCGGCAGCCATGACCAGCCCGCTGCGCTGGCCCAATGTCCACAAGGAAGCCCGGGACCAGGCTGCAGAAGCCGCTGTAAAAATCATCTTCGCCCTCACCCCAGCCGTGGAGGGCAAAAAAATGTCAGAGCTTGAAAGAACTCGCCGTGAATCAATCGCCCTCACCAATGCCCACCGCATCGCCCGCCTCATGTCCGATGCCGGCGCGCCGATCAGGGCGATAGACGAATTGTAAAACGAAAAACCGCCACACGTAAACAGGAGCTTAACCATGTCCTTCGGAACTCAATCCGGTCTGACCGGCCCCCTTGACCCAAAAATAGACCCACGCCCCTGGCGGAAATGGGAAATCAATTTTCCCAATCTGCCCTCTGCCGAAAATGCCGAGGCCAGCCTGCTAAAAGCCCCAGGCGTGCGCGAGGTCAAACGCATCCATGACCCCGCTGGGGGTTGGAGGGTCTCCTGGCAAGAGCGGGAGGATATCCAATGACCGACCTGGACGAAACCATTACCGCCTATGCCCGGGCGGTTGCCCATAAGACCGACCTGGAGGCCGACGATCTACTCCAGGAGATGCGGCTGGCCGTGCTCCAACGCCAGGCGGCGCGCCCGGCGCAAAAGGTCAATGACGCCTATGAGAAACGCTGCGCCTGGTTTGCCAGAAGCGCGGCCCTGCGCCACAGTTACAAACACCAACAGCGTGTTGCCCCGCTGCTCGACGAAACCGGCGAAGAACTCCCCCTCTATGATCCCAACCCCACCCCGGAAGAAAGCCTGCTCGAAGCCGAGCGGCTGGCCGCCCTCCAGGAACTGCTGCCGAAAATCCAGGCCGTTATCCGCAGCCTGACCCCTGCCAACCAGCGCATCGTGTCATTGATTCTGCTCGACCTGGCCGGGCCGGGTGAGTTGCCCAGGGCGTCCGGCCTCAGCCCGTCGGCCATATCTCACCGCAAACGCCAAATCCGGCGAGCCTTCGAAGCCGCCGGCCTGACCCGGGAGCGGCTGCCTTTATAGGAATCGCAAATGAACGAACTCACCGTCACCGAACAAACCCAGTTGGATTATTACGAAGACATCATCGAGCGCGGCAAGCTCGTCTTCTTCCAGGTCGGGATGGCCCTGATGACCATCCGGGACGAACGGCTGTACCGGGGAACGCACACCACGTTCGAGCATTATTGCCAGGAGCGCTGGGGTTTCAGCCGCCGGTACGCAAACATGCTCGTCGAGGCCTCCGACGTGGTCAATAACATCCTGCCGGAAGACGGAGAAATGTCAACCATGGTTGACAAACCCCAGGCTGCCCGGCCGGAATGGACCACGGCCGGGTTGGAAGATTTGGGAACAATTGTTCCCAAAAACACGGCCAATTTGGGAACCATGGTTCCCAAAAACGAAGCCCAGGCCCGCCCGCTGGCGAAGCTGCCGCCGGAGCAGCAGCGGGAAGCCTGGCAAAAAGTCGTCGAAACCGCCAGGGATACCTTGATCACCGCCAGACACGTGCAGCAGGTGGTTGACGATATCCTGCACCCTCAGCCGGCGCCCGAATATTTTTACAGAAACCAGCCGGTCAAATTGTTGGAGATGAGCTACGCAGCGCACGGCCAACAATATTGCACAATTGAAATGGTAAATCTGTACGGCAAAAAACAACGCCAGACTGTCCAATTCCGGCATTTGACAACAAAAAATACCCAGGAGAAAGCCGAAACAGGCGCTTACGATTACGTCCAGGCCGATTTCGATTTCGAAGCGCTGCCACCCGAGGCGCAGGTCCGGCACGTGGAGAATGGCGCGCTGCTGTTATTTTGGGGATGGCTGGACGAACAATTGCCCCAAAGCAAAATGCGCGCGCTCGCCGGGCGTTCCCGGCGAACTCAGGCCAATGGAAAACTGGCCGGTATCCTGGACGGGTTTAGCGAATTTGTAGAAAGGAGCAACGAAAATGAAAATGGATAACGAACCCGGTACCAGCGTGGTCGAAGACTTCATCGCCGAACGCGCCGAAGCCCTGGAAGAAGATGGCTGGACGGAAGCGGAAATCGCCGAAGCCCTGGGCGCAGCGGATGAAGGCGAAGAAACAGACCGCGAAATTCCCTAGGAAATTATATACTTCGCAAACCCAGGATTTTAGAAAATAATGGTGCAATTTGACCCCCCGCTCGATTCAGGAATTGAAAAGGCAGTTATAATCTTGAATCAAGCTGGTATCGAAACATATGAATCATGCGAGGGAGGCTCTGGACATGCCTATCCAGAGCCAACCGTCGCATTTCATGGGGAGCGTGATGAGGGATTTCGGGCTTTCGCAGTTGCCACACGGAATGGGCTTCCGGTGAAAGCTGTGAGAAGGGTTTGGCGCATTTTAGACGGTGAGCCAACCGGCCCGACCTGGGAAATCACGTTCCTAAAGTTGGATTCAGGGCCAGCCCTCCCCGAGTCCGGCCCGGCAAAACCCCTGTAGCATAGCAGGGGTTTTGTTTGTACTGGCGCACGGCCATGCCCCTCGTTATACTTCCCAACGAACAAATCATCATAAAGGAGCTCCACATGTCTTTATCTGAAATTTTGCCCTGGCTGATCGCCGGCGGGAGTGTGACTGCCCTCTCCTGGCTGCTCGAAGCCGTGCCCGCCTGGGCCACCTGGGTCTCGCCCTGGAAACGCCCTGCGTTTTACCTGTTCTCCGCCATATTCGCAGTAGGGGCGTGGGCATTGCAAACGTACGCCCCGGAAACTATCACTGCGCTGGAGCCGGTCTTTACCATCCTCGCCGGGATCTTTGCCACCGTTTTCCTCGGCCAGGTTGCACACAAGTTTAGCCCCACCCGGAAATGAGCATCCGCCAGGCCAGTGATCTAACGCGCATACTCCAGAAAGTCACTGCGCCCCTCAGCCCCTATTACAGTCCGATAGTGGATGTGTCCCGCTATCAATATCCCCTCGCTTGGGATGTGATGTGGAACGCCGGTGCGCGGATTGTATTTCTGCGCTGCACCGTCGGGAATTATTACACGGATACGGCCTTCGCCACCGTTTTCCTCGGCCAGGTTGCGCACAAGTTTAGCCCCACCCGAAAATGAGCATCCGCCAGGTCAGTGGTCTAACGCGCATACTCCAGAAAGTCACTGCGCCCCTCAGCCCCTATTACAGTCCGATAGTGGATGTGTCCCGCTATCAATATCCCATCGATTGGGATGTGATGTGGAACGCCGGTGCGCGGATTGTATTTCTGCGCTGCACCGTCGGGAATTACTACACGGATACGGCCTTCGCCGAGTTTTGGAAAGGGGCAAAGGCCAGGGGGTTCCTGGTTGGCGTTTATCATGTCAACACCCCCGAATATAGCTACCCGTCTCAAATGGGAAGGCTTTTTGGCTCGTTGGGGTTGGATGGGCGGCGTCCGGATTTCCCCCTCGTGCTCGACTGCGAATTGACCAGAAACCAAGCCCCTGCTGCCATTAGCAACAATATTCTGGGCTGTCTGCAAACGATTGAAGATGAGGATGGCCGGCTGCCGTTTATCTATACTTCAAAAGGCTGGTGGGACGCCAACACGCTGGCATACACCGTCTGGAAGAAATATAGTTTATTTGTTGCCAACTACACATTCTGGCCCAGTCCGTCTCTGCCGCGTGATTTTATCGCCTGGCTGCTCTGGCAGCATAGCGCGGATGGGAATATGCAGGGATCTAAATACGGGGCCGGTTCATCCAGCATAGACCTGAGCCGGGCGAATGCCGCCACGCTCGAAGAAACCATCCGGCTGATGGGGGGCACACTGCCGGACCCAGATCCGGACCCGGAGGAAACACAAATGCGTCGTGCAAAATGTATCCAGGTTAAAATCAACGCCCGCCCGCAGCCAAACAAATCGCAGGATTGCGGCGACTTATATTTAGACCAGACCATCACCTATTTTCCCGGCAAAATATGGAAATCTCCGGACGGAACACAGGAATGGTGGCCGGGCGTCACCGACCATCTGGTCAACGGCGCCCCATTGATCGCTTATTTCGCCTACAAACACCCCGATTTTGGGGCGGGACGGGGCCTGGTGGATGTTGGCCCGATCCAATCGTAATATTGAATTTTTTACCAAAAAAGGGGCGAGAGTACGCGTAAGCGCCGGTCATTGGACCGGCGCTTTTATTTTCAAAAACACCCACCAGGGGAAGCAGGAGCGCTTCCCTTGTCCAGGCCACCACGCCCGGGGTGGGTGTCGAGAAATTATACCCAATTTTCTGGAACCCGGGCGGGCATTCATGCCTTCATCGTATTGTGACAGGCAATCCGGAGCCTCGGCGTTTCTTTCACCTACTCAGCTCGCTATAATTTCCGCACGTCACATAACGGTTAATTATGGAGTCTGTCATGCCGGCCACCATTCATCAAATCAATAATCAGTACATCTGTCCGCACAACTGCGGATACACTCACTCCAAGCGGCGTAGTGTCATCGGCCATCTGGCCCATTGTCCCAACAAGCCGGCGAAAACTGACCCTCCTGTCGCCACGCCGCCCCCCTCTCTTCGCCCTGGCAAGAAATCCATACCCTGGCGGGATGACCCCGACATCATGCAGCGTTTGCTCCTGGTCGAGGATTACATCCTGGCCGGCTCTCGCAATACAGAAGTAGCCAAACTACTCAAGATTGCTGAAGGCACGGTCCGCAATGACCGCAAACGCATCGCGGAACTCTGGCAAGATGAGGTAACCAGTGAAATCGCCGCCATGCGCCAGCGCTCCATTGCCCAGATGCGCCGCCTGCAGCGCCAGGGTGAACTCCACTACACCACACACGAAAAAGACCTGGCCGCTCTGCGTCTGCAAATGGACGCCGAAAAGGTGATTATCCAGCTCGAAGGCACGACTACCCCCATCGAGCAAACGCTGAAGGTCAAGGGGGAGCGCCCCATCGAAGCCATGTCATCCGCCGAACTGCTCCGGCGGGCCGAACTGATCGAACAGATGGCCCGGCAGCTGCTGGAAAAGCCCGCCGACCCCGCCCCCGATCCCTGAACCGGCCTCAACAACTGGCCGGTTTTGCTTTAATAGGACAAATGGGACCACGGACGGGGCGGACAGAATAGTCCGACACGTCCGACGGTTCCAATTGGAGCAAATATGTTAACAGAACTTCCAAAATTGCACTCCCGGTTCGACGCCGCACCCAAAACCCGCACCGTCACCCTGGCCGCCACGGCTGTCAACGCCCTGATTTTGGCCGGGGAGCACGGCGAGATGCTGACCATTGACCCCCGGTTGGCACTCGACCTGGCGCCCGAGCTGGTCCAGCAAGCGCTGCAGGCTCTCCAGTTGTCCGGCGGGCGGCCTGGCTACCGCCAGGCGCAAACCCTCGCCGGGCATTTCGATTTACTCTCCAGCCTGTTCCACGACCTGGCCCGGCAGCGCGAGGCTGAAGACTTACAGCGTTGCCGGGTCATTTTCCCTTCACGAGGCCGACATGGATCTCAAAACCCTCGAAAAAATGCTGACCGCCCTGTTGCGGAACAATGACCAGTTGCACTGGATCGGGGGTTATGTGCACGGGCGCACCGGCGGGAACGACCCGTTCATCATCCTTTATCCGGCCAGCGAGTTGTTGAATCATAAAGTTTGCCGGGTATACCCCCACGATTTCAAAAAGCTGCCCACTTTCGTCAACACGGATGTGCCCGAACCGGCCCAGAACGAAAACCCGGATAAAGATAAAGCGATTAAACGAGGCCTTTATTTTTCCTGTCCGAACTTCCTGATTGTGACCTACCAGGGCCGGGAAACGACGATGGGGAACGAAATCCGTTTCTCGGATGTGCTTTATATCCCGCAAACAACCGGGAAACCGGTGGAACAGGAAGCCGGCCGTCGGACGGGGCGGACGAGTACGTCCGATACGTCCGACACCCCAAACGGCAAGCCGGGCCAGGCCGTTGATGCCCAGTTGGACAAATATTTCAGTTATGCGCTCGAGTGCGGCATGAGTCCCGGCGCGGCCAATGTCCATCTGGCGCAATTTGGCGGCAATCCCCTCGATGCGCTCCAAGCCCTGCAAGTCGAGCATGGTGAACGGCCGGCCGCGCAGCCCCGCGAGGAGGCCGACGCAACCAAATACTACGCCTTCGTCTACGATCAGCTAGGCTGGTCCCGGCAGGGAGCGAAGGCGCTGCTCGACCAGTATCATGGCAATTTTACCGAAGCGTACTATCACGCCATGCAGCACAAGCGCACTCCCGATCCCGAGCCCGGCGCGTGAACGATACGACTCTATCGCACCTGTATTATACCCACCACCTCCACCATTCCATTCTCGACCGCCCAACCGAACGCCGCCTGCTCGAAGCAGCCCAGGCCGGGGATTCTGACGCCCTGGACGAACTGATGGCGCACAACCAGCGCCTGGTTTATAAAGAGGCCTTGCGCGCCTGGAACAAAGGCATCGGCGGCGATTTGGACCTGCTCGACCTGGTGCAGTTTGGCAACCTGGGGCTGCTGCAGGCGGCGCGCAAGTTCGACCTGTCTACCCCACACAAATTGAGCACTTACGCCATGGCCTGGGTCCGCCTGTATATCTCCCGCGGCGCGAGCGGGTATGGATTGGGAGTCAGCCGTTCCATCCACCTGGCCCGCGTCCGCCGGGCCGCCACCGGCTATTACCAGCGGCACGAAAGCTGGCCGTCCGAGCTCGAACTGGTCGAGCTGACCGGGCTATCGCTGGCCCTCGTCCGAGAAGCGCTGCATACCGAAAAAATGCGTTTTGCGTCGCTGGATGCCGCCGGCGATCACAATCTGCCGGCGCATGAGACCATCCCTTACGACGGCGATCCTGTGCCCGATCTGGTCGAGGCCGGAGAGCGCGCCGGCCGCGTGCTGGCTAGCTTGCAAACCTTGCCGGATTTGCACCGGCGGGTGGTCGAATTGCGTTACGGGCTGAACGGCTACGCCGGCCGGGCGCACACCTGCCATGAAATCGGCGTGCTGCTCGGCTTCTCCCGTACCTGGGCCCAGATGCTCGAAAAACAGGCGTTAGAGATGCTGCGCGAACGCCTCAACGATTCAGGCGAGACGCTTTAATACAGGTAAAACCACCATTTTGTACAGGAGCATAAGCATGGATACACCCATTCCCCCCATCATTCAAGAAAAATTAGCCGAAATTTCCGCCAGTCTGCAAGTTCGCCAGGCGCAGGCAGAACAAGAGGAAAAGCAGCGCATCGAGGCTGAACAGCAGGCCAGGCTCGAACGGTTCGAGCGTTTCAAAGCCAGTGTGCTGCCCTTATTACCGGATTACATCCATCCCTATATTGGCCCATATGAACAATCCGATTATGAAGGCAACTCAAGCATACTTCTTGTCAGCATAGATGGCCTTGCCCCCATGCGGATTCGTTTTCAGTTCGAGGAGCTTGAATGGGTGGAGGTCGCGCAAGTCTGGATAGATGATGAAGATTACACACCATCCTGGCACTGGTCCGGGTGGCCTAATCGCTATCAGGGTTCTCGAGAAGGCCTCGAAATGGCTTTATTGCAAGCCAAAGCGCAAGCCGAACGTTTCGCCAAAGCGCAAAACGAACAGGCGGATAGCCAACGAAAGGCCGCCGAAAAAGAGCTTTCTGCTCAGAATCAGGCTGCCGCCGAACAGGAGGAGATCAGCCAATTAATGCGGGTCGTCGAGGCCGATCCGGTTTTGCTGCACATGCTCAAAGCCTTTCTTTACATTGACCAGCAGCGCGGAAACTTCTACCGGCAAATCGAACACGCCCAAGAATGGGGCGGTTTTACCGAGAGGCATCTTACGCAGAAACTCGAGACTGTGCAAAGCCGCCTGGCCGAAACCCGCCGTGAAGTCGAAGATGGTCAAAGCCGCCTCTACGCCTTAGAAGACGAGCTTGGGCGCGAGAAGAAAAAGAGCAGGAGCTGACGATGGCCCGCCGCAGCAATTCCCAAACCTATCTGCGCCCCCGGAGCGGCAATGGCCGGTTTCGAAGCGCGCTGGCCGAAATCCAGGATCAGAACGCCTGTTACCAGGAGCAGCTCATTGCGCGCGAGCGGGAGCTGCTTGGCCGGCTGGCCGGGCTGTCGCCGTCCAGGCTGGCCTGGTACGAAGATAATGACAACGTACCCGCGTATGGCAATACCCGGCAGCGGGTCGAGACACTCGAACAGTTGGTCGGGGAAGCGGAAATCGAAAACGACCTCCTGGCCCAGCTTGAGTCTGGCCCGTGCTGGCTGGCGCCGGTTGCCCCGGCCGGCACTATCGCCGCCGCCCGGCGGCTGGCCGGTGGCGGCCTGATTACGATGGAACAAGGCGGGCGGTTAGCCCTGACCCCCCAGGGGCGTGCTTCGCTGGCGTCGGACGTACCGCCGATGGGTACATCGGACGTCCGCACCCAGGAGCCAGTATGAATTTCTACCGTTTGATCCTCAACCTTCTGTTTGTCGCCGTCGTCCTGCTGGTCGCCGGACGTACCCGTCCGCACTCGCTGGCGGCGCTGGTGTTGGGTTGATCCAGGAGTCGTTATGGACATCCCCTTGCATCTCATCTCACCCAATCCCCGGCAGCCCCGCCGGCATTTCGACGCCGGTAAGCTAGACGAACTGGCGGCCAGTTTGCGAGAAAATGGACAAATACAGGCTGCGACTGTCGAAGACAATGGCGATGGCTCGTACACCCTGATTGCCGGCGAACGGCGCTGGCGCGCCGCGCAACTCGCCGGCCTGGAAACGCTGCGAGCCGATGTGCGCCCGCCGCTGAACGGCGCAGGCGATCAGGAGCGGCTTCTCCTGGCTCTGGTCGAAAACCTGAACCGGGAGGATATGAACCCTATCGAGGAAGCGCTCGCTTTCGAGCAACTGCGGGAGGAGTTCGGGTTGACCCTGCCGAAAATCGGCCTGCGAACGGGCAAGGGCAGCGTGCATGTCGCCAACCGGTTACTCCTGCTGCGGTACGAGCCGGAAATCCAGGCGCTGATCGCCCGGGGCGAATTCTCGATGGATCACCAGTTGGCCCGGGAGTTGTTGCGCATCCCCGATTCCGCCGCCCGGCTGAAGCTGGTGCGGATGTTGATCGGCAATCGAGCCAGCCTGCGAGCCAGTAAGACCGCCGCACAACGGGTTGCGGCAACGTTTGGCGGGAACGACTTTCCGGAGCCTTCCTCCGAGGTCCCGGATGCGCCGGCTTTTCGGGTTGCGTACCAGAAGACCGACCAGGCGGTAGATCAGTGGCATTATGACGCACTGGTGCACACCGGGAACATGCCTATGTGGCCGCTGTTCAAAAAGAGCGTTCAGGCCGCATGTAATGGCTGCGCCTGGCACGACGCCGCTAACGCAGCGGTCTGCGGGGATTGCCCGGTCGTCCACCTGGTGCAAACTATCACCGGGAAGGTGAACGGCCATGTTTGACCCGATTGAACTGGCCGTTTCCGAGGCAGTACGTCTGGACCGGGGCGCGCGCGGTTATATCCACCCGGTCGAGAAGCGCTGGACGGCGGAGGAAGAAACGTTCCTGCAGGAAAACGCCGGCGTGCTGTATGACGCCGAAATTGCCGGTCGCATGGAACGCACGGTTGTGGCCGTCCATATCCGCCGGCAGCGGGCCGGCCTGCCTTCGCCGCTTCGCCATCCAGATTTCATCACCGCAAACAGGGCCGCCGCCATGTTGGGTGTTGATGCTCATAAGGTTAGCTGGTGGATTGACTCCGGCCTGCTGCCAGGGGTCATTTATGAAAAGCAGGGCCGGCCTAACAAGGCCGGCTTGTATATACGCCGGGTGCGAGTGGTGACGTTCAAGCGCTGGATCACCCGTCCGCTCAACTGGATTTACTTCGATCCGCTTGCCATCCCGGACCCGGCCTTGCGCCGCCTGGCCGGGCTGGCGTATGCCCGCTGGGATGACGAATGGTGGACTCCGCGCCAACTGGCCGATTATCACGGCCTGGACGATACGCATTGGATCCATCAAAAACTGCGCCGGGGTGAGATTCCCGGCGTGCAGGCGTTCAACCGGGGCGGGCGCCACCCCGATGCCGCGTGGTCGAACTGGTTTATCCGCCGCAGCGATGCCGTCCAGGCCCGCTTCATCACCGGCAAAGGCAACGCCCAACGTGTCCGGGCGGAAGAGCAAAGCTGGTCGCCTGGGGCGGATGCCTGGCTCCTGCGGGCCAGGGCAGCCGGAATGATTTACCGGGAGATCGCCGCCCGGATGGGGCCGGAGTGGAACGAAAAGCGCGTCTTCTACCGGTATCGAATATTAATCAAGGAGTTGAAATGACCGAATGGATCAAAGCCTCAAAGTCTGTTCTCAGCCTGGCGGAGGAACTCATCGAAGCCCATCACGAACATTTACTCGGCGCCCGGATCGGCTTCATCTTCCGGGACACCGCCGCTCACACCGGCGCGCCGCCGCACCGGAAGCTTGTGCTCGGCAAAGCGGCGAAGGTTTCGCCCCGGGATAAGGTCTACTCCAGCCTGGATTTCGTCATCTGGCTGGCCGAAGACTTCTGGCTGGGGGAGGCTACCGACGACATGCGCCGGGCCTTGCTCGACCACGAGTTGTGCCACTGCGCCTTCGATGAAGAGACGGAGGAATGGAAATTGCGCCGCCATGACATCGAAGAATTCAAAGAGATCATCGAACGGCATGGCTTGTGGTCGTCTGCGTTGTGGGAGGCGGCCGGCGTCCTGGCCGAAGCCGCACAGCAGGTTCTGCCCGGCTTCGAAGCGGCTGCCCACGCTAAAAACATCCACGCCCTCGGCGGTGAATTGGTAGCCGTTGAGCCAGGGTTGATGGAGCAATGAAAAATTATGCTTCCTTACCATCTCGCCTACCCCCTTGCTGAAAGCCTGCGAAAGCGGCTGGCGCCGGTCTGTGAACCGGGTAAATGTATTGTCGCCGGTTCGCTCCGCCGCCACGCCAGCGCCATCGCCGAGGCCGCCACTTCCGCCATTGCCGAGGCCCATCGCGCCGCGCTGGTGAAAGATATCGAACTGGTCGTCTACCCGCTGCCGGCCCTTGACCTGTTCGGCGAGCCGGTACACAGCGGGCTGACGCCGCTCGATAAGGCGTTGATGGACATGCTCTCCGATGGCGCGCTGGCCTGGCCGGACACCGGCCGGAAGAATGGCCCGCGCCAGAAGAAATTCATCGTCCCGGCCGGGCCGGTTGCGCTCGATCTATTCATCTGCCTGCCCCCGGCGCAATGGGGCTACCAGGTAGCCATCCGCACCGGCCCATGGCAGTACAGTAAGTGGCTGGTCACCGCGCGGCGTTTCGGCGGCGGGATGCCGTCCAACTTGTGCGTCAAAGACGCCGGTCTGTATCTGCATGGACAACTGCTCGAAACGCCAGAAGAGAACGATTTCTTCAAGGCGCTGGGCCTGTTGACGCCGCCGCCGCATGAGCGGATGGGCGATGTCATTACCTAATGTTTCGCTTTGGGTATGGTATTGCAAAACAACCAACCAGCCTGTTCGTTCAGGGGATACTCGATTCCGAAGCCGACCAACTCTTTGATGAACTCGAACATCATTGGAGAGAATTACGATTGAATGTTTTAGCCTGGATGCGCTTCGATGACGATGGCGGTTGTCAGGTCTGGTGGCAGCCTGTATATGTTACGCTATTGGAGCATGAAGAAAATGAAAATCATCCCTGATGAAGAAATCAAAGCACAGTGGTCAAAGCTCACCAAAGCCAGCCGGCGCGGTGGCGGACGGGTACGTCCGGCGGATGCCGCCGCAATAAGCCTGATCCGGTGGGCAGAAGCCTATCTCAGCTCCGGTACGGGGAAACGCACCGAAGCCGTCAGCAAAGGCCAGGTTATTTCCTGCACGAGTAATTATGGAGGAAACAGCCGAAAGCCCTACGTCGGAATTGAGGTGGACGGAGCATTGCTCACTCAACTTCCGCCGGAAACCGCGCGCGCCCTCGGCTATAACCTGATTCTGAGCGCCGAAGCCGCCGAGCAGGACGCCTTCATGGTTGAATTTGCCGAAAAAGAAATTGGCGTACCGCTCCCCGAAGCCGCTCAAATCCTGGTTTTGTTTCGGGAATGGCGGGAAAAGAACACTATTTAATTTTGTCTATCTTTGGATTACGTTTAAATATTTATCTTCTGTAAAGAAAAATTTACGCAAGATAAACGCAAGGACAAAAATGAACACGCCATTAATTACCATGCCTGTTGACGAAGCCAACAAAAAATTGGCCGCATACCAAAAACAATTGCGCCGCCGTGCAGACGAGGAGTATGAAATTGCTGCGGCTGGTTATGCCGCCCTGGCCGCAGGCCGGCCATTGCTGAATTTAACTGATGTGTTTGCGCAAACCGGATTAGGCGGTGACTACCGCCCGCGGCTGGCTATTGCGCGGGCCGACCGGAAACAGGTCAAATACGAGTACTGGAATAACTGTTTACAATTCAATGCACTTAAAAATCCGCATAGTTTTTGGAGCTATGTCGGCGAACTGCTGATTCGCATTCCTTTTCCATCCCAGGAAAAACGCATTGATGGGTATGCTCTGGTGCCGATGGTTCCCGCGGACGTGCGGCCGGCTGGCCCGTTGCGCCAATTTTTCGTTTTGTGGGAAGTGGAGGCATGGAGTGATCGGCCTATTACCGCTATTCCGCCCCACGATCCATATTTGCTGCAATGGCTACATGGCGATTTGTACATCGTCGTCGCCGAATGGGATTTGACCCCCCTGGAACGGAGCATTATGTCCGGGCGCAGAAATACCTGACAATTAGCCATTATCCATATGGAATCAAGCCTTCTCCGGCGCGCCCCCATTGGGCCGGCTTTGAACAGCTTCCAGTTCCTGCCGCCGGATCAGTTCCCGGCAGCCATCCAGCATCGCATAGGCCACCTCGGGCGGAAGTTGGCCGCCTATCACGTTGAAAATTACCTGATTTGTCCGGCCATCCAGCCGGATCACCAATTCCACTACCGGCGCAGCCAGCAGCCGCCGCACTGTTGCGATCTGAGCCTGGCGGTCGGCCGTTCCTAACAACTCACTCAATTCATCGTTTGGTTTTTTAGGCTTCATGTTTTTGCTCCAGGCGGGCGATTCTTTCTTCCAGCGCCAGGTTGCGCCGGTGCATCTGGCGCAGCGCATCAATTTGCAGGCCATGCAGCGCTTTCAGGCTGATGAAATGATGCCCGTCGTCATTATATGTGACGACCCCTGTACGCGCCAGCACCGGCCTGGCATCTTCGACGAATTCGGCCAGGGCCAACGCCGGGTTCATCGCCTGCCGCACCCCGGCCAGCAGCGCAATATCGTCATGTTCATCCCAGGCGTTTTCGTTGGAGGTGGCGTCCATGTGGATATCGCCTTCGGCGTCGACCAGGAAACGGGTATTTCCACCACCCCGTATCACAAATAGATTCGCATTGGCCCCCGGAGAGATCGAACTCGTGCCGCTTTTTTTGCGAGCGTCCAGCGTCACATACCCAATCGCACCGGTGGTGCGGCTGGCTTCGTCAGTTGGCGCATACCCGCGCAGGAGCAGACCGATTGTGCCGGTATCCGCGAAGCCTTGCAAGGCCACCCCCCCATCGTTGATGCCGGCCTTCTTGATTGTTCCAAACGTGTCGGTCTCGGTCTGTGTGGTCATTCCGTGGTCCACGTCGCTCGATTTGAACGCCAGGATCTCATCATCATTCGCCCCCTGATCGATGAGAACTGAACCTCGAACATCCAATTCCACGCGGGGGTTGGCGAACAGGCTCGCGCCATTCCCGATCAGCACATCATTCCCCACCATGGCCAGCGGCAAAACGTCCGCCCCGGCCTCCTGAAGCACGAAGCGCAGCCCGCCCTTCTCCGCCCCGGCACTGATATCCTCAATCGTGCCATAAATATCAACGACAATCGGGTCGCCGGCCGCGTTGTTCCGCCCCCGAAACCGCAACAATCCCGCCACCTGCTGATTCGCCGGAGTGGTGTACGTCCCGTGCAATTCCAACTCCCCGCCGGTCAGATCGGGATTGTCCAGCTGCGAAACCTTCAAGCTCCCCCCATGAAAATGAAATTTTTCGACCGGGGGATTGATCCCCATCCCTAAGTTGCCGGAAGAGTCGAGAGTAAATAGATCGTTCGTTCCCAACGAACTCCCGGCTGAAATTTTGAAACGGTCGCTGTCCGAATCATCCACCCCCACCGTGAACTTATTCGTCCCATTAATATCGAAGACGAGCTTCGGATCCCCGGCCGCCACCCGCGTCTGGATCGTGCCGCGCACGTCCAGTTCATGCTCCGGGTTGGCGAACAGGCTCGCGCCATTGCCGATCAGCACATCATTCCCCACCATCGCCAGCGGCAAAACATCTGCGCCCAACTCTTGCAGCACAAACCGCAGCCCGCCCTT
>Ga0326597_10005361_pt1 | contig 17825 bp, 18 predicted proteins | sample RVTome_12_FD_203789 | JGI IMG/M metagenome (GOLD analysis project Ga0326597, IMG submission 203789) | Soil microbial communities from uranium-contaminated site in the Upper Colorado River Basin, Wyoming, United States - RVT100D185 | ecosystem: Environmental > Terrestrial > Soil > Contaminated >... | reverse complement strand
GGTGGGCCTGCAGCTCGTTGGGCGGCCGTTCGACGAAGCGACCCTGCTCCAGCTCGGCGGGGCCTTCCAGCGGACGACGACCCACCACCAGCTCGGTCCCCCGCTGTAGGCCTCCTCGCCCCCGACGGGGGGAGCGGATAGGGGTGGGGGGTCGATGAACGACCAGGGACCGACGCGCACAGGCGCTCCCCCTCCCCCGACGTGGGGAGGGGATAGGGGTGGGGGGTCGATGAACGATCGGCCACCGACTCCTCCCGCGACTCACGTCGCGCGAGGAGCCGCCGCCGCCCGCCGGAGCAGGACGGCGCGCACGACGGCGAAGGACCCGACGCCGCCCACCGTCCCCAGAAGGAGATTCCCCACCACGAACGGCAGCAGCAACGGCCCGAGGCCGGCCCGCACCGAGTGCAGAAGCTCGAGGCCGGTGAGGCTCCATTCGACGTCGGCGAGGCTCGCCGGTGAGACCCCCAGAAGAGCGCAGCCGAGAAGGGTGCCCGCGGTGTACATGGGCGCGATGGTCCAGGGGTTGTTGACGAAGGCGCCGACCAGGAGCACCACCCGGTTGAGGCGCAGCAGGACGGAGAGGGCGAGCGCCATCGCGATGTGGATTCCCAGCAGCGGAAAGAACGCGATGAAGATCCCGAGCCCGAACGACGCCGCCACTCGGTTGGGGGTGTCGTGGACCTGGAAGATGATGCGTTTGACCGTGCGCGGACGGCTCATGCTCCGCCGCCGTCGCCGGCAGGGGACGGAAAGTGGTCGTGTCCGTGGGGGGCGAGAGGGTGCTCCCCCGCGTCGTCGCGAACAATGACGACCGGGTCGCCCTCGAAGAACTCGCCGATGCCGGTGATCGGCACGCCCCACACGAAGGAGAGCTCCTGCAGCTCCTCGAAGCGCGCCGGGTCCACGGCGAGAAGGAGCTCGTAGTCCTCGCCACCGTGGAGGGCACGAGCGAGAGAGTCGCCCCCTCGCGCGCCCTCCAGGGAGGCCATCGCCCCGCAGACCGGCACCGCCCGGCCCTCGACACGCGCCGCGACCGCGCTTCGTCGGCACATCTCCAGCAGGTCGGACGAGAGCCCGTCCGAGAGGTCGATCGCGGCTCGCGCCAGGTCGTGCTCCGCGATCGCGCGTGCGAGGGCGAGCGGTGGGCGCGGGTCGAGTTGCGCGCGCAGGCAGGCGGCGACGGCGTCGGCGGACGAATCGGTCCAGATCCCGGTCGCCACGAGGTCGCCTTCCTCGTCGAGACGGGCGCCCTGTCCGAGCAGCAGCACTCCCTCCGCGGCGGCACCGAGCGAACCGGTCACCGCGACCACGTCCCCCGGCCGCGCCCCCGAACGCAGCGTCGGCCGCGAACCCTCGCCGAGCAGGGTGAGGTCGACCACGATCGTCTCCGGCGCCCGAGCGAGGTTCCCCCCGACGAGGCTCACGCCGGCCTCGGCCGCCCGCTCGAGCAGGCCGTCGAAGAGCGAATCGACCCACGCGACCTCGAGCCCGGCGGGCAGGCACAGGGACACGATCGCGTACCGGGAGACGCCACCCATCGCCGCCACGTCCGACAGGTTCACGCTGAGCGCCTTGCGGCCCAGCAGGCGGGGCGGAGAGAGGTCTCGCCGGAAGTGAACGCCCTCGACGAGGCTGTCCGCGGTGACGAAGGCGAGTCCGCGCAGCTCGACCGCGGCGGCGTCGTCGCCCACCCCCACGACCACGCCGTCGCCGGCCGGAATGCGGTCCCGGATCCGCTGCAGCAGGGCGCGCTCTCCCAGCTCACCGAGGCGCTGTTGGGGGAAGGTCAAACGGAGGCTCTCCGCTGTGCCGTGTGGAAGGTGCCCTGAACCGGGTCACCAGGTGGGAGTCCTGAGCCGCGCTTTAGGCTTCCTCGACGCGGAGGCATGCACACCGCTTGGCGATCGGACCCCCTGTTGTACGACGTTGGTTCGAGGTGTCCTTGTCCATCACGAACAAGGCAGAGAGCCTCGTGACATCTTATGCTGCCGGCGAGGGCCGGGCAAGCTTCACTCTCCGAGCGCCGCCCCCAGCACCTTCGCCAGGCGGGCGACGCGGGCGTCGACGGCGCTGCCCGTCGAGCCCGCCTTCTTGTCCCCGTCGTGGGCTTCCTGCCGGAGCCTCTGGCACTCGTCGGCCAGGTTCAGCGCGGCGAGCACGGCGATGCGCACGCTGTCGACGGCGCCGCTCGTCCGGCTCACCTCCTTCATTCTCTCGTCCACGTACTCGGCCAGGCGCTCGACGTACCCGGGGTCTTCTCCCCCGCGCACGGCGTAGGTCTGGCCGAAGATCTCGACGTGCACGAGGTTCTCCTTGGCGGCCATCGCGCGGGATTATAGCGCCGTTCGCCTTCGGGGCTGAGGGCCCGCGGGCGGGATTGACCCGAACGGCTACTCGAAGCTCTCGAGCAGGTCGACGAGCCGCTCGATGCGGTCGCGGATCTCCTCCCGCTCGCGCCGCAGCGTCTTGACCTCGCGAGCCAGGGCCTCCGCCTTGCCCGCCTGCTCGGCCTTGTCTTCCCCGTCGCCCGCCGTCTGCGCGAGCTTCTGCTCGGCCACGCTCGCGCGGGCTCGCGCGTCCTCGAGCTCCGTCCGCAGGGACGCGCCCTCTGCCGCGAGCTCCTTCAGCCTCTCGGCCGCCCGGTGGATCCGGCTCTCCAGGACCTTGAAGCTGTCTTCCACGTCCCCTCCCTACTCTCCCCGGATCTCCAGCCCCGACTCGCGGAGAGCCCAGATGACGGCCTCGACCGAGGCCTGGACTTCGTCGCTGGTCAACGTCCGATCGGGATCCTGGTAGCGCAGGCTCAGCATCACGCTGACCTTGCCCTCGGGCACCGGCGCACGATCATACCGGTCCTTGACCTCGATGCCGCACAACAGTTCACCCGCCGCGCGGCGCGCCCAGGCCACGACCTCCCGTGCCGGGAGCGCGGCGTCGGCGAGGACCGAGAGATCGCGCTCGACGGCCGGGAAACGGGGCAGGGCCGAGAAGCGCTCGGGGGCGACGGGGCTCGCGACCAGCGGGTCGAGCCCGACCTCGGCCACCACCACTCCCTCGCGCCCCTCCCTCACTCCCGGCCGCAGCGCGCCCAGCCAGCCGACGCGCTCTCCGCCGAGCAGGACCGACGCGCTCTGGCCGGGGTGCAGGAACTCCGGGCGCGCCCCTTCGGGGTCGAGCATCAGCTCCGGCGCCCCCAGGCGCGCGACCAGCCGCTCGAGCACACCCTTCGCGTCGAACACGTCGGCGGCATGCGTTCCCTGCGCGCCGTCTCTCCAGTGGGCGGGGCGAGGCGCTCCCGAGAGGAGGAGGCCGAGGCGCCGCTCCTCGCGGGGCAGGTCGGAGCCCGGGAAGAAGACTCGGCCCACCTCGAACAGCCAGACGTCGCGCCGGCCCTGTCGCAGGTTCACCTCGAGCGCGTCGAGAAGCCCGGGCATCACCAACGAATCGCGGAGCACGGACTGCTGGTCGGAAAGGGGGTTCGCGAGGCGCACCCGGCCCGCCGCCTCGGGGGGAGCGGGCACGAAGGCGTACCGGACGGCCTCGGTCAGGCCCGAGCCGACGAGCACCTCCCGCACGATCCGCTCTTCTCGCTGCCCGGGTCCGAGCTGGCCGACCCCGTGGCTCGGGGGGAGGGTAGAGGGGATCTTGTCGAGGCCGTGGTGGCGACCGACCTCCTCGACGAGATCGGCTTCCCGGGCGACGTCGCCGCGCCAGCTCGGCACACCCACCTGCCACTCGTCGCGCCCCGAGGGCGTGAGCTCGAAGCCGAGGCCGCCCAGGATCGTCTCGCAGCGCGACGGCAGCACCTCGGTTCCGAGGAGGGCGTCGACGCGACCGCTCCGGAGGAAGACCGTGCGCCGGGTCAGGGGCACGGCCACGCGGTCGATGAGCCCCGGGCGCGTCGTCCCCGCGCCGATCTTCTCGAGCAGGTGCGCGATGCGCGCGGTGGCCGTCACCGGTCCCTCAGGGTCGGCGCCGCGCTCGAAACGGTGCGACGCCTCGGTGTGCATCCCGAGGTGCCTCGCCGTTCGCCGGATGACCAGGGGCTCCCAGTAGGCCGCCTCCAGCGCCACCACCCGCGTGTCGTCCGACACCTCGCTCGACGCCCCGCCCATGATGCCGGCCAGGGCGAGCGCATGGTCCGGGCCGGCCACGACGCCCGTGCCGCCACCCAGCGTCCGCGCCACGCCGTCGAGCGTCGTCAGCGTCTCCCCCTTGCGGGCCCAGCGCACGTGCAGCCGCCCCGACGGGACCTTCCCGAGGTCGAACGCGTGCGAGGGGTGCCCCATCTCGAGCATCACGTAGTTCGTGAGGTCCACCACGTTGCTGATCGGTCGCACGCCGGCCAGCTCGAGGCGCTTGCGCATCCACTCCGGCGAGGGTCCCCGCCGCACGTCGAGGACCCGGGCGCAGAAGCGGGGGCACAGCTCGAGGGCTTCGATCGTGACGTCGAGAGCCTCGGACGCGGGCGAGCCCTTCTCCCCGTGAGAGACCGCGAGCGGGCGCAGGGGACGGCCCGACGCCACCGCGAGCTCGCGGGCGAGCCCGTAGACGTTCATCGCGTCCACGCGGTTCGTCGTCACGTCGAGGTCGAGGACGGCGTCGTCCCCCTCGCCCTCGAGCCCGTCGAGGGCGAACCCGATCATGGTGAACCGCTCCCCGATCCGAAGGGGATCCTCGGGAGCGTCGACGTGCTCGCGCAGCCAGGAAACGGGGACTCTCACGCCCGGAACTGCTCCAGGAAGCGCAGGTCGCTGCCGTAGAAGAGGCGGATGTCGTCGATGCCATGCCGCATCATCGCCACCCGCTCGATGCCGAGCCCGAACGCGAAGCCGGTCACCTCTTCGGAGTCGTAGACCACCTTCCCCAGCCTCGCGTTCACCGCGTCGAACACGGCGGGGTCGACCATCCCCGAGCCGAGGATCTCCAGCCAGCCCGTCTGCTTGCACACACGGCAGCCCTTCCCGCCGCAGACGATGCACCCGAGGTCGGCCTCCACCGAGGGCTCGGTGTACGGAAAGAACGAGGGGCGGAAGCGCACCGGGTACTGCTTTCCGAACAGGGCGTGGAGGAACGCCTCGATCGTTCCCTTGAGATGGCCGAGGGTGATGCCCGGCCCCACCACCAGCCCCTCGATCTGCTGGAACATCGGTGAGTGCGTGATGTCGTCGTCCCGCCGGTACACCTTGCCCGGGCAGATGATCCGCACGAGCGGCGCGCGAGGATTGTCGAGCATGTACCGGATTTGCGAGGACGACGTGTGGGTCCGCAGCAGCTGTCCCCCCGCGGACCCCTCGAGATAGAACGTGTCCTGCATATCCCGGGCGGGGTGGTCGGGAGGCATGTTGAGCGCTTCGAAGCAGTGGTAGTCGTCCTCGACCTCGCGCCCCTCGTACACCTCGTAGCCCATCGCGAGGAAGATATCCTCGAGCTCCTCGCGCACCACGGTGAGGACGTGGCGGTGACCGCGGGCCGGCATCTGCCCCGGCAGCGTGAGGTCGAGGCGCTCGCGGGCAAGCCGGCCCTCGATCTGGCGGGTGTCGGCCTTCTCCCGGGCCTCGGCCAGACGCGCCTCGATCTCCTGCTTGAGGGCGTTGAGCTCCTGGCCCGCGGACCTTCGCTCCTCGGGCGAGAGGCGCCCGAGCGACTTCATGAGAGCCGTGACCGCGCCCGCTCGGCGGCCGAGGAAACGGTCCTGCACCGCTTGCAGGGCGGTCGCGTCGGACGCGGCGGCGACCGCCGTCTCCGCCTCGGCGCGGAGCCGGCTCACCTGGTCGTGGATGGAAGAGGCGCTTTCGCCCATCTCGGATCGCCCGGCGCGCGCCGGCCCCGCCCCCGCGAGGCCGGCGCGACGTCCGGAATCAGGCGCTCGCGCTCGCCCGAGCCGCCTTGGCCGACTCGACGAGCCGGGCGAACCCCGCCGGGTCCTTGACCGCGATGTCGGCGAGCGACTTGCGGTCGAGGCCGATCCCGGCGTGCTTGAGCCCGGCGATGAACTGGCTGTAGCTCATCTCGTGCTGCCGCGCGGCGGCGTTGATGCGGATGATCCACAGGCGCCGGAAGTCGCGCTTCTTGCGCTTGCGGCCGACGTAGGCGAAGTTGCCCGCGCGGTCGACCGCTTCCTTGGCGAACTTGTAGAGCTTGCTCTTTCCGAGGAAGTACCCCTTGGCCAGGCCCAGGAGCTTCTTGCGCTTCTCCCGGCGGCTGCTTCCCCGTTTGACTCTCGGCATACGGCAATCCCTTCGTCCGGCCGGCCCCGATTGGCTCGGCCCGTCGCTCTTTCAGGCGGCGACGTCGGCCCGGGCAGCTCGACCGCTGCCCTCTTTCCCGGCGCTCTTGGTTTCGGCGCTCGCTCGCGCGAGAGCCGGGCGGGGCACCGGGGCCCGCCCCTTCCCGGGCTAGCCCAGGAGCATGCGGCGGACCGACGGCGTCTCCGCGTCGGAGACGAGCACGGACTTGCGCAGCCCGCGCTTCCTGCCCTGCGACTTCTTGGTGAGGATGTGCCGCTTCATCGACTGGCCCCTCTTCACCTTGCCGGAGGCGGTGAGCTTGAACCGCTTCACCGCGCCCCGCTTGCTCTTGAGCTTCGGACGTGCCTTCTGCTTTCTCATGGTCTCGATCGTTCCGTTCTACTCTGCGGTCTTGGCCGCACCGGCCGGCTCCTCGACCTTCTTCTTCGTGGCGCGAGGAGCCTTCTCGGCAGACGTGGTCTTCGCGGTCTTCGCGGTCTTCTTGGGCTTCGCCGCCGCCTCGGGCTGATCCGCCTTCGCCGCCTTCTTGCTCGCGGCCCTGGGCTCCTTGTCCGCTTTCGTCCCCTTGTCCGACTTCTTCGTCACCGCCGCGTCCTTCTTCGGCGAGAGGATCTGCACCATGGTGTTGCCCTCCCGCTTGGGTGGCGACTCCACGTTGCACGCCTCGCCGAGCTCCTCCGCCAGCCGCACCAGGATGCTGCGCCCGATCTCGGCGTGAACCACCTCGCGGCCCCGGAAGATCACGACCGACTTCACCTTGGCCCCGCTCTTGAGGAAGCGCTCCGTGTTGCGGAGCTTGAACTGGAAGTCGTGCTCGTCGATCTTGGGCCGGAACTTCACTTCCTTGACCTGGATGTGGCGCTGGTGCTTGCGCGCCTCCGCCTCTCGCTTGCTCTGCTGGTAGAAGAACTTGCCGGAGTTCATGATCCGGCAGACCGGAGGGGCGGCCTGGGCCGCGATCTCCACGAGGTCGAGGCCCTTCTCCTCCGCCAGCATCAAGGCCTGGGACGGGGGCATGATTCCGAGCTGGGAGCCGTCCTCGTCGATGACGCGGACCTCCTTCGCCCGAATGCGGTCGTTGATGCGGACCGTCCTGCTGTCTATGAGACACCTCCAGAGTTAGGCAGAGCTTCTTCCTGGTTCACCCGCTCCGCCGCCATCCGCGCCACCCGGTCGCCGAAGGCCGCGACGGCCTCGGAGCCGAGGTCACCAGCGTGGCGGTGCCGGACGGACACGTTGCCCGCCGCGACTTCCTTTTCCCCTACCACGAGCATGTAGGGAGTCTTCTGCATCTGGGCCTCGCGGATCTTGTAGCCCAGCTTCTCGCTGCGGTCGTCCACGTGGACCCGCAGGCCCTTCCCGCGCAGCTCCTCCGCCACCTTCCGCGCGTACTCGTGATGCGCCTCCGCGACCGGGACCACCGCGACCTGCACCGGCGCGAGCCAGAGGGGGAACGCCCCCCCGTAGTGCTCGATGAGCACGCCGAAGAACCGCTCGAGGCTTCCGAGGAGCGCGCGGTGCACCATCACCGGCTGGTGCGCCTTGCCGTCGTCGCCGATGTACTCGAGCTCGAAGCGCGTCGGGTTGTGGAAGTCCACCTGGATCGTCGAGCACTGCCAGGCCCGCTCGAGCGAGTCCTTGATCTTGATGTCGATCTTGGGGCCGTAGAAGACGCCCTCGCCAGGGTCGACATGGTAGTCGAGAGAGCGCGCCTCGAGGGCCTTGCGCAGCGCCGCCGTCGCCACCTCCCACTGCTCGTCGGTGCCGCTCGCCTTCTCCGGCTTCGTCGAGAGGTAGATGTCGTAGCGGTCGAAGCCGAACGTGCGGAGGATGCTCGTCACGAAGTCGAGCACCCGCAGGATCTCGTCCTCGAGCTGGTCGGGCCGGCAGAAGATGTGGGCGTCGTCCTGGGTGAAGCCCCGCACGCGCATGAGCCCGTGCAGCACCCCCGACCTCTCGAAGCGGTACACCGTGCCGAGCTCCGCCCACCGGAAGGGCAGCTCGCGGTAGCTGTGCAGCCGCGACTTGTAGATCGTCAGGTGGAACGGGCAGTTCATCGGCTTGAGCTGGTACTCGACGTTCTCGATCTCGATCGGCGAGTACATGTTCGCCTTGTAGTACTCCGTGTGCCCGCTCGTGTGCCACAGGTCGAGCTTGGCGATGTGGGGCGAGTAGACGATGTCATAGCCGCCGGCGAGATGCGCGTCGCGCCAGTAGTCCTCGATCTGCTTGCGGACGAAGCCGCCCTTGGGGTGCCAGAGCACCAGCCCCGCCCCCGTCTCGTCGGCGATCGAGAACAGGTCGAGCTCGCGGCCGAGCTTGCGGTGGTCGCGTCGCTTCGCTTCCTCCAGGCGGTGGAGATGCTGCTGCAGCTCCTCCTTCGTGAAGAAGGCGTACCCGTAGATGCGCTGCATCGCGGGGTTGCCTTCCTTGCCCTTCCAGTAGGACTGCGACGGCTCCGGCTTGAGCTTGAAGGCCTTGATCTCCTTCGTCGAGGGCAGGTGCGGGCCGAGGCAGAAGTCGACGAACTCCCCCATCGTGTAGCACTGCACGGGATCGCCCGACTTCTCCTCGATCAGCTCGCACTTGAGCGTCTGGCCCTTCTTGGCGAACAGCTCGAGCGCTTCCTTCTTGGGAACGAGCTTCTTCTCGATCGGCCGGTTCTGCTTCACGATGTGCGCCATCTTCTTCTCGATGGCGACGAGGTCCTCGGGCGTGAACGGCCGGCTCACGAGGAAGTCATAGAAGAAGCCGTCGTCGGTGGGCGGACCGATCCCGCACTGCGCGTCCGGGAACAGCTCCGTCACCGCCGCCGCGAGGAGATGGGCGGACGAGTGCCTGTAGATCTCGATCGGGGAGTCAGCCGGCTTCGTCTCGCCGGAGGGGCCCGTCTGGTCGAACGACTCGACCGTGCTCGGCGACGACATCTAGAGTTTGTCGACCATCATCAGGCTCGCCTCGAGTCCTCCGTATCCGGTGTCGGCGCATCCCCAGTGGGGATGGTAGGCGCGGGTGGAATTGAACCACCGACCTCTTCCGTGTCAAGGAAGCGCTCTACCACTGAGCCACGCGCCTGACGCCGGATCGCCAAGAGTACCGGAGAGATACGGGGAGTGTCAACGACTCGATCACGTCTCGATCACGGGTTCGCCGCTCGCGCTTCGAACCCGGGATCCTCCGTTCCTCCGGATTCATGCATCCCTTCTCCCCCGGCCTCCCCCGCCATCCCGAAGCCGCCGTCCTGGCGACCCCTGCGTCACGCCGCCCCCCGTCGCCCCGCGACCCGATAGGCATGCCACAGGTCCCAGGTCGACTGCAGGTTCAACCAGAGCTCGGGCGAAGTGCCCAGAAGCTCCGCGAGGCGAATTGCCGTCGCCGCGGTCACCCCGCGCTTCCCCCGGACAAGCTCGTTCAGGCGGTTCGTGCTCATTCTCATGCGCCGGGCGGCTTCCGCCTGGGTCAGGCCCATGGGGCTCAGGAACTCTTCCGCCAGGATCTCACCCGGATGGGTGGGCGCGCGCTTCATCCGCCGAACGTCCACTCGATCAGTGGTAGTCCTCACACCGCACCTCCCATGCCCCATTCGCTTCGAACCGGAACGTGATCCGGTACTGGTCGTTCACGCGGATGCTCTGTCGCCCCGCCTGTCCTCCACGGAGGGCCTCCAGGCGGTTGCCGGGGGGCACCGCCAGGTCCTTGAGAGACGAGGCGCCGTGCAGCAGATCCAGCTTCCTCCCGATCAGTGGCCACAAGGCCTTCGGCAGCCGACGCGCCGCTTTCGTGTCTTCCCCGTAGAAGACCTGCTCGGTCGCCTTGTCCGCGAAGGACCGGATCACTGCACAATCTTACATGGATACCGTGTATGCGTCAACATTGTATCTCCGCAATTGGCGGGCTCCACCTGGCCCCGGGCGTGCTAACCTCCGCCCGAGCTTCGTCCAGCTCGACCGGGGGGGCAGAGTGGTCGGTCGAACCCTCTCCCACTACCGCGTGGTCGAGCGCCTCGGCGCAGGAGGCATGGGCGAGGTCTACCGCGCCCACGACCTGAAGCTCGACCGCGACGTCGCCCTCAAGGTCCTGCCCGAAGGGTCGCTCGCCGACGAGAGCGCCCGCTCCCGCTTCCACAAGGAGGCTCACGCCCTCTCGCGCCTCTGCCACCCCCACGTCGCCACCCTCCTCGACTTCGACACCGAGAACGACACCGACTTCCTCGTCCTCGAGCTCGTCACCGGCCCCTCTCTCGAGCAGAGGCTGCGACCCGGGCCTCTCCTGGAGAACGTCCTGCGCCTCGGCGCCCAGCTCGCCCGCGGGCTCCAGGCCGCCCACGAGCAAGGCATCGTCCACCGGGACCTGAAGCCCTCGAACCTCCACCTCACGCCGGACGGCCTCCTCAAGATCCTCGACTTCGGCCTCGCCCGGTTGCTGCGGCGCGAGCCGGGCGAGTCCACTGCCGACACCGCCACCGAGACGGCGGCGGGCGCGGTCGTGGGCAGCCCGCCCTACATGGCGCCCGAGCAGCTCCTGGGAAAGCCCCCCGACGCCCGGGCCGACCTGTACTCCGCGGGTGCCGTCCTCTACGAGATGGCCACCGGCCGCCGGCCGTTCGGCACGCGAAGCGGCGTCGCCCTGACCGACGCGATCCTCCACGAGCCGCCTCCTCCCCCACGGTCTGCGTCCCCGGAGCTGTCGCCGGGCCTCGAGTCGGTGATCCTGAAAGCCCTCGACAAGGACCGGGAGCTTCGGTACCAGACGGCGAAGGACGTGCTGGTCGACCTCGAGCGGCTCCAGCTCCGTCCCGACTCCCGGCCGTTGAGCGGCGCCCCGACGGCGAGGCTCGCGAGCGGGCTCGCGCCGTCTCCGGGCCCAGGGCGCGGCACAGTTTTCAGCCGGAGTCGCCCGTGGCGACGAGCGCCCGGCTTCGTCGCGGCGGCCGCGGTCGTGACCGTGGGAACCATCGCGGTGTGGGTCTCGCGGTCGACACGCGTCCCGCGCGTCACGGCGGCCCACGCCCTGGCGACGCTCATCTCGCCGAGCCCGGCCTGAAACCGGCTTCTCTATACGGCCACCGACGGCGAGCAGCTCTACTACGTCACCGTCAAGGGCGGCCGGAACACCCTTGGTCACGTCCCCCTGGCGGGGGGGAATCCGGACGAAGAGCCACTCCCCTTTCCGGGTGTCGTGCTCTTGTTGAGCGCCATCCCCGGTGAGTCGGCGGTGATCGTGGCGGGCTCCCTCGAAGGCCTCGTCTCCCCCGGAGCCGACGGGGGATGGCCGCTCTGGCGAGTGCCGGTGGGCGGTGGCGCGCCGCAGCGCATCGGCGACCTGCTGGCCTCCAGCGCGGACGTGTCTCCCGACGGGCGCTCGCTTGCCCTGGCCCGTGGGAATTCCCTCATCCTGGCCACGATCGACGGCGCGCACCCGCGCGAGCTCCATCGCCTCGCGCACGGGGCGTGGTCGTTGAAATGGGCGCCCGATGGGAGCCGTCTGCGCTTCACCTCTCGGGCCCCGGGAGACACCGAGACCCAGGAGTCCTGGAAAGACACCCAGGAGTCCTGGATCTGGGAGGCCTCGGTCACCGGCGGAGCCCCGCGCCCCCTCTGGCCGGGATACGCTGGCGACTGGACGGCCGGCGGACGGCACTACGTCTTCACCCGCGGGCCGGCGCTCAACGACGTCTTCCTCCGCGTACCGGCGGACAACCTCCTCGTCGCGACGGAATCCTGGTGGACACGGTGGTGGGCGGCGGTCCCGCGGCCGCTCACGTCCGGGGCGCTCAAGCACGTGTTCGTCGGCTCGAGCCGCGACGGCCGGCGTCTGGTCGCCTTCCTGTTCCCGCCAGACTCAGGCCTCGGTGGCACCCTCATGCGGTACGACCCGGCCAGGAAGGCCTTCGAGCCCGCCCTCGGCGGAGAGTCGGCCATCTACGCCCAGCCCTCGCCCGACGGGGCGTGGGTCGCCTGGGTCCGCTACCCCGAGGGCACCCTGTGGCGGTCTCGCCCGGATGGGACCGACCGGCTCCAGCTCACCAGCCCGCCCGCCGTGGCCCACGTCCCGCGCTGGTCCCCCGACGGCCGGAGGATCGTCTTCTCCAGCCAGCCGGACCCGTCCCACTTCGGGAAGGAGATCCGCGTCGTGGCCGCGGATGGCACGATGACGGAGACCGTCGCGCAGCCGTCCGATCCGGGAGCGGCCTACTGGGATCCCTGCTGGCTCCCCGACGGATCGATCCTCTTCGGTCGCTTCTTGATCAGGGGACCGGGCCTCCTCCGCTACGATCCGGTGGCACGGAGCGTCGAGCCCGTGCCGGGCGCAGAGGCGCTCATGAATCCGAAGTGCTCGCCCCGGGGCGACGTGCTCGCCAATGGCGGGGGCCATTGGATGCTGCGGCATCGGGGAAGCGACGAGTGGCGTGACCTCGGAAGCTACACTCACAGCAATCCGACCTGGACGCGGGACGGCCGCTCGGTCTGTGCCCTTGCACTCCGTGCCGATCGCATCGAGTGCATGGACATCGATGAGGGTCGGATGAGGACGCTCGCCGACACCTCGGCGCTGCAGCTGGTGGCCTGGGTGATCTACCCCTGGATGGGCCTGGACGCCGAGGACCGGCCGCTCGTGACCGTCACCGCCAACTCGCAGGCGCCCACGATCTGCGCCCTCGACTGGGACGCGCCGTAATCCCCTCACGGGCCGCCGGGCGCGCCCGGGCCTGCCCCGACCCCGGCCCCGATGCCTCGGTCGGCCCCCCGCCGAAACCGCGCCATCTTGTCCCGGCCGTAGTCGAGCTCGGCCTGCAGCAGGTTGTGCTCTCGGCACATCAGGCGGAGGTTCTCGACGCTGTGGGTGCCGCCGCGCCCAAAGGGCAGGCCGTGGTGGTGGAACTCGAGATTGTGCCGCGCCGTGCAGCGTCTGCCGCGAGGATCCTCGTAGGTGCACCGGCCTCCGTCGCGCTCGTGTACGGCACGCCGGATCGGAGCTGGGATGTGGCGCGAAGAGGGTGCGGTGGCCGTGTGGGCGACCGTCTTCTGCGGCGCCGCCGACTTTCCGAACCGGCGCGACTCCAGCCTCTCGAGCTTCTCCGTCACCGCCACGTCGATGACCGCGGCCAGGTCCCCGTCGGGCACGGATGAGCGCATCAAGGCCCGGAGACGCTGAAGCTTCTCACGCAGCTCAGCACTGGCGGTGAACTGGACCTTGTAGCGGGAAGGCGACAGGGGCTCGACCGTGGCCGGCCGAGCGGGTGAGGGCGGTGCGGGCACCCCGAACCTGGGGTCGCTCGTCCCGTCAGGGTGTGGACCGGCGCCCGCGGATTCCCCCGTTGTGGAGGGGGCTGCCAGCGGGGACACGCTGTCGACGGTGTCCAGCACCAGCGGCAACTCGCCACCCGACAACGACTTGACTCCACCTACTGTGTCTGGACACAGTAGATCCGCCACCGGCGCACCCGACCCCGTCCGCACCGGGAGCTTCCGCATCCCCGAGGGCACGTCGGCCCGAGGCTGGAGCTCCCCGACCAGCTCGCGGATCTGCTCCTTCGACTTATGCCTGGCCCGACGGAGGAGCGATTCCCGGTTCCTTCGCGTCAGCAGAGGCGCGAGCAATGTGATCCCGCTCAGGTGCAGTCGCCCCTCGCGCAGCTCCGTGAGCAGCATCGGGTGCTGCCGTGACGCGCGGGCCACACGAATGCGCAAGACAGCCTCGGGCTCCGAGAGGTGGAGGATCTCGGTGCAGTACGCGAACATCGACGGTGTCGCCTCGCGGGCATAGAGCCGCCGGGTGTCGACCTCGGCGATGAGGGCAACGAGGTCGGCTTCGACTCGCCGGACCTGCCGAACGGCCTCAGACAAGCGCCGCAGCAGATCGTCGTCGGAGAGTGATCGCACGGTCGGCCTCCCTGTCCGACGAACAGTACGCTACGCGTCGGACAGATGAGGTCCGAAGCGGGTCACTCAATTGCGTGGTTGCGGTGAGTGGCGCGGAAACCGTTCACGGTTCCTCCTCGCACTCCTGCGTCCCACAGGAGAAGACGCCAGGGACGCCGCGGCGTGTCGTCTGAAGGCGTGAGGCCGACCGTTCCCCGGCATGACAGCGATCATCGGGTCCATGGACCGGGAGCCGTGCTACCCTCCCCCAGCTTTCCAGAACACCGCGAGGAGGTCGCGTGGTCGGTCGCACGCTCTCCCACTATCGGATCGTCGAGCGCCTCGGCGCGGGCGGGATGGGCGAGGTCTACCGCGCCCACGACGAGAAGCTCGACCGTGACCTCGCCCTCAAGGTCCTGCCCGAGGGCGCCCTCGCCGACGATTCCGCGCGCGCCCGCTTCCGCAGGGAAGCCCACGCTCTCTCCCGGCTCTCGCATCCCCACGTCGCCCACCTCCTCGACTTCGACTCCGAAGACGGCATCGACTTCCTGGTCATGGAGCTCGTGACCGGCCCGTCGCTCTCCGAGAGACTGCGCGACGGGCCGCTTCCCGAAAAGGACGTCCTGCGCCTCGGCGCTCAGCTCGCCCGCGGCCTCCAGGCCGCCCACGAACACGGGGTCATCCACCGCGATCTCAAGCCCGCGAATCTCCATCTGACTCCCGACGGTCTTCTCAAGATCCTCGACTTCGGCCTCGCACGTTTCCTCCAGCCCAAGACCAATCCGTCCGAAGCACCGCCACCGAGACCGCCGCCGGCACGATCGCGGGCAGCCCCCCCTACATGGCTCCTGAGCACCTGCTGGGACGACCGCCCGACACGCGGACCGATCTCTACGCGGCGGGCGCCGTCCTCTTCGAGATGGCCACCGGCCAGCGCCCTTTCGGCCCGCGGACCGGCGTGGCCCTCACCGACGCCATCCTGCACGAAGCGGCGCCCCCACCTCGCTCCATCGTCCCGTCACTCGCCCCCGGCCTCGAGGCCACGATCCTCAAGGCCCTCGACAAGGACCCCGACCTGCGTCACCAGACCGCGAAGGACCTGCTCGTAGACCTCGAGCGGCTGCAGGCGCCCCTCGGCGGCTCGGGCGCCTGAGGGCGAACGCCATCCCTGCCTCGCCGGACGAGCAACACCTGGCAATGACGATCGGTGAAGGAGGCGCGTCGACAATCAGCGTGGTGCGTCTGGATGATCCCCTCGCGCCGCCAGTCTTCGAGCAGACCTTGCCGACCGGTGGTGGTCACGGGCTGCGATGGTCGCCCGACGGAAACCGTCTTCGCTTCCGCGCCCCGGGGCCGGGGGGACGCGCCGAGCCCTGGTTATGGGAGACGTCGCTGTCCGACGGGCCGCCCCGCCCCCTCTGGCCAGGCTGGGAAGGGGCCTGGACGCCCGACGGCCGGCGCTTCGTCTTCGAGCGATTCATGCCTCGCGCGCTCCGCTCGGACATCTATGCCGCGAGCGAGCGCCACTGGCTGCCGTGGACCCACCGGAAACGGTGCAGTTGACGAGGGGCCCGACCAGCGTCAGCCAGGTCGATGCGCGGCCCGACGGCCGCGGTCTGCTCGCGTACGGCACGGTGTATCGCGGCGAGCTCACTCGCTATTCTCGAGAAGCTCGGCGGTTCGAACCCTTCATGGGTGGTGAATCAGCCGGCATGGTCCAGCCCTCGGCGGACGGTGAATGGCTGGCGTGGGCGACGTTCCCGCAGAACGACCTGTGGCGGAGTCGGCGAGACGGAACCGAGCGCCTGCGCCTCACGACCGACACCGAGCGCGGATGGATGCCAAGCTGGTCGCCTGATGGAAAGTGGATCGGCTTCGTCGGCTCGGAGCCCACGTACTCGAGCCTGGACCTCATGGTCGTCTCCGCGGATGGAGGTCCCGTCGAAACGGTCCTCCGGGCAGAGTCGAGTACGGGCTGGTGGGATCCGTGCTGGTTGCCCGACGGATCCCTGGTCTTCAGTGACCTGAACTGGGACAAGAAGGGCATCCGCCGCCTGGACTGGAAGACTCGCGCCGTGACGACCCTGCCCGGGGCAGAGGATCTCGTCTCACCGAAGTGTGGCCCACAGGGGCAGCTGCTCGCGGTCCGGCCGGCCGGTGTGGGCGAGGCCTCGCGGCCCGCTGCTCAAGTGGTCCACTGGCCTGACCGCGGCACCTGGGAAGAGGCCGGCCCCTGGTCTCTGGCCTATCCGACGTGGAGTCGAGACGGCCAGTCCTACTGTGGCCTCGCCATCGAGGAGAACCGGATCGATTGCTACTCGTTCGCCACCCGGCGTACCGAGACGATCGCCGAGGTGGGCGACAACCCGCTCCTGACGTGGGTCGTCGTCCCCGGGCTCGGCCTCGATGCCGACGACAACCCGCTCGTCATGCTCGACCGCTCGACCCGTGATCTCTACGCCCTCGACTGGGAGGCGCCGTAGCCTCCTACTCCTCGCGCAGCGCCGACATGGGAGAGACCCGGGCCGCCCGCCACGCGGGCACTCCCGCCGCCACCGCCGCGACCGCGCACAGACCGGCCGCCGCGAGGAGGATGGTGCGGGGATCCGCGGGAGCGACGCCGTAGAGCTGGCTCTCCACGTACCGGCCGAGCCACCACGCGGCCCCGAGCCCGAGCCCGAGGCCCAGGGCCACCAGCGCCCCCGCCTCGCGGAGCACGCCGCCCGCGATCTGCCGCGCGAGCGCGCCCAGCGCCATGCGGATCCCGATCTCGCGCGTCCGACGCGTCACGAGGAACGCCATGACGCCGTAGAGCCCCACCACCGAGAGCAGGGTGGCGACGGAAGCGAGGACGGTGGACAGCCCGGCGATCAGACGCTCGTTCACGACCGAGCGAAGGGCCTTGTCCTCGAGGGTGGCGACCTCGTACAGGGCGAGGCCAGGGTCGAGGTCGGCCATCTCGCGACGCACGGCGGAGACGACGGTTGCCGGGTCGCCTTGCGTCCTCACGAGCGCCGTGACCGACTCGATGCTCGCCTGCAGGTAGGGGAAGAAGATCTGCGGGCGGACGTCCTCGCGGACCCCCATGTAGTGGGCGTCGCGGGCGACCCCGACGATCTCGATGGGAGTCGGCGTTCCCGGGTCCTCACCGATCCCCACGTGCCGGCCGATGGGGTTCTCGCCACCGAAGTACCGCTTCACGAACGCCTCGTTGACGATCGCGGCCCGATACGGCCACCCCTCGGGTGCCGGCACCACCGGGCCGTCGCGCTCGTCGAGCTCGCGTCCCGCGAGGAGGGGAATGCCCAGGGTCTCGAAGTAGCCCGGGCTCACCGCGTTGCACAGCGAGTTGAACGACTGGCCGGGGCCGGGTGTCTTGCCCTCGATCGTGAAGCCCATCCCCCACGCGCTGCCCCCGAGCACGGTAACGAACGCGTACGCGGCCGAGGCGACCCCGGGCACGCGCGCCAGCCGCTCCTGGAGCTCCGTGACGAAGGACCGCGCCCGCGCGGCGTCGTATCCGTTGCCCGCGAGGTCGAAGCCGAAGGCCAGCACGCGCGAGGTGCGGAAGCCGGGGTCGACCGCGAGGAGGTTGTCGAGGCTGCGGAGGAAGAGTCCGGCCGCGATCAGGAGCACGGACGACAGCGCGACCTGGGCGACGACGAGGGCCTTGCGCAACCGCGGCTGCTCGCCCACCACCGTGCCTCCC
>Ga0326597_10005359_pt1 | contig 17837 bp, 11 predicted proteins | sample RVTome_12_FD_203789 | JGI IMG/M metagenome (GOLD analysis project Ga0326597, IMG submission 203789) | Soil microbial communities from uranium-contaminated site in the Upper Colorado River Basin, Wyoming, United States - RVT100D185 | ecosystem: Environmental > Terrestrial > Soil > Contaminated >... | reverse complement strand
TAAGGAATTGGTCGCACTGCACGTGGCGACCGAAGAGGCCGGGCGTCCCACACCGGCGGGCACCATTCGCATTCGTGGCCTGACGGGTGATTCCCTGACGTGCGAAATTGCCCACCTGCCCGAGCCGAAGCTCTGGAGCTTTTGGCCGATTACCGCACAGCCCCTCTTCCCCTGATCGTGTACGCCGGCGGCTTGGCCTAGCCGGCCTTCTTGGGCAACCGGGTCCTCATTTGCAGATAGCGCTCCGGGTAAAGCGGCAGGCTGTTCGTGGAAGGCGGCATGGCTCCGATCTGCTCGTTGATCTTCGCGACGCGCTCCGCCGTTTCGGGGTGCGTGGATGAGATCTTCTCGAACACGCCCTGCTGGCCGCCGCCGGAGAGATCCGCGAGTTTCTGGAACATCTCCACGGCACCCCGCGGATTGTATCCGGCCCGGGCCATGTAGTCGACACCGTAACGGTCGGCTTCCAGCTCCATCGAACGACCATAGCCGTTAATGGCCAGTCCGAGGACGACGCCCACGGCCTGCTGAGTAAGCTGGCCCGCGTCCCCCAGGGCTATTTGCAATAGCACGCTCAGGCCCAGGACCGTCTGCAGCTTCTTGATGCCGTGCCGTGCCACGACGTGCGAGATTTCGTGCGCCATGACGGCCGCTACCTGGGCTTCATTGTCGATTTCGCTCAGGATGCCGGTGTAGAAGTAGACGAATCCCCCGGGGGCCGCGAAGGCGTTGATCTGATCCGATTCGATTACGTTGAATTCGTATTCAAGATCACGCCGGTCGGAGACAGCCACGATGCGTCGCCCGATGCCGGCCAGGTACTTCTGCCATGCGGAATCTGCAAGCAACTTCTCCTGGGTCTTGAGCTCGGCATCCATCTCCTTGCCCATCGAGACCTCTTGATCCGTCGAGATGACGACGAAGCTCTTCTGCCCCCCCGGACCCGTGGTGACACAACCGGCTACCAGCAGCGCGCCGATGGTAAGCGGAAAACATGTGCGCGGGGTCATATCTTAAGTCGCTCCGCCAGCCCGCCGATGACGGGGATCTTGTACCATCGCCCCTGGAGAACCTCGAAGACGCCGATCACCGCGCCTGCCAGGCAGCCGATCAGCACCAGTTGCCAGACCAGAGCAGAGATTCTCGGCACCAGAAGCAGGGCCGCAATGATCTCCACGAAGAGCAGCACCAGCCCCTGCTTTCCGTGCGCCACGGCGTATCGATTGTCGCGCATTTTTATGAGAGGGACGAAGCACAGAAACGGGATATAGGCGAGAAGAGCGGCCGCCTTCCCCTCTTCGATCTCCTTTTCCTCAAGGTCCGGATCCTGCAGCACGAATTCCTTTTCTTCTGCCATGCTATCTCCCCTGCCGGCCGGTACCCGCGAGTCTCATTCTCGCTGTGCGCCCTCGCGCGTCCCGGCATGCTCTTCGGTACGGCTGTACGGTCGTATGAACGAGGCTTGAATGTAGGAAAGCAAAACGCCACGGTCAACGAGGAAGGCACGGCTGCGGGCCACCGCGGGGGGCCGGATAAACCGGGAAGGCTTTCCGCCTGAGTACGTCCTCTGGCGTCTAGAAGCCGCGCGTGTACATCACGCCATGCAAAGCCAAAAGCTCGCGCATTTTGGTCATCTGAGGGGAGCCGCTCTCGAGTTCATAAAGCCGGTCGGCGAGTTCTTGGGCCCGGTCCAGGTCGCCCATCGCTACGGCACTGCGGGCCGCGGACAGGTACGTCTCGGCGAAAACTGATTTAGCCTCCGGTACGCGGAGTGCCTTCTCATAGTACTCGATGGCCTTCGCATGCTCGCCCTCCGACTGGTAGGCATCGCCGATTGCCGTCCAGGCCGCTGCGGTACGCAGGGGATCCTCGCCGCCGTATTCTCGCGCAAACTCCTCGTAGGCCTCGATGGCTTCCGGCCAGCGCTTCTGGACAAAATTGAGATTGCCGAGGTAAAACAACCCCTCGCGCGCCGCCGCCGTCCCCCCGTACTCGTCGATGAGTGTCCGATAGATTTGCGCGGCACCTGTCATGTCGTTTTGCTGCACGCGCAGAAATGCCTCGCTGATCCTCTGGTCGGCCGCCATTTCCGTCCTCCGACCGGACGAGGAGAAATACCAGACTCCCAGCACCAGCACGACGACGGCTCCAAGGCCGAGCAGGAACAGCTTCTGGTGATGCTGGATGTACTCCTGTGCTTGAAACGCAAACGTGACGAAGGAATCTTCCTTCATGTCGTGCTTGCGGATCCGCTGCCCCGTTTTCGGCATGTTTCTTTACTCCGTTACGGCTGATTTCAGTGAATGCGCCGGGCACTCATCGCCCGGCCCGGTGACACAAAAGGCCAAACGGCGGTCCGTTTCGCCCAAATCGGTGTCGGTTTCACCGCCTGGTCCACCACCCGCTTTAGAAGAACCCCGTGAACCCTAAAGACAGGCGCTGGCTGCGGTTATTCTGCAGCGCAATGAAATTTGGTTTCAGCAGATTGTCGACGAAATATCCGTCCCGGTACCTGGTCGCCGTGTGATATTCGTACGTCAGGTCCAGGCGCACCTGGCTCCATTGCAATCCGGTTCCCAGGCTGTACACCTCTCCGAAGATCTGGTCTCCGCGCTCATAGCTCTCGTTCGAACCGGTGACGTCTCCGATGGCGTCCTGCACATTTACCAGATGCCTGTAAGGGAGCGGCTCGGTGCGAAAGCCTGCACGCAGGGGAAGGGTTCCCCAGCCGGTGGAAATCTGGTATTCCATGCCCAGGCGAACCTGGTGGATGTCCTTCCATTCGGGGTCAAATGGCACAAAGTCGGAACGCGGATCGAGCACGTCCTCCTGGGTGAACGTCTTGGAGTTGCCGAAGGCCTTGTATTCGTAATCGATGGCGAAGGTCAGGTTTCCCTGTGGCCGAAATACCATGCCCAGCGCCACCTCCAGCGGGATCTCCACCTTGGTGTCGGTGATGAACAGGTTGCTGGATTCCGATTCGAGCAGAAGCGTATCGGGCGTACGCTCGTAGACCCGGGTGGCGTCGCGACGGTCGTTCTCGGACTTCACTTCAAAGGGGGTCTTGACGGCCAGGCCGAAACTGTAACGATCGATTTCGTAAAGGGCGCCGAAGCCGAAATTGAGACCCACGAACTTGCGGCGATTGGTGTTGTCGGTTACGCTCCGGCGATCCACAAAATCACCCGCCTGTACGTCGAAATTGCTCAGGTCTACAGCCGTGCGGGCGGAATCGTAGGCGGAACCGACGTAGATATTGACGCCGAAGCCGGCCGAGATCTTGTCTTCCTTCAATTGCGTCGCGGCGGCCAAAGAGACGACCTTCACACCCCCTTCCGTGAGCCCGAACTGCTCTATCTGGTCCAGGACCACAAATCCTGTAGGATCGACGAAGTCAGAGAGATCGTCGAGCACGTACGAAGCCTGAAAGCTGGCATCCTGGGCCCGGAACCAGGACGCGCTGAGGTAGAAACGCTGCCCCTTCACCGTGACGGGCGAATTGAACGCGGCAAAATTGAAGTTGAAAATGTTCTCGCGCGAAAAAGAATTGTAGAGCAAAGACAGTGGCTCAGGCGAATCGAGTTTGTTCTGCAGGCGCTGACGCTGATAGCGGAACTGCAGCCCCATGGTCACGCGGTCGTTCTGGGTCAGACCGGCAGGGTTCCAGTAGCCGGCCGAAGCATCATCGGCCAGACCCACGAAAGCGCCCCCCATCGCGGCCGCTTTGCTTCCACCGCCCAGGAAGGTAATCTCCGGTAAAGGCGACTGTGTCTGCGCCCTCGCCTCTGGCGGAGTCCAGACAGATATACCGGTCCACAATACCACCACCACGCCCAGTGATGTGCGACGCATGTCATCCTCCCGCGGACCCCGCGTCATGCTAATACGCGAGGCGCCAGTCACTTCCAGTACATTGAAACGGACAAGCTACGGGCAGAGCGCCGCAGTGTCAACGCATTTTTGTCGGGAAAATTCACAAAGGCTTCGGAGTGCGGCCGCGGCGGGGTTGGATGGGTCCTCGCCCGGGGGTTTCCCGCCCAGCGGATTTCCCGGCGCCGTCATGCGCGTGGGGGAATCCATACTCACGTGCCCGCGCCACCGCCACCCCGAACCGGCCCATAGGCCGCAAAAAAGGCGCTGCCGGCAATGACGCCCGCTCAAACCGAAGTCCGCACCAATAATTTAATGGTCGGGGCGACTGGATTTGAACCAGCGACCCCTTCGTCCCGAACGAAGTGCGCTACCAAGCTGCGCTACGCCCCGACCTGAACAAGGCAAGATATCGTCCCCGACAGTGACCGCAAGTCGAATCTTGAACGAACCCAGTGGGCGGTTGCCCTTGGGGCCAGGTCCGTTTTCCTTACCGGGGCTTATGCGTGGGCCTCTAGTGATCGGCGTCATCGGTGCGGCGACGGTCGGCGCTCCGGTGCGCGAGCTTGCCGTCGCGGTGGGGCGCGAGATTGCGCGGCACGGTTGGTTTCTCATCTGCGGCGGTCTGGGTGGCGTCATGGAGGCGGCATGCCGGGGCGCCCGTGAGGCCGGCGGACGGACCATCGGCATTTTGCCGGGGACCGACCGCAACAGCGCCAACGCGTGGGTCGAGATCGCGCTTCCGACCGGGATCGCCGATGCGCGCAACGCGATAATCGCGCGCGCTGCACATGCCTGTATCGCGGTAGGCGGCGAGTTCGGCACCCTGTCGGAAATCGCGTTCTGCCTTAAATTCGGGACTCCGGTGGTGGCCCTGGAGTCCCGGTGGTCCAGCGACGTCTTCCTCCCCGAACTCGCAACCGTCAAGTCACCGCAGGAAGCCTGCGCATGGGTCGAACGGAAGCTTGCCTGACTTAAGGCGTTGTCTCCAGCTGACCCGAGATTATGCAATGGCTTGCAGACATTGTGCGGCTCCAGCACAGCCCGGTGCGGGCGTCCGGTGCGTCCGCAGACCGCGGTTGTCTCTAACCTGATGCGCTGCTTTTCCCTTCCACTACCCTAAGACCTTTACCTACAGTCCCTTGCCAATGCTGGTTCCGGCCCGGCTTTTGCTCGACAGATGTTCGCATTGAAGGACAAGCGCAACACGGACAAAAGGATGCCTGCTGCGAACTTGACAAATGAGAGACCGACGGTATTTTGAAAGCAAGCGCGGTCGCAGAAGTCCTCTCGCGTGCCGCGCGTTCTACTCAGACCTGTTGCGCTAGAAAGAACCATCGTGCCAGTCAGCTGCATGGAATACCGGACCCAACCGGAGTCCGCAGTATGGATAATGCGCGGCTTTGCCCGCCAAGAGCGGCAGGAGAAGTGTGCAGGAGTGTGCCCTATTAAACGGTAGGAGGCTTAAGTCATGCGGCTCGGAAAGTGCGTAGTCACAACCGCTTTTGCCACGCTCGCGCTGTGCGCGACGGCAGAGGCGCAGTCGGTATCGGACAGCGACTTCATCTCCATGGAGTCGGTCACCCTCCCGCTTAACAAGGACACCACGTTCTCGCTATTGATCAGCCTGAATAGCAAGACGCCCGCATCGGCGCTCACCATTCCGCTCACCTTCAAGGGGAATGCAAACCTGAGCGTCGATACCACCGTCACCGACATCAACGGAAATAAGGGGCTGACGCAGCAGACGGTCGGCGCCAACGCCAACTGGACGATTCGCAGCTCGCTGGTGAAGAATCACCCCGATACGCAGACCATTCTGATCGGCTACGTGAGTTTCGGTCTGCCGCTGCCGCCGAGCAACGGCCCGCTGGTGAGGGTGCACTTCAAGCTGAGCGCGACGGCGACCGGCGACCAGGTGGACGTCGACAGCGCGCTGTTGTTCCCCTCCAACCGTCTCACCATAGCAGATGAGGGGGGCACCGAACGGATCCCGCAGTGGACCAAGGGGGTCATCACCATCGGCACGCCGCAGCCGGAGATCTCGCTTTCGCCTACTACACTCAATTTCTCGCGCGTAATCGGAACCGGGAATCCCACGCCGCAGGCCTTTAATATCGCCAACACGGGTGCAGGCACCCTGAACTGGACGGCCGTCTCCGACATGGGCTGGATCTTCGCATCGCCCGCATCGGGAAGCGGGGCTTCTCCCGTCAATGTCTCTGTCAATATAGCGGGTCTTCCGGAGGGGCTCAGCACCGGCCACGTCGTGGTTTCCGACCCGGCGGCTTCGAACTCGCCCCAGAGCGTCACCGTCAACCTCACGCTCACCAAGCCGACGCTCGGCGCGAGCCCGACCTCGCTCTCCTTCAGCGGCCAGGCAGGTGGCCCCAACCCGGCGCAGAAATCCTTCTCGCTGTCGGCCTCGAGTAGTGCGGCGATCAGTTGGACAAGCAACAAGACCTCCAGCCGGGTGGATTATTCGCCGACGTCCGGCACGACTCCGAACACGATCAACGTCACGCCGAACATCGTCGGTCTGGTCACGGGAACTTACAACGACACAATCACCATAACCGCTGCCAACGCGGCGAACAGCCCTCTTAAGATCCCGATCACAATCACGCTCAGCCAGGCGCCGGAGATTTCCGTTCTCCCCGCCACGTTGGAGTTCAATGCCGTTCAGGGCGGTGCCGACCCGGCTCCCGACACAGTAGCGGTAACGAACAGCGGCGGCGGCGTCCTGGATTTTACCGCGTCCACCGACCAGCCGTGGCTCTCCGCTTTGCCCGGCGCGGGCACTGCACCGCAGAACATTCAGGTAAGCGCGGCAGTCGGCGTCCTGACCGCCAATACGTACACCGGCCATGTCATCATCAGCTCGGGCGCAGCCGCCAACAGCCCGGAAACGGTCACCGTCACGTTCAATGTTCAGGCCAATCCGGCCGTCCTTGATGTGAGTCCTTTGACCTTCGCCTTCAGCGCGACCGAGGGGGACATAATCGGGAGCCCCGCATCGGCGGCCCTGAACATCAACAACACCGGTGGTGGCGTTCTCAACTTCACGATCGTCGGCGTGGATGCAGGCTGGCTGCAGCTTTCATCCGCGGCCGGTACCGCTCCCGCCGCCATAGATGTTTCCGTAGGGCCGTTTGGACTTGCGGCCGGCACGTACATCGACACCATCCAGGTTACGGCGGCCGGCGCCGTCGGCAGTCCGGCGTCGGTGGTCATCACCCTGACCGTGGCGGCCGGTCCACCCGCGATCGCGCTGACGCCGGCGACATTTACGTTCAATGCCGTGGAGGGCGGTGTGAATCCGTCCGATCAGGTGCTGAACATCACCAATACCGGCGGCAGCCAGGCGCTCGACTGGACGGCCTCAAGCAGCATGTCATGGCTCGCCATCGACCCGGCGTCAGGGACCGCACCCTCGGCCCCGCTCGTGAAAGTGGACATCACGGGCCTGGCCAGCGGCGCGTATGAAGACACGATCGTCGTAACCGCGGGCAGCGCCACCAATTCACCGCAGAAGGCCGTGGTGACGTTGACCATAGTGCCCCTGCCGCCGCACATCACGGTTACGCCCGACGCGCTCGTGTTTACGGCGACTTTGGGGGATGCCGACCCGCCGGCGCAGGATCTCGACGTCTCCAATACCGGCGGAGGCGTGTTGAACTGGACGGTATCGGCATCCGCTTCCTGGATCATTCCGGGGGCCAGCGGCGGAACTGCGCCTTCGACTCTGGGCGTGGCCGTGTCCCAGAGCGGACTGGCACCGGGCATTCATGACGGTCAGGTGGAGATCGCCGGAGCCGGCGCCGACAACACGCCGGTCATCGTTTCCGTCCGGCTGGTACTCAACGATCAACCGCCGGCCCTGGAGGTCACGCCCACCGTCTTGAATTTCACGGGACAGGAAGGTGCGCCTAATCCGGCGGCACAGAACTTCACCATTGCCAACGCCGGCGGGGGAAGCCTGGTGTGGTCCCTATCCACGGCAGCCACGTGGATCTCCGGCGTACCTTCCACCGGCATCAATGACGAGATCGTCGCCGTCTCGGTAGATGTCACCGGTCTTTCTTCAGGAATCTACACGGACAGCATTCTGGTGGACGCGGGCGCCGCTATCGGCACCCCTCAATATGTCGTCGTGAATCTCGATGTGGCGCCTCCACCGCCTCCGTCCATCGTGCTCAGTCCTTCGTCATTCGTGTTTACAGGGCTCTTCGGCAGCGGCAATCCGGCCAGCCAGACGATGACGATCGCCAATGGCGGCGGCCGGCAGCTGGACTGGACGCTGGTCAAAAGCCAGCCCTGGCTCTCCGTTACTCCCGGGGCCGGCACCGCACCGTCCGATGTCGAGCTTCTGGTGGACATCTCCGGCCTGGGCGTAGGGACATACTACGATACGGTGGTGGTATCCTCCGACAGTGCCGACAACTCGCCTCAACTCGCCACGGTCCGACTCGACGTAGTCGACAACCCGCCCGTGCTTGTAGTCGAGCCGACCACTCTCAACTTCGAGGTCGTGCAGGGCGATCCCGATCCGCCGGCCAAGAGCTTTGACATCACCAACGGGGGCGCGGGCTCGCTCAGCTGGACCGCCGCGAAGAAGTCCGCGTGGCTCTCGCTTTCGGCCCTTGCCGGCACGGCACCGAGTACGGTCGATGCGCAGGTCACCGTGGGCGGACTGATTCCGGGAACCTACCGCGACACCGTCGTCGTCCTGTCGAGCGAGGCGATCAACTCGCCCCGTACAGTGATCGTCACCCTTGTGGTCAAATCTGTGGCCAAGCCGGCTATCGTGCTGCAGCCCGATTCGCTCTTGATCGTAGTGGCGCCCGGTGAGATTTCCGATCCGGAGTGCATGTATGTCTTCATCGACGGCAACGGCGGGCGGCTGATCTGGCGCGCGCACACCGACGCCGACTGGATCGACCTGTCGCGCGATTCCTGCAACATCTCCTATCCGGTTTGCGTCACCGTGGACGCCTTCGGGTTCGGGCCCGGCGTCTACTGTGATTCGGTCGAATTCTCCGGAGACGCCTCCAACAGCCCGCAGTACCTCAAGGTCTGCATGGAGGTCAAGAGCGGCGGGTCGGAGGATCCGGTCCTGGTGGTTACGGACACCGTCTACTACTTCACCGCCCAGGAGGGAGACACCGACCCGACGGTCATGCAGTCGTTCAGCGTCACCAACGGTGGTGGCGGGGTTTTGAACTGGACCGCTTCGCCCTCGGACAGCTGGGTGCTCGTCAGTCCGCTCTCCGGAACCGCCCCCTCTTTGGGGACGTTCCGAGCGGATCCCTTCGGGCTGGCGGCAGGGGACTATTTCGCAACGGTCTCCTTCACGGCCGCCGGCGCGCTGAACTCACCCGTTTGGGTCTCTGTCCAGCTCACCGTCGATGAGGTGATCGCCGGAGTGGACTCCGTACGCGTTGGGCGGGACAGCACGCCTCCGTTCGGCACGGCGGTCGTTCCGATCCTCTTCGACAACAGCGTTTCGCTCTTTGGAATCAGCGTTCCCTTGAGCTACGCCGGCGCCGACGGCGTCTATGCCGACTCCGTTTCGTTCGCGGGTTCGCGTGTCGCCGGTGTCGATATTCTGGCAGCCTCCATCGACACGGCTCTGCAAATCATCCGCATCGGGGTCTTCCCTGCGGCGACACCGGCCATACCGCCGGGGAGCGGGCTATTGGCCCTGATCTACTTCCATGCCGACGTGGCGGCGCCCAACCAGGTCGTCGTGATCGATTCCATTACCGCTTCGAACCCCGCCATCAAGCTCGAGTTCGTGGACACGGCGACCCAATCGATCATCCCCGGCTTCCGTCCCGGCAGCCTGACCATCGAAGGCGAAGCACCGCCGATTTTGGCCGTTGCGCCCGACAGCCTGCATTTCGCGGGCAACCAGGGAGGCAGCAACCCGCCTGTCCAGTTCCTCGTCGTCTCCAACGCAGGGGGCGGGTCGCTCACCTTCGCGGCGACGGAGAGTATTCCCTGGCTTGCGCTTTCGCCCGCCTCCGGCGGAGAGGGTGATTCGGTATCGGTGTCGGTCAACCTCGGAAGTCTGACGGCCGGCAGTTACTCCGGCGCGATCCGGTTCGCATCAACGGAAGCGGTCAACGACTCCGTCCTCGTACCCGTGGTCCTGATCGTTGGTCCGGCTCAGAACGCTCCGACCATCGTTTTGACTCCCGATCAATTGAATTTTTCGCTGACACTTGGCGGCGCGAATCCGCCCGCCGACACGATCCTGGTAACCAATGGCGGTGGGGGGACGCTCGCCTGGACAGCTACCAAGACGCAGCCGTGGCTTTCCATTGCGCCCGCAGCGGGTGGAAGCGGAGCCAAGGTAGCGGTGATCGTCAACGCGGCGGGCCTGACGGCGGGCGACTACTTCGACACCATCGAGATCATCGATCCGGGTGCCTCCAACAGTCCGCGCACCGCGCTGGTCGAACTTCACGTGAACGCCCCGGGCGGGCCCGATACCGTGTTTGTGGCTTCGGTGGCGGCCGATCCGGGCACGATCGTGGACGTCCCGATCCGGATCAAGAACTCCGTGGACGCGCAAGCCATCACGCTGCCGCTTACTTACAGCGGTGTGGGGGTCAAGCTGGATGCGGGGGCGACATTGACATCGCGATCCGGTTTCTTCACGATCTTCAGCGAGCTCATCGATACGATCAATCAGACCGTGCTCTACGAATTCGTCTCGTTCGGCGGGCCGATGCCTTCGGGCGACGGCGACGTACTGATCATGCACTTCCGGATCGCCGCCGATGCGCCCGGCCAGGTCATTGTCATCGACACGACCACGCTGCCTCCCTCGAACACGCTCTCGCTTACGGATCCTGAGGCCAACGAGGTGTTTCCGGAGTTTGTCGCGGGCTCCATCACCGTGGGCGGCGGCGGGCCGGACTCCATCTGGCTCTCCGAAGCGAACGGCGAGGCAGGCACCCAGGTGACGATCGACGTGTACGCCACGAACAGTTCCTCCATCGATCGGCTCCTCCTGCCCCTCCGGCTGACGTCGGCCGACCTGACCATCGTGGGCGGTTCATTTACGGGAACGCGCGCCGAGACCGGCACGCCTTCCCTGTCCATTGTGAACGACCAGGAATTCACCCTGGATATCGCGTGGGCCGGAGCGCTCGAACCCGGCAGCGGACCCGTCGCGCAGTTGTTCGTGATGCTGGAGCCGTCCGCCCTGCCGCAGACGGCCTACGTCGACACCGCCGGGGAGTACAACTTCACGCTGGGCGGCGGCTCACAGACCCTTGTAGTTCCGACGTTCACGCGCGGCACGATCACGGTGAACCTGTCCACCGACGTGGGGGACGATCCGCTCCTGCCGGGCGCCTTCGCGCTGGCGCAGAACTACCCGAATCCGTTCAACCCGGGTACGGCGATTTCGTATCGCCTGCCGGAGCCCGGGATGACCCGGCTTGACGTCTTCAACCTGCTGGGCCAGCGGGTGATCACCCTGGTCGATCGTTATATGCCGGCCGGCGATCACACCGCGCTGTGGAACGGCTTCGACGCCGCCGGGCGCGCCGTGCCGTCGGGGGTGTATCTGTATCGGCTCGAATCGGGCACCCATATCGCCCGGATGAAGATGACCCTGACCAAGTAGGCGGGAGGGTCGGCTTGTGAAGGCGAGCCTAGAGAGACTGCAGGAGCCACGAGGGGGCCCCAACCGGGCCCCTTTTCTTAGCAAGACTCAGAGCCCGCCCGGCGGCGGGACATTCCCCGTCAGTGCGACTTCCCGCGCAGCGGCTGATTGCGCAGGGAGAGCTTCTGTACCTCGGCCACGATGGCCGCGGAAATCTCCTCCACTTCAACGACAAGTTCCTCGAGCCGCTCGAGGGAAGCCGTGGCGACCTCGGCTCCTTCATCCTTCCTGTGCTTGCCCGAGAGCTGACGTGTCAGTCGCTCGACGGCGGCCGCCGCCTCGGTCGCGCGCGTCACGAGCTGCACGATACGGTCGTTGGCGTCTCTGAAGCCCGGATCGGCCAGCTTTACTTTGGCGGATGCCACGGCAAGATTGATGGCATTGAGACGCGCGCGCTGCGCCAGGTCCCCGACATCCTCGGCGAGGGTCAAAAGGCTCATCGAGCTCAACCCCCTAGCCCCGGACGCGCTTCGCCTTCGGAGCCCGCCGAATCACGGGCCCGCTAAGCTTCAGGAGCTGCCTGGTCATGCTCTTGCGACTGTTCGGAGCGACGTTCTACTTCGAGCGTGAACAGATAGTGATGCAGCGCTTCCCGGAATGCTGTGTCAAAGCGCACGACTCCCGGAGGAAGTTGCCAGGAGGCGCGCTCGAGAGCGAGCGACTTCAGAGTACCGAACTCCGCGCCGACCAGGAATCCTCCCTCCTCATCGGGCTCCACGCGCTTGACTTTTCCCAGGATGCCCCCAAACGACACCTGGTCGTCGAGATAGAGTTCCAGCGTCATCAACTCGCCGGGCTGGGGTGCGTTCTCGCAGAGTACCAGGGCGCCACCGGCCGAGACGTTCAGCAGGGTTCCCGCCACGCGGGCCGACAGGACGAACGTTTTGGTCGACGGATCGCCGTTCAGGTAGCGGACCACGGTGGGACTTGCCCAGGGCAGCCGCAGGAAACGCCGTGACTCGCTTCTGGTCCGCCCTTGATCTTCGGCAGGGCCGGCCGCCGACGGCTTCGGCGGATCGATTTTCCGTTCGGGGTTCAAAGGCTTCCTCCAGACGTTAGGTAATGTCGGTTGCGCGCGCAAAAGTCATGCTCCGGCGCATATACAGACGCTTGACCGGGCTGTGCAATTCTCCGGACTGGGTGACGGGTATGCCATCTAGAGCCCGAATTTCTCCCGCACGAGATTGCGCAATTTCCCCACCGCCTTGGTGTGGATCTGCGAGACCCGTGACTCGGAGATGTGCATGATCGAGCCGATTTCCTTGAGTGTCAGTTCTTCATAATAATAAAGGGAGATCACAAGCCGCTCCTGTTCGGTTAGCGTTTCCACCGCCGTGACGAGGTAGGCGCGCAGCTCCATGCGCTCGAGGTCGGTGAGGACGTCCTCCTCCGATATGATATGCACCGTCTCGACGCGGGGAACCTGCCGGTTGTCCTCTTCGCGATAGACCATTTCATCAAGTGAGAGCAGCGACGTGCCGCTGACGTCGTCCATGGCCTGGTCGAGATCGGCAAGGCTCCAGCGCAACTTGCCTGCGACTTCGACTCCCGCGGGCTTGCGTCCTAGAGCATTCTCCAGCGCCATGGTGGCGCGGTCGATGTGGCGTGCCTTGGCACGCGTCGAACGCGGAATCCAATCCAGCGCACGCAGCTCATCCAGGATCGCGCCGCGAATGCGCGGCACGGCGTAGGTCTCGAACTTCACGCCGCGCTGTGGATCGAAGTTGCGGATGGCCTCGATCAAACCGATGGTACCCGTGGACACCAGGTCATCCAGTTCCACCGAACGGGGAAATCCCATCGCCATGCGTCCGGCGACGTTCTTGACCAGGGGCAGATACTGAAGCATGATGCGTTCGCGGGCAGCGTCGTTACCCTTCTTCAGCAGAGCCCAATCCTGTTGACCTATCATTCGATCTTCTCCCTAGGCGCGGTCGAGTACCGGGTGACGGGGGTCGGCATTGCCCGAGGGCAGCACCAACTGTCTATCGGCATCTCGACTGTGGATTTTCAGCATGAGTCTCAGGCCCGTTTTCGGCCCGTGGCCGAAACCGGATTCCCCACGCTAACCTGTTGATTCGTTAACTCTTGCAAATTTCGGACGAGACTCAGAACGGCGGTCCAGTAGGGCGCCCGAGGCGCCCGGTTGAACACCGTTTCCTGCCGGGCCACGGATTCGGCCACGGCCGGGTCGTCAGGCACCGTGCCGCCCCAGGCAGGCCTGTGGCCGAGAAAGCGCGTGCAGAGCGATCCAAAACGAGCTTCCAGAGAAGCGTCCCGGCTCTGATTGGCCACCACGCAGATGGGAAAGGGAGCCTGGGTCAGCGTTGCGATTTTATACCAGGCGTAGGAATTCGTGAGGGCGGTCGGTTCGCCGGTGGTGACCAGCACCGTGAGGTCGCACGCACGGCAGAATTGCAGCGCCGCCTCGCTGAGCCCTCGCGGCGTGTCGACGAGAATGTGATCGTAGTTGGCGGTCAACGTGCCCAGGGTCTCGGCCAGTGCGCTTGTGGCCTCCTCCCCGTGCAAGAGGCAGATGTTCTGGCCGCTGTCCGCAGCGAGAAGATCGGGGCCGCAAAGGAGCGGCGTGATGGCCTCCGACAGCTTCTCGGCCCGGGCGAGCACGCGTTCCAAACGACCGCGGGGCTCGACGTTGGCGAGAATGTGCAGGTTGGCCAGCCCGAGATCGGCGTCGAGAAGAAGCACGCGCTTGCCCGCCTGGGATAAGGCGACGCCGGCATGCAGCATAAGGACGCTCTTCCCCACGCCGCCCTTTCCGGCCACGAACACCCAGAATTGCGCCAGCTTCTTAGCCACAGGAAGATCCCTTCCTGACCGAGTCGGACGGGTAGAGCGAGTACATCTGCTGGATCAGGAGCTCGGGTTTGAACACACGCATGCCGGAGTCGAAGCGGCCGGTTGTGAGAACCGAGGCAACGGGCAGCCCGGCCGTTGCGGCCAGGCTGAGGATACCGCCGTACCGCACGGTCAAATCGAGTCCGGAAAAAATCAGATGCGTGGGACGACAGACGAGATAGCGTCCCAGCATCGCGGAGAGGTCCCTCGTGCGCCACGAGGCCGGAAGCACCAGCGCGGTGACATCGGGCTTCAGACGCGCAAGCGTTGTGCGCACCGAGGCCGAACCCGGATCGGCCGCATAAACCCGGCTGTCGGTGTCGATGAGAATGAGCCCGTCGACAAGGGCGAGCCCTTTCTGCACGTCGGGTGATCGCTCGGAGAGCACCGGCACCCGGAGTGTCTCGCCTACCTGAGCGAGGTAATCTTCGGCGCCGGGGCGATAGGAATCGAGATTCACAAGCGCCAGATCGCTGCGACCGCTTGAGCAGGCCTGAGCGGCGATTTTTACCAGCGCCGTGGTCTTACCCGCTCCCGGCGGGCCGATCAGAGCGATGCGCCGCGACTGATCCGGCAGGGGCAGGACCCCGTGCGTGATCTGCACGCGCGCCACCAGATCGGCGCTGATGGCTGCCCGGCGGTCGGCCTGGCCCCTGCACCGGACCAGCAACAGCGCCGCGAGATCCGGTGCGAAGTCGCACTCATCAAGCCAGCGTGCCTCCGGATCACCGTCTTCGAGGCCGCGGATGCACGACTGCGCGCGACTCAGTTCGTCGGTAATTTCGCCCCAGGCCTGCCGATCGATGTCGACGGAGTGTTCGGACACACCCGGGGCTGAGGCATCGATGGCGGCGGTGACTTCAACGGTTCGCTGACCGCCGTGCTGCCACATGCGGGTCTGCAATAGGACCGCATCGTTACCGAGGGACGTCCTGACAAGCTCCAGCGCGTCCGGCATGCAGCCCGCGGTGAACGTTCTAATCCGCACAGACGTCTCCCACCGCCGGCCGGAGTCGACTGGAAAGCTGAGGCAAGTGCTCGGCGCCCATGCGCGGCAGATGCGGGCCGGTCCTCGGGCGAATCGCTGCAAGGGAAATCTTCGCAAGCAGGGGCGACTCGGCGCCCCAACCATGAGAGCGGGCGTGCATGACGATGATGATTCGGCGCCGCTCCTTGCGGACTTGCGCCTTATTCGCAACGTCAGAACGACTGAAGGGCTCTCCGGTGGCCGGGAAACGTCCGGCGTCGAAAGGAGCCGGTGCAAAGGCTTCAATCCGGGGAGCGCTGAGCGCGGCGATATCGGTCATGTGGATTTCGTTCTTTAGCGACGCTGAGCCCTTTTGCAATCTTCATGCCACGGTGTGACGGAGATGCGCACCAACGCCTAAACGCTTTGTACTAAACATGTTACGGAATGACATGGAAGGACTCCGAGTGAGCGGGCGAATCAAAAGGGCAAGATTAGCCGGGTCATTCGGCAATTTGGTCTGATCACGTGCTGAGCATCGAAAACGATTTGAACAGCACAGGGGCGAAATGGCTTGCACGGGCGAAGATCCTGGGCAGGACAGCAACTGAGACTCTGGCCATTGCGAAGATTCGTGATACGGAGGTGGGTGCGGACCGGTCGTGTCATCCCTCACACCCGCAGGGATCGATTGGACCGATTATGCCATAGCGGTGAGAAGGGGATCGGGACAGCAGGAATGCGAGGAGCCGAGACCGTCCGGGCCAAACAGACATGTCGCACAGCGCCGCCGGTCCGCCGAGTCTCAAGGTGCAGACGCTGAACGATCCGCACACGCGCGGCGGAGCTGGGCCCAGGCGCCGGAGCGTGCGCTCAGGCGTCGCAGCGAAGGAAGCGTGGCGTCACCGTCTGCAGGCGGGCCGGCGTCAGGCGCCGAGTCGGTTCACACGCTCGCGGCGCGACACCAGGCTGGTGATGCGTACGCCGAAATGCTCGTCGAGAACTACGACCTCCCCTTTGGCCAGCGTGACGTTGTTCACGAGGATGTCCACGGGTTCCCCTGCGAGTTTATCGAGCTCGACGATGGAGCCCGAACCCAGTTTGAGAATCTCGGAGATTGACAGCTGCGTGCGACCGAGCTCGATCGAGACCGGCAGGTTCACGTCCATGAGACGATCAATGCCCGAGACACCGGCAGGGACCGCAGGGGGCCGGTTCTGGGCGTCGAGTTCGGTCTTGCGTACCGCCGATGGTCCGGTGGGCATTTTGATGTCGACGGATCCTCCCTTGGGCGTCTCCACGCGATCTTGAGGGGACCTCGCCGTTCTGCCCTCACTCGCGGGTGTTGCAGGGCCCGGTTCCCCGGGCCGCGCGAAGAGCTCCGCATGCGGCGTGCGGTTCGGGCTCACGTCCGCTCCCGCGGCCTCTCGAAGCTCCCGGATCAATTCGTCGGCTGACCGGAAAGCGCCACCAACCGAGCTCTCGCTCTGTGCGCCGGGCTGCTCTTCGGGGTTCTCTGGATGCCTGTGCTCTTCCATAACTCCATCGCTTTCGCTCAGTAGGGGACCTTTGATTCGGACAGCACGTCGACGTCCCACTGTGCCGAGTGTGCCCGTGAATTTTTTCTCTCCTGCCACCCGGAGCGTGATGGCTTCCCCCACCCGGAGCGGGAGGGGGATTATCGCACCGGGCTCCATCGCCAGGAGATCACCCAGCGCAATCTCCGTGTCTGCAAGCTGTCCGTCGACCGGCACCGCAACCCGGCGGACCATGGCCTCCACCGAGACACGATCCGTCTGAATGCGTCCCCTACGCGAACGCTCCGTCCAGCTCTGGGCCGCCAGACGTTCGAGTACACTTTCGAGGGCGACGTACGGGTAGCAAATCGTCAGGGAGCCGCCGGCTGCGGCCATATTGAGCTGCAGCGTGATCACGATGACGGTCTCTCCCGGCCCGACGACCTGGAGAAACTGAGGGTTGGTTTCGCACCCCACGATCTCCGCCGTAGCGTCGATGACGCGGTGCCAGCTTACCGCCAGCTGATCGAGAACACGGACGGCGATTCGCTGCATGACGGCTCGTTCCATCCCGGTCAGTTCGCGCTGTGTCTCCAGGGAAGCACCTCGTCCGCCGAACAGTCGATCGACGATTGCGAATGCCAGAGTTGGATGGAAGTCCACGACGCACATCCCCTCCAGAGGCGGCATTCTGAACGTGTACGAACAGGAGGGCGATTGGAGGGATGCGATGAATTCCGTGTACGTGATCTGGTCCACCGCAAGGAGGGCGACGTCCACGAGGGCACGCTGGATCGTGGAAAGCGAAGTGCCGAGCGCGCCGGCGAAGCTGTCGTGGATAGTCTCCAGCTTCCGAATCTGGTCTTTGCTTACGCGGTTCGGGTGCTTGAAGTCATAGGGGACCGCGCGCCCGCGTTTCAACGCCGAAACGCTCCGCTGGTCCCTG
>Ga0326597_10005358_pt1 | contig 17838 bp, 20 predicted proteins | sample RVTome_12_FD_203789 | JGI IMG/M metagenome (GOLD analysis project Ga0326597, IMG submission 203789) | Soil microbial communities from uranium-contaminated site in the Upper Colorado River Basin, Wyoming, United States - RVT100D185 | ecosystem: Environmental > Terrestrial > Soil > Contaminated >... | reverse complement strand
TCAGCCGCGCTGGGGATCGTCGGACACGAGCGCCGCCGGCGCCGGCTTGAGCTCGCCTCGTTCGCTCAGGACCTCGATGCGGCGCTCGGCCTCCTCGAGCCGCGCGTGACAGAAGCGCGAGAGCTGCACGCCGCGCTCGTAGAGCGCGAGCGACTGTTCGAGCGGGAGGTCGCCTTCCTCGAGCTTCTTCACGATCGATTCGAGCTCGGCGATGGCGGCTTCGAAGTCCTTGATCGAGGTCTCGGCCATCAAGATGCTCTGCCTAGTCTACCCATCTTCTTCCGGCGTGTCCTCCGGTGGCGCGCCGTTGGCGCGGACCTGACAGTCGAGCTCGCCCTTGGCCAGCGTCACGCGCACCCGGTCGCCGGGGGCGGTGGCGGCGGCGTCGCGCACGACCTCGGTGCGGTCGGCATTCCAGCAGACGGCGTATCCGCGACCCAGGACCGCGAGCGGGCTGAGCGTGTCGAGACGGCCCGCGCACTCGCGCAGCTGCGCGTCGGCGCGGTGGCGGCGCCGCGCGATGGACCCCGCGAGCCGGCCGTCCCCGGCCACGAGCCGGGTCCGGATGGCCGCGAGCCGCCGGCCGAGATCGCACGTTTCGAGCCGGCGCCGAAGCTCCTGCACGCGCCGCTGGCGGAGGGCGCGCTCGGCGCGCACGAGGCGTCCCAGCGCGTGCGACAACTCGTCGGCACGGCGGCCGCGCATCGCCAGGCGGCCCGCGAAGCCGGCCATCGCGGGCCGGCTCTCGGCGACGTGGACGCGGCGGCTCAGCCGCTCCACGCGGCCGCGCGCGGCGGCGCGCAGCCGATCGCGGAGCCCGTCGATGCGGCCGATGAACTCGTCTTTCGCGGCCACGACGATCTCGGCGGCGGCCGAGGGCGTCGGCGCGCGCAGATCGGCGACGAAGTCGGCGATCGTGACGTCGGTTTCGTGGCCGACCGCGGAGATCACCGGCACGGGGCAGAGCGCGATCGCGCGCGCGACGATCTCCTCGTTGAACGCCCAGAGGTCTTCAATCGAACCGCCGCCGCGGCCCACGATCACGACGTCGACTCCGGCCACCCGGCCGATCGCCCGGATTCCGCGCGCCACGTCGAGCGCCGCCCCCTCGCCCTGCACCCGCGCCGGGCGAATCACGAGTTGCGCGTTCGCATACCGGCGGCCGAGCACCTTGATGATGTCGCGGACGGCGGCGCCGTCGAGCGAGGTGACGATGCCAATCTTGCGCGGCAGCGCCGGCAGCGGCCGCTTGCGCGCCGCGTCGAACAAGCCTTCCTCCTGCAGGCGCTGCTTCAGCTGATCGAACGCCAGCTGCAGCGCGCCCAGCCCCTGCGGCTCCAGATGCTCGCAGACGAGCTGGTATTCGCCCTTCGGCTCGTACACCGAGAGCCGCCCGCGCGCCACGACGCGCAGCCCGTCGGCGGGTTTGAACCGCAGGTAGCGGAGCGCGGAGCGGAAGATGATGCCGCGAACCTGCGCCGACGGATCCTTCAACGTGAAGTACAGATGACCGGTGTTCCAGAGGCGGCAGTTCGACAGCTCGCCCTCGACCCAGATCTGGGAGAACTGCGCTTCCAGCAGGTCGCGGACGCCGACGGTCAGCTCCGTGACGGTGAGGATCCGGCGCGAGGCAATCGGCGTCTCGGCCGGGGGCAGCGACGCCGCCGGCGGGTCCTCGTCTTCCTCGAAGGGAAGGTCGAACAGATTCTTCATGAGCGCGTCGCGCCGGGCGCGTCGAGCGCCGATCGCCCGCCCAGGGCGTCGATCTCGTCGAGACTATAGCTGAGGCGTTCGATGTCGATCGCGAGGCCCGTGCGATCGTCGGCCTCGATGATCACGGCGTTCAGGCGCGGGTTCGCGGTCGCGGTCTCGAACCGCGCCGGCATCGCGTTCAGGAAGCGCCCGAGCGAGGGCTCGATTTCGACGCCGATGACCGAATCGTGCGGCCCGGTCATCCCGACGTCCGTCAGGTACGCCGTGCCCTTCGGCAGAATCCGCTCGTCGGCGGTCTGCACGTGGGTGTGGGTGCCGATCACGGCCGTCACCTTGCCGTCGAGGTGCCAACCCATCGCGATCTTCTCCGACGTCGCTTCGGCGTGAAAGTCCACGACGATCACGCGCGCGCGCTGCCGCACCGCCTCGATTTCCCGCAGCACGACGGCGAACGGGTCGTCGATGTTCAGCATGAACACGCGTCCCATCACGTTGATCACGCCGGCCGAACGCCCGTCGGCGGTGCGCGCGACGTAGCTGCCCCTGCCGGGCACGCCCGCCGGGAAATTCGCCGGGCGGAGCAGCCGCGGCTCCGCGCCGATGTAGGGGATGGCTTCCTTCTTGTCCCAAATATGGTTGCCGGACGTCATGACGTCGACGCCCCACTCGAGGATCTGATCGCCAATCTCGCGCGTGATGCCGAAGCCGGCGGCCGCGTTCTCCGCGTTGGCCGTCACCAGATCGATGCGGTGCTGCTCGACCAGGCCGGCGACGCCCCGTCGGACGAGCTCCCGCCCCGGGCGCCCGACGATGTCTCCAATGAACAGGATGCGCATGGTCTATTCATCGCCGGCGCGAGGGCGGTCCCCACGCGCGGACGCCTTCGCCCGGTGCCGCGCGGCGCGGGCGGAACCGGCCGTTACGACCGCGGCGGTTCGCCGTGCACCGCGACCAGAATCGGGCGTCTCCGCCGATCGCCGATCTTGGGGAGGGTCACGCGCAGCTGGCCGCTGGCCAGCGTCGCGCGCGTCTTCGCCGTGTCGCACGCGGTCATCAGACGCACCGTTCTGGCGAACCGGCCGACGCCGCGCTCGACCAGGTGGAAGCTCGACCCGCCACCGGCGCGGCGCGACGGCTTCTCGCCGACGATCAGGACGGTGTCGCCCTTGATGACCACGCGCACCGCGCTCGCGTCGACGCCCGGCAGGTCGACCGTGACCTCGACGGCATCGTCGGACTCGAACACGTCGAGCGCCGGCGAGCATTCCCCGGCGAGGGCGTCCCGGCCGAAGGTGCGGCCGAGCTCCTCGAAGATGCGACGGACCTCATCGGCGAACTCGCCGACCTCAGTGGGCAACACGACAGAATGGATGCCGGCGCGCATGCTGGCATGATCGCACAGTGATGCCCGGGCCGCCAATGCCACAAGTTCAATGAGGAGCGGAGGATAGCTACAAGTAATATATGATTATAATGCACTCATATAAACTGCTTGACATTAACTCATGGTCAAGCCATACTTGCCGACGTGAGTTTGGCGTGACGTCTGGGGAACGTGAGAAGCAGCCTGGACCACCAAGACAAGATAGGAGAGGAAATCATGGCCATTGTTCGTTGGACCGACCCGTTCCGGGAGCTCGCTCAGCTGCAGGACCGGATTCACAACATCTTGAGCGACTCGGCGCGCAGCGACGAATCGATGCTGTCGTCGGGCTCGTGGATGCCGCCGGTCGATATCTTCCAGGACGGCGATCATCAGCTCGTGCTGAAAGCGGAGCTGCCCGACATGACCCGCGACGACATCGCCATCACGATCGACAGCGGCACGCTCACGATCAAGGGCGAAAAGAAGCTGTCGGACGAGGTGCGCGAAGAGCAGTACCACAGGATCGAGCGGCGCTACGGCTCGTTCGCCCGCTCGTTCGCGCTGCCTCGGACGGTGGATGCCGGCAAGGTGGCCGCCGAGTATCGCAACGGCGTGCTGACGGTCCGGCTGCCGCTGCGCGAGGAGGCCAAGCCGCGGCAGATCAAGGTCGAGGTCGCCGCGTAACCTCGGTGCCGGGGCGCGAGCCGGCCGCTCCCGGGGCTGTCCGCGCGGGACAGCGGGGAGCGGCTGGTCCCGCGCCGCGTACTTGCTCTCGCGTACCGCAAGTTGCTACGCTCTAGGGTGGTCATGGGCCATGGATGATGCCAGCGAGGTTGTAGATCAGCAGGAGGCTCCGAGCGTCCCGGCTGAGCCGGCGCCGCCGATCCACAGCCGGTTCCTGTTCGTGGATGTGGCGGCGCTGCGCGCCAAGCAGCTGCGGCGCGGGGCGCGCGCGCGCTTCGGCGCCGAGGAAATGGCGACGATTCCGCACAAGCCGGAGCGCGTCGCGATGGAGGAAGTGCGCCGCGGCCTGGTGCACTACGACGTGTCGGCCAATCAACCCACGCGCCCGGAAAGCGGAGCATGAGCACAGCAGACATTCAGCAGCTCGTCATCGGCGCGCTTCAGGGCCTGGGGGCGAGCACCGTGTTCGTGCTCGCGCTGTTCATCGGCTTCTGCGTCGTGGTCGGCTTCACCAAGCTGAAGAAGACCGCGGGAGGCAGCGCCCCGGTCATCAAGAGCCTCGACGAGACCATCAGCCACCGGCCGATGGAGTATCTGCCGCCCAACGCGCCGCGGGGCCCGGTCGATCAGCTCCACACGCCGGAGCTGATGGGGCGCGCCTGAGCGCTACGCGACGCTCTCGGGCTGCCAGCGCAGGCCGAGGTTGATGATGCGCTGCAGCAGGGCGTCGTACCCGATCCCCACCTTCTCGGCGGAGGCGGCGAAGTCCTCGCCGTTGGCGATCTGCGGATTCGGATTCGCCTCGAGCACCCACGGATTCCCCGCCTCGTCCAGGCGCAAATCGATCCGCGCGTAGCCGCTCATCTCGAGCGCCCGGTAGGCCCGCTTGCAGAGGTGCTGCAGCTTGTCGCACAGCGCCTCGGGCAGGTCCTTGGCCGGTCCGCTGTCGATGCCGTACTTCTTCTGATACTTCACGCTCCACTTGACGCGGTCGGTCGCGATCCGGTGCGCGTCGGCCGGCATGTTGGTGAAGAACAGCTCCCAGACGGGCAGCGACTGGAGCGTCTGATTGCCGAGGATGCCGACGTACAGCTCGCGTCCCTCGATGTATTGCTCGACGATGGCGGCGGTCCCGATGCTCTCGTGAATGAACGCGATCCGCTCCTTCAGCTTCTCGTCGCTTTCGACCACCGACGCCTGCGAGATGCCGATCGACGCTTCCTGCGTGAGCGACTTGACGATCAGCGGGAAGGAGAGCCGCTTATGCCGCCGGATGGGCCGCCCCGCGCGGACCACCTCGAATTCGGGCACGCGGATGCGGTGGTAGGCGAGCAGCTTCTTCGAGAGCGACTTGTCGCGCGCCAGCAGCAGCCCGCGCGGATTGCAGCCCGTATACGACAGCTTGAGCAGCTCGAGGTGGCTGACGACGTTCTGGTCGAAGATCGTGACGTCGTCGAAGCCCTCCAGCAGATTGAAGGCGATGTGCGGTCTCCATCCGGTCGCGGTCCGGCGGATGTCGCCGAGGTCGTCGTGGACGCCGAGGGCGCGCACCTCGTGGCCCATCGCGGTCAGCGTCGTGATGACGTCGTACTCCGTGCGCCACGGCGCCGACAGGAGGTCGGTGCCTTCCGGGATCGTCTCCGGGGGGATGAGGTGCTGGTGCACCAGCGCGAGCACGCGCAGCTTATTGCCGCTCATAACGCCACGCGGTGCCGGCCGCTATGCAGGTAGTTCATCGTCTGCACCGTGAGGAAGACCATGAAGTCGGTCTTCGTCGTCTCTTCTGAATCCGTCAGCCGGAGATTGAGCTGCCGGCACCGTTCGATGATCCGCTCGAGGAGCTGATCGATCGTGTACTGATAGCTGTCGGTGAAGCTCGCGACCGTGCTGCGGACTTCCTTCCGCACCCGGCGCACGAAGCGCGCCGCCGACGGGTTCTTGACGTACTCGGGCGCATTCGAGAACAGATTGCCCAGGTCGCTGTCGTAGAAGTCCGGGTGATCGAGGCCGTAGTGCTCCCGCTTCTTCCGGTAGTGCTCGGCGAGCGTCTTCCGCAGGCGCGGCAGCGGGTCCACCTCGCGCTTGGACCGCACCCGCGGCTTGGTGTGCGCGAGCTCGCGCATCAACCGGTCCATGTACTCGAGCTTGCGCTGCGCCGGCCAGCCGGCGTAGCGCGTTGCCCACATGGACTGCGGGTCGAGCCAGACGGCGAACGTCTCCGCGAAATCCTCGTCGGGATGGCTTTGCGCATACCAATGATCGAGATGCTGCACGAAGCTCTTGCTGTACGGCTTCGGCGTGTAGTACTCGGGGTACGGCGTATCGGGCATGCCGAACAGCCGCCGCCGTGTCGGTCGCCGGCGCAGCTGATACGCGTTGTCGATGGCGTGCCCCGCCTCGTGGCGGAGGATCCTCAGGCACGCCTCCTCATCGCCACCCTCCACCTCGAGCATCTGGGCGAGCTCCAGCTTCGCGAGGCGCGGGTGCGCCAGATAGTACGGGATCGCCACCCCCGGCACGCCGTCGGGCGTGAACCATTCGTCCGAGAGCCAGTACCGCGGCCGCACGAGCCCTCTCTCGTCGAGCTCGGCGTTGACCCGCGCGATCCGCTGTTCCACCTCCGTGCCCGCGATCGACACGTTGACGTCGCACAGGCGCAGCGCCAGCAGCTGCTCGTCGGTCCACGTGGCCCACTCGGGATCAGCCATGGATCGGTGGCGACTGTCGCCACCAGCCCGCGTCCCGTTCATAGGCGTCCGCCACGCGCAGGATCGTGGCTTCGTCGAACAGCCGACCCGTCAACTGCATCCCGATCGGCAGGCCTCCCGAGGTGAGCCCGCACGGCACGCTGATGGCCGGCAGTCCGGCGAGGTTCGCGCTCACCGTGAACACGTCGCCCAGGTACATCTGCAGCGGATCGGCCGCGCGCTCCCCGAGCTTGAAGGCCGCCGTGGGGCTCGTCGGCATGGCGACGACATCGGCGCGCGCAAACGCCTCGTCGTAGTCGCGCCGGATGAGCGTGCGCACCTGCTGCGCCTTCAGGTAGTAGGCGTCGTAGTAGCCGGCGCTGAGCACGTAGGTGCCGAGCATGATGCGGCGTTTCACCTCGGCGCCGAACCCCTGGGCGCGCGTGCGGGCGTACATCGCCCGCAGGGCGTCGCCGCCCCCGTCGGAGGCGGCGCGCGAGCCGTAGCGGACCCCGTCGTAGCGCGCCAGGTTGGAGCTCGCCTCCGCGGTCGCCACCAGGTAGTACACCGGGATCGCCGCACTCGCGTGCGGGAGGTCGACGTCGACCAGCGAAGCGCCGCGCGCCACGAGCACGTCGAGCGCCTTCCGCAAGGCTGCGCCGACTTCGGCCTCGACGCCGCCGTCGACGAGCCGCCTCGGGACGCCAATCCGCGCGCCGCGCGCGTCGCCGGTCAGGCTCGCCAGATAGTCGGGCACCGGCTCGCGCAGACTGGTCGCGTCGGCCGCATCGGCGCCCGCGATCACCGTCAGCGCCAACGCGGCATCCGCCACGCGGCGCGTCAGCGGCCCGATCTGATCCAGCGACGATGCGAATGCCAGCAAACCGTAGCGGGAGACGCGGCCGTAGGTCGGCTTCAACCCGACGATGCCGCAGAACGCCGCCGGCTGACGGATGGAGCCGCCCGTGTCGGAGCCGAGCGCCAGCGGCGTGATGCCGGCCGCCACCGCCGCCGCCGACCCCCCGCTCGATCCCCCGGGGATCCGATCCAGCGCCCACGGATTCCGGACGGGCCCCCAGGCGGAGTTCTCGTTCGACGACCCCATCGCGAACTCGTCGCAGTTCGTCTTGCCGACGACGATCGCGCCGGCCGCTTCCAGCCGCGCGACGGCGGTCGCGTCGTAGGGCGGGACGAACGACTCGAGCATGCGCGACGAGGCGGTCGTCCGGACGCCGCGGGTGCAGAGATTGTCCTTGATGGCCACCGGCACACCGACCAGCGGCTGGTCGCGCCAGTGCGCGCGATCGCGGTCGATGGCGGCGGCCCGCCGCAGCGCCCGCTCGCGCGTCACCGTGTTGAACGCATGCAGCGCGGGATCGAGCGCGTCGATCCGCTCGAAGGTGCTCTGGCAGATGTCGAGCGCCGAGCGGGCGCCGCTCGCGACCGAGTCGCGAAGCTCGCGGATTGTGCCGGCGCCGCTCATCCGATGACCCGGGGCACCCTGAACAGCCCGGCGTCGGGGGCGCCGTCCGGCGCGTTGGCCAGCGCCTCGCCCCGATCGAGCGAAGGCTGCTCCTCGTCGGGCCGGTCCCGGTCGTGTCCGATCGCGATGCCGGAGGTGGGCGGCACGCCGGCCGTGTCGATCTGCTGCACCTGCCGGGCGTACTCCAGGATGTCGCCCAACTGGCGCGCGAAGAGGTCGATCTCCGATTCGTCCAGTTCCAGATGCGCGAGGGCGGCAATGGCGTCGACCTGGGCGCGGGTGAACCCGACGGGCATGGCAAATGCTAGCATGGCCGAAACGGGCTCGGCGTCGGCGCCGAGCGCCGGGGAAGGCGGGCGAGCGTGGCCATACGCGGAGCAGCCGTCGCCGGCAGCTGGTACCCCGGATCGGCGGCCGCCCTGGCCGCGGCGGTGGATCGCCTGCTGGCGGCGGCGAGCGCGGCGCCGGTGCCGGCATGGGACGCCCTCACCGCGCTCATCGCGCCCCACGCGGGATTGCTGTACTCCGGGCCGGTCGCGGCCCATGCGTACCGGCTGCTTCGCGAGCGTCCCGTGGAGGTGGTGGTGCTGGTCGGACCTTCGCACTTCGTCGCGTTCGACGGCGTTGCGATCGTCGGCGGCGGCGGCTTCGACTCGCCGCTGGGCGTGGCCGAGATCGACGAGGCGTGCGCGGCCGACCTCATGGCGGCCACGCCGGTCGTGCGCGAGCATCCCACGGCCCATGCGCGCGAGCACTCGTTGGAGATGCAGCTGCCGTTTCTCCGGCGGGTCGCGCCGCGGGCGAAGATCGTGCCTCTGCTCGTGGGGACTCAGACCGCGGCCACGGCGCAGGCCCTCGGCGATGCGCTGGCCGCCGTGCTCGGCGATCGGCGGGCCCTGCTCGTCGCCAGCACCGACCTTTCGCACTACCATGACGCGGCCACCGCCGGCCGGCTCGACGCCGTCGTCGTCGACTGCGTCGCGCGCTTCGACGCGGACGGCCTGCAGCGCGCCCTCGACGTGCGACCGGACCACGCATGCGGCGGCGGCCCGACCGTCGCCGTGATGCGCGCCGCCCGGCGCCTTGGCGCGCGCGACGCGGTTGTCCTCCAGTACGCCGATTCGGGCGATGTGTCGGGCGACAAGTCGGCCGTCGTGGGATATCTCGCCGCCGCCCTCGGCTCTCGGACGGGAGGGGCGTCCTCGCCGGACGGCGCGGCCTCGTGACGCCCGTGACCAGCGAGGCCGATCGACAACGCCTGCTGCGGATCGCGCGCGACGCCCTCACCGGGCATCTCACCGGCGCCGTCCCGGCGGCGACGCCCATTCAGACCAGCGCGGTGGCCGGCGTCTTCGTCACGCTGCATAAGGAGGGCGAGCTGCGCGGCTGCATCGGCTGCGTCGACGCCCACGAGCCGCTCGCGCACGTCGTGCCTCGGTACGCCGTGGCCGCCGGCACCGCCGACCCGAGGTTCCCGGCGCTCACGATCGCGGAGCTGTCGCTGATCGTGATCGAGCTGTCGATCCTCGGCCCGCTCGAGCCGGTGGCGAGCGTCGAGGAAATCGAGGTGGGCCGCCACGGGCTCGTCGTGGAAGCGGACGGACAGCGCGGACTGCTTCTCCCGCAGGTGGCCACCGAGTGGCGATGGGACCGCCACACCTTCGTCGCCCAGACCTGCCGCAAGGCGGGGCTGCCGCTCGACGCGTGGACCAAGGGCGCGCGCGTCTGGCGGTTCGAAGCGGAGGTCTTCAGCGAATAGCCATCAGGCGGCGCAGCGTGGCGAGGTTCTTCGCATCCAGCGGGTCCACCGCGACCGCGCCCTTCGGGCTGCGGGCCGTCTTCGGCGTTTCCAGGAGCATCGGCAGCCCCCGAAATCGCCGATCGTTGACGAGGCGGCGGAAGGCCTCGAGACCCACCCAGCCTTCGCCGATGTGCGCGTGGCGATCGACGCGGCTGCCGAGCGGCCGCTTCGAGTCGTTGACGTGAAACACCCTCAGACGATCGAATCCGATCAGGCGCTCGAACTGCCTGAACGTCTCGGCGTACCCGTCGGGCGAGCCGATGTCGTATCCCGCCGCCAGCAGATGGCAGGTGTCGAGACACACGCCGACGCGCCGGTGGTGCCGCATCCCGGCGATGATGGCCGCCAGCTGTTCGAAGGTCGCGCCGAGCGCCGTTCCCTGGCCCGCCGTCTGTTCGAGCAGCACCATCGTCCGGCCGCGAGGCCGGTCGCGCAGCAGGCCGAGCAGGGCGCCGGCGACGAGATCGAGACCGCGCGCTTCGCTGCCGTCCGTGTAGCATCCCGGATGCAGCACGACCCCGAGCAGGTCCAGCGCTTCGGCGCGGTCGAGTTCGTCGGCCATCGCTTCGATCGACTGCTCATGGAGCCGCGGGTTCGTCGTGGCGAGGTTGATCAGGTAGCTGGCGTGCGACACGACCGGCGCGAGGCGGGCCGCCTTCACGCGCGCACGGAACTCGCGGATCTCCGCGCGGGGCAGAGCCCGGCCGCGCCACTGGTTCGCGTTCTTGGCGAAGATCTGCAGCGCTTCGCAGCCGTGCGCCGCCGCGCGCTCGACGGCCAGCGGCAGCCCGCCGGCGACCGACATGTGCGCGCCTATGCGTGGCACGCCCGAGCCCTCCTCAGGTCCACCCGCCTCCCTCGATTCGATGCATGTTCCGGCCGGGGCCTCCGTCAGCGGCCCAGCCGCTGCTGCAGGATCTGCCCATCCGACCCGACGCGAACGGTCGCGGCGAAGAGATTCCCGCGCGCCGCGGGTCCGTCGTTCGCCACGGGACGGTCGAAGAAGCGGACGTCGTTCCAGCGGACAACCACGGTCCCGTCGCGCTCGATGACCGAGCGGGCGGCCGGGAAGCGCGCGAAGCCGAGAAAGACCTGCCCGACGCGCGTCTCGGACGCTTTGACGACCGCCGGCGTCCACTGGTTGGGCACGCGCCGCGCGCGCCGCCAGGGCGCGTCGGCGTCGGCCGGCGGCGTGCGAAGCGATCGATCGAACAGATCGAGATCGCTGATCTGGTAGGCATTGGACAGCTGGGCGATCAGCCGCCATTGGAACGGCGATAGGAGCGACGGGATCGCGGCGATCTCCCGCAGGCAGCGCGTCGCGCCCTGGTCCCGCGCCGGCAACGACGTGCGAGGCGGCCATCGATCGGGGAGCGCGCCGGCCGGCACGGCGCCCTCGCATGGTGGCGGCAGGAGCGGACCGAAGAGGCCGGGCGCCTCGCCGATCGCCCGATGATGCGCGGTCGCTCGGAGGCCGTAGTGTGCGGCCATCAGCATCAGCGCGATTGTCGCGTTCCGGCCCGCGGCCGTCCACGCCGGGTCCCAGCCGCCTGCGGGCGGCGCGTCGCCGCCCCCCGGTCCCGCCCGCGGCGGCCGGCGACCGAACGCCAGGCCCGCGGAGAGGATGGCGAGCAGGTTGATGTCGACGATCGGCATCCAGTCCTTGGCGTACCAGTGCCAGGCGAACGGGCTGAGGAGGCGCGTGCCGTAGGACGTGGGCAGGTCCATGAGGACATGGAGAAAGACGCCGAGGATCGACAATCCGGCGAGTGCGCCGAACGACGGCCGATCGCCATCACGCGGGGTGCCGAACGCCCGCTGACCGGCCCAGACGAGGCCGGCCGTCGTCAGGCCCAGTCCCACGATCCCCAGCGGACCGTGCGTCGGTCCCCGGTGCCACTGGAGGTAGCCCAGCCCGCCGCCGGCCACGGCGATGAAGTCGATGTCGGGGGCATTCGACGCGAGGATGAGCGTGAGCGTCGCGCCGCGGCCGGCGCGGCCGATCGGGGTGCGGGCCAGCGTCGCCCCGAAAAGCGTGTGCGTGAGGTTGTCCATCGTCTGCCGCGGCGGCCGCAGCTTAATATAGCCGTATGGGGAAGATGTTTGCGGCGGCGATATGTGTCGCGGTGACGCTGGCGCCGGCGCCGGCGTCGGCCTGGGGGTTTGCCGCGCACAAGTACATCATGGGCCGCGCGATCGATCTGCTGCCCCCGGAGCTCCGGCCGTTCTTCGAACGGCACCGCGACGAGATCGCCCTGCGTGTCACCGACCCCGACCTGTGGCGGAGCGTCGGCTGGCCGGAAGGTCCTCATCACTTCGTCAACTTCGGCGTGCGCGAGTACGGGCCGTATCCGTTCACGGCGCTGCCGCGCGACTACGGGAGCGCCCTGGAGAGGTTCGGCGCGGAGACCCTCGAGCGGAACGGCCTGCTGCCGTGGCGCGAGGCGGAGATGTTCGGCCACCTGCGGCGCGCCTTCGAGGCGTTCGCGCGCGAGGCGCCGTACACGGTGAGCGACACGATTCTCTTCGCGGCCGTCGCCTCGCATTATTTGCAGGACGCGTATCAGCCGCTGCACGCGACCGACAATTTCGATGGCCAGCAAACGGGGCAGCGGGGCGTGCACGCGCGCTTCGAACGGGACCTGTTCGAGCGATTCGAGTCGCGGCTCTCGGTGAAGCCGGTGCCGCCCGCGCCGATGGCCAATGCGCGCGACACCGCATTCGATGTGCTGCTGGCGAGTCATCGGCTGGTCGACGCGGTCCTCGAGGCCGATAAGGAGGCCAACGCGGGCCGCGATACGTACGACGCCGCGTACTTCGAGAGCTTCTTCACGCGCGTGCGAGTCCTGTTCGAGCAGCGCCTTTCGGAGGCCATCACCGGCACCGCCGGGATGATCATCGGCGCCTGGGAGCAGGCGGGGAAGCCGGCGCTCCGGATCCGGGATGCCCGTCCGGTCGAACGGGTGCCGGCGGCGCGCTGACCTCCCGCCTCGGCCTTTCGTGGCGCTCGGCGTCGCGCCGCCGCGACCGTGCCATCTGGTAATCTAGGTGTTTGTCGATGATCATTTTTCTCGTCCCTGTCGGACGCGACCGCTACGAGCTGTACTCGGAGACGCCCGACGAGTCGACGGAGGCACCGGGACAGCAGGAGGGCGCCGCGCGCCGGTGGCTGCACGCCGCGAGCGTGCAGTGGCATGCAGCGGTGGACGCCGCGCGCCGGGGCAGGCCGCAAGGCCGGCTCGCCCGATGGCGCGATGCGTTCATCTGCCGGCTGGCGGAGCGAATCGCGGAGCAGCGGACGCTCTGGGCGCTGCGCCACGGCGCCGGCGCGGTGACGCGGTTTCCGTCGACGCTCCCGCCGGAGCGCGCGCGCCGGATTCTCGACAGCCTGCTTGCCGCGGCGCGCCAGCACCACCTGCGGTGGTTCATCATCGACTTGACCCTGTTCGTCTCGTCGGTCGTGTTCTTCTTCATTCCCGGCCCGAACCTCATCGCCTACTACTTCGCGTTCAGGTTCGTCGGTCACCTGCAGTCGCTGCGCGGCGCGCGCCACGCGATGGAGCGCGTCGCATGGACCCTGGAGCCCGACGCGGGGCTGGCCGAGCTCGCCGCGCTCGTCGACGTCCCGCCCGACGCGCGCGCCCCGCGCGTGGCCGCCATCGCGGAGCGCCTCAATCTCCCGCGGCTGTCGGCGTTTTTCGAGCGCGTAGCGGTGCGGTCGACGTGAAAACCTGCGTGCTATACTCGCCCACGCCTCGGTGAAGCTCAACGAGATCGCTGATCGGCTGCAGTGCCGTCTCGAGGGGGACGGTGACATCGTGATCCAGCGCGTGGCCGGAATCGACCGAGCCGGCCCGGGCGACCTGACCTTCATCGCGCACGAGAAATATCTGTCGCGGCTCCCGAGCACGCGCGCGTCGGCCGTCATCGTGGCGCCCGATGTGGCGGCCAGGGGAGCGCCCGCGGCGCTGCTGCGCACCGACCAACCCTACCTGGCGTTCGCCCGCGCCGTCGCCCTGCTGACCGAGCCGCCCTCGACGCCGAAGGGCATCCACCCGGCGAGCTCGATCGCGGCCGACGTGCAGCTCGGCCCGGACGTCTCCGTCGGGCCCTTCGCCACCATTGGCGCAGGCGCCTCGATCGGCGCTCGCACCGTCATCCACGCGAACGTCGCCATCGGCGCCGGGGCGACGGTGGGGGACGACTGCCTCGTGCGCCCGCACGTCTCGATCGGCGAGCGGGTCGTGATCGGCAACCGCGTCGTCCTGCAGGACGGCGCCGTTGTCGGCAGCGAGGGCTTCGGCTTCGCCAAGCAGGCCGACGGCACGCACCTGAAGATTCCGCAACGCGCCGGCGTGGTCATCGAGGACGACGTGGAAATCGGGGCGAACAGCACGATCGATCGCCCCGCCGTCGGCGAGACGCGGATCGGCGCCGGCACCAAGATCGACAACCTCGTTCAAGTGGCCCACGGCGTGACGATCGGGCGGCGGGTGCTGTTTGCCGCGCAGGTGGGCGTCGCGGGCAGCGCCGTGATCGACGACGATGTCGTGCTGGCGGGACAGGTGGGGGTGGCCAACCACGTCCATCTCGGCAAGGGCGTCGTCGCGACGGCGCAGACCGGCATTCCCAACTCGGTCGACCCGGGCGAGTACATCTCCGGCTATCCGGGCATCCCCCATCGCGACTGGCTGAAGTCTTCCGCCGTCTATCGCCAGCTGCCCACGCTCAGGAAGCGGGTGGCGGACCTCGAGCACCGGATTGCCGAGCTCGAGGAGAAGCTCGCGGGACGCCGCACGCCGTGATGCGTCCGAGCGCTCTCTCGCTGCCGCGCGTGGCCCTCGCCGCCTTTCTGGCGATCGCTTCGTCCGCGCCGGCGCGCGCGCAACACCCGCTCGCGGACCCGCCGAGCTCGAAGCAGTTCATGGGGCGGTTCGATTTCGAGATGATCGCGAATGCCCTCGCTGCCGACGATCGGCGCTTCTCGTGGGACACGCATTGGGTGGGCAGCTTCGACCTGGTGGACTACGTGCGCGGCCGCCTGACGTTTCTGGCCGACTACCAGGCGATGCTCGGCAGCGAGCTGCAGCCCTTCGACCCGAACCAGAGCAAGTACACGCTCGAGGTGTCCTCGTCGGTTCGGGCCGGCCTGACCGAAGTGGCCGGCGTGCTGCTCCACGTCTCGCGCCATCGGGGCGACCGGCCGAAAGACTTCGGGATTGCCATCAACGTGCTGGCGGGTCGCATCATGCGGCAGTTCGATCTGGGCCGCGGCACGTTGGCGCTGCGCGTCGATGCCGGGAAGGTCATCGAGCACTCGTACGCCGACTACACCTGGATGGCTGCCACGGAGGCCATCGTCCGGCGGCCGGTCACGCCGAATGTCGGGGTGTTCGCGCGCGGCTACGGCCAGGCGTTCGCGGTCGATTCCGCCATCGCCGGCCGCGACCGCCAGCAGGGCGGGCGGGTCGAGGGAGGCGTGCGTTTTTCCGGCAGCCGCGGGGCCATCGAGCTGTTCGGCGGCTACGAGCGGGTGATCGACGCGGACCAGCTGGACCGGCAGGCGCGCGAATGGGCGTTTGGCGGCTTTCGGCTCGCCAGCAACTGAGGCGCAAGGAAACCGCAGGGTCGCTCGGGGCGGGCAGCCAGACGGGCGAAGGTCGGGATAAAATCGCATCATGACGCGAAGGACCATCCGGACGGCATCGGCGCTCGCGCTGGCGGCGGCACTCATTGCCACCTCGAGTTTCAGCCCCTCGGCCGCCGTGCGGCCGCCGAAGCTGGAGTACGAGATCTCCACGCTGCCGAACGGGCTGACGCTGATCCTCTCGGAGGATCACTCGACGCCCATCGTGCACCTGCAGCTGTGGTACCACGTCGGCGCGAAGAACGAGAAGCCGGGGCGCACCGGCTTCGCCCACCTGTTCGAGCACTTCATGTTCAAGGGCTCGAAGAACGTCGACCGGGAGGCCCACACCTCGTACATCTCGTCGGTCGGCGGGCAGGCCAACGCCTATACGACCGACGACGAGACGGTGTTCTGGGAGACGGTGCCGTCGCAGTATCTGCCGCTCGTGCTGTGGCTCGAAGCGGACCGGATGGCCACGCTGCGGATCGACGAGGACATGTTCGTCAACGAGCGCGAGGTGGTGAAGGAAGAGCGCCGGATGCGCGTCGACAATCAGCCGTACGGACGCCTCAACGAGATCATCTACGATCAGGCGTTCACGGTTCACCCCTACAAGCACCCGACGATCGGCAGCATGGAGGACCTCGAGGCGGCGTCGATCGAGGACGTGCGCGACTTCTACGCCACGTACTACGTGCCGGCGAACGCCACGCTCACGCTCGTCGGCGACTTCGAGGCCGCCCAGGCGAAGCAGCTGGTCGAGCAGTATTTCGGGCGCATTCCGAAGGCCGACCGCCCGGTGCCGCGCGACATTCCGAAGGAGCCGCCGCAGACGCGCGAGCGCCGCGTGTCGCTCGAGATGCCCTGGCCGCTGCCGGCGGTGGTCGTGGCTCATCACATCACCTACGACGGGCATCCGGACTCCTACCCGCTTCACATCGCGTCCAAGGTGCTCTCCGACGGCCAGAGCTCGCGCATCTACAACAAGCTGGTCTACGAGGACCAGCTGGCGGTCGCCGCCTTCGGCGGCGCCAATCTGATCGAGGATCCGAACCTCTTCTTCGCGGTCGCGATCGTGCAGCCGGGCAAGACGCCCGAAGACGCGGTGAACGCGCTCATCGCGGAGCTCGAGCGGCTGAAGTCGGAGCCGATCAGCGAGCGCGAGCTGCAGCGCACCAAGAACCAGTTCGCGCGCGATTACATCCTCAGCCGCGAGTCGAATCAGCAGAAAGCCACGCACCTCGCGCACGCGGCGGTGATCCACGAAGACATCACGACGGCCGACGGCGAGTTCGAGATCTTCCAGAACATCACGGCGGCCGACGTGCAGCGCGTGGCCCGCACGTACTTCACGCCGGAGAACCGGGTCGTCCTCACGCTGATGCCGTCGGAAAGGCCCGCGGCCACGGCCGGTGCGCGATGAAGATGAACATGACATCCAGGCTCTTGTTCTGTGCGCTGCTGCTGGCCTTCGCCACCCCGGCGCCCGCCCAGACCAGATGGCCGTCGGAGGGGCCGCCGCGACCGCTTCGCGCAAGCGAGGTGAAGTTTCCGCCGTACTCCCTGCAGACGCTCCCCAACGGCCTGCAGGTGGTGGCGGTCCTGCACCACGAGCAGCCGGTCGTGAGCATGCGGATGATCGTCCGCGCCGGCGGCGCCCTCGATCCGAAGGACAAGCTCGGGCTGGCGAACCTCGTCGCGGCGCTCCTGACCCAGGGGACGACCCAACAGTCGGCGACCGAGATGAACGACGAGGTCGACTTCATCGGCGCCGTCATGGCCGCGGGAGCGGGCACCGACCTGAGCTTCCTCAACATGGTCGTGATGAAGGACAGCTTCGAGACCGGCCTGCGCATGCTCTCGGACATGGCGCGCCGGCCCGCCTTCGCGCCGGTGGAGATCGATCGCCAGCGGCAGCAGATCCTGTCGAGCCTGCAGGTCAGCTTCGAGGATCCCGCCTTCATCGCCGATGCCGTGTTCCGGCGGCTCGTCTACGGCTTCCATCCGTACGGCGCCCCGCAGAGCGGCACGCCGGAGACGATTGCCGGCATCACGCGCGACGATCTGACGGCGTTTCACCGCCAGTACTTCGTGCCGAACAACACGATCCTGGCCATCGTCGGCGATGTGACCGCCGACGAAGCGATGGAGGGCGTGAAGAAGGTGCTGGGCGACTGGGAGCGCCGCGACGTGCCGGCCGCCGCCGCCGCCGCGCCGCCGGATCCGACACGCCGCGTCATCGTGGTCAACAAGCCCGACGCCGTGCAGACCGAAGTGCGGGTCGGCCACCTCGGCGTGCAGCGGAATCACTCCGACTACATGGCGCTCGACCTGGCGCTCCGGATCCTGGGCGGGGAGGGCGCCAACCGCCTCCACCAGGTGCTGCGCACCGATCGCGGGCTCACCTACGGCGCGCAGGCCGACATGGATACCCTGAAGGACAGCGGCGACTTCGAGGCGTCGACCAACACGCGG